>Ga0315288_10005564_pt1 | contig 16014 bp, 21 predicted proteins | sample YL17G11_20_MG_FD_203454 | JGI IMG/M metagenome (GOLD analysis project Ga0315288, IMG submission 203454) | Sediment microbial communities from Yellowstone Lake, YNP, Wyoming, USA - YL17G11_20 | ecosystem: Environmental > Aquatic > Freshwater > Lake > Sediment | place: USA: Wyoming | collected...
TCAACTATAATATATGCACGCGATGAAAGCAAGGGAATAAGTACAAGTAGTGTGCACGTTTTTTCCACCTTGAGTGCGCGTTTTTTCCACCTTGAGTGCGCGTCGCGCACACTACTTGTACTTATTCTCTTGCGTTCATCCCGTGCATATATTATAGTCGACCCATGGAAACGAACACCGCCGCCGCAACCCTCTACATGGCTGTCTACTGCGATGCACACTGCTCCGCTTCATTCGAGGTCGTCGCTGCCTCCTTCGCCGAGGCAGACGAGATTATTGAGTGGAACGACGGCCAGAATGTCTTGGGCATCGTCCCAGGGTCCGCAGACGAGGGCGAAGCGGAGCTCACCGCCGCCGGCTGGGAGCGCGACCACGCCACCGACTTCGGCGGCGGTGGCTGGACCCTGCACCGAAAGGCGCGCGCGTGACCATCTGGGTCACAAGTGACCAGCACTATGGCCACGGGCGCATAATCGAGTCTTGCGCGCGTCCATTCCGGGACGTCGCGGAGATGACCGAGGAGCTGGTCGCTCGGCACAACGACTGCGTTGCGCCGAGCGACGTGGTGTGGCACCTCGGCGATTTCAGTTTCCTCCGGCCGCTGGAGAGTGCGTCGCTCCTACGACGTTTGCATGGTGAGCACCATTTGGTGCTCGGCAACCACGATCGCAGCCGCTCGAAGATGTTGGAGATCGGCTTCGCAAGCGTGCAAATGGTCGCGCAGATCGTGGTACGCGGCGTCCATGTCGGAATGCGCCACGTGCCTCCCGACGTGGACGCCCCCCTGGCTGATGTGCGCCGCGTGCCCTCGCGTTTTGTGCAGCCGGTAGAGGGCGCGGTCATCCTTTGCGGGCACGCCCATCGTGCGTGGGTGCAACGCGAAAACGTGCACAACGTTGGCATAGACGTGCGGGAGTTCGCTCCCGTCAACATCGAGGAGCTGGCGAGTGATCCCCGGTAGGCGCCCACCAATCGTGCGCCAGTTCACGCTGGCCCCGCGACCCCGACGCATGGGGCAGCACGTTCCGACGACTCGCGATCACGTGCAGCACGGGGGGTGTGTGCTCGTTTGGCGCGCGGATGCTTGGGAGCTCACCGACGTGGCAACTTTGGATGCTCTGGACATCTGGGTGAGACTTCCCGAGCCGCCTTCACCCGCGCTTTTGCGCGTTCAAGCGAAGCTCCAGAAAAAGCGCTAGGAACCCGACGGGCTCGGGACTCAATCACGCTGGCATAGCTCACCCGCGATCGCGGGCTTGCACCGCGCGGGTGACGCGTGCCAGACTTAGCGCAGCACATGGACTTTCCGCCGCTTCACGACCCCGCCGACTTGCTAAACCAAGCTCCCGACGATTTGCTCGACCAGCTCGAAGAAGTCGACCAGATTTTGCTTGAGCGCGCCCGCGTAGACCCGGCTGCGTTCAACGCCTACGTGCTCCGCGACGAGGAGACGGGCGCGCGGGTGCACATGCAGCCGATGCACCTGGAATGGCAGCAGCTCATCACGGACAACAAGCGCACGTTGATCTGGTCGCACGTTGAGAGCGCCAAGACGAGTTCAATATCCGTGGGGCGCGTTTTATTTGAGCTAGCAAAAAATCCAAAGCTGCGCGTGCTGGTGCTCTCGAACACGACCGAGCAGGCGCAAAGGATTTGTATGACCGCGGCGCGGTACATTGAGCAGTCGCCCGAGCTCCACCGCGTTGCACCGCACCTGAAGCCAGACAAAAGCAACCCGTGGACGAGCCACCAGCTGTTCGTCGAACGTGACTCGATCTCGAAGGACCCGTCGATTCGTGCGGCAGGGGTGGGTACGAACATTCTTGGGGCCCGCGTCGATTTTCTCGTGGTTGATGACATCCTGGATTACGAGAACACGCTGACCCGAGCGCAGCGCGACAAGATGGCCGCGTGGTTCCCGGCAACCGTGGAGGGCCGACTAACGCGAAAAGCAAAAGTCGTTTGCGTCGGCACAGCGTGGCACAAAGACGACATCATGCACACGTGGTCGAAGAGCCCGGAGTGGGCGGCGTACGTTTACTCGGTCATCACGGAAGACGGGGAGATGACGTGGCGGGAGCGCTGGCCGCTGGAGCGCATCGAGGCGCAGCGCCGCGTTCTTGGACCGGTGGAGTTCAGCCGGCAAATGATCTGCAAGGCGCGGTCAGATGAAGAGTCCCGCTTCAAGGAGGCGTGGATTCAGGGCTGTCTCGGACGGGGGGAGGGCATCGATCTGGCGTACCGCTTGTTGCAGGTGCCGAACGGTTACCGCACGTACACTGGCGTTGACCTCGGCGTGCGCGTCACGGATGGCAGTGACTTGACGAGCATTTTCACGATCATCGTCCACCCGGACGAAAGCCGCGAGGTGTTGGAGTGCCAAGCTGGCCGCTGGGATGGCCCGGAAATCGTGAAAAGGATTTTTAGCGTTCACGACCGGTATCACTCAATCGTGATGGTCGAGAACAACGCGGCCCAGCAGTTCGTTCTCGACTTCGCAGTGTCAAAGCGTGCTATCCCTATCCTCGCGTTTACGACGGGGAATAACAAAAACAACCACGACTTTGGTCTAGAGTCGATTGCCACCGAGATGTCGATTGGCAAGTGGATCATCCCATCGCGGAATGGCCACCCAGCAACGAAGGACTTGGTTGCTTGGGTGTCAGAGATGCTGTTCTACGACCCCGAGGCGCACCCTGGCGACCGGCTCATGTCGTCGTGGCTGGCACGCGAGGCCGCGCGGTTCAAACCCAAGATGGGCAAGAAATTCGCCGACAACTTGGTCAATCGATGACTTCCTCGCCTTGGGCAAACATGCTCAAGGTGGCCTCACCACCAACTTCGTGGTAGACCGTCATTGGCACTCGTGTAGCCAGGCTACAAAGGGCGCCCGTGCTCACGTAGATGTCCCCGGTCCACTCCGCTCCGCGCGTATGGATTGTCTCGCTGTAGGTAGTCCCGCAAGGGGTCGTTTCAGTCCGTGTGACCGACAGCAGGTCGGGAACGTCCTGGCAGTTCAGGGTCCAGGACGACACTAGGCGGGTGCACGCGGCGTCGGCGAAAATGTAGCCCGCGACTGCCATTGCAGGGAGGCACCGAAAATCTCCATTCTGCACGAGGCGCCAGCCACAAGTCTCCTTGCGTTGGTTGTCCCACCATGAGTGGAGCATTTTGGAGCCGTCGTCGCCCACGATAAAAACCGCGCGGACCCTCGATCCGCTCACGTAGGGCTCAGCCGGGGCGGTGGTCCCCTCTTCGCCGCTTGTCTCCACCGGCGGAGTGGTTTCCTCTTCGCCGGCCGAGCTCGCGTGGCCAGTTTTCTCTTCGCCGGCCGAGCTCGCGTGGTCTTGGGCGGTCGCCCCCTGACCTGAGTCCTCCGCTGAGGAAACGGCGTCATCCGAGCTGGCAACTTGGGTGTTTCCGGTTTTTTCGGGCGGGTGGCCTTCCGTCGCCAGGTCTTGATCGCACGCGGAGAGGAGAGGGAGCAGGGTGAGAATGAAGGCGAGGGTGCGCACGCCAACAGGCTTAGGCCGGTCGCATCCTTTTCGCAAACCAGCTACTCTCCCCGGACCTATGTCCGATTCCGTCTACAACTCCAACGTCGCCAGATTTTTGCAGGTCGTGCCAGATCACGCTGGTGGTGCACGGTGCTCGGACTGGCAGACGGCCGAGCAGAAGCGGATGGACGCTTATTGGCGCCACTACCGCTGCGAAACCTACGTCGATTGCCAGCACGGGTGGGACGGCAAGCCGGAGGACAATCCCGAGTACAACTCCGCCGTGGTGCGCGGGCAGGCAATCCCATCCGGCTTTTACTCAGTCGACGCGGACATGCCCCTCAAAAGCCGGCGCCCCGACGTGCCATACTACCTGGCTCGCGCCATTGTGCCGAAGTTCACGGGCCTTATTTTTTCGGCGAAAAGGCATCCGAAAATCGTCTGCGACGACCCGGAAACCGAAGGCTGGCTCAACGCGTTCGCCGAGCAGACGCGACTCTGGGCGCACGCAATCCAGCTTCGAAACTTCGGCGGAGGAATGGGTGCCGTCGGACTGGGCTTCAAGTTCGCCAACGGCGTGCCGTATGTGGAAGTTCACGATGCTCGGTATGCCAAGCCGTCGTGGCAAGATCGTGTTTCGTGCGTCGTTTCGGAGCTGGACAAACGCCAGCAGTACAGCGTGCTGGTGCGGGTCAAGAACAAGTCGGAGGAGCGATGGTTTTGGACGCGCCGCCTCATCGACGCAGAGTGCGACACGACGTGGGCGAAAGTTCCGGTCGCCGATGACGGCAGCGAGCCAAACTGGGATGCGTACGACTGCACTCGTGTGCAGCATGGGTTTGGGTTCTGCCCGGTGGTGTGGATCGCCAATGACCCGATCGATGAGGGTACCCAGGGCGACCCAGACTGCTTTGGCATTTTCGAAATCATGCGCAAGATGGATGCGCTGCTATCGCAAGCGGCGAAAGGAACACTCGCTAGCTGCGACCCTACTCTAGCGATCTCGTCAGACGCCGAGTTTGATGGTGTCCGCAAGGGCTCTGACCAGGCTATTCAGATTGAAAAGGGCGCCGCGATCAACTACGTCGAAATGAGCGGCGCCGGCATCGACCGTGCGCAAAAAATGGTCGACGACTTGGAGGGGAAGGCGTTGACCGTTGCGCGTTGCAACCTAGATCGAAACGTGCGCAACACCTCTTCGCGGTCCGTCGAGGAGGTCGAGCACCAATATTCATCGATGATTGAGCGAGCGGATATTTTCCGGGAGCAGTACGGCGAGCGGGGGATCAAGGTCATGCTCGACATGGTGCTGAAAGTCGCGCGCCTGTATGCGCAGGCGAAAGTCGTTGAGAACCCAGATGGGGCGGTGAGAATCGTGCGCCAGCGCATCAAGGTGCCCAAACTCAAAATCGCGGTTGGCGACTCGTGGGAATATGTTGAGCGCGAAGTCGGTCGAGGCGAGGAGGTCACGCTGAAGTGGCCGCCCTACTACACGCCTGGGCTTGGCGAGATTACGCAGGCCGTGCAGGCGGCCGGTAACGCGTTGGCATCCTTCCGGATCGTCGATCTCAAAAATGCGGTCGAGTTCGTCGCGCCATACCTGGGGATTGAAAGCGTCGAAGACACGGTGGAGTCGATCAAGCGTGAAACCCCACTCGTTGGAGGACCCGCGGATGCACTGGGTGAGCTGACCAACGGGTTGGTGCAGCCACGACCGATGCCGGCAAAGTGACCCCAGCCCGCGTGCAAGTTTTTTCTCACTCACTCTTGTCATACGGGCTTTGCGCAGTTATGCTCGTTTCCGTACTGCCGATGAAGGCGAGGCCGCATGTCTGCACAAATCATTTGCAACGGTCGCGTCGTGTGGCGCACCCCCGGACCACAACTGCGCCGACCCGAGCTCCCGCGCGACCGGGAGGGGAATGTCCTCCTGCCCGAGGCAATCCCCCCGGAGTCGCCGCAATCGGTGTTCCGTGCCGGGACGCCTCACTTCAGCCAGACGGACCGCATCTGGTACCGAGTCCTGACCAGTTGCCCACCAATTGACGGCTGGGCAAGCACGGATTTCTGGCAGGACCGGTGGAGCGTCGACCACAAAGCAGTGCTCGACTTCGCTACCGCCGGGTTTCTCGACCCAGCGATGGAAGAAGGATCGAAAGTGTCGAGGTATCGCTGCCGGGATGAATACGGCCTAAAGATTTCGCGCACGTGGAAGGCCGCCAAGAATCGGCTCATTCGGATGGCTAAAATCCGCCGAAAAATCAAACGGGAAGGAGAACACGAGCATGCCTAGGCACACCAAATTCTACCAACGACTCGACTTCGCTCTGGCACACGGTCTCACTGAGCCGCAGGTCTACCGCATGGTCCGGATGCGCCTAGTCGCGGTCACGGCCGGCTTGAGCGGGGATGTGCTCGAGTTTGCGGGCGGTCTGTCACCCGAGCAAGCCGTGCAGACCTTCACCGCCATCTGCCACGCCGAAGGGGAAGCCACGCACGACGCCGACGAGTCCCCGGTAGAGGACGAGTTGTCAGCCGCCCCACGCTTGCGCTCGTGCCCGACTCTCTGGTTGTAGTTGCACTTTGCCGCGAGACGCGTTACTCAAAATCGAGTGAGGATCGCGATCGACTTCGACGGCACCATCGTCGAGCAAGACAAACCCTACGACCAGGTGGACGGCGAGTTCCGCTTCACGCCTGGTGCTAAGGAGACACTGTTGCGCCTCAAGGCAGCGGGGCACCTCCTTTTGCTCTGGTCCGCACGCGCAAGCTGGCACCATCGGGTTGACATAAGACTTGACCCGTTCTTCGCCGCGCACCCTTGGATTCTGGAGGACCCGAACAAGTTTTACGCGACGAACCAAGCTCGCTTTGCCGAAATGCACAGTTTCGTCGAACGCGAGCTGCCGGGCGTCTTCACTGCCATCGATGACGGCTCGTATGGGAAGCCAACCGTGGACGTATTCATTGACGATCGGGCTTTGCGCCTCGGCGGGTCCGGGCTAACCTGGGCGGAGGTCGGTGAACTTTACGGGGACCCCACATGAACACGCTGCGAACAAAAACCGTAAAAAAGTTTGACGGCGGCCGGTCGACTCCGCAGGAGTATTACCGCCGATACGCATTCCCCCCGAATGCGAAGTGTGCCGGCTGCTCGAACACTCCTTCGGTGCGGGCCATCGTCATGATGGAGTGCAAGGAGGCCATCGCTCGCGGCCTAGTGCCCACCTTCACCGGCAACCAGGAGATCGAAGCGCAAGTCGCGGCGACGTTGCTTTACCTGCAAGGCGCGAATGGGCCGGTTGCCCACTTCCGTGTCAGCACCACGTATTGCTGCCCCCGCTGCCGCCCGACAATGGAGCGAGCACTGGCCAAGGGCCCGTCGTCACTGGTCATCGACATTCAAACTGGCCCCGACGCAACCAACAAGGTCGTTTTCGGCGCGCACTAGAGGTACCATCGCCGCATGTCCACGAACGTTGCCTTCAACGGAACTTTTCAGGTCGGTAACGGAGCGTGCGGGTGTGCCACGGGTGACGAGGTTGTGCTCACGTTCGACGGCGGCACGCAGACCTACGGCGCCGTGTTCAAAACTGTCGCGCCGTTCCAGTTCGCCGACTCAGCGCTTTGGGTGCAACTCCCGCTAGCCGACGAGCTCTTGGATGTCTCTCTGCTGTCGCTGTCCGCAGTGAATGGCACGCTGACCAATCTGCTCATTGGCGCTCCTCCGACGTGGGCGGGAGCCGGCGGAGTCTTCCCAACCGGTTTCGTCGGTGGTGAGATATTCACGTTTCGCTTGGCCGCCTACGACCCCGTGGCTGGGGGCTACACAACGATCGTCGCGACGTTCGTCGTTACGTTCACCGTGGCGGCACAAACGGCGTCGGACGTGGCGCGGGCAATAAACGCGCAACTCGCGCTCCAAGGTTACGCGCCCATGGCCACGGTGCAGACATCGGGGCAGCTGCTGCTGACCGCCCCGCAACCGGGCCAAGGGTTCCGCCTCGAAAACGTGGTGCCAAAGTCGGCCATCGGGTACGCGGCGGGCAACCTTGGGGCCGACGGCACCGGTGTTGCGCAAGTCATCCCCGGCTTGTACTTGGCGGAGTTCTCCGCCGTGCCGGCCCGCAACTTCTGGCTCCGGGGTGGCGCCTGGCTCAACATCTTGGTCGCCGGGGGCCCCTCGTGAATTTCAAGTCTGAGCTCGCGTTTCGCGTGTGCCAATGGCTCCTGACCAAGGACTGGCAGGGTCAGTCACGCGTCCCCGGCGGAGCGTGCCTGCCGCAAACTTGGACGCAGAGCACTGGTGCGGTTTTCGGGATTGCCCCACGCGGAGACGCATTCGACCTCTACTTGGGCAAGAACCCCGTGCACAATGTTTGCCTATCCCGCCAAGACGGAGTAGCACTTGGTAAATGGCTCGTTCGGTGGTGGGTGGTGCACTCATGGTGCGGTGTCAAGCACTGGATTTGGTACCGCGCATCGGCAGCTCTGCTCGACGGAACCGAGAAACAGATGCGCCTCGCGGCACAAAAGAAGTCGCCCGCATGACCGAGGAAGAGCGCAAGCGCGAGGAAGAAAAGCAGCGCGAGCTACTCGCGGGGCTCGCTCTTGCTCACGCCGCCATGTGGCGTCTCTGGAAGCGGGGCACCGTGGCGCCGGCGCAGAAAATTCACAATGAGGCCCTCGGCCGGTTGTTCGTCGGGCTGCGGGGTGTGCTCGGCGCGAGCTCGCAAAAGATTGTGTCGCCCGTCGTCATGGGGCAGGCCCAGCAGTATCTGCGCAACTTCATCGCCCCGTTGTCCTCGAGGCTCGGCGACGTTATGACCGCCGTGACGGCGCAAGTTCCCGTTGAGGCAGCGATGGGGGTGGACCGGATGATCTCCAAGCTGACCGGGCAAAACGTGCACCTAGCTGACCGCGCGCGTCTAGCTCGGCTCGAGCTCTCCAAGCGAGCGCAAGAGGCGACTTTGCGGGCACAAATGGTTGCGGCGCTTGAGCAGGACATCAACCAGAGCATCCTTGTGCGGCTGAGCAAAATCCCGCGCGACGCGGCCAAGGTGGCGGACATCATCGCCGAAGCCGGGCTCGGCCTGGACGACTCGTGGTGGAAAATCGAGCGGGTTGTGCGCACGCGAACCGCCGACATTTTCAATGAGGCTCAAGCCGACGCGATTGGTGAGCTTTCCGTGCAGTTTCCGTCGATCCAAATGCGCTGGACGGAACTCGTCGACGAAGTTACCGGCGCCCCGCTTGACCGACGAGTAGGACGGGACTCGCTTGCACTGCACGGGCAGCTCACGCCGCCCGGCCACCTGTTTACGATGCCTGAAGATCCTCGCGCGCCTCCCAAAATGGTCGGGCAGTCGTGGATCCACCCACCAAACAGGGCAAACGATCGCGCCGTCTGCGCACCTTGGATGCCGGGATGGAATGTCCCGGTCTACCGGGTGCGCGGGACGTCTCGTGTGCCGGTGAACTATCGCACCGGTGTGCCATCTGCCAAAGTTAGCGAGCGCGGGTGACCCTCCGCGCAAACGAGAAGCACCAATGCTAGACCCAAAATCTCTCCAAGCCTTTGCCCGCACCCCCGAAATCGACGATGCCGCCGAAGCGGGGTCTCCGGAAACTGAAGCCACCACCGAGGGGGAAGACCGACTCCAGTTCCTGCGCCCGATGGTGGAAATGTTCGCCGCTGAGTACGCCGACATGTGGGCTGACATTCCGGCCGACGTGATGGACGACCCCGCCGTACCGCTCGATCAGCTGAGCCGAGACGTTCTGACCGACCAGCTCGCCGATTTTCTCGACGAGCAATTTGTGGTCGCACTGCAAACCGTTCCAGATTTGAGCTTCGAGGAGGCCACCGAACTTGCGGCGCAAACGGAGTCTGAGGGGCTGGTCGACGACGCGCCGGGCCTGGCGATGTGGCTTTTCCGGCTCGCCGGGCTGCTCGCTGAGGAGGCGGACGCTCCGACACTGGAAGATGATGTGGTCGAAGGATCCGCCATGGAAGGTTAGTGTGCGGTTCGCACTAGCGCTTTCCCCTCGACTCCCCTAGAGTTTTAGTGTGGCGAAAAACAGCATGAACTCCGGGCTGCCCTACGACCGCCCAATCATTCGCCGACCGGGCGTGCGCTACGCGGAATCTGAGTTCTTCGCGCAGGATTGCGGCACGATCGAGCGCCGCGGATTTGTGCGCGACATGCTGTCGGCTGACTCTGCCGTTGGACGGCAAAACGGGCAGCGCCAGACTTGGGGGTCCCAGCAGCCGGCGGACCCGCTTCCCTACAAAGGATAGGCAATATGTTCAAAGGCGTACTACCAGGAGACCAAGAACGAACGTCCCGCACGATTGCGGAAAGCCACGTGCTACCGGGCAACATGACGGGATCTCGGAGGGAGCCCTACGACGACCCGGGGAACGGCGCCCGGCCTACTTCCTTCACGGACACACGTCTTGCCGTCCCCACCCCCTACGTAATTTCAGGCCGATAGCACGCCGAAGGAAACCCATGGACTCCATCCTTGAACGCATCGGGAAAGCACAAAATCCAATGGCCGCCCTTGACCAACTAGTTGGTCGCTACACACCAAATCCCATCACGCAGATGCCCGCTTCCGTGAAGTTCGCGGGGGCGTCACTTCCAGGCGTCGAAGAGACGGCTCCCTACACAAACGCCCGCTCGTTTGGCGGGCGGTAACATCGAGCTCAGGAACACACCATGACTGTTAGCCAGCCAACCACTCTGCAAACGGCGCTAAATCAGAGCAATCCCCAGAACATTGCCGACCTCTTGCGCATCGGTAAAATCGGGTACGCGCTGAGCCCGGTGAAGGTCACCCTCACTGCGCTTGCGTCGGCATCGTCGTTCGACATCACTACGGCGGCCGTGCGCGCTGCCGCGACGATTGTCGGTATCAGCCCGGCGTTGCCTACGGCGACTCGGCTCTCGCCAATCGGAGCTATCGAAACGCTGCGCGTCACGGCGGGAACAGCCCCGGGGCCGAGGTCCATTACGGACGTAGGTGGGACGCCGACCACCGCCGTGGCCACTCTCTCCGACGACGGGAAGACGATCACGTTTGAAGCGGCTGTTACCGCCTTCGTGTTCACCTACTTCCCTCGGGTGGAAAGTCTGCTCGTCAATTACCCGTTCGCCGCTCCATAACCCTCAACCACCAAGCTGTGCCGAATCGTAGCCTTCGTCGTCATGCCACCGGGAGCAGTCAAATCCCGTACGTGTAGCGACGGTGAACAGCTAAGACGAGGAACGAAAAAGGACAGACATGGCCGACCTAGATACCGACCAAGATACCGATCTCGACCAAGATACCCTAGACACCCCGTCGCAACCTCCAGCCTCCGCGGCGTCAGCCGTGCCCGAGCCGAAGGTTTTGCGCGTTCCCGTTAGCCAGATGGGCGCCATCAAGAAAGCCGAGCGAGAGCGCGGTCGCCGAGAGGCACTTGCCCAGATGGACCAGCAGGCGCAGTCCCTCGGCTACACCGATTGGGCCGAGCTGGCAGCTGCCAAGGTCGACGCGGCAACGCGCCGGGCCAAGCCAGTGGCAGATGACGAGGACGAAAGCCCCGCACCGGCTGCAACACGCGCTAAAGCAGTTGCACCAAAAGCGGCGCCACAAGCAAACACGGAGGAGCTCTCGATTGCTTACCGGCGGGCGAACACTGCCCGCGCGGAAGCGGAGCGCGAAAACCGGCTGCTGCGCAAGCAACTCGAGTCTACCAAGGCCGAGACATCCCTTCGCGTTGCGGCGTCCCAAGCTGGCGTAGTCGATGTTGACTACGCCGTCACCGTTCTTCGCCGGCAGCTCGCCGGCAAAACGCAAGCGGACTTGGCGAAGTTCGACGCGCCGAACTATTTCAAGAAGGACCTCAAGCGCTCGCATCCTTTTCTGTACGTGGCGGCCGAGGAGCTGCCCACGACTAGTTCTGAGGATGTCGCGGCGAGTGAAGCGGCGCAACCCGCACCGGTACCTTCGGCATCCGCCCCAAAGCGTGCACCCACGCGCGGTCCAGTGGATGCCATGAAAATGTCTCGCACGGAGTTCGCTGAGCACTTGCGCACGCGCAACTTATCGTCCCCCTAGTAGGGGGACGAATCACCAGGCTAAGAGACCCCCATGCCAGATTTTTCAACGATCCTCCAAAATGCGGAAGTCCGCGCTGTCGTACAGGAAAACACGCTTGAGCGAGCGTTCCACGACAACCTGTACGCCAATATCCTGTACCGTGGAGAAGCGACTCCCGTGCCGTGGCCGGCTGGCGTGGGCGATACGCAAATCTTCACATCTCCGGGGCTCATGCCCGTCGACATGCGGCCACGCGTGCCGGGCACGGACCCCACGCCGAAGACCTATGCATTGGAGCAGTGGACTGCCCAAATGCAGCAGTACGACGGGACAATCGACACACACATGCCATCGAGCTACTCGGCGATTGCGCAGCTGTTTCTGCGCAACACGAAGCAGTTGGGCTTGCAGGCTGGGCAAACGCTTAACCGCGTTGCTCGCAATCGCTTGTTCAATGCGGGCCTGGACGGGTGGACCGTCGCTGACGGAGCGCAGGGGCCAACTACAACCCTACGAGTGAAGCGCCTGAACGGGTTCACGACCGCCCGCAACCCGCTGCTGTCTGGCGCGTCGAACGTGCGCTTTGACACGGTGTCCACCAACAACCCGCTGTCCGTGCGCATCTACGATCAGGCCGGCCCGGCGCAGGTGACTCGCAACGTCATCGGCTACACGCCGGACAACCCCGGTGATACGGTTGGGCCTGGCACGATTACGCTCTCCGCAGCGGTTACCGTGCTCGACGGCGCATACGTCTACTCGTACGACGCAACCGCGATCGTCCGTTCCGGCGGCGGGTTTTCCGTCCGCGACCTCACGGCCACCACGGACATTCCGACGTTGGCGAACATCCGTACGGCGGTGTCGCAGATGTGGCTGCAAAATGCTCCGGCTCACCCGGATGGGCGTTTCCACGTGCAGCTTGACCCGGTGTCACAGGCTCTGCTTTTCGCGGACAGCGAATTTCAGCGTCTGATGACCAGCTTGCCCGACTACTACTCGTATCGAGAATTTGCTCTCGGCGAGCTGCTCGGGTGCGTGTTCTACCGGAACTCGGAGAGCCCGACGCCCGACACCGTGGTGGCCGGTACCACCGGGGTGTTCACCCTGGACGACCCGTTTCCTGGGGAGCTGTACAACACCGGTCTCCCAACGGGCACGCCGGTCCATCGCATCCTGTTCACCGGGCAGGGCGCGATCATGGAGTACTACACGGATCTCAACGAGCTCATCACCGACGCCGGGATTACGGGGAAGGTCGCCGACCCGAGGATCACCAACAACGGTATCGAGATCAACTCTGAGCGCGTGCAGTTCATCATCCGCGCCCCGCTGAACCGCACCCAAGACATGGTTGCGACCACCTGGAAGTTCATTGGCGATTGGCCCACCAGAACCGACGCGGTTACGGGAAGTGCTAGTCGCTACAAGAGAACCGTTGTCATTGAGCATGTGGAATAAATAGAGTGGCTTTTGCTTGACACCACTTGGCGCTAGTGTTACCATCAAAGAGTGACACTAGCCAAAGACGGGCTCAAGCACTGCCCACGCTGCGTGCAAACCTACCCGGTTGCACGGTTCTCTCGAAACCAAAAGCAGCCGGATGGGCTGCAATCCCACTGCAAGACGTGCCACACGCTGAACTCGAAAGAGTCACGGCAGCACGACCCGTCCGCGTCACGCGAAGCACACGCACGCTGGAGGGCGAAAAACCCGAACGCCAGCCGCGAGCGCTCGGCGAAGTGGCGCGCCGAGAACCAAGATGCCGTGAAGGCCGACGGGGTTCTGCGGCGCATCATCCGGCTCGAAGCCCCCGGCCGCGGCGTGGCCAAGAAAGTCTGGGAGCAAATCGTCACGGCCTGGGGTGGCACGTGTGGCTACTGCTCCGATGCGCCCGCAACCGAGCAAGACCACGTTGTCCCCCTGAGCGCCGGAGGCGCACACGACGTGTTGAACGTGGTGCCGGCGTGCAAGCCGTGCAACATGCAAAAAGGTGGGCGCCCGCCAGAAGAGTGGGCGCCCTTCGACCTGAAGATTCTCGCTCGGCTTGTGCACGACATCGCGGCGAAGCTCGACCTCGGGCTCACCGGAAGTCGCCGGGCTAACGCGCGTTTGCCCCCGGCCGGGTCCTACATCGCCGTGCCGAACGCCACCGCGCCGGTCATGCCTCCGACGAATGCCACGTTTGCAGTGCAGGGGCTCAAGCATTGCTGGCGCTGCAAGGAGGTGAAACCGTTCGCGGAGTTCGGCAAGCTCACGCGCAGCGCGGACGGGCTGAACGATCGGTGCAGAGCTTGCAACTTGGAGGCCTACTACGATCGCCCAAAGATTGAGCCCCCGGCCGAGAAGCATTGCTCTGGCTGCAAGGAGGCCAAGCCAATCGCAGAGTTTGGCGTGAACAAGGCCCAGCCCGATGGCCGGCATCACTACTGTTTCGCGTGCACCAAAGCTCGCCGACCATCAAATCCTAAGCGGGTGGCCACCGCTGAGGAAAAGCTCACCACTCGGCGCGTGTGGGCAGAGACCAATCGGGAAAAACTTCGGGAGGCTGATAAGGCTAGGCGCGCGGCCAATCCGGAGAAGGCCAGTGCGGCGCAACGTCGGTATGTGGAAAAGAATGCAGCCAAGCTTCTCGAGGGTCACCGTCTTCGCCGAGCTGCACATTCGCCCGAACAAAAAGCGCGCACCACTGAACTCGCCCGGGCCTGGAAAGAGGCCCACCCTGTACGTGCACGGGAGCACGTTTTGACGTGCACCACCAAGCGATCGCGTGCTAAGGTGCCCGCATGTTGACCACCCAAGAGACTCTCCGCATCGCCAAGGCCTGTCACCTCACCAACGCAATCTATTGCCAGGCCATTGGCGACCCATGGTGCGCGTGGCGGGACGAACCATCGAAGACCGGGGAGAGCATCCTCGCCGGCGTGGAAATGCACTTGGAGCATCCTGAGATGACTTCTGAGGCAAGCCACGAGGCCTGGCTTGCCCGCAAAGTTTCGGAAGGCTGGGTCTGGGGGCGCATCAAAGACGCAGCGTCAAAACAGCACCCTTGCTGCGTTCCATACGGCGATTTGCCGACCTGCCAGCGTGAAAAGGATGGTTTGTTCCGATCGACGGTTGCGCTCGTCAAGACGCCCGAAAGCGCTGAGCAGACGATGGCGCGCGCACAAAAGCTGCTTGCCATCGCTGGCAAGCGCATACTTATGGTTAGCACCACGGAGGAGCGAGCGAAGCGTGTGTTGGCTTACGCTTCCCCCGAAGACTTTCCCTGGGGGGAAGCGAAAGCATACGTGCAGTTCGCTGGTGAGGGACGCGTTTTCGCTGGCCAGCGGTTCGACGCGGTTTTCGTCTTCGGGCTCACTAGCAGCGGAATGGTGTGGCTGCACGAAGAAGTGATTCCGCGCATGTGCAACACGGCAGCGCCAGTTTTCTACTTCACCGAAAGCGTGGACTAAAATGCGCCAGTACCTAGACCTCCTGCGCGACGTGCTTGAAAACGGTGTGCTCAAAACCGACCGCACCGGTGTCGGTACCCGCAGCCTCTTCGGGAGACAGCTCCGCTTTGATTTGTCCGCGGGCTTTCCGCTAGTGACAACCAAGCACGTGCATTTTTTCTCGATTGTGCGCGAGCTGGCGTGGTTCCTGCGTGGCGAGACCAACGTGCGCGTCCTAGAAGCGGACAACGTGAAGATTTGGAGTGCGTGGGCTGACGAGAACGGTGACCTTGGGCCAATCTACGGCAAGCAGTGGCGCTCTTGGGCGCGCCCGGATGGCTCGGTCGTAGACCAGATCGCCAACGTGCAGGCAGAGATTCGCAGCAACCCGGACTCCCGCCGGCTTGTTGTGAGCGCTTGGAACTGCGCCGACCTGCCGAAGATGGCTCTCGCGCCGTGTCATTGCTTGTTTCAGTTTTACGTAGCCAACGGCAAGCTCTCGTGTCAGTTGTACCAACGCAGCGCGGACGTCTTTCTTGGCGTCCCATTCAATATTGCTAGCTATGCGCTGCTCACCATGATCTTGGCGAAGTCCTGCAACTTGGAACTCGGGGAGTTCGTGCACACCTTCGGCGACGTGCACCTGTACCGAAACCACGAGGAGCAAGCGCGGTTGCAGTTGACACGCGAGCCACTTCCGCTTGTGGGCGTACGGGTGCACGACATTTCGGACGTCGACGACTTTCGCGTTGAGGGTGTCTCCATCGACCGGTATGACCACTGGCCGAAGATTTTCGCTCCCGTGGCCGTCTAGCTAGCGTGCTCGGGGGGAACCCTGCTACGATTGCGGCGTGGCGACCAACCCTCCCCCAAAAGCCAAAGACGCGCTCGCGTCCGTCCGAATTTCTGCGCCCCGCTCGGCCGACCCCGTTGAAGCTCCGGCTCCCGAAGCGCGCGCTAGTCCCGCCGATTCTCCGGCCGCCGAAGTCGAA
>Ga0315288_10005566_pt1 | contig 16012 bp, 7 predicted proteins | sample YL17G11_20_MG_FD_203454 | JGI IMG/M metagenome (GOLD analysis project Ga0315288, IMG submission 203454) | Sediment microbial communities from Yellowstone Lake, YNP, Wyoming, USA - YL17G11_20 | ecosystem: Environmental > Aquatic > Freshwater > Lake > Sediment | place: USA: Wyoming | collected...
GCTAAAAAAGACCCACGAAATAGTAGTTGGCGTTTAGTTTTTGATAATCAAAAAGATGGTCAAAGTTTTGTAGTTACTCCTATCTCATTGAATATATATAAGAATGCTAATAAGCCTCTTGAAGAAATGTATAATCTTCAACTAAGAGCTTGGAAACGTATAGAATTAGGTGTTACAGCTATTCAAGAAGAAACTTCTATACCAGGCTTAGATACTAATACTTTTAAAAATATTCTTGAAGGTGTGCGTCAAGCTCGTATCGCAGCTCAAAATTCTCTTAACTTGATTAAAGCTGTAAGGTCTGATTTCCAGAAACCTTTGAACGCGCTTAGAGAAGCTTCTCTTTTTGTAAAAGACTTGGGTGGAGTCGTACAATCTGCTGCTGAACTTCCTAGACAGATTGCTAAAGACTACCAGTCTGGTATAACAGAAGCTATAAACAATACTAAAGAAGGTTTAACTAATATAGGTGACAACTTAATTAAGGCCTCTACTCTTGGCTTGGTAGATGCTCAAATAAAGCTTGAAGGCAGATCTCTTTCTGCTACGCAAGTTAACAGTAAAGCTCTTAGCGCCAATATAGCTTCAGACCCAGCCTATAATATGTTTAGTAATCCAGAAAGTGCCTTTACCTTATTTGAGAAAATAGATATGGATGAAGTGCCATTGACTGATGAACAAAGATTTCACTTTGAAGAAGAGATAGATAGAGTAAGGAACTACAATATTGATGATCTTAGAGATATACGCTCTACTATTTATGAATTAGCTCTTGATATTTCAAACTCATTTGGTGCCAATGATGCTACTCTAAACTCTATTTTAGGTCGAGCTGCTCCAAAAGTTAGACTTACAGAAATGACTGTAGAAGAAAATGAAATTTTAGCTGCCATGATGGAAGCTGTTACACAAATGGATATCCTTACAGCTACTAGGGCTGTAGATGAGAATCGTAGAATTAATCCATTGCAGTATGTTGGTGATTATGCTGCTGAATCTGGCATATCTTTTGAAGCTAACAGCTCTTCTAAGATACTTGTACCAGTACCTTTTGGCAAATCTTTAGAAGAAATCGCTCTTAGGTACCTTGGTGATGCTAATAGATACCTAGAAATAGCCACTCTTAACGCCCTTAGAGACCCTTATATTGATGAAGAGGGCTTTAGCTATGCTTTACTTTCTAATGGAGATGGTAGACAAGTCATAGTAAATACTAACGATGGCCTATTTATAGGTCAAAAAATTCAATTTTCTAGCCTTACAGTACCTGCTTTTAGTCGCAAAATAACAGATATTGAACGTATTGGGTCAAGCACTAATTTCTTGATAACTGTCGATGGCTTACCAGATTTAGATGTATTATTATTATCTCAAAGTGCTTCTTTAAGAGGCTACACTCCAGGAACAGTTAGCAGCCAAGATCAGATTTATATACCTACAGATCTACCAGCAGACCCAGACGATTATGCTAGACAAGTACCAGGCATAGAGGTAAGTACTATTGTAGGTTTATCTAAAATTGATATTCTTTTAACTGAAGAATTTGATATTGCCATTAATAATCAAGGAGATATGCGTCTAGCTGCTGGTTTAACTAACCTTATTCAGGCTTTAAAAATTAAATTATTTACAGAAAGAGGCAGTATCCTTACAGACCCTTCTTTTGGTATAAGTATAGCTCCAGGTAGAAGCATAGCAGATATAAAGGTAGATGACCTATTGAAAGATATAGGTGGTTTGATTCTTAAAGACGCAAGATTCGAGTCTATAGATAGCCTTGAGATAAGTCTTAACGGCCCTACTCTAGAAATTTCCCTTAAAGTTGTATTAGCCAATCGTTTGGGCGTGGTCCCAATCACGTTTATTGGTAAAGCCGCTTAATAACCCCTTTAAAAACAAAGACCTTATACGATATTACGTAATTCATCACGCCTAAATCTTTATATTAGGCAGGAGTACTAGATTGGCGAAACCAGAAGTAAAAAGTTATGATCAGTTGTTAGGCGAAGCTTTAGCTGCGTTCATGGCTAAAATCGGCATAAATGATTTAAACCCTAATTCTACTACAGTAAGCCTGTTTTCAGCTAATGCTCAAATGACTTATAGAGCTACAGCTTCAGTTCTCCAAATTCTTAAAGATTTATCTGTTGATAGAGCTTCAGGCGACTTGCTTAAAAACTTAGCCCTTGAAGAAGGCGTAAAGCTTAGAACAGCTTCTCCTGCTTCTGATGTAGTAACTATAACTGATTCTAGCTTTGAAAAGCTTGCTACAAAAATTTATGCTGGTGCTCCAGCCCCAAATATTGGTTCAACTATTTTAAAAGTCAGCAACACAACTGGTTGGCCTGGTACTGGTTCGGTTTATGTAGGTCGCAATACACCTAACATTGAAGGCCCTATAGCTTACAGCTTAATTACTCCTGTAGGTGGATATTTTGAAATTACTTTAGTTGCTCCTACAGTAAAGTTTCATAATATTAGTGAGTCTGTTATTTTATCTCAAGGTGGAAATCGAAATATTCCAGGAAACACTTTAGTTAAAGCCCCTTCAGCTGGTGGAGCAGAAGATATTTCTTTTGCTACTAGTGAATCTGCTGTTCTTCTTGATGGAGAAAATGTAGTTACAGGCGTACGCGTAACTGCTCAACAAGTTGGGTCTTCAGGAAATGTACCTAGATTAGCTATTAAAGAATTTACTGTTGAACCTTTTACAGGCGCTACAGTAACTAACGAAGGACCATTTAAAAATGGTCGTGATGAAGAAACCGATGATGAGCTTCGCGCAAGAATTAAACGAGCAAAACTTACTCGCGGTTTGGGAAGTGCGTTAGCTGTAAAGAACGCTGTATTAGGCGCAACAGCCTTTGATGAAGCCTCTTCTGTAACTTCTAATGAAATTATAACTTCTGGTGGATTAACTAGATTGTATGTCGATGATGGAACAGGATATGAAAGAAAAACTGACGGTGTAGGCTTAGAGTTTATTGTTGATAGTGCTTTAGGTGGAGAAAATAATTTCCAACTGGCTACTGGTGGACGACAAACAGGAATAGCTAAAGCATATTTGATTACAGCCAATAGCCAGCCCTTCGTAATTAGTGGTGGAGAAAAGCTTGCTGTAAAAATTGGCGGCGTTTTATCTGAACATACTTTTGACGCAGTAGATTTTCAAGCTCCAGGTGCGGCTTCAGCTTATGAAATTGTAGCTTCTATTAATAGCAATTATACTTTAAGTTTTTCAGCAGCTACAGCAGATAATGGAACGCGAGTTACTATTTCTGCTAAAGAAGAGGCTAACGAAGATATTCAGGCCGTTGAACCTACAATAGGAACAAACGCTTCTGAGAATTTGGGTTTTCCTTCTAATGAAGTACAGACTTTAAGACTCTATAGAAACAGTTTGCCATTGTCTAAGAATGGAAGAAAAGCTTTTGTAATTAGTGCTCAACAGTCTGATTGGTCTCCTTCAATAGTAGCAGGTGACACTCTTATTATTTCTATTGATGATACTACTCCAATTACTTTTACTTTTACAGATCAAGAGTTTATTGATAATACTTCTTTTGTTACAGTAAGTCCCAATAATGATTTAGCTGCTTGGGTTACTGTTATGAATACTAAGCTCACTGGCTTAACAGCTTCAGTAGAAGGCCAATCTATTAAATTGACTTCTAATAGTGACGCTAGTAGCAGAGCAAAAATTAATATTTCAGCTTCTTCTACTTTAGTAGCTAAAGGCATGTTTACAGCTGCTATTGGTTTAACGGCTTCTGGCCTAGCAAGCGATTTTGAGTTTAGTAGAAATACTGGACAAATTAAATTAACCAGTCCATTAAATCCAGGCGACAGTCTAACAGCTGGAAGTAATTTTTCTGCTGCTAGACTTTTTTCTGATGATATTGTTGGCGCTACAGTTAGCTTTGGTAGCACTGGAAGCATGTGGATTTTAGTAGATGATATTTTTGCCTCTACAGTAGTTACAGGCGTGGTCTCTGGCACAGAAATTTCAGTTTCTAAACCAGCATCAAACATAGTAAGATATACTTCAAATATAGCTTCAGCTTTTAGTGACGTACAAGTTGGCGATTATGTAATTAATTGGTCAAAAGAATTGAATACTAGCAACCGCATTGAAGGCCGAGTTAGAGCAATTACAGCAACAACTCTAGATATAAAAGTTACAGCTTCAGAATTTGCTTCTGCTGTGGTTGAAGCAAATATACCCTACTTAGAAGGTTTCGTCATTATAAAAACTTCTGAAGTTCCTCAACGTATCAAAATTACAGCAGGAAACTATAATATAAATACTTTAGCTAGCTTGCTTAATCAACAGCTTGTTGGAGCTAAATTTTCTGTAGAAGAAGATTTAAGATTTGTTTTAACCACTGATTCTCTTGAAGAGAATAAAGGTGCTTTGCTTATAGCTACTTTAGAAGAGGAAGCTACTTCTATATCTTTCTTGCCTGGTCAATCTGATTATACAAAAATCAATCATACAGCAAGTTATGAGAGTGGCGCTTCTCTTGGTGAGTATCCAGCGTTTGCCCATTCATCTTTTTCTTCTGAATCTATTGCTTATCCTTCAGATTCTTTTTTAGCTTCTTTAACTAGCAACGATGATTTAGACGCTCTAGGCTATGACCCAAATATGATTGTTCGACCTTTACACCCTTATGGCAATATAGATGATGGGCAATCAGCTACAGAACAAGTAGTTCAACTTTCAGATATGGTTGGAACTGCATTAACTTTAGAAAATAGTGTTTTCTTTAAGAGAATAAGGGCAAATGATAGATACTTTCTAGCCTATCCTTTTGATTTTGGTTTTCAAGATAATATGGTTGTTGTTTTAGATGAAAATCCTAGCGAAAAAACTTTTGTTGTACCAATGTACAGAAGAGCTATAACAAACTCTACTATAGCTGCAAACTCTACTAGCTTTAATGCTTATGATACTGATAGCGGCCCGACAGCAGCTTTCTCTTCAGCTTTTGGAGCATCATTTAAATTTGATGATTATAAAGCTCTTATGAAAGCTAAATTTGTTATTAATCCAGCGGCTGCTCAAGACGCTTTGCTTTTTAGAGCAGCAGTGTGGGGCAAAAGTGGAGAGAGATACAATGTTGGTTATATATATCCTACTCAACCAAGCCAAGCAATAAATCATACAGTAACAGTAAATAAAGATACTGATATAAGAATCAGCTTAAAGAGTGGTTCTTCTATTATTACTTCTGTAGATGGCACTACTGAATGGAACGTAACTATAACTCCAAACACTCCAGTAGCAGGAGTAGATCAAGTAACCTATACATATTCTGGCACAGGCACTGCTCCAAACTTAGCTGCTCTAGTTGGTGGAGAATATGTAACAGTTAGTACTAATAGTGAGTTTGATGCTAAGAACGCAGGAACATTTAGAGTTAGCACTTTAGGTGGTTTTTTGCCTACTGCTACAAGCTTTACTGTTGCTCGAAAGAATGGTGATGCTTTAACGCAAACTAACGTTGCTACTCTTGTACCTAGTTCTGTTATCTTTTTTGATAAAGATGATACCTCTGCTGCTGAAATAAATACTTATGTAAACGCTAATCTCACAAACTGGGTTACTTCTACTATAATGAATGACGGCGGCTTAACAGGCGCTGGAATAATTTCTCTATCTACAGCAGACGCAACCAATCAGGTTTCTGAAGGTGAATATTTAAGAGATGGTTTAAATTGGATAGCTACAACTACTTTAGGCGGTTCTCCACAGTTTGTTTGGAAAAGAACTTTGACTTACCCTACTGGCACAGGATATGCTATCAATGCTGGAGAAGAAATACGATTAATTCCTACTACTGCTAAACAGATTTCAGAATTAGTAAATACATTATCAGTAAGTGGTATCTCTACTCTTGGCGCAGTTGTTCCTTCTAGAAGAGAACGTAGAGTTCAAATCTCTACTTCTGTATTAGGTTCTGATGGAGCAGTTCAAGTTGCTGGAGGAAGTGCTAGTGCTTTAGAAGCTGAAGTTGTTTCTAGCTCTTATATAGTAGATGATTTTTATACTCGTACAAATATTTCTGCTAGCCAAGGAACCCCTTTTATAAGCGGTCAACTTCTTAGATTAGCAGCAGAAAATTTTCAAGAAAAAAATACACAAATAAGTGATCTTACTACTGCTAGAGTAATACCGAACTATCCAAGCGTAGGAAAGAGTGCTATACAAATTAGCAATAGACAAATCAATCAAAGACTTTTTGGTAGCCCTAGGCTAGTGAGTCTAATCAATTCTAGAACATGGAAAATAGAACGTCAAGGTAAATTAGTTTGCGTAAGCTGGACTGGAGTTGGCGCTAGTCCTGCTCTTTATAAATCTGCTTCTTTTGGCTCTATAGCTAGCACATCTATGTCTATTACAAGAGTTTTTAGCTCAGACAATGTAGATTATAAAATTCTCGGTGGAGCAGCAAATTACCAAGAAGTAAATATTGGTGATAGAATTACTTTTGCAGGTTTCTTAACTGCTGAAAATAATGGTGATTTTTTAGTTACAGGAAAAAGCGTAGATTCGAAAACTATTAGAGTATTAAACTCTCAAGGTGTGTCAAATGATTTGACAGCTACTATAACTGTAACCAATAATGCAAACTTGGCTGGTGATAGTTTTACTCTCTCTGATGGTATATCTAGCGTTATTATTACAGAAGGCGTTGAGTTTGTTACTGGTGGAACTACAGCTATTACAGCAACAAATATAGCTACTGCAATTTCAGCTATTGCTGGATATTCAGCCACTGCTTTTGGTTCAGTAGTTACTATTATTAGAGTAAGCGATGGAAATATTTATTCTCTGTCATACACTGATGGCGGTACTGTTGGAGCTACAATAACGAGCTTTGTAGGCGAAACTATTGGCGGTGGAACAATGTCTTCTTCTTTGAGTCTTAAAGAGGGTGACAGTATTATAATGAAAGCTCCTTTTGATGTTTTAAATCAAGGAACTTTCAGATTAATTAGAACTTTTAATGATAGTTTTTATATTGAGAATGACAAAGCTATTGATGAAGAATTAGCTTTACCAGCCAATCCTATAGCTACTCTTGGTGACGCCACTACTAGATATAATTTTGTTAAAGCAGAATATACTAGAATGTCTTGGAACGGCGTAGGTACTGAACCTAGTTTAGGTTTAATCAAGCAGGGTGACGATCTTACTCTAACTGGTGCAGGTTCTAACAATGGTACTTTTAGAGTATTAAATGCTCAAGATAAACGTAAAGAAATTACTGATGTTATTTGTATACGCAGCCAAGATATCACTACAGGCGACTATTGGCTAATAGATTCTCCAACGACTGGATACTATGTTTGGTATAATAAGGCTGGTGGAGGAGGCGACCCATTAATAGGCGGTCGTACAGCTATACCTGTAGCTGTAGGTGCTGTTGATACTGCTGTTCAAAATGCTTTAGCTACTCAAATAGCTATAGATGCTTTAGCAGATTTTGTAGCTACAGTAAGCAGCACAAAAGTTAGAGTAACTAATGCAGCTTTCGGCCCAGCCACAGATGCTACAGAAGGCAATATGGATGCTAGCTTTTCTTTAAGCGTTTACCAACAAGGTCAAAATACTTTTGTTGAGTATGCTAACGCCAATTCTGTCAATGCTTCAGGTATCTTTCCTGTAGTTGTTACTGTAGATAGACCAACAATGTTGTTTTATGATTATGATAGTGCCGTTCCTGGTGATAAAGTTAGAATCAACGGTATATTTTTAGATACAGCAAATCAAGGCACACATTTAATTTCAGAAGTTTTAGATAGAGAAACTGTTGTTATAGACACTGGCTTAACTCTATTTGATTTTGCTTTATTAGGCGCAAACGAAAACGCCATGTTCTTAGAAGAAGGACAAAAATATTATGGCTATAAAGTTATTCATCAAATAAGCGTAGAGCCATCAAACTCTGAACAGCTTGTTTTAATTTTTGATACATCTGAACAGGCTGACAAAATTAATAATAGTGGAGTCGTAACAGTATCTACCCTTAACAAACTTTCTTATCCAATAATTTCTAAAAAGGGTTTAGATAGTTATCGCTATGACATCGGTATGCTTGCTGAAGTAAACAGAATAGTTTATGGAGACCCAAGAGATTCAGTTACTTATCCAGGCGTATCTGCTGCTGGAGCAGAAATTTTTCCTGATCCACCTTTAGTTCGTAGGGTTTTAGTTGGTATTGATGTACGTATTAATACAGGCATACCTTTTATTCAAATTACTGAACAAGTAAGAAACGCTGTAGCTGCTTTAATCGATTCTAACCCAATCGGCCAATCTATAGCTATAAGTAAGATAGTAGCTACGGTAGACGCTATTCCAGGAGTAAGGGCTTTGGCTATTAGTAGTCCACTATATAATAGTACTAATGATGTAATTGTCATTCAACCAAGTGAAAAGAGCTTAGTGATTAATCCTGCTACAGATATTTCTGTGTCACAAATCGGGAGTTAATGAGTGAGTCAAGACCCTAAAGAAGCAGCAAAAAAATTACTTAGAAAATTCTTGAATAAAGAAATTACTGGTATTAATACTGATGCTATTTTAGAAGGTTTAGCTGTTCCAGGTGGACATCTTATAAAGAACGTTCAAGCGGTAAATGATTCAATGTATATTGTTACTGCTGAAGGTCGTTATCTTGATCAACGCTTAGCTGATAGAGATTTTATTCGTCCAGGCTTGGTTGGTTTAGAGGATGATATTTTTCGTGAACTAGGTATAGCAGTAACAAATAGAAAACAAGTACGAGACTTAGTTAATAATATTTTAGAAGTTATTTATGGTATAGAATACACTCGTGGAACAGTTTCTTCTACAGAAGTTGAACCCTATGCCTTGAATGATGGTGATGATTTAATTTTACAAATGGATGATGGAACAACCGTCTCTGTAAATTTTGACACTTCTCAGTTTCAAAATATTTCTTCAGCTACTGCTCAAGAAGTTTCTGATGCTATAGTTCGAGAATTAAAAAAGAAAGGTATAGCTGGTTCAGCTAACCCTAGAGACGATGGTTCAGGCGCATACGTAGTAATATTTTCTCCAACTACTGGCCCTTCTTCCACTGTAAGAATAAAGGGTGGACGCGCACAACGCTATCTTAAATTTCCTACTATCCGACCAACTACAGGAGATGCTTCTACTCAATGGACTCTCTCGTTAGGCAATGGTGGAGTTATTCGAGCTACTTGGTCTGCTGGAAGTAACCCTACTACAGGAAAAGTAAATTCAGGCGACTATATGGTTATTACTGGTACTGGCTTTAACACAAATAATCGAGGAACTTTTAATATTCTTAAAGCTGTTGGTGGTTTGGTTGGAGATGCTTACGTAGAGTTTATTAATCCATTAGGAGTTTCTGAAGTTGTTGTTCAAGGTAACGCAGATAACGTTCTATTCTTTGAACCTACGCGCTTTACTTTAAACAGTAATTTTAATTTTGCAGCAGCCTATCAAACTAAAACTAGTACTCTTGAAATATTTATGCCTGCTATCACGCGAGTTGTTAGACGTCAACCAGAAGGTTCAGCACATTTAAAAGATGATGCTCTGCCTTTAGGTGAACCAAGCGTTGATGGTGGATTTTATTTATGGGATATTACTAAAGGCTATACTATAACTAAAGATAGCTGCTTAAATACTCAACCTATAAATGGTTTGACAGAAAGTTTAGTTTTTGTAGATAATAGTTCTTCCATACCAGACACGCAAGGATACTTGTGTATAGCTTTTGGAACTGCTAAAGAGGAAGGCCCTGTTCCTTATATAGCTGTGCCTTCTTCAAACACAATTATGATTAGTCCTAGCTATAGATTTAAAAATTCTCATGCTATTGGAACAGATATTTCTCTTATAGGTTTAAATTCTCCTTATCAACCAAGCAAGATTGGCCTAGACTATCCAATGTATATTACTGATATTGTTAGTGGCAGACTCTATGCTGAAGATTTAATTAATTCAGTAGTAGCTACAGGAATAAACGTTATTATTTATATTCTCTATCCCTCAGATCAAGGCTTAGGTGGATGGGGGACTTTAGGCTCAGAAAAAACCACTGTGTGGGGTATCTAAATGATAATTTATAGAATTAAAAATCTTATAAATGGCAAAATTTATATTGGGCAAACTACTTTAACTCTCTTTAATAAAGAAAATAATGAAAAATTAAAATTTTCTTATTATGGAGTTAGTGATGTCTAACGTAATATTAACAGGGGCTTCGGTTTTCATTTATCTAAATAATAAATTATATGGCCCAGCACAGTCTATTTCTTATACCATAGATAGTCAAGATCAAGAGATTTATGGAGTGGACGCTTTTTATCCTCAAGAAATAGCTCCTTCAAGAGGCTCTGTTACTGGTTCAATTTCTGGTTTGAGAGTTAGAAACTCAGGCGGCTTAGTAGCTCTTGGTTTAAGAATGCCAGCAGCCAGCCCCTTATCAGGAAACTACGTATCTATACGCATTAGAGATAGGTCTACTGGAGAAGATATTATTTTTATTCAGCAAGCTAGAATTACTAATGAGCAAAATCAAGTGGCTGCAAAAGGTACGTACAAACTTAGTTTTTCTTTTAAAGGTATAATGGCTATTCAGTCTTCCGATCGGAAGTAGATTTACCATAAGTCATAACCCACGATTCTATGGTTGATAAGCTTACTGGTGCATAATTATTAGCAACAACCCCAACGTCAAATTGTTTTCCTAATATTTTTTGGCTTTGAGGCTTATCTGGTCTACTGTGAATATGACCATGCAATAAAAAATTTCCATCATCCTTTATAGCAGATCTTCTATGTTTTTCTCTAGATTCACCATGCCAATTATCTTCGCCTGAACCAGCACCAGTCATGCCTGAAGTATTTTCTCGATGAACCCCAAGATATGGGCAATGAGTCATATTTATCCTATGATCACCAATATAAATAGCAGCTACATAGGTTACTACATCAAAACCCACATTGTACATTGTAGTTATGCCTTTATCATGATTACCCAGAACTAAAACTTTAGTACCATTAAGGCGCTTAATAACTTTGGCCATAACTTCTGTTTGATTACCAATGTCACCTAAAAAGTAGCATATACCACTTTCTGGAACTGTACTGTTATATCTAGTTATAAGCGTTTCGTGCATGTGCGTTAAATCACGAAAAGGCCTTTTATCAAAAACTAAAGACTTTTCATGACCCAAATGCCAGTCACTAGTAAAGAAGGTTGGTTTAATATTCATTATAGCTTTCTATAATTCTTTAAGAGCTATATTAACAAGCTCAGTTGGAGCTACTTTGTTTTCAGCTGCATAAGCAACAAACTCACGCAGAATATTATCTTTTTCATCTTTAGCCACTTTTAAAAACTCTAAAGGAACAGTATTCAGAGTACCATTTTCATATAAAACAATGGCCTTGGTTTCTGTAATAGAGATACCATCTAAAAGTGTGCTACCTATAGAAAAACCTTGAAAATATCCATTCTCTAAAGTCCCTATTCTTGAAACTTCTACCTTGGCTCCATAACTAAGTCTCATTTTCTTCTCCTTTTTCTTTAACTTCACCAGCTTCTGTAATGCCTTCTACTTCTTTAGTATAGGGTTTCATAGCTGTACGGTGTCCACAGCTAGGAGTTACGCATTTTCTATAGTAACATATACCTTTTATCGGATGATCGTATATCATTAGTCGTAAATAGTCCTTCCCACAAGAATGACAATTCCATTTTTTCTTAAGCTTTTCAAGGCTTTGCCCCTTGCGCTCCTGAACTTCTTCTTTTTGCTGTTTATCTACTAATTCTCGTAAATTCTGGAAACGAGTATAATCGATACGTTTCAATTGCTTACGAAGAGCACTTATATCCTTTTTTAGGCGACTATTTTCGTGTCGAACTCTTTGTAATTCATCATACTCTCTGTCACCTTTATTGATTTTTCCTGATTTTCCCAGATTTTCCTCGCTTTGTATGCGTCCTGATGTATGTGCCGTATATATTAAAGATTTTTAGGTGCCCTTTTCTTGTCCAAACTATGGCTTCTTTATCGCTTAAAGTTTGAACGTAACCTCTATCACCTTCATGTTCTATTAAATCACCTATTTTTAATCGCATTTTTCACCCATTTGGTCAAGAGAATCAAAAACCCAATCAGATACAATTTGCGATTTATCATTTTTGTAGGCTTCAATTTCAGCCCATTCAAAAGTTCTCTCACTCTGGCATTTTCCATAGTGAACAACCATAGTTTGTTTGCCTAAAACCTTACCTTTCTCAGCCTGATAGAAAGAAATGTCAACTTTATCCATATCATAGCCAAACGCTTGAAAAGATAAGAAAAATATCAAAATTGCTAATTTTTTCATAAAACCTCCTACGTTTAATATATATCGATTTTGCTGCAATAGGTAAAAAATTTTAAAAATAAATGCATGATTCTATACGATATAAAGAAAAATGCCAAGACCAAATCTTATAAGTATGGATTCAGGAGTAATTAATGGCTATTAGACGTTCAGGAAATTGGGTTTCACAATTACGCGTAGACGTACCTGACATGCGTTCTCTTGAGAGTGCTGTAAGAAGCGACTTTGATGAACTTATTGAGAGTGTAGTTACAGGTGAAAATTTAAGTTACGTTATTCGTGGCTTCGAACTCAACATGGTTGGAGCCAATGGTAACTCAGCCAATGGCTTGTCTGTTATTGTTTCTGACTCTTCTATTCTTCATACTACAAGTTTAATTTCAGGTACTATTTTAAAAGTAGCTGCTGGTACTCCTGTAGAGATTCTTAGCTCAACTATTAATAATAAAGTTATAGGTGGATTTTCACCAAGCAGCACAAACTATATAAGTATAGATTTTAGTCGTGCAGCAGACGTTTCTACTCAAGCTCCAAGAGCTATCTGGGACCCAACAAATAAAATAGAAACTTCTAAAGTATTGCCTGTAGCAGAATTGATGACTTATAATTTTAAGATCACTACTACTGGCTTTGCAGCTGATACTCTTCCTTTAGCTATAGTACAGACCGATGCAGCAAATAACGTTACTTCTATTACTGATCGTAGACCAATGCTCTTCAGACTTGGTACGGCTGGTTTTTCTGCTCCAAACCCTACTTACAAGTATCCTTGGACAAATCAACCTGAAGGTCGAACTGAAAATCCACCAACATCTACTTCTAGTCAAAACCCTTTTCGTGGTGGAGACAAACAGTTTAAATCTCAGAAAGAATGGATGGACGCTGTTATGTCTATCGTTCAAGAAATTACTGGTGGAATATACTGGTATTCTCTTGGCGTAGGCGGCTCTATAGCAAGTATTCGTAGCGATGGTATTAATACTGTTGTTACAGGTCGAGCTACTATTACTCATGATGATTTAACTCCAGGAAAATTAAACTGGAACTATCCAATACAAAGCCGCCTGATAGGTAGCCGATTAACTTATACTCTTAATGCTAACACTGCTGGTACAAACGTTGTTTTAACTGATAAGCAAGTAGCTTATCTTACTCTTGTAAGAGACGTAGACGTTACTCCTAACCTTATTTTTACTAACTCTTCAGCTGTAGTAACTTCTGTTGGTGCCATAGCTTGGACTACAGATTTAGTGGCTGGTGATTATTTAAAAATCAATGGCGTAGGAGACGAAGGTAATTATGAAATTTTATCTGTAGACTCAGCCTCTCAAGTAACTTTATCTACTCCTTATGCTGGAGCTTCTACTGGTCCTTCAGGAAGCAAAGCTAAATATTCTTTTGGTATATATAGTGCTGTAGCTTCTCCTCTAACTGATAGACATTTGCGCTTTGCTCTTAGAGAACAAGTGCCAATATCAGCAAACATGTATTGGGTATTTTTCCGAGACGATAATGGTGGTTCAGTACCTAAAGTTTATACGCGATTTAAATCTGGTGAAATCGAGCAAGGTGAAAGCCAACAAATATCTGACAACACAGCTTTAGAGCTTTTACAGTTTGTTGGTTCTACTGCTGAAGCCGATAGCGAACCAGCATATACTTCAAACAATTATGTTACTGATGGAACTAGCCTCGTAGCTGGTATTTCAGATCTTGACGCTGCTGCTGGAGCTTCTGCTATTGTTTCACGCCAAGATCGAAGCTCTAAAGTTATCGAAGGTGGAGTTTGGAGTTTAATAAACAATGCTGGTACTTATGAGCTTACTTTAAGTGCTGACGCTTATGCTCAAGTTCCTGGTTTAACAAACGTTAGAAATACTATTTTAGCTCAAACTATCTTTTTACCAAACGCTTCTAGCGTAGCTTATATAGAACTAAATAGAGTTGCTGGTGCAGCTTCAAACAGAACTGTTACAGTAGCAGACGTAAATGCAGTAGTAGCCACAGACAATACAGTAATTATAGCTCGCAGAGTGTCTACAGGCGTAACTGTAGGTATGAAAAGCTTCTTACTTAAGCCAGGAGAATATCTTGAGCTTGATGGAGCTTTGGCAGACATCAATCGCAGACTTACTCAACTTAAACTTCACAAACATGAATCAGCAGTAAATAAAGCGCGTATTTTAGGCGCAGACTTTACTCAATTAGACGCAGATATTTTGAGCCAAGTTGTTGGCGAATTTATTTTATCTTTCACAGGCGCAGTAATAAACTTCACTTCAGGCGCAGTTCTTAAAGAAGATGACGCTACAGCTTTAGGAGTGAATTTTACTCCTTTCACTATTCCAGTAGGTCAATACTATTGGTATGGCGTATCTCTTATACCAAGCAACGTTTTAGTTGATAATCGACAAGAAGCTCAAGTACAGATTGATTTTGCTGATTCAGCTAACGCTGTTCAAGCAAGTGCTCCAATCCCAGTTATTACAGGTGACATTAAGCTTGGAGCAATTCAAGTACAAAACATTGCTGGAGTAATTACTATAGTTCAAACTCGCAGACTTGGTGTAGGTTCAGGTTCTGGAAGTGGTTCAGGAGATGCTAGTTTACTAGACACCCTCCAACGTGATCGCTTTGTAGCTAATTCTTTTGAATATCTTGAACAGAATATTTTTCGACGAGATAAAGCTACTAAAATTCATATCTCTTCTACTGGAGCTTATAGCCCAGCTAAAAGAGCTTTTGCTTTCTCGGCTATTGGTCAAACAATGGTTTCTCTTGAAAGCTTAGATGATACATTTTTAGATCAAGGCGTAGAAGTAACTGAAGCTGAACTAATGTTCACTTATTTAGCTGGCTTTTCAGACCCAGCAGCCGTTTATCAATTGTCTCGTGATGGAGGCTTTGAATGGCAAACTGTATCTATGGCTGCTGTTGGAGCAAATACCTTTAGAGGCTATCATACTTTTACAGATGAAGTTACTCCTCAGTCTTTGCAAACTGTCGCAGCTACAGGCATTGGACAAACTCTAAACGCCACTACTCGCCAAGAGTTGGCTAGCAAGTTTACTAACACAGCTACTTCAACTTTGCGTACTGCTCCTTTACAATTAAATTATGGTGGAGTTGGAACTGGCTTAGTTACTTTAAGGCTAGTTAAAGACAATGGTGGAAATCCTTCTGTCTTGGTTGAAGATATTCTTTCTGAGTCAGACGCTAAAACTATTAGCGCCGTTGGTTTAGGTGGAACAGGAAATATAACTGTATCTTTTAATATGCCTGACGTTGTTTTGACTGCAGGAACTTATCATTTTGTTTTAGTTACTGACGCAGCTTATAAAGCTGGCACATTAGATTTATCTTGGAGAAGCGGCGTAGGAACCGATGGAGCCACTTTTGATGGTACTTTTTGGTCTGCTGGAGCTTCTTCTAAAGCTTTTGTAGCTTCAGGAAGAGCCTTAAACTTACGAGTTAAAGTAATCTCTAGCGTAGGCACTTCTTTTGCAGAAGGTTACGGCGTATATTATGGACTTAATAATGGTGTAACTTCAGCTAATGGTGAAAAGCGTTTTCAAAAATTCTATTTCACAGGCGACTCAAACACTACTG
>Ga0315288_10005567_pt1 | contig 16011 bp, 11 predicted proteins | sample YL17G11_20_MG_FD_203454 | JGI IMG/M metagenome (GOLD analysis project Ga0315288, IMG submission 203454) | Sediment microbial communities from Yellowstone Lake, YNP, Wyoming, USA - YL17G11_20 | ecosystem: Environmental > Aquatic > Freshwater > Lake > Sediment | place: USA: Wyoming | collected...
ACTTTGCGTTTTCTGTTCTCTCTTGAAAGTCTCTTCGTTTCGTGCTCGCCGTATTTGGCGTCCACTTTAGCGTAGAATGAATCGAATTCTGAAACCTCAAGTCCCGTCAAGGATCTGAATATCGAAGACTTTTTGGATAGTAGTTTGTAGTTGAGCAAGGTACCCGCCGTCAGCGAGTTGGCTTTAGAACAAATAAGCCTATCCAACATTCCGATATATCTCTGGTTAACATGACGCATAGGTCTAGCTTGTGATCACGTTCTTTTTGCCCAAAACAAGTCCCACCTAATGGCTAACAAGCCAATTGCGCCTAAGGTCTATTATTCTTAGGGAATCTGACAAGTCTGTTCAAGAGACTCTCGATACCTTCGGGGACTACTTCCTTCGTTACATGCTTGATTATGAAACGAGAGATAGCCCAACAAGATTGCTGACGGACAAATTTCAAACGCCTTTTGACTATAAGATTAAGACAATAAGCGGAAACGAAGAAAAAGAAGTAACAGTTGACTTGGTTGAGACTTTCAACTATTTGCTTGGCTTGAATGTTGAGCATCTGCAAGCGCTCCATGATGGAGATCGCATATACCGAGTGGTATTTGGAAGAAAAGAAACCGAAAGATTCGTGATTGTCTGGCGCAATACGGGCAATATTGACCTTGAAAGAGACAAGAAATTCGTCGAAAAAAAAATCCTCTCGGGCAACACTTGCGATGTGATTTTCATCAACGGCGACAGCTACGTTAAAAATGCAAGACCTATAGAACCGGAATTCAAGAGGTTAATGGGAGCATAACCTCATGCCCAAGGTAAGCCAGTCCTCAGCTCAGTTAAAAACACGATTTAGTTTAGAGAATCATCTGTTACTTGCCCAGTTCATAGCTAACAAACTCGGTTTGCATCAAGTATCAGACATTAAGCAACTTAGCGATGTCAACGAAGGCTTCGGCGAAGACGGAAGAAGCTACATGTACTATAGCCTAATTTCCAAGAGAGGAAACACAATTCCAGAAGGTAAACTGAGGCAGTACGATGACAACATTAGAAAATACTTCCAGAAACTGAAGAGGAACAGAGAAGAAAAAATTTCATTCAAATACTATCAATACTTGGCTCTACTTTTCTCAGAAATATACCTTGACAACTATTTCCAAAACCCGATAAGATTCCTAAACGAGTTAAACCAGTGGGTGGAGCAGACAAAATCAGATAACTATTTTTCAAGACGCCCAGACCTTCAAAAAGTAGCTTACTGGATGGCTACTGGAAGCGGAAAAACACTCATCATGCACGCAAACTATTGGCAGTTCTTAGCATATAATAAAGGACCAAACAGAATAGACTACGAAAACATAATACTCATCACAACCGGCGAAGAAATGTCTAAACAGCATTTGGATGAGCTAAAGGCAAGTGGAATACCCGCAACAGTCTTCCAAGGAGAAAGCGGTGGCTACTTCGAAGCCGACAAAAACATAGTCAAAGTCATAAGCATACATAAACTCAAACTTCCCGAAGACAAGAAAGGCGAAGGCGTCACAATCGACGTCTCAACTCTGGGCACAAAAAACCTTGTTTTCGTAGATGAAGGACACAAAGGACAAAAATCTGAAGACATGAAATGGAAAAGAACCCGAGAGAGACTGGCAAAAGACGGCTTCACCTTCGAATACAGCGCCACATTTGGACAAGCCATTGACAGGAGCAAGGGAGAATCATTTAGGGAATATTCAAAAGCCATGCTCTTTGACTACTCATACAAGTATTTCTACGGCGACGGCTACGGCAAAGACTTCCGCATACTAAACTTGGGCAAAAAAGCCTTCAACGAAAAACAAACCAAAATCCTCCTCCTCGCCAACGCCATAGCCTTCTACGAACAACTCCTCCAATACCGGAACACAGGCATTAACCTGAAAGAGTACAACATAGAAAAACCACTCTGGATATTCGTCGGAAGCAAAGTCCAGAAAGAATCTGGGGATGTCTTCAAAGTTGTTCAATTCCTTAATTGGCTCCTCAACGAAAACAAAAACAGCATTAAAGAACTAATTGGTAGCATCTTGAATGGTCAATCAGGCATAATATCAAATAACAAAGACGTGTTTGCACCTAGACACCCCGAAAGAAACTTCGCCTACTTCCGGGAAAAGAAAACTTCAGCAGAAGAGATCTACACCGGCATTTTCACAGAAATATTGTATGCGTCACCTGAAGATATTGGTCGCAAGCTCCATTTAGTTGACCTGAAAGAGGCAGAGGGCGAAATTGGCTTACGAGTCGGAACATCTGAAAAGTACTTTGCTGTCATAAACATAGGCGACAAACGAGAATTCCTCAAACTATTCGAAGAAGCAGCTAAAGGCATCACCTTAGAAAAGGCAGCCATAAGCAAATCGCTCTTCGAAGACATAAATGAACCAAACTCCACTATAAACCTGCTAATTGGGTCAAAAAAATTCGTCGAGGGCTGGAATTCATGGCGTGTATCCACCATGAGCCTCCTATATATTGGAAAAGGAGCTGGCCCACAAATCATACAACTATTCGGCAGAGGTGTTAGACTAAAAGGAAAAGACCTCGGATTAAAAAGAAGCCGATTTGTCCAACCACCACACCCGCCATTCATAGAAATCCTTGAAACTCTTCACATCTTCGGAATCCAAGCCAACTACATGGAAACATTCAAAGAAATAATTGAAAAAGAAGACATCCCCACATACGAAATCCAACTAGAAACAAAGAAAATCGAGCCCTTCCCAGAGGACCTACAGATTATAGGCTTAAAACAAGGCTGGTCTTTTAAACAAGAACTATTCAAACTCGAACAAAACGAAGACTTAGAAATAAAACTCGACCTTATTCCACGAGCACAAATAATAGACGGAAGAGGAGACCAAACACTAACATCAACAACCACCCAGGCACCACGGATAATCCGAAAAGAAATCTTGGGGATTCTGGACTGGGAAGACATCTACTATCGAATCCTAGAATACAAAAACGAACGCGAATTATTCAACATCTTAATTACCAAAGACTCCCTAAAACAAATCATCTACACCGCAAGATACAAACTACTTTGCGACCAAGAACTGATCGAACCAAAAAGCTTCGAAGCCCTAGAACAAACCACCGACATAGTCGTTCTCATACTCCAAAAATACCTCAACATCTACTACTCAAAGAAAAGAAACGCGGCAGAAAAGACACACATAGAACTCAAACCGCTCAAAAAAGAGGACGAAAACATCCTAACCATGTACAGAATCCAACTAAACGAAGAAGACCAAGTTCTAATTAACAACATTGAAAACCTAATCAAGACAGGAAAAATCTACAAATCAGCAATTGAACAAAAACTCATAGGTGACCTTAAAACCTATACAGATCAAAATCCAACATCCTTCAAAAATGCTTTCTTCAAAGGGCACCTATACCAACCTCTACTAGTAAAACAAGACAACTCGAACATAGTAACCATACCAACCGGACTGAACAAAGGCGAATCAACCTTTGTCGAAGACCTCAAAAACTACCTTAGCGAACACTCGATTGACGCTGAAATATACCTTTTGAGAAACCTGACAAGAAGCAAAGGCGTCGGCTTCTACGAAGCCCACTCATTCTACCCTGACTTCATTATGTGGATAAAGAAAGGTCAGAAACAAACAATAGTTTTCATAGACCCCAAAGGCTTAACACACATGGGCTTAGACGACCCCAAACTAAAACTCCACGAATACCTGCGGGAACAAATAGAGAAAGAAATCGGCAACCCAAACATAAAGCTGGATGCCTTTGTAATTTCAGTCACTTCCTTCAGAGACTTAGCCAGACAGCATGGGCAACACATGACCATAGACTATTTTGAAAAAGACAAACATGTCCTTTTCCAATCGACAGATGCGGGTGTCCCAAACATAGCATGCATAGAAAGAATGTTCGAAATCATCAATGCTTGAAAACCCGCTATTATTCGGATTCGGGCATCCTCCAAAACAAGTAAACCTTCGTCTGAAGCAGCATCCCAACAATCTTAACGAGCCTATTCAGTCAAATTACACTTAAGCTGCAAAAGAATTGAGACCTAAGCTCCTTGGTATTTTAATTAAAGGGCTACCTGCCTTCACGGAATTGTGGAAACAAGTCACTTTGTTCTCAGTTTTTCATTCGGAAGCCATGCTAACAACGCCTATTCTAGGGATTCCTCGGGGGATGATAACGGAAGGCATTCACAAGTTCGTTCCAGTCAGGTTCAGTTTCCTTTTTGAGTGCTTCTAAACTCTTTTCATGGGAATACAGGAACTGGCGGCCGTCATGCACCAATATTTCAATTTCTTTAATCGCCCATTGCCTCAACTCGTTATCTCCGTGAAACGCTTTCAACCATAATATCTTAGCTCTAGGAGTTTGAAACATAATTACGCAGGTTCCAAAATGTTCCATTACCCATCCTTCAACATCAAACCGTATCTCTTCAGGAATATCCTTACGCCGACTTTGTGCCTCCAGCATCCCTATACCAAAATAATCAATTTCTTTATTCAACCAATTTAACACCTTCACTAGCTCTTCTGAAAGCCCACAGGACCTGAAGTATCTCCATTTTCCAAAGATGAGAGGTAAAAAGCGTTTCAATTTTGGAAAGACTTCATCATAATCCTTTGGATCGATTATCTTTACAATTTGCCATATGCCTGAGAAAGTGAGTTCATATGTGATCTTTGCCTGGCCTGTTCGTGTTACTCCGACTTTTTTTCCTTCAACCTCGCCTACTTTGGCAAAGTATTTGACAGCTTCATGAAGGGAAGCGTGGTTCACTTTTGTCTTTTTCTCGATATCATACTTAGTCTGCGGACCTTCTTTTGCGAGTTGAAGTAGAACTTTCTTGTAGCTTTCCGGGATAAGTTGCCTTTTTTCTTGTTTTGTTAATGTATTAGCCTCTTATAGGTTGCTCATTACCTATAGGTTGTAGCATCAAAACTTATAAGACTTGCGATAAGACATCTCCCTATTGAGGATGCGAAAACATGCCAGCAAAATCAGAACATAAAGTAATGAAGCACGGAACTAGCGGCGTAGTTGTCATCCCCAAGCCCTATCGGGACTACCACGGTATCAAAACGGGAAGCACTGTCACAGTCCTCTACGACTCACTTCTGCTAATCGTTCCGAAAAGCCACGAGCATCTTTTGAAAGACAAGGCTGGTCTAATCGACCAGCTCTTAGGACAATCAAAGGAAACGGCGGCAAATGAGCAAAGATCTAGCTGATACTAAAAAATGCGGCGACCGTAAAGCCAGCGGAGTTAAAGCAATAATCAGAGGACGACCTAGCGTTTTAATCCCAGTAGCTCAGGAAATTCTTAAAGAATACAATAGCAGGATAACGATAAGACAACTATTCTATCGGTTAGTAAGCAAAGGCATTGTCCCAAACTCTGAAAGCAGCTACACGATGCTTATTCAACGAATGATAGTTGCCAGGCGTGACGGACGCATTCCCTTCGAGGTTTTTGAGGATCGCACATGGCACAGTTTCTTAGGTGAGTCGCCTTGTCCAATTATTGGGAAGGCAGAGGTTATTCTAGCTAACGGGATAGATGTTTACGAGAACGCGGAAGAATACGCATTAAATCAACTGAAGAATGCTTATAGTGAATTTGACTTACCATATTGGTACAAGCAGCCTAACTATGTCGAAGTGTGGTTAGAAAAAGAGGCACTCGCTAACCTTTTTCAACCCATAGCCGAAAAATATTACGTTACTTTTGTGCCATGTAGAGGCTACCCCCGCTTAAGTTTGCTCTATGATTGCGCTCAGAGATTCAAGAAGGTTCCAAACGATAAGGAAGTTTGCATTCTGTATTTCGGCGACTACGACATGCGAGACTTGAACATTGAGCAGCCCATAGCGAAAAACCTCTGTGACGATTTTGGTATTCAAGCTAAGGTAATTCGGTTCGCATTAACGCGAGAGCAGATTGCGCAGTTTCAATTACCCCCGAATCCAGCCAAGATTAAAGATACAATGGCTAGGGGATGGAAAGAAAAGAACGGTAATGTAGCATGGGAACTTGACGCTTTAGAACCGCACGTTTTAGAGAACATTCTTGATAAGGCGATTCAGTCACAAATCAACCAGGACATTCTAACCGAGAGAAACAACAATGTAAGCAAAACTCGCGAAGCAATGCAGATTCAGGTGAAGGAATACTTAGCGGAGGTACAGTCGTGAGCAGCGAACAGCCACAGCATACGTTTATGCTATTGTGCCCAACGTGCAAAAAAACAGCAATCTACAAGGGCGAAGACAGTATCCAGAGATGGTACGTATGCGAGAATGGGCACGATACCGCTGAAGGCTGTTTGATAAAGCAAGAAATGGACGAGTACGCACAGTTCCTGAAAACGTTTTGCGATAAAATGAACACCGCATACCAAAAGCATTTGACAGTTTGGCAATCCCCCGACTTGTTACAGTACATATTTTCGGACCTAAACAAGCGAGTAAAATACGACAAAGTGACAAAGACAAGCGTATTTTTCTCTGGGATAAGCGCGTATCTACCTGAACCACTAAACCTATTTGAGAAAGGGCCTAGCGGAAGTGGGAAAACATACAACGCCGTTGAAACGCTGAAGTATTTTCCAGAAAGCGATATTTGGTTTCTAGGCGGTATGTCACCTAAGGCTCTTATTCACCAACACAGTAAGCTTTTGGATGCAAAAGGCGAAGAAGTGAACCTGTCCGAGCGACCTGAAAAACCGTTGAAAAAAGACTACAGAGACGACGACGAATTAAGAGACGCTATGGCAGTCTACAAGACACAGAAAAAGGCTTATTATGAAAGGCTAAAGGAAAGCTACCATTACATCAACATCGACGATAAGATTTTCGCGTTTCTTGAAACTCCCGATCCTGAGACAATGCGTATGCTTTATCCAATCCTCAGTCATGACAAGCGACGCATAGAATACCGATTCGTTGACAAAAGCCAAAGTGGATTAAGAACGGTTAAAGTGGTCGTTGAAGGATGGCCTAGCGCGATTTTTCTAACCACAGATAGAAGTTATGTTGAGGAATTATCTACCCGCAGCTTCACGGTCTCGCCTGAAGAAAACTCGGAGAAGTTTGAATCGGCTAATCAGCTTACCAACCTGAAAGCGTCCTTGCCCTGGGAATGTAAATTAGAAACTGAGGAGTACTACACTATCAAATCATTAATCGAAAGCGTAAAACTTGCATTATCAAACGGGAAAATTGACGTTGTTATCCCCTTCTTAGACCTCTACAAGCATTTCCCCAAGGATATACCTAGAGACATGAGAGACTTTTCTCACTTCACACACTTCCTAAAAGCATTTACAATTTTGCATTTTTACCAGCGTCCGTATGTTGCCCTAGGCGAAAACAAGTATGTCCTGGCAACATCTCAAGACATGATAAACGGCTACGCAATTTTCAAAGACTTGTTTGAAAGCACACGCACCGGAACGGAACAGCGAGTTCTAAACTTCTACTACGATTTTATGATGGGAAAACCACAATGCTATGTTTCCGACCTAACGACAGAGTATAACAAGAAAAAGACTGGAAAAGCAATAAGTGATTTCACTATTCGCTATTGGTTGGAGAGACTTAACCAGATTGGTTATTGCGAGAAACGAGAAGATTCAGAGGATAAGCGAAAGAATGTTTATGTGCCGTTGGTACAGCAAAAACAGGAATTACGTGAAAATGCTTTAAATCTTGAAAATCACGTAGATTTAGCCGTTATTCTTAAAGATAGCTTTGAAAAGTGGAAAACTAGTATTTTAAAAACACAAGTGATTTATCACAAAAATATTTTGGATAACACACCGATCACGCTAGAGGAAATCGAACCATTAGTACTAGGAACTGAAAATCTTGTTTCTGTATTCGACACTAGGCTTTTCAAATATCCTTCGGAACTGGAAAAGGAACAGGAACATGGAAAAGAGTCAGAAAAACCGTTAAATCCTGAAAGTCAAGCAAATTCAAGCAATTTCTGTTATGGCTATTGCGATAATTTCAGAGAGAATGCTTGTCCAGCTCCAAACCCGTTAAACCGCGATCATAACGCGAATGTTCCGCTGAAATGTTCAGGCTTAAAGCATTCCGAGGAACTTGAATGACTGAAGCCAGCATTAAGTTAGTTTATGTCCGTTACGAAGATCATGTTTTGTTTAGTCGTTGTTCTCCTCTTTTGCTGAAGCCGCAAATACGAGAAACAGTTGGCTGGCTTGCGTTTGAGGCTGAATACTACGTTATAGTCACATGGGACAGAGACGCAGAATCTCCAACCTTAAAGGGTGGCGACCCGAAAGCCTCCGGGCTTGTTTTGCTAAAATCGGATATGCTGGAGTTTAAGAAACTTGAAGTCTGTGGACTGCCACTACAAAAAAACTCGTACTGCCACTTAAATTCAGCAATCACCATAAGTAAACCTGAGTATGCGCTTCGAACAACGGAGCGAAAAACTCGAGAACAAATAAAAGGAGAGATGGCAACGACATGACCGAAGCCATAACAGAAGCCATACCGCAACCGATACTTAGAACGCGCCAGCTGACAATTGAAGAACTTGAGGCTCTACAATTACCGATGAATATCCAAGGCGACACGATAGTTATTGAGCAAGGCTTGAGAGGTTGGAAGCTTAAGAAACCCGTCATATTAAGCCTAAGCAAGGTTCTCGCAGCCAAAGAAAAAGGCTTAGTAGCATACATCTTAAGCGCTTTCCTCAGCGAAAGGCCAGCACTGATTCCATTGGTCTTTGACAATCAAAGCCTAATCAAGATGGCAAGGCACTTCCTAAGGCACTGTTCAGGGTCTTTACGCAGTTGCTGCGTCTACACGGTAAACGTCCAAAAATATGCTACTTGGCTTGGCTACAGCCCCGACTTAATCATCCAAGACGTTAAACCAGTCGGAAACATACCTGACCCAGCAAGAGTTCAGAACCACTCCGGATACCTAAACGATTACTTGGCGGAGCTTCAAGACGGCGGACTCAAACCAGGAGCTGTCAACAACTGCATAAAAGCTGTAAAAACTTTCTATCGAACAAACAGCGTCAAAATAGAACTTACCGAGCCGCTAAGCAGAAGAGTAACCTATAAGGACAGAGCGCCAAAACCTGAAGAACTAGCAAAGCTGCTTGACATAGCTAACCTAAGAGACAAAGTCATAATCTCATGTTTAGCTTTAGGTGCATTCAGAGAAGAAACCCTATCAAAACTACAGTACCGCCATGTCCAAGAAGACATAGAAAACAACAGAATACCGATTCGTGTCCACGTTGAAGCGGACATTACAAAAGGCAAATACCATGACTACGACACGTTCCTAGGCGCCGAAGCAGCCACATACCTTAAACTGTACCTAGAACAAAGACGACATGGATCTGCAGATGGAAGAAACCCGCCTGAAGACCTTACAGACAAATCACCGTTGATAAGGGACGAGACAAGGCACAATCCAAGACCAATAGGGGGCAAGCAGATTCGTAAAGCTGTTCATCACCTCTACGTCCAAGCTGGCTTAATAAAACAACGCAAAATACAAATGTACGATCTCAGAGTCCACAGCCTAAGAAAATACTTCAAAACCCAGCTACTTGCCCTAGGCGTTCAACCCGACTACGTCGATTATATGATGGGGCACACCGTCGACACCTACCACGACATACAAAGCATCGGCATAGACAAACTACGCAACGTGTACGCATCATCAGGACTAGCCATAACCAAGAAAACGCAAACCAACAAAATAGAAGCTCTAAAAGAAATCATTCGCGCTTGGGGAATGAACCCAGAACAGCTCCTAACCAGAGACGCATTATCTGAAGGCGCAATCACGTACAAATCTGCAGACGACTACGAGAACCACCAACTGCAAATCCTAAGTAGCGAGCTAAAGCAGCTAATCAAGCGGGAGGCTTCGAGTTAAATGTTCTCCGCGGGGTATACAGCCTATCGGCGGCGCCACAAAACTATCTGCGACACTTTTTGAACTGTGGTTTTGCTTCAGCTTCCTGAAGAACTTGAGACCATCGTTTTCGCACACGTGCTGGAATCCTGCTTCAATCAGGACTGCTATTTCCTTATCATTTTTGGTCACTTTGCATACATATGCGTCGGCGTCGTCGAATTGGACGAGTTGTGTGTATTTCAGCGTGTTTTGGATTCTTCTGTGCCCGAGCATCTGCATCACGTGGAGTATGTCTTTGGTTTTGTGGTATTCTGTCGTGGCTTTCCAATGACGCAGCGTGTGAAAGTGGATTTGCTGCAGTCGTGGATTTCCCATTTTTGCGGCTATTCTCTTTCTTTGCTTTAGGAAGTTCGCAGCAGGGTCCTTGAATTCTTGTAGTGTCCAATGAAGAGTGTTTCATGGTTTCGGTTGAGTTGATTGAGCATCTGAATGGCTTTGTTCGACAGCTTAGCGAGCCGTGGTTTGCTGCCTCTTTCTGGGGTGATTCTTACGCTGGCATTTTCGAAGTCCACATCTGTCCACCTTAGTCTACTGACTTCGCCCGACCTTGCTGCCGTTTCCTTGCAGATTTGCAGGAACAAGGCAATATATTTCGTCGATGCGGCAATTAGGTCGTCTATTTCGCGTTCGGTTGGAATGAAGGACAGTTTTTCAGGTAATGAAATTCGAGGTAGTGTGAATTCAATATTTGCCCATTTGGCGAAGAGTGCGTAAGCATAAATCACGTTTGCCCTTCTGCCTTGACCCCCGTCTTGCTTTGCGCGCGGGCGAATTAAATAATTCCTGATTCATGTCGAGCGAATTCGATCTGATTCTGTTGGAACCATTAGGTCCCTGAGATAGCAATCTGTGAAATGTAGCCTACCTCAAATCTAAGACAACTATTTAATCGGTCCACACGCGCTCCTTTTAAGGCGCCAGCCAACAGTTTCAAAGCCTCTTCGATGCTTGGAAGTTCCTTAGGCAGACTCAACTTGGAAGTAGTAGACCAAACGCCTACGATTTTGGTCTACTACTTCTAGTCCAAGTCGCCTATTCTTCTGGCGGACGCGCGGGCGAATCAAATAATCCCCGATTCATGTCGAGCGAATTCGATCTGATTCTGTTGGAACCATTAGGCCCCTGAGACAGCAATCCGTGAAAGGTAGCCTATGCAAACCTAAGACAAATATCCAATCGGCCCGTGCGCGTTGAATACTCAATTTCAGCTTGGGAAATTGCGTCTTGTATGTATAAAATAATTCCTAGAGCCCAACTTGTAATCATAAAAACAGCAATTTTCTGGAACCAAGCCGAGTTTTCACACAGTGTCAACAGGCATGCGCGGTAACAAGATTACTGCCAATTCAGAAGGCTTATAATAGGGGTGCGTAATATCGCTTCGTCATAAAAAATACCTACACAAATGTTGGAAACCTTATGCCAAAACAACAAGGATCGGAGTCAACGGAAGGAAGCCTTAAACGAAACCCACGATTTCTTTTTCCACGCGTCAAACTCAACCGCTCCTTGTTTCTCTAGTCTATCCTCAAATTAGTCTTGGGCAGAATTCTTTCAGGTGTTCTTTTTGGGGTTAAAAGCCAGTTTCTTGATTGCATGGAGGTCATTGTCAAGACGAAAATCAAAGAACATAGGAATAATTCTCGCAGTGACGATGGGCGTCACATTGCTGGTAGGAATTCAAATAACAACCGACACAATAAGCAACGCTTTCTTAACTAGTCTGCTACAGAACCAGGGCGAAGTCGATATTCGAATCTCAAATGCCACTTCTGGAGCCTACCTTAAAGCAGCAGACAGAAGCACCATAGAAGGCCTAATTCCCACAGCAATTGGAATCATGCCTGAACTATCCACCAAGATACCCGGAATGTTGGGTTCCCAGTTTGATCCCTCAATAGAAGCAGCCGGAATCTCTGCAGACTTTCCAACAGCTTTCGGGTCTTTCTACGACTGGAAATCAGACAAAGAAATGGATATCGCCAACCTCCTCGATGATAACACAAGCATAATAATGTCCAGTACCTTGGCCGAAAGCCTGGACTTGAGTCGAGAATCCATTTTGCCTCTTACCCTGACCACAGAGGTCACGAATGTAACTATCGACATAGGGGTCAACGTTACCGATGGAAAACCAATCCTGGTTCCAAAAATTACCCTCGAAAAAGTTGACCTCAACGTCATGGGCATTTTCGATTCAAAACGACCCGGCATAGGATCCCAATACCTCGGAGTTGTGTTTGAGCTTAGATATCTCCAACAATGGTTAAGTCTCCAGGATCCCAAACTCAATCAAGACCAAATCAGTTCCTATCTGATAGCCCTCCAAACCAATCACTTCAAAGAAGAAATTAACAAAGATTTTCTCAAAGAACAAATAGACCTGCTCAAAACCAAAATCCCTGAACAAACAAATCCAAACACAGAAATCTCCGCAAAAATCTACCGAGTCAACTCACCCAGATTGAACTTCATGAACGTCGCAGAACTAATCATTACCTTAATCACAAGCATCCTCGTAGCCTTAGGCTTATTAGTCATGGTAACAGGCGTTTTGCTAATCGCCAATGTTCAACTCATGAGCGTGGAAGACCGCGAATTCCAAACCGGGGTCCTAAGAGCCGTCGGCGAAAAAAGAAAAGGCGTCTTTCAATCAATGCTCATCGAAAACCTATTCCAAGGCATCCTGGGTGGAATACTCGGCCTAATCGGGGGTTTCGCATTCGGACAAGCCGTCGCGCTATATCTGACTCGCCTGTTTGGAACAGGAACCCTCAGCGTCCAACCAGTAATCTCTCCACAACTCATCATCCTATCAGTCATAATCGGAGTATTGCTGAGCATAATCACAGGACTCCTGCCCGCACTCAGAGCCTCACGCGTCAACATAGTGGAAGCCCTAAGAGGAATAAAAGTTTCATTCAAAGAAAAATCCAACCGCAATTTAGCCTTCCTTGGCCTGCTCGTTTTCTCATCAGGCATTCTGATTCTCTTGATCAACGGAGTCTTCGAAAAGACATCCCAGGCCTTCTGGAGCTCCGAAGGCTGGGACACGCTAAACGAATGGCAAAACCTCCTAGTCGGATTCGGCATACTCTTCACAGGTGTTGGAATGATGCTCTCCCACGTCATCGACCGCGTGAAAGCTTTCAACATAACAGCGCTGGCGCTTTGGGCCGCGCCGACCATATTGTTCGTCTACGCCATGGGCAACTGGATCAAGAATCTGAATGACTTATCGCCAGAAATTCTGATGATAGGACTGATGGAAACCATGATCGGCTCAATCCTGCTTGTCGCGCTTAACCTGCAGACTGTGATGCGCGGGTTAAGACGAATGCTCATAAAGATCAAAGGTTTGAAAGGCGTAGCCCAAATATCTCCAGCCCTAGTTTCCTCTCACAAAACCCGTTCAACCCTGACTTTCGCGATTTTTGCGGTAGTCCTCACTTTGAACGTCATAGTATCAACCTTGGTCTTAACCAACATGAACACGCTTGCCCAGACCGAAGAAGCATCCAGGGGCATCGACATAATTGTCTCCTTAAACAAACCCGAAGCAACACTTAACCAGACCTCTTACACCCAAGAATTGTATAAGCTTGATTCTTCAATAACTGACATCATCGGTTTTAGGACTTTCAATCCAGGTAACAGCTACGCCAAATTCGTCGCGCTTAAAGATCCCTACTCACAAGGATTTGACTCAAGCAGACACATGCTACCAATGGGCCTAGGAGAGCTTCGCCCCGAACAAATCCGCGGCAACGCCACCAGCGCCTCTGACCCCAATTGGCGTTACGACTTTTACCTGAGCAGCTTCCCAGACGGCATTCGCCAAGAAGCTAACTCCGATCTGACAGACCAGCAAATACTCGAGTTGTCCAAAAGATCATGGAATCTATTCTTCAACTCTTCCTACAGAATGCCTGCCTACAATGTTACGCTTGACCTGTTATCTTTTCTAACAGGCGAAAGCGATCTCTCCGGTCTGAATCCCCTCGTTGACCTGACCAGCAACTCGGGAGGAAATGATTTAGAAGGGATATCGGTCTTGACAGACGCAAACAACAAGACTATCGAAAACCCCATATTGTTTACTGATTCATTCATGCTGCCTACCGGATGCCAAATTTGGATACCCATGAACATCTCGTCTCAAGGCATTCCAGTCTACCAGGCCTTTACGATCGGGGGAAAACTGGATTCACAACGAGCTGGAGGCTTCCCACTATCGCCTGCCAGAACCGGGGGCCAACTTGTCAGCGGATCAATAGATGTTTCAACTGTTTTGGGGCGACTCTACCTCACTGAACAATGGTCAAACCCGACAGACTTTTTCGGAGAAACGGCAAATTCAGCCTCAACCTCCAGAGGCCTAAACCAATTCAACTACTACCTCATCAAAACCGGCTTTTCCATCGATGATCAACGAATACAAACCATCGCCCAAAACATCGAAGACTTTACCAACACAAACGACCAAGGATACAGAAAATTGACCAGCGACAAATTTATTGTTGCCAGCGCAACTTCCCTCTATTCGATAGTTCAATCTTCCCTCGAGATCACCAAGAGGATAGTGTCCTTTCTGCAAATCTACGTCGCATTCGGCCTGGTCATTGGAATGGTAGGCATGGGCATAATCTCAATAAGAAACGTTGCAGAACGAAAACGGGAGATTGGGATGATGCGGGCAATCGGATTCCCAAAGATACAAGTCATGATGTCGGTCCTGCTAGAATTGGTGGTGCTGGGTTTGATAGGACTGATAATTGGCGTGGCAAACGGACTACTATTTAGTGTCGGCTTCGCCAACATGCAAAATCTGACACTGGTAATCCCGTGGAGCGACTTAGGACTATACTTATCCCTGATAATTCTCATTGCCATAGGCGCAGGCGCCATCCCTGGATGGATCGCCTCAAGAATACCGCCCGCAGAAGCCCTCAGATATGTCGGATGAAGGACATGGAAAACATGGAAAGAAAGCTAAGAGATCGCCCGAACTCATCTTCCAAGAACGTAACAAAGCCTGTCCTGATAATAGAAGGATTGCATAAACGGTACAACCAAGGGAAATCCAACGAAGTTCACGCCCTTCGAGGCGTAGACCTTACCGTCCAAAAAGGAGACATGATGGCGATCATGGGTTCCTCAGGATGCGGAAAAACAACCCTTTTGAACATGATAGGGCACCTAGACTCCAGCTCAGCCGGAACAATCATAATTGACGGTGTAGACACCGCCAAATTGTCAGATAGCCAAATGACCGCATTTCGCCGGGACAACATCGGCTTCATTTTTCAACTCTTTAACCTCTTCGCCTTCTTAACAGCTACAGAGAACGTGGAAACCCCACTACTGCTGAAAGGTTTGAAAGCAAGCTTAGCCCGTGAACAGGCAAAAATGCTCCTAAGAGAACTTGGCATGGGCGACCGACTGTACCATCTGCCCTCAGAAATATCGGGTGGACAACAACAAAGGGTGGCCGTAGCCCGAGCTCTAATCAATCAACCCGCCATAATCTTGGGCGATGAACCCACCGGGGACCTGGATTCAGCAACCAGCGCCGATGTCATGGGCCTATTTCGCCGAATCAACCAACAAAACGAGCAAACCCTGATTTTAGTCACTCATAACCGATGGATCGCGGAGCAATGTGACTACATAGTCCACATGGCCGACGGACAAATCTCCCAGATCGAGCCAGGGCCATTCACAAAAAGAGAGGAGAAACCATGAGAGTCTACGCCGCCGCAATGCTTGACAAGTCATCAAGCTCAAACAATGTCAAGCTCCACAGACAACTTGCATCAGAATTCAAAAAAATTCTGCGTGTGCCAAGTAACGCCATTTCCACCAAAGAACTAAACACTTTCCTCTTTTTTTCGACCAAAAGCAACTCAAACGAACCTTCTTCAAACACTCTGCAAACGATTGAGAAAGGACATATTTCTGTCCTCCTCAAGAAATACTACACAGAAACCA
>Ga0315288_10005568_pt1 | contig 16011 bp, 14 predicted proteins | sample YL17G11_20_MG_FD_203454 | JGI IMG/M metagenome (GOLD analysis project Ga0315288, IMG submission 203454) | Sediment microbial communities from Yellowstone Lake, YNP, Wyoming, USA - YL17G11_20 | ecosystem: Environmental > Aquatic > Freshwater > Lake > Sediment | place: USA: Wyoming | collected...
TATTATTTACTTATATATTAATGGAAAAACTAAAGAATATAAATTGGTACTATGTTATTGTCATATTAGTGATTTGCGTTGTATTATATCTAATCATTAGTAATACTATTGGATACAATTTAATGCAGAATATCTATCCAACAAACGCACCAATCCGTCCAGAATCATTTGAACCTGCTGCAACTAATCCTGTGCAATTAGAAAAAGGAACCGTGATTAACGATCCATATGATGCCGAAATTGTTCTTTATTATGCAACATGGTGTGGATATTCGCGTATGTTCTTGCCAGAATGGGATAAATTTGTTGAATATGCCAAAGCTAATTTATCAAATGTTAAAGTTACTGGTATCAGATGTGAAGATGGTAATGAAGCTGTATGTTTACAGAAGGGTGTTCAAGGATATCCAACTATTATTTTATATCCAAAACATGATACAGAGATAAATTATGGTGGGGAAAGAAAAGCAGAAAAGCTGATTGAATTTGTTAACAAAAATGTCAAGAAATAAAAAAATATTACTAATGGATTAGTTATTAAAGAAACTATTAAATGGATTTGTTGAACTATTTCCGCCAAAAATGTTATTAAAGTTTGCTGCACTTGACGAACTGCTTTTTGGAACACTTTTATCTGGTTTAAAATCATCATTATTAACTGATGATGATTTTAATTCATAATATCTTTTTTCAATTTCCTTCAAAACATATTCTTTAATGTTTGCATTAATTGTGTCTCGACAGATGGCAAACAACTGATTATCATGCATTTTATCTAATTTAAGGTTCCCAATTAAATGATTTTCATTATAATGTTTGATCATTTTGTACAACACAAAATGATCAAAATGAAAAACATGAAGATTTTTAGCATTTGGAAGATATGAATATAATTTCAATTCCTTTTCATTGATGGTTCGACATCCGTCAATTTGGTGACAGATATAACCATTTTGTTTGTAAAATTCTTTGATGTCATATTCAGAATATGCGAATGATGGTTTATATGATAATCCAATAATGATTTGTTCAACTAGTTGTTTATTTTGATGATATAATATATCTATGCTACTTTTTGAAATAGTAATGACATCAATGATGAACAATCTGACATACTTAGAAAGAATATTATTAATCTCATCAATGTTTTGATAATTATTGATTATAAAAATGCAATCTGACGGTGTAATTTTTTTGTCTAATCCAATCAATGACATGTTCATATTTTTTAATCCATAATATTTCATTCTTAACAAAATTGTATATTTATCTTCAAATGAATAATCAGTGAAGTCATATTTATTGACATACATTGCAGCAATTAAAATGGCATCCAATTCGATATTATCAGTTTCAACTAAATATTCATTTTTATCTTTTTTCATCGAACCATAGAACAATGCCTTGAAAAATTCTGAATTTTCAGCTAATTGTGGTTTATGACAATGTAATCTTTTATTTGCTTGTGTTGATTTTGTGAATAAGATGATTGTGATTGGTGTTGCTTCTAGAAAGTCGGCCATGGTAGTTTAGTCTATCAATTCACTTTAATGATCTAATACTCAAATGTTCTTTTTGTTATTATAACTTTTATTAAAGATATAATAGATATTTCGAATTTCAATTTTTTTATTCATTTGTCATATAGCATACTAAGCCAACCTCACTTTTTATACTTTTTTATACTTTTTTGTACTTTTTATATAGCCCTTTACCCAACTTCATAATATCATCCTTAAACTCCAAATCCTTGATAAAATTCTCAGGTACATCCTTCATGCCATATAATGCTCCATACATTGCACCAGCAATACATCCAGTTGTATCTGTATCTCCCATATGTAACATCGAATAAATTACAAGTTTTTCCCAATTATTACCTGCATCCAATAAGCAATCGTAAGCGATAATAACGGAATCATCGCCGGCAGATCCAATAAATGCAGATTTATAACTATCAGTGGTGTCCATTACTAATCTAGCTTGTGAATTATTAGTTAATGTTCTAGATTGATATTTATAACCAAAAGTAGATAAATAATAACGACCTCTTGCAATAACATTCTTATCAGTTCTTTTTTTAATTGGTTTTCCATCAGCATCAAATTTACCATCAATATAACTTTTCCATTTATTAATAAATATATGAACATCTTTAAAGTATAAATTAACACCTCTTTGTGATTTATTGATATATCTGACAATACTACCAGTAGGTTCTAATAAATCCATTAATAGAAACGGCCATTTATTTATATTTATATTTTCTACGGCAAACGCAACAAATAAAGCTGTTGCTAATCCTCCTAAATAACCAATGACATTATTATGTGTTATTCTACTTGATTCAATTGCCATCTGAATCAACATCATTCTATTACTTTCTCCACTGTACGCTAAACCAATACACACCGTCCTCATTGATGCACCAGACCCCCCAGAATATTCATTATACTCTTCAGCATTCCAAGCTTGTCCCTTTAACATCTTGTCTAAAGATTTCATTGTAGCCTGACCCGGAGATCTTTTATGTATGCCTTCTTTATTAAACATTTCTAATGCTTCTAAATATTTTTCTTTTAAACTTTCTCCATATGTATTTAAACTATTAAAATTTCCTAATAATGCTTCAGCTGTCTTGATACTCAAAATAGTATCATCAGAAACATTCCATCCTTTTAATGAAATATGATTAACACCACCAAGTTCTATAAATTCATATAATTTTTCTAAACTTCTCTCCTCACCACCTTTTTTAAATTCCCATTCTGCATTTTTATATCCAACCGTATCACCTACGGCATGAAGAATCATACATGCAATATATTTTTCTTCCATTATCTTCTTATTAATTATTGAAGATATAATAAAATATTATATAATAAATTTTAGCTAATTTTGTTTAATTTTTGAATTCGTCTAAATATCATTTAAAAATATGTCGATATAAAATATAATAATTATATAACACATGTCAACAGTTAATTTATATGATGTATTAAATTTGCAACAAGATTGTAACAAACAACAAATAAAAGATGCTTATCGCAAGCTCGTCAAAGAATTCCATCCAGATAAAGAAGGCGGAGATCCAGAAATGTTCGAGTTAATAACACATGCATATAATATTCTTATAGAACCAACTAAAAGATCAGAATATGATGAACTTTATGAGTTATCAAAACATGCTGAGACAGATCATTTTGTTTTGAGAGATAAAGCAAAAAATTACTATAAGGCACAAGAAACAGATATTGTTAAAAAACCATTAGACGACCAAAAGAAAGATTTTAATAAGGAATTTGATTATCTTGATAAAAAACGTGGTTATAAAAGAAACGAAGACGACAAAGCATTACAATCAAAAGATGCTATTAAAATGTGGAAGGATTTAGAAATAGCAAGAGAACAAGATGATATTGAGAACATTCAAGAAAAGTTATTTGATGAATCACAACCTTTTGCCTTAGATAAATTCAATGAAGCTTTTGAAAACATGAACAAAGGGCATAATGAACTTATTCCTCATAATGGAAATCCAGACGCATGGAATTCTGTTGATATGAATGTTGGTACAGCATATAGTTCTGTTAGTAATTATGAAGAGATTTTTGCCGATGATGAAGATGTTGTTGGATCAACTGTTTTTAGTTCAGTTAAATTAAATCCAGCCAAAAGTAAAAAATTAAATAAACAGGATGTTAGCAAACTTAAAGGAGTTGAATATACTAAAGGCCATAATTATAAAGAAACAGATTACAATAAATCATTGGAAGAACGTATTAAAGAACGACAAATGGAATCACAAAAATTAGAAAAAAGAGAAATGACTGATTTTAGTACTGATCCATCATGTGGTGGCTATAGTATTTTTGATAAACTTGGTATTAAAAATGCTGGTGCATTGACATGGAATGACGATGAAGAAGATATCAAAACACGATATAATAGATTATTAGAACTAAGAAGCAACAAAAAATAAAAACATATATTTTAATAATTAATAAATATTAAAATAATTAAATCACAAATTTTTGTATAACTGCTGCATAACCTTTCATAAACATTTCATTCTTTTTATGATTATTAAGATCATAATCAACAGAATTAATGGATTCAAGATGAACATCAATTGTATATTTTTCATAACCTGTTCTAGAATTAAAAGACATACCTTCAAAAATACAATACATGACTCTTGTAATATAAATATCCAATCCATTAATAACTTTTATATTATTTTTTGTTGGAATTAGGTAAACACCAATAGTTTCATCTAAATTATCAAATAAATGGATTGGATAATCATCAATACAACCACCATCAATATATAAACAATCATTATAACTAATCGGAGTATACATAAATGGTATACATGTGGACATTCGAATTGCCTTAACTAATGATAAATTAGGATGTGTATCATATGATATATATTCAATATCCATTGCATTAACATTTGTGACCGCCATTATTATTTTTTTCTTTTTCAAATCATATAATTCTTTTAATGTTATATCTTCAGCCAATCCCTTGGCACTAATTAATTTTCTGATAACATATTCCATTTTAGATCCAGAGTCAAGTCCGTAATTTTCAATATTTAAAATGCTTACATTTTTAATTTTATCCATATCAAACATTCTAATAAAATCATAAATTTCTGATGGCGAATAACCAACAACATATAAACTGACAACCAATGCACCAACAGAAGTACCTGCAAATGTATCAATTGTATGCAACATTCCAAGTTCATTAAGTGCATATAAAGCACCTATATGGGCTATCCCTCTAATACCTCCTGCACTTAAAACCAGATTTTTCATAATTTTAATTTTGGTTTTTGGTTTATAAATGGGTATATCATAAATTGGTTCAATATGAACCTGACAATAATCATCACCTAGTAATTGTGTTAGATATGTGTTTATTTTATCATGGACTATTTGGTTATGATTATTATTGATTTTATTGTTCATACTTGTATTGTTTATACCTAAAATAAATATTCTTTTTTTATGATATAAACTTATAATGGATAGAATTAATATAAACAATTTATTTGCCAAAAACAATGATGATTTTAAAGAATTGGATGTCTATTCACTTTATAATCCACGAATGAATAGAGAAGAAAATAAGGTTAACTTCAACATCCAAAGATTGATTAAGTTAAGAGAAGAAAGGAAGAAGAAGATTTATATACAATATGAAAAAATATATAAAATGTGTCTAAATAAAATTAATACAGCAAATAATATGAATAAATTGGATCTAGTATATGAAATACCAGAATCAATTTTTGGTCATTATGATTATAATAAAATGACTTGTTTGGAATATATTGAATATAAATTAAAAAAGCTGTTTATTGATACTTGTATTGTAACAGATAATTCTATATATATATCATGGCTTAATCTTGAAAAGAATATGAATAGTAATAAGAATGAAAAAAATACAAATAATAGTGAGAGTGATAAAAAATAATTTACTTTTTTGTTTTTCTTCCGATTTTAACTAACAAGTCCAATATAAACACCAAAACAATACCTGATAAAAAAATAATCATAATTTCTTTCAAATCATAACCAAGGCTATCAATAGATATATATTTGTATATATTATTAGGTATAGTACTTTGGATGTTATTATATATTCTGTTATTGGTTGCAACAATTTCACCACTACTCATACTTTCATTATCATCACCACCATTAAATTCTTCCTTAATATTATTTTTCATATAATTATTTAATTTTTGTTTACATATTTTACAATGTTTAATATGTATATATATATTTCCATCAATACTATTATTTACAGATACATTATCATTCATTTCTCGAACAAACATATTAACACAATAATCATGGCTCATATTTGATATACTTTTTTTATTTTTTTTATTATTTTCATTTTTCTTTCTTATTTGACTCAATTCATCACCCAATGATGATTTATGATTATCACTAAAATTACTTATATCATCCGACATTAATGTATCTGGTAATGATATAGTATCATTGTCATTATAATTATTTTTTTTCAGATCGGCTATATTAGTACCTGTACTGTTTTTATTTTTATAACTATAAACTGGAGAATTTTGATATGGTCCATCAGAATTCAAATCTCCTTGTGCCGTAAAGAATGATTGCATAAATTGTGGATATTGTATGACCCCTTGTTGTTGGTCTATATCATCCTTCATTTCTTGGCTTATGTTATTATTTGTATAATTTATATTATTTATATTATTTATATTATTATCTAATTCCTGATCAGAATTCTGATTGGAATTATTATTCATTTCGATATTATTACTTTGTTTTGATTTATTTGGTTTAATATCGATATCCTCATAGTTATCAAATGATTGATCATATGAATCATATTTATTTATTGTTTTATTTATTGTATTATTTATTGTTTTATTTATTGTTTTATTTTTCATTATTTTCTGGTTATTAGTGTTATCATACTCTTTCATTTGATTTCTTAACGAATTATCAAATGCTTCATCAACAGTACAATACATTATTTATATTTTCAAATGAGATTAAAATTATTGGTGGAAAATTTATTAACTATATTATAGGTAAAACTAAAGATTATTAGTTGGATTAATTGTATGTGCTATTATAGTCTTCTTTAACAACTGTATCATACATTTGGCAATTATAACTTCCATAACCATCTGGTACACATAATTCACAATTTGTATTTTTAACAAGTTGTGGTGTTGTTGTCACTTTACTTAGTTTATTATCTTTATTGACATCATAAAATTGAATATTTTGGATTTTTAATTTTTTAGCTCTTCCTTTTAATATATCATCATATGTCACATAGTTACGACATAATGGGGGATTTAATAATGTACTATATGTATTTTTTTTATTTATAAATTTCGAATCAATAATCCTTTTTGCTTTACCATCAGTACATTGTTTATTTATTTGTGGACATGAGTCGGTTGGACAATCAGGATCTGTACATACACCTGGTTTGCATCCATATCCATAACAATCTCCCGCTTTACAATTTGTACCAGTACAATTACCAGCTTGACAAAATTCACCTATACAATTGCCACCCATACAATTATCACCGATACATTCCAAACATATACTATCATGTCCAGTGCAAGTTTTTGATTGACATGAATCACCTTGACAACCATGTATAATTGTATCTGGATCTATTTGATGCATAAAAACAAAATAATAACACGATGACACACAACATAAATATATTATAATAATTATTATACCAACGGTATAAGAGATGACAGATGTAGTATTCATCATTTATATATACCCATTCCATTAAAAACTGTAATTTTAGAATGAAGTATAAAATGGGTCCTCTAGGGATCCCCTGTTATATTTGTTATTATAAATTACACAACTAACAAATATGTCACATGATCGTAACAGGCCACTTATGCCTAACTGATTAATTCTTTTTCTTTTTCTTATAGATGAAACATTCAGGAAGTTTCTTTTTAAAGATAATACATTCCGCTTTATATCTTATATTTAAACTTGCATTCAGATCTCGATTCATCAATCTATGTCTTATTGGATCATCCGTTAGAATAGTTTTCGCTCTCACTAATCCATGACATAATTTTTGTCTCTTTAGGCCGTATGGTTTTGGAGATTTTATTTTGTGAAAATTTTCCATTTCACAATTTAATTCCAAATTCATTTTGCTTGTATTATATTCATTTACATGACATAAATTATAACCAGCATCTGTAAATAATTTCCTCAAGCTTTTTCCTTTTGTTGGTTCTTGATATTTCATCGGTTTATTCTGTGACCAATCACCGAAACAAATAAGAACTTTATCAGAATCTCCAAAAGTTTTTCTAAAATTATTTATCATTTTTGATTCACTTTTTTGTTTATTTATATAACCGTACCAATGCAACTGTCTATGTAACATTTTTTCATAATATTCATATAAATAACTATTTATTTCATTTTTCTTTTTAATGTAATTTAATGCATTTTCATATATACATGTTTTAGAATTACCAACAGATGGTTGAATATAACGATTTTCATTATAAAATTTTTTTAATTCATTGTATAATTTATCATCAATTAAATTCTTTTTTTTATTATAATTTAATATATTTTGAGGTGTCAATGTTTTGGCTTCATTTAAACATAATTCACTTTCTAATTCTTTCACTGTTTTAAATATTCCTTCTTCCTCATTTATTTCTATTTTGGTTTTTTGTTTATCCTTTTCAAGGATTCTTAAAAATTCTTTACTTTTGATTTCCTTTTTGCGCTGAATATTTGAATATCTAAAAATATGTGCTTTCCTTTTTTTTGATGTTGATTCCCTACATGTACCATCTGTTGCATATATTAAATCACCTTTATTTGGATCTATTCCAACAAGCGTATAATTTTTGTATTTTTTTTTTTCTTCATCTGTTAATTCATCTACATATTTATCTGATTTATAATTTTGAGGTTTACTTACAGTCCATATTTTAGTTTTTTTTTCGGAATTATATAAATCTTTTCTTATTAGTAATATTGAACAACCATATCCATCTGTTTCAATTTGATGATTAAATACATAATTTTTTTTCCGAAACATCTTCTTTTCAATATTAAAAAAAGTTCGCCATATGTCATTTTCATATAATTTTGTATTACCATTTGTTAAATACATACTCTTCTGTTCATTTTTATCAAATAATAATTGTATTATTGTTGCAGTATCCAAAGTTATATATTTAGGTCTTATGTTTGTTCTTAGATGAAAACAATTAAATGTGTATCCCATTTGTTTTTCTATTTCGATGCTCATTTGAATCATATATGGCAATAATTTTAAGGAATCTTTCATTAATATATTTTTTAATGTTTCTTTATATTCCATACTATTTTTAATATTATTTTTAATATCAATCAAATAAGATGGACAATTATTTTCTTTATTAATAATATCGTCCTTTATTATATCTAATTTTTGTTTATAATTATCAGCAATTTTTATTTTAATTTCCTCTTCTTTGCATAAAAGTGTATATGATTTTATTGGTGTACATTTAATTTTATTTATTTTTAAATTTTCATTAAGTATATCTTTTAATTCTTTATTATTACATAATATTTTTGATGAATAACTTTTAGCTATACTTAATATATCACTTTTTGACAATTCATATAAAGAATTATTATATCCGAAGTGATTAAAAATATTATTTCTTATTTTATTTTTAATTGGATTTAAAAATGATGGACATTTATCAGTACCTGTATATAAATCTTTTTTAAATTTTCTGATATTACTATTATAATTTTTAATACATTTTTCTTGCTTTTTCTTATTAATAAATTTATCATTTTTGTTTGTTTTTGTTAATAATTTATAATACTGTTTTATGCTATCTTCATGATCTTTTTTGGACATAACCATATTTATATATCTATTAAAAAAATTATAAAAATGATTTTCTATATGATTTTTGAAATTAGTCACTATGCTAATTGCTTCATATGAAAGAACATTATCAAGATAGGTAGATGTTAATTTTTCATCTTTCATTAACTTTTTATAATGATTATCGTAAAAATCTTTCAATTTATTTATTAATAATTGGTTTGATTCATTAGGTTTTACTCCTCTCAAATCTTTTATACATAATGTTTTCATTATACATTTAATTAATCCTTCATTTATAATTGGCAATGGTTGTTTATTATGATATTTATCTAAATAATACAATTTTAAGAAATTATAAGTATGAATTACTATTTTGTTCACATTTGAGATAGCATGATTTATTGTAATAAAATCTGCATGCGTTCCTATAATTTTTTTAAGTCCACATTTAACTGTTTTATAAGATTTGCTGAAATTTTCATATTTTTCTATAATATCTATTTTGTCTTTCTTAATTTTCACTTTTTTGGATGGAGTTTTACCAGTCATATAAAGAAGTATATTATTTTATCTTTATGTATTTTTAAACAAATCATAATAATATATGAAAATAAATAAACATACAAATGAAACTTTCAAAGAAAAAGTTATAGAATGCTATAATAAAAAAATTTATAAAATAAAAGAATTATTAGATATATTTCAAATTTCGAATGGTACTCTTTATAATTGGATAAAGAAATATGATTCAAATACACTTAAACGAAAATTAAAAGAAGAAAAAACAACTGCTGTAATGAAATGTTACATTTGTTCATATGTAATAAGCAGAATTAATTTTAAATATAAGAAACTTATTTTATTATTATTTAAGAAATATAAGATACATATCAGTAAAAGTACATTATATAATTGCATATCTAAATTAAAAATCACTAAAAAGAAAATAAGGAAAAGATTTATTTATACACCAAAAAACAAAAGAGAAATTCAAATAAGAGATTTTAAAAATGAAATCAAAGGGAAGATTTATCAAATATTATATCAATTGATGAAACAAGTGTTGATACACATATAAGTAATGATTATGGATGGAGTACAAAAGGGAAACGAATAGAAACACATATTAGGCATTTAAGAATAAGATATACTGTTATAAGTGCAATAAGCAATAAAAAAGTAATATTAAATAAAATAATAAAAGGAACAGTGAATGGTCAAATTTTTTTAGATTTTATAAAAGAATTACTGTTAATAATAAAACCACAAAATAGTATATTATTGGATAATGCAAGAATTCATCATTCAAGATTATTAAAAGCATATATGGAAAATATTTCAAATAAAGTGATATATAATGTACCATATTCTCTAGAATACAATCCAATTGAAAAAGTCTTTTCAATAATTAAACATAAGTTAAGAATGGTAAACATACAAATAGTAATATAAAAAACATATTATAAAAAAAAGTTTAAATTTTTAAAATATGCTTTTTTTGACATGTATTTACTAATATACTTTTTGAATATTTGATAAGGACAATATTTTTGATTTTTTAGAAAATATTATTAAATGTTCATCTATTATACTTTTTCATTTTTAATATTAAACTAATCATTTATGATTTACAAAAATATAAACGATTTGAATGTCATTTCAATAAATTACAATATTCAGTGGAATAGGTATAAATAAAAGAAATATTAAAAAAATATGTCGGTATATATTATATAAAAATGAAATTCGACATGAAATTTCTCGATCAAGAATATGTTGCTGTAGCAATCGCTTTGTTTATTCCATTATATGCTTTATCTCTTAGTCGTATTAAGCTACCTGACTATATTCAAAATTTGTTTGGTAATACAATCTTTAGAATTGTCTTTTTGTCCTTATTATTGATTTTTAGATTTGATAATGCACCCCATTTAGCATTTGCGATTGCGTTGATATTTGTATTGACAATGGAAAACATCAGTACTATGGAAGTTAAAGAAAATTTCAATTTATTAAGTGAAGTTAACAAATTACAATAATAAAAATACAAAACATATAAATACAATCATTTATAAGGTATTATTAAATACATTATAATATAAAAACATTTGCGTAATTATATAAAAATAACTTTCTATTAGAGATAATATAATTAATGAATAATAGTAGTGAAAACATTATTAAACATGTTTTAAATTCTGCAGAACCAAATTTATTAAATAACAGTCTTTCGTTCGATCAAATAAGAGATAGAACAAAAAATAATGCGGATACAGAACACGATGATGTTAAAAAAACAGAAAAACAATTAAAAAAAGAAGATAATTTGAAAACAACTGAAACAGATCAAATGTATCAATATTTTGCAAATAAAGAAAAAATGGTACCAGAGGAAAATATTCAATATTTTGAAAAAATGCGAGATGGTTTTAATAAAACATATAACGATACTGATAGAAATAGTGATAGAAGAAATACGGAAAATGGATCAAAATATGGCGGATCAAGAAACAATACTGAGAGAATAGATGATTTGATGTCGGATAAACAAAACGAATCACGTGATACTTTTTACACTGCACCAAAACCAAGTACATCGGGACCAAGTTATGGTGATGGTCCATCAGTTCCACAAACAGGTAGAACCAATGAATTTGCGACAGAAGAAGAGGAAATGTTAGCCAAATTAAATATGTTAAGGCAATTAGGTGAATTAACACAATATGGTGTAAAGTTATCACAAAATTACAACATGAATTCCGATTATAAGGCCATGAAATATGAATATGAGTTACATAGAGGTATTAGAGATAAACATAATGGTGTCAAATGGATGAGTAATATGATGTTAAATTTATGTTGGGGTACAGAATTGGCCAATAATAATTTTAATCCTTTTGATTTTAAATTGAAAGGATGGACTGAACAAATGAATGAGGATATTGATGATTACTATGATGTTCTTGGAGAATTATATGAGAAGTATTTCAAATCTGGCAAATCAATACCACCAGAACTTAAATTATTTTTTATGTTATCAGGAAGTGCATTGAAATTCCATATGTCTCATAGTTTGATGAATGCAGCACCTGGATTATTAGACACTATAAAAAATAATCCTTTATTAGCTAAAAAATTAAAAGATCAAGCAGTTGCTGATAAAGTAAAAGAGCAATATGATAAACAAAAGGAAGCATATGCAACAGCTGAAACCAAACAACATGATGTGGCTAGACAAAAGGCAGAAGATATTAATATGTTGAAAGAAAAACAAGCTGAGTTTATGAGAATGCAAAATGATCAAAAGACACAATTCCAAATGCAACAACAGCAAATGCAACAACAAATGCAACAACAACATATACAAGAACAGCTGTTACAACAAGAAATGGTTCAACAAGAATTATTACAACAACAATTAATGCAACAACAACAATTGCAACAGAAACAAAAACAATTGGATGATTTGAAAAAACAATTGTCAATGCAAAAGTCTGATTCACATTCAATGTATACAAGTAATACACAGAAGAGTAATAAAAGCACTAAAAATAAAGCAACTGAAAGCAAAGCAACTGAAAGTAAAATGAATGATTATAATGCCAACTATAATAATTTGTACAATACAGTGTATGATAATAATAATATTGGCACCAGTATAAATAATATGAAAGTTGTTAAAAATCCAAATGCTTTACCATTACAAAAACAAATGCACATGCCAGCCATTCCAAACAGCTTGAAGGGTGTTTATCAACCGCCTATTAACTTACAACCAACACAAATGCAAGAAATTTTAAGACAACAACAAATGACTGAACAAAAAAATCAAATGAATGTTGCTAATAATCATATTAATGATGATGATGATGATGGTAATATTAGTTTTCATCCAGATATTGATAACATTCTTGATAGTAAATTTAATGATGTGGCAAGTAGAGCAAGTACTGATAATAAATCTAATGCATCCACTGGTAGTAAAGCATCGTCGAAACGTCGAAAGGGTACTAAAAATAGAATTAAGATTGATACTGCTTAAGGTTAAATAATATTTAATTGTTCAAATAAATCTTTCCATAAGATTTATTTGATTGAATCAATTATGTAAATTGGATATCAATGTCAGAATATGAATCTGATGATTGATTGTCACCACCTTTTTGTTCACAGAATATGCTTTTAATATAGGCTTCTGGATTTGGTTCGCTAAGCATTGTTTCTGTAAGCTTTAATATTTTCATTCGGTTTTCATTTATAGTAGATTGTTCTTTTTTTTGTTCTGTTTTTTCCACTTGTTGTTTCTCTTGTTCTGCATATTGTTCTGTTAGTTCCACTTGTTGTTTATTTTGGTCTGCGAGTAGTTCTTCTTGTTTTGTCTGTGTGTGTAGTTTTGTTTCCTTTTGTTTTGTGAGCGGTTCTACTTGTACTAGTTGTTTGCCTGTTTGTGCTCTTTTTGCTTCTGTTGTTTGTTCTTGTTGTTGTGTTGTATGTATTACTTTTCCAGAATATCCAACAAGTTTTGATGGTATGTTCTGTGCTGCTAGACTTGCCCTATTTATATTTTTTTGTGCAAATTTTTCCGCAGATTTACGTTCTTTGGCTGCTATTTTTTGGATTAAATTTTGTACATCTCGTTGATTTTTTGGTGGATTTTTCGCTATGTCTGCAATAATTTCCTGTAGGTCTTTAAGTCCTATATTGACAATTTCTGATGATATTTTTCCGAATTCAGCCTTCATTTCAGGTCCATATTTATTTACCTGTGTTTCTATCACCTTTGTAATTTTATCTATTGTCGCTTTTTTTAATTTGTCCTTCATCTCTTTAAATAATCCTTTTGGTAATTCCTTTTTTTGCAAATCTGATGAACTTTCTGAACGTGGCTTATTATCTTTTCCTCCTTTCATCTCCACGTAATCATTTTTAAATTTATTAAGTTCCCCAACCATACCACCACCAAACTTCATTTTTAGTTTATTTACAGCAAAATATAAATCGGAATTCAATACAGTTAAATCATTATCTGTTATGACATAATCATTACTTTTATGATTAATAATGCCTTTGATAAAATTCATTATTAATGTTATATCTTCTTTGTTCATATTTATATTACTTATATTTTGCGAATCCATAAATATTAGTCTATATATATCCTAGTGATATAATATTTTAACTATATAAAGAATTGACAATATTATTATTTAATAATTATTATACATCTATGGAATCGGCGAATAACAGTGCATCAGATAGAAATATGACCGAAATGAGTGAACAGGAAGGTGAACATGAAGGTGAACAACGGGAAGGTGAACAACGGGAAGGTGAACAACGGGAAGGTGAACAACAAGAAGGTGAACATAGAGGTGAACATAGAGATAAACAGAATAAACATTCTAAAGGTGAACATAACAACAAAGGTTCATTTGATTCTAATTCACATAAACGAGGAAGAGGTCGCCCAAGAAAGAATCAAGTGATTAATATCATTGATACAAAAAAGAAAAACACACAACATCATGATATTAAAAATTTGTTCAATTTTGATGAGAATAGAGAAAATGATGATATCATATTGCATTTGCCAATTACATTAAATGACATTGATAAAATCAAACATAAACAAAATAGTAATATTTTTGAGAAAATAGATAATAGTAAAATACATCCTGTTAGCAATACAAATGAGACTATCAATATTTTTACTATTAATGATATCAATAGTGATGATACAATGTCAACTGATGATTATTCACAAGACGATGTCAATAATGATTTATTTCAAAAGATGAAGGATCAGGAGAAATACATTAAAAAATTGGAAACCGAAATCCACGAGTACAAACATATCATTCAAAGTACTATTGATAATAATGGTATGAATCTCACGAAAGTTAATAGAATGAAAACAGATTTTGTATTTATTGATGATAGTACAAAGAAACAAATAATCATTGAAAAAACTGAAATTGCATGTTGGTGGTGTACATATAATTTTGATTCAGTCCCTTGTTTCATTCCAGAAAAGTACATTGATGAAAAATATCATGTCTTTGGTTGTTTCTGTTCCTATAATTGCGCATTATCTTATAACTTAAATATGAATGATTATAATGTGGGCAATAGACATAGTTTGTTGAAAAGATTACACAATACCATTTATAATTCAAATGAAGATATTCCACTTGCACCTCCAAAAGAAGTATTTGAGAAATTTGGGGGTACATTAACATATCCAGAATATAGGAAAAATTGTCAAACCAATCTCAAAGAATACAGATTCATTATGCCCCCCTTAATATCAATTATACCATCAGTTGAAGAATCAACCAAAAATAATATGAATATAAATACACAGTTTTCTAATTTAAATCAAAATTTAGTTTTAAAAAGATCTAAACCTATACCAACAACAAAAGCAACTTTATTGGAATCAATGTATATCGCACATAAGGTTAAATAAAGTGAAGGTTAAATAAAGTAAAGTTCACAAAATAAAGTCCACAAAATAAAGTTCACAAAATAAAGTTCACAAAATAAAGTTCACAAAATAAAGTTCACAAAATAAAGTTCACAAAATAA
>Ga0315288_10005570_pt1 | contig 16010 bp, 16 predicted proteins | sample YL17G11_20_MG_FD_203454 | JGI IMG/M metagenome (GOLD analysis project Ga0315288, IMG submission 203454) | Sediment microbial communities from Yellowstone Lake, YNP, Wyoming, USA - YL17G11_20 | ecosystem: Environmental > Aquatic > Freshwater > Lake > Sediment | place: USA: Wyoming | collected...
TTATATATCTCTATCCTAAAGATATGTTCTGTTTTTTTGTTCAGTTTTGCAACGCAAATATCTGCTTTATGGCTTTGATTGCTGACTTCTGCTAATGGGTGGTAATACCAAAGTTTTTCTTCTCCAATATTGTTCAATAATCCTAAAAGATTGTTTCCTTTCTCTGTAAGCATTGTTGTTGTCTTTGCGAGCGCAACTACCAAAACTTTTCTTTGTTTTGCTTTCTCATATAATTTTTCTAAATATTTTTGTTCGTTTGTGTAACTGCTTTCAAGAGTTCCATCCATGACAATCATATCTCCAGGATCAAGTTTTCCAATAATTTTTTCTGCTATTTTTATCTCTGAGAATCTTCTTGCTAGCTCTCCTATCTTTTCTGTTTTTGCATTGAATATTCCTTGCTTTATTGTCTCATCTGAGATGTCAAGCTCTAGATCTTCACAATCAATCAACACATCTCCTTTTATTGGGAATATTTCGCAATTAAACTTTATTTCTTTTCCGCCAACTGTCTTTATTAGCAGGAAAAAATCATTTTTTTCGCTGCTCACGAACTTATTTTTTAATGAAACATATGCATAAACCCTGATCAGTTGCAGTGAGAAGTTTGCGCTTCCTAATATTTCAGAATTTCCTCCATCTACAAAACATATTTTTTTGTCATCTTTCAAAACATCAACATTGTGGAAGTTTTTCTCGCTTATCTCAAATGTTTTGTACCCTTCTCTTGAGAACTTTGGCTTATCTCCTTCATAGTCTTCACTCATGCTTTTATCTAGTTCAATGATTATTTTTTCTACTATCTCTTTCATTTTTTATTGATTATGCTCTCGATTATTTATAATTGTCGCTGATTATTTTTAAACCCAAACCTTTTTATATTGTCTACCTTTCTCAAATAATTTTATGTACGAACTAATAATCACAGAGAAGCCAAATGCTGCTAAAAAGATTGCTGAGGCTCTCGCCGATGGAAAGCCGATTAAAGAGTCTGTTAATGGTGTTCCTTACTATAAGATAACGCATGGAAAGAAGGATTTGGTTGTTGCTTGTGCTGTTGGACACCTTTTTGGTCTTGCTCAACATTCTGGAAAAAAAGGTGATTTTCCTGTTTTTGATGTTGAATGGGTTCCTAATTCTGAGCTTTCAAAGAGTGCTGCGTTCTCAAAAAAATATTTGGATGTCATCCAAAAGCTTGCAAAAGGGGCTAATGAGTTTACTGTCGCGACAGATTATGATATTGAGGGAGAAGTTATTGGTTTGAATATAATCATTTACTTGTGCAAGCAGAAGGATGCTAGAAGGATGAAGTTTTCTACTCTTACAAAAGATGATTTGGTCAATGCTTATGAGCATGCTTCTAAACATCTTGATTGGGGCCAGGCTAATGCTGGTGTCGCAAGGCACAAGCTTGACTGGTTTTATGGGATAAATACTAGTAGGGCTTTGACTAGTTCTATTCGTTCTGTTGGTAATTTCAAACTTATGTCTTCTGGCAGGGTTCAAGGTCCTGCTTTGAAGCTTATTGTCGATAGAGAAAGGGAAATCCAGAATTTCAAGTCAGAACTTTACTGGCAGATTGAGCTTCTTGGCACAGCTAATAAAGGAAGCATTGATGCTTGGCACATGACTGATAAGTTTTGGGAGAAGAAGTTAGCTGATTCTGTGATAAAGAAAGTTTCTGGTGTTAAAGAAGCAAGCATAAAGAGTGTTGACAAGAAGAGTTTTGAACAAGCTCCTCCTTATCCTTTTGATCTTACTAGTTTGCAGCTTGAAGCACATCGTTGTCTTAACATATCTCCTAAACGGACTTTAGAGGTTGCTCAGGACTTATACACTTCTGGTTTCATCTCTTATCCTAGAACTTCTTCACAACAATTACCTAAAGAGATTGGTTTTGATAAGATTATTTCATCCATAAGCAAGCAGCCAGATTACAAGGATTCTGCTAGTTCTTTGTTGAAAAAGAAAAATCTTTCCCCAAACAATGGTAAGAAGACTGATCCTGCTCACCCAGCTATTTTTCCTACTGGCATCGCTCCTCCTAAAAACTTGAGTTCTGAATCTAAACGGATTTATGATTTAATTGTTAGAAGATTCCTTGCTACTTTCGGAAGTCCTGCGACAAGGCAGACTATGAAGATAACAATTGACTGTAATAATGAGTTGTTTGTTGCTTCTGGAACAACTACTTTAGATAAGGGTTGGCATGTTCTTTATGGCAGGTATGCTTCTTACAAAGAGGAAGAGCTTCCTCAAGTGAATAATGGTGACAAAGTAAAAATTGAAAAAATAACTTTGCATGATAAAGAGACCCAGCCTCCTTCAAGGTTTAATGAGGCTTCTGTTATTAAAGAGCTTGAGAAGAGGAATCTTGGCACTAAATCTACTAGGGCTCAGATTGTTGATACTTTGTTCCAAAGGGGTTATGTTGATGGCAGGCCTATCCAAGCAACCCAGTTAGGTATTAGGACTCTTGGTGTTCTTGAGAAGTATTCTCCGACCATAGTTGATGAGGCATTGACTAAGTATTTTGAGGAAGAGATGGATCTTATAAGGAGTGGCGAGGAGAAAGAGGAAAAAGTTTTGGACGAGGCAAAGAAAGCTATTATAAAAATTATTGATGGGTTTAAGAAGAATGAGGAGAAAGTTGGTAAAGAACTTTCTGCTGCTAATTTTGAGACTAGGGATGAGATGAGTTTTGTTGGCAAATGTCCTGTTTGCAAGGTTGGTGATTTGCAGCTTAGGAAGGGCAAGTTTGGCATGTTTATTGCTTGCAACAAATATCCTGATTGCAAGACTACTTTCTCTATTCCTGCTAACTCTTTAGTCAGGCCTGCTAAAAAGGTCTGTCCAACTTGTGGTTATCCAGTTATCTTGTCTATCAGAAAAGGTAAGAGGCCTCAAGAGTTATGTATTAACATGGATTGTCCTGCTAAGGATTTCTCTGCAGAGCTAAAACAGGAAGTTAAGGAATTAGACAAGCATCCTAAGAAGTGTCCTAGATGTAAAAAAGGAACATTGGTTGTTAGAAGAAGCCTTTACGGTCCGTTTGTTGCTTGCTCAACATATCCAAAGTGTAGATACACTGAGCACAGAAAGAAGGATACTGAAGAGGATGAAGAAACCAAAGAACCTTCAGCAACAGAAGAACCAGTAGACGATTCTGAATAATTCTAAAATAAATGTTGAATCATTTAGAACAAATTGTAAAACTATTCTTAAGGGATTATTAATTTGACCTAAATACCTATCTAAAAATGAAGGACATAATCACACACCCACTTACTATTCTTGTTTGAATACACATCTATCAAACATTTTTTAATATTTTCTTCTATTGGGTTACATTCATTTCTTGCTACATTATTCATCATACCATATTTATGTGAAGTGTCATCATCAAGCCCAAGAGAATGTAATATTTCATGCAATTCTGTTGTTGGATAAGACCCACAATTTCCCATACAATCTGGACAGATTTTGTAGAACATTATTTTACTGCTAACTATCAACCCTCCTTCGTACAATGCTGTTGGTCCACCTCTACCAGCAACGCGCCCAGGTTGATAATCTCCAGTAGTATCATAACTATCATAACAGCTTATCATAACCTCTCCATCTTCTGATTCAGTATAAGTGATTAAATTATTGGTCTCTCTTTCTAGTAAATTTAAGGCCCACAATATTCTTTTTTTCTTATCACTATTACAAGGGTTTTCTAAATCAAAAGTATAAGTAATATTACCTGTATCAAAATGGGGAAAACCATCATCTCTATCCTTTATTCTATTATCTATTTGACAATAATCGCCCATATCAATATATCCTTCTTCACAACCACACTCAGGGACTTTTTTAATGAGTTGGCCATTTTCACAAAGATATAATCCAATACATTCCCCGTACTTTGTTCCATCAGGGCATTTCAATTCAACATTTTTTATTAGGGGTTCTATTGGTTTTTCGTTGGTTATTTTGTTACTGGTGATATTCTCACTATCTCCACTAACTGTTTCTTGTTTATTATCTAAATCTGATTGATCATTCCTGAAAATAACATAAGCAAAAATTAACAAAATTAGGATTATACCCAAAAAAATTACCCGATGAGGGATGGTTATGGTGTTTTCTGTTGTCTGTTTTCTATCACTCATATTTCACATTCTCCATTTCATTATCTAAGAGTACTGTTATTGTGCATATTGGCAGTAGCATGTTTACAAAGCTTAGTGGTGGTATTATTAGTGGTACTTCTATTAAGGGTAAAAGTGCTAGTTTTTTGTGTTTCAGTATTATTAATAGTATTAGAGAACAAGCAACATCATATGCTGCATTGACAAATGGTATTATTCCTATAACTAAATCAGATAAGTCTAGTATTATTGCTATCACAAGTTTTATCGTATTGAATACACTCGTTACTTTCTCAAAGAACTTGTTTGTTTTCTTTTGTGCTCCGACTACTTCTGCTTTGACTCTTCTAGTACTATCTACTTTATTATTATCTGTTTTGTGTTGTTTTTGAACCATTCTTCTTTTACCAATTCTTTCAAGAATTCTTCTGCTTTGATATATTCTCTTTTGACATTAGCACATATTCTTCCTTTTTCTTCAAACGTTTTTCCGTGTTTTTGCTTGAATTTTTCAACGTGCATCTTCATTTCAAGTGATGGACCAATTCTTTTCTCATAAACATCTAAGTCTTTATTATCAACAACAAACCAATAGATTGCTTTCTTTTCTTTGTTCCAGTTCCATCCTTTGTCATAAATTTTAAATTCGTAATCAGAAAGTTTTTCAGCCATATACTCGTACGCTTTCAAAAGTTTTGCTCCTACCACATCATCTTTTCCATTAACAGGTGTTGCATAAGCAAGTACTAGTTTGTTTTTTCCTGCTTTCTTCCTAATATCCTCTTCTGTTATTTCTTTTTCTTCAAAGAATTCAACGCCAGGTTTCTTAATATACTCAGCACAAACCCTCTTAAAATATTCAAATTTTTCAAGTGTCAAAGATGCTGCTGCGTTCCTTTCCTTGTCTACAGGATCTACAACAATTAAAGGACTCACTGTTTTTGATTTGTTCATATCCATCAGTGCGTTCTTGTGATATTTTTTTATGTCTATGACTTGTTTTTCTTTCCATTTTGTTGCTGCCCTAAGTAATTTGTCAAATCCACCATAGTTAATAGTTAAAATCTCTGTAACATATCCAGAAAAACCGCGGATATAACTTTCTGCTCCGTAAACTTTTTGTGCTTTGCAGAACTTCTTAACAAGTCTTATCTCATCAACCAGTTTGTTATTTACTTTGCTTTTTACCCATGATGCATGTAATGGGCTTATGTCTGTTATGTTTTTTGCTTGCACAGACTTTTTTATATCTAGAATAGGTATTATTTCAAACATAAACTTTTCTTGTTCTATCCTGAAATAGTCTCTGCTTCCATGCAATCTTTCAAAATTCTTGAATTTTTTCTTCAGTTGTTTCTCTAATAAGTCAGACAACGAATCGCTTTTCTCACTATACTTCTTATAATCATATTTTACGAATATGTCAGCATCAAATCCTCCTTTCAGCCATGTTCCTTTTGCTCCACTGCCGTAAAGCACTGCTTTAGCATTTTTTAATCCAGTATTCAGTTTTTTCAAGAATTCTTTTATCTTATCATCTGTCTCTTTCTTTTCTTTTTCTGTTGGTTTTATCTCTTCAAGGACTTTTTTTAGTACTTGGCTGCTTTTCATATTAGTTAATGACTTTTCTTTTGTATTTAAACCTTAGTATTATACATTAATATAAGATGCTCTTTTTTGCAGGTCCTGCCAGGGAACTTCTCCAAATCCGCATTCATTACATGTCCAGTCAAGATATACCCAATCTTCTTCTATTTTGTACTTGTTTATTGCTTCTGGCAACCTTATCCTTAGATAAGCATGTCCTGAGATTATCACTAATTGACTTTGTATACCTATCGCTTTTTCAAGTGTTGCCAATAATATACTCCCACTTTCACAATCTCCTCCTTTACTTTTCAAAACTTCTTTTGGGTCTTCAATATATTCAGTGTTGAAAGGATCAGCTATGTATTTTATATTATCTCTTACAAAGTAATAGATTGCTTTTGCCTGACAAACGCGACTGTAATCACATCCATATCCTGCTATCAGGTTTGCTATATGTTTTGTTTGTACATCGTCAGGATTGACTATCTTATATAACTCATTAAATGAATATGTTTGGTTTGATGTTTGGAGCTGTTCAATTCCAATCTCAGATATTGTTATCATCTTTTTTGGTTCAGGATCTAGTTTTACTGAGTAGTATGGCACTACCATCATTATAATTATCAAAGCAAGGAACAATCCTATCATTATTTTTATTGGTCCAATATGCCACGGTTGTTCTTCAAGTTCTTCTTCAAGTTCTTCATGTTTTTTCTTCATATTTGACCATTAGTCTTGTTGTTTTTTAAACTTTTTGTGTAAGTTTTATATACTTTTTATCTAAAACAGTAATCATGGGGGATGTTAAGCAAGTTTTAAAGTTTTATCAGGAACAAATCAATTCAGAGCTTGACTTGTTTTTTGATGAGAAGATTTCTAGAGTTAAGCATATTTCTCCTCATGCCCTTGACTTGATGAGGTGTTTGAAAGAGTTCAACTTGAGGGATGCCAAAAGAATCAGGCCAATTCTACTAATCTTTGGTTACAAATGTATTAAACCTTCAAAAAATGATTCTGAACTTGTTAGGGCTGCTCTTGCTGCTGAGCTTATGGAGTCATTCCTTTTGGTTCATGATGATATTATTGATAATGATGATTTTAGAAGGAAAAAGCCTACATTGCACAAGGTTTACGAGAAAAAGTTTGAGAAGTTTAAGGATAAGGCAGATATTGGTAAAAGTATTGCTTTGATTGGTGGGGATATTCTTGCCACTTTAGGAAGTGAGGTTTTGTTAAGCACTAAGTTCAAGGATAATCTAAAAGTTAAGGCTTTAGCCAGGTTTAACAGGGTTGTTGTCAATACTGCTTTTGGTCAAGTTCTTGATGTTATATCAGAACTAGACCCTGATATTAGTGAGAAAGATATTGCCAGGATTCATGAGCTGAAAACTGCAAAATATACTATTGAGGGACCTTTGCATATTGGTGCGATTCTTGCTGGTGCTAACAATAAACAGCTTAACAAATTATCTGCTTATGCTATTCCTTTAGGTTTGGCTTTTCAGTTGCAAGATGACATCTTAGGTGTGTTTGGTGATGCGTCTAGGATTGGTAAGCCTGTAGGTTCAGATATTAGGGAAGGAAAGAAAACCCTTCTGATCCTAAAAGCTATGGAGAAATCAAATCTTAAAGATAGATTTACAATAAAGCGTGCTTTGGGTAGTAATAGTCTGACTAAAGTACAGATTGAACGAGTGAGAGATATCATAATCAAGAGTGGTTCTTTGGATTATTCTAAAAATCTTGCTAAACAGTTGGCAGAGAGATCAAAAAGTGAGATAAAGAAATCAAAATTCAGAAGTGAGGGTAAACAATTCCTTGTTGGAATAGCTGACTATATTATTGGTAGGGATTTGTAGAACTATTTTCCAAACCTTCTTTCTCTATTATTGTAATCTTCTATTGCTTTAACCAAATCTTCTTTTTCGAATTCTGGCCACAATTTTGGGCTGAAATGGAATTCTGCATAGCTTCCTTGCCATAATAAGAAGCCTGATATTCTTTGTTCTCCGCTTGTTCTTATTATCAGGTCAGGTTCAGAATCAGTGTAAAGGTTTTTGCTGAAAACCTCTTCGTTTATGTCATTAATGTCTAACTGTCCTTGTTTTATCTTTTCTGCTATCTTCTTTGTCGCATCTATTATTTCTGCTCTGCCCCCATAAGCCATTGCGAAATTTATGACATAACCATCATATTCTTTTGTTATGCTCATCAGTTTCTGCATTCTTTCATACAATTCTTTTGGAAACATCTCTATCCTTCCTATGAAATTTATTCTTACTTTGTCATTGTACAGTCTTTCATCATTTATCAGATTCTCAAATTCTTTGTTGAATATTCCCATTAAGTAATCAAACTCTGCTTTTGGTCTGTTGAAGTTTTCTATTGAGAAAGCGTAAAGTGTTAGTTCATGGATTCCTATCTCTTTTATCCAGTCAAATACTTTTTCTACCTTTTTAGCTCCCCACTCATGTCCCATCCAGGGTTTTAGCATTAGCTTTCTGGAGAACCTTCTGTTACCATCCAGTATTATTCCAATGTGTTTTGGCACTTTTTGTTGTTCCATATTCATTAAAAGACTGGTGTTTTATTTAAAAACTTTTTTGTTTCATATCTTGTTGAAGTATGCTATGAATACTTCTTTAGGTATTGATATTCCGCTTTCAACGAAAAGCTTTGCCAACTTATAGCTGACTTCTTCCTCTTCTCCGCTTTCATTAAACCTTAACAGTTTTCGCAAGTGGTAATCGCAAAGGAATCCTTCATTCATTCCAAGGGCAGCTTTGCTGTTTCTTATTGTGCAAACCTTGTTTTTTTCAATGTCAACCATGCATTCTCCATTAACAAATACTTCTCCTTCCTTGCTGAATCCGTGCTTCATCAGTTCATAGATGACTAAATCTTTGATTATTCTTTGCTTTCCTGTCTTTTCTAGATACTCCACCAGATCTTGAGAAAGGGTGTTTTCAAAGCTAAGTTCTTTAGTTGGAGTCAAATGATACACTCTTCCAAGGTATTCTTTGACTTTTTGTTTTGCTTCTTTGTTTTTCTTCATCCAACTATTGCTTACTATGTAAGCATAGTCGTTTCCTTTAACTTTTTTGGTCCTGATAAAACCCATACCAAATAGTTAGGCACCAGCAAGTATATAAGTTTTTCTGGTGCTAGAAAGTCTATAAGTGAAGAATTCAGTGTTTTTAGGTCATTCAATTTTCTCAACAATCTTACCATTTTTCTCAGAAAAGATTTGTGCTTGAAAGCTGTAAATCTTGTTATTAAGGTCTTTCCAGCATTCCTTGTTCAGTCCTGCTTTGTTGCAAGTGTTTTCCAAGAATTCTTTAACATTCCACCCTAGTTCTGGAGCTACTTGTGGAAGTAGTAATCCAGAGCTATAACTCCCCCTTATAACTAAGCCATCTCTTCCTATCTTTATCTTTTTTAGGTATTCTTTTGAATCTTTTACTTCTATCAATTCTGGTTTTGTTAACACAGAAACTTCAATTTCTATCTCTTTTAGCTCTTCTTCTTGAACTGTATTGAATCTTGAATCTTCAAACGATGCTGCTAGTGCTGCTTGCACTACTCCTTCCCATAAAGGAAGTATTGGTTCTGGAAATCCTATACAACCTCTGAGCTCTCCTTTCTTTGTTAGTGTTACAAAAACTCCTTGTTTTTCACTAAACTCTTTTTTTATTGATTCATTTACAATCTGTTTTTCTCGGTTTAAATGGTTAGAAATCGTGTTTTTTGCAAGCTTGACCAATTTTTTGCCTTGTTCTAAGCTTAACATTTTAAGATTATTTCACTGATTTTGTGAATTCTTCCTTGAATTTTTCTGCTTTCTTGCCAACTCTTTTTGCTGCTTCCTTAAGCGCTTTTGAGACTTCTTCTTCTCCATCAGTCTCTAATATCATTTTTGGCTTTGAAATCAGTGGGTGTTCTATAGCATAAGTTGCTATCTTTACATGTTCATCATTCAGCAACTCTTTTTTTAGCACATTGCAGAATGAATGATCTTCTCCTTCTATTTCAAACACTACCCTGTTTTTCTTATTTTCAAGAACTTTTATTTCCATACTTTGGTGGAATTTTGTTTTGTTTATATATCTTTTGTTTTTATTCCCGGACTGGTTTTGTCGTCGACAAAACACTCATTCCCAGCATTATTCCCAACTGGGAACATGATTTTATGACTTCTCAAACCTGAAACAGCTCGCTTTTATCCTGTGCAGTTTTCTTGTGTGGAATTTTGCTGTTTGCTTTAATGTAAAATTGTAGTTCCAAGATTCTGTCAAATTAAATCCATGGTCTTTTGCTATTGTTTCTGCAAAGTTTTTGCTTTCTGTTTTGTGGAATGAATAGATAATTTTTCCGACGTCAAAAGCTTTTTCCAGGAATGCTTTGTCTGCATGTTTTTTCTTTATACCAAATGGGGGGTTCTGTATTACTACATCTACGTTTTCATTAAAATTTGTTATGTCACTGTTCACGATTATGCATTTTTTTTTGATATCAAATCCTAATTCCTCGTCGACAAATAAGATGTTCTCTTTTAGTATCTCTAATGATTCTTTGCTTATGTCTACAAAGTAAACTTTTGCTGCTCCGAGTAGTAAAGCACCTATTCCTAGGTATCCTGGACCGCATGCAGCATCCAAAATCGTCTTATCTCTCACTTCTCCTTTGAAAAAGGCTGTCCAAAGGATTTCTGCAGCTATTTCTGAGGGTGTGCTGTACTGTTCTAGATCTATGTTGGGTTCTTTGAAGTCTTTAAGCTTAGACAAAACTATTGCCAGTCCTGACTTTGACCTTATTTCGTGCATTAATCTCACTTTAACCTAATTACTTATCTACTTTATTGTTTTTAAGGGTTTAATGCCCTTATAGCCTCTTTTAACCTTAAATCACACATAAAACCAATACTTTTCATATAAATCTTTTGTTTCCAACACGTTTTTACCTTATCTTACTCTCACTTTTAACAAAAATAGGGGTTTTTAGCCACTTTAAACACTATTCCCACACCCTTTCTTGAGAGCATCAAATAAGGTGGCAAAAGGTATTATTCTTTGGTTTTTGTGTAATCCTAACAACTATCATTTTTTGGGCCATTATTATCACTATTCACATCTTTAACTCAAAATATGCTATTAGACCCTCACTGTTACATCATTTTTGATGTTTTTAGGGCGTATTCTTATGTTTTTTAGCATTTTACCAATTTTAACCCCTCACTTTGAATTGTTTTTGTTGTTTTTAGGTATTATTCATTCATTTTTCATCATTTTACCCTCTTTGTAACCCTCACTTTTTGTGGTTTTTGCTCAAAAATAGGTTTTTTTATCATTTTTCATCAATTTCTATTGTTATACCTTATCTAAACAATCACTTTTTAGCTAAAATGGCTGGAAAACCATGTTTTTTGCCCTTTTAGCCCTTCTTCCAACCCTCACTTTTTAGATATTTGTATCATTTTTTATTTATTTTCTATATTCTAAATAATATTTTTAATACATTTTCAAACCATCTTATCTTTTCAAAATTTTTCCATCTTTTTTGATCAGATTTTTGTTTTTTTCAGCCATACTTTTTTGCTAAGATTATTCATTCCAAACAAAATTTTGTATCATTCCCACAACAATCCCAATACATTCCCTTAATAATCTTACCATATTCCCATCAATAAATTAAATAACTTATTTTTATCGACTAAAAGATATGAAAACTCAGTTTACATTCCCAAAAACATTCCCTTAATAGTCTTAATATTAAACTGGGATTGTCCTGGGATAGTCCCATTTTTAGATAATTTTATATACTTTCTATGTTTTTCTATGTTAAAATGTGGCTTTTTTCGAAAAAAGATGGGTCGTCAAAAGAGGAATTAAGGGATCTGAAGGATTCTTTAAAGATTAGTTTTTCCGACGTCAAACAGCATATTGGCAGCCTTTTTCAGTGGATCAGTTACTTAAACAGCAGGCAGAAAGAGTATGATTCAAGGCTTGAAAATATGGAAATTCATTTATCAAAATTGCCTTCTTTACAGGAAAATATGGAGAAAAAACTTAAGGAACAGGTAAAGGAGATTATTGATGAACATTATTCTCAAAAAGAGATTCTTGATAGGTTAGATTTGATTGAAAGAAGGATTCATTATCTTTATAATTCTGGTAGAGGAGATGTTGATGGTTTAAACATATTAAAGCAAAGAATTGATGAGTTAGAAAAGAGAAAAGAGACAATTAAGAGTTCTTTAAGGGAAAAAATGCTTAAAAAGATTACCAAAAACTCTAAAAATTACATTAAATCGACCATTTTAACTATGATGACCAAGTATAGCCGTATTTCTGCGTTTAGGCTAAAAGAAATGGTTGTTGAAGAGCAGGGTTTGTGCTCTAAAAGCTCTTTCTACAGGATCCTTGAGGAGATTGAGAGTGATGGTGATTTCAGCGTCGTCTGGGAAGGAAAGGAAAAAGTGTTTTGTTCTAAGTATATCGACGAGAAAGCAATGATTAAATAGAAAAGTTTTTAAATATGTCTTGGTTAGATTTTTTTATAAACACATTGGGGGTTTTGGATGGTATTAAGGTTTTTTAACAAAAAAGAGGAATTATCAGCTTCTGATGTAAAGAAGGAAGTTAATTCTTGCATTAATCAAGTTAAAGAGGAGTTAGAAGACCATTTAGACACGATTAATGAGAATACTAATGAGATTCAATCAAATTACAACCATATGTGTGAGGTTGAAGCGAAAATTGACAAATTAAACCAACGCATTGATGAAATCCAGCTTTTGTTGAAGAGTGTTTCAAAAAATAAGGAATTTATTGCAGATAGTAATGGTTTTTCTAAACCACTTTCTGTTAATGAGAAAGAACTTTTCTTGGTTCTTTACACGACTGAAAACGTGGCTTTGAGCTACAAAAACATTGCTGAAATGATTGGTTTGTCAGAATCAACTGTTAGAGACCTTGTTTCCAGCATTATAGAACGAGATATTCCAATAATCAAAGAATACAAGCATGGTAAGGCTTTTATTAGGTTGGATAAGTGGTTTAGAGAGAAACAGGCTAAGGAGAACGTGCTTAAGATTGATCAGACAACTCTTCCTCGTTTTCAGCTTGTCGATTAAGTTTTAATTTCTCTTTTTTTATCTCATTTTGCAGTTCTTTTGTGTATTCTATACTTCTTTCTACATGTTCTTTGATTATTACTTCTGCTTTTCTGAAAACGTTCTCTAAGTTGCTTCCATTTAGTTCATAACCTGTTATTATCGTTCCATTTTGTACAAAAGTGGTTTTTTTGAGTATTTGCAGCATTAACCATCTTCGCAAATAGTCATAAACTGTTTGTCTTTTGATTCCTGCATACATTCCCATCTCTTCTACAGTCATTACAGCAATTTCTGGCTTTTTTTCTTTGTTTGAATGCTTTTTTCTCTCGTATAATTCTAGAATAAGCTTGTGGAATCCTGCTTTTGCATCTTTTTTCCTTGGAATAAGCCCGAATCGTGCTAGAACAACTTTTGATAGCTCTTCACTGTCTGCTCCTGGGCTTGGGTTCATATGTCTTAGCTCAATCTTCATGCTTGATTCAGTTTTGAAGCTGGTATTTAAATTTTCTTATTATCCCGACTATATTAAAAGTTTTAATCATAAACAAAATATTTTATTATAAAAAATTATTAAAAGTTTTAGTTAAAAATTAAATTATTTGTTAATAATGTTTTTTTCTCTAGTAGTTAAACAAAAAGATTTATAAGCAAAACTCGGTTCCCACCTTTAAAAGTCGCTTTACCCTCATTTTTTGATTATTTGCGAGCGGTTCTAAGGATTTTAAAGAGTGTGTGAAACAAAATAAGCTTATTTAGGAGGTTTTATTTAAAATGGAACATTTATTAGATATTTTGAGAGAACAAGAGCTTAGATTTAGTAAGTCTGAAGTATTTTTAACAGCGAAAAACGACCCACGTTTTGAAAGGGATATTGCTGAGCTTCATAAGGCTGATGGAGAGCTCGTATCAGCTATAAACACTTATCCTGTTGCTCATCTTCTTCGTGAGAGTTCTATTCAAGAGGCTGTTGGAGAAGGTTTGATTGAGTATAATCGTGGTTTGTTTAGTTTTGGGAGTAATTTTTTTCTTGATGCCCTTTTGACTGTATGTTCTAAATATGAAGATATCGACTTGGTTGGTCATTATGATGGTGTGGTTTTTGATCCGATAAAAAGGGAGGATTGGGAGGCTATAATGCCTTTAAACACTGGAGAATCTATTGCGATTTATGCTCGTGATTTAAAGGATTATAGGAATGCGAAGAATGCTATTGACATCCTTGGTGGTTTTATAGGTAATGAGGTAGAGATTCCGTTTAAGGAAAATCCTGAAACTGGTGATGCAACGTATGTTGGAAATCCAGATTCTGACGTCGAGAAGCTAGTGTCTATGCCTTATCAGTTATCACTTTCTTTTCCTGATAGTCTTAGATTGACTGAGTCATTGACTGCTGAGATAAATGATGCGTCAATTCTTGTCGGAGTTAATATGGTCAATAAGGGTTCTGTTCAGTTATTGGCGCATTTTTATAATGATGGTACAAAGTCTGTTAATGCCAAAAGTCTCACGAGTATTTGTTTATTGAATGACAAGACTGTTTCAGAGCTGGTTTTTACTTTAAGGGGTGGTCATCCTAAAGAGGCTGCTTATTCAATTTTGCATACTTTGGGCTTGGTTAAAGGTTATGAAGAGCCTGTGTCATCAAAGTCGAATTCTGTTGAAAATTCTTAAATTTCTTAGACTAGAATTTCATACCTCTTACATCATTCTCGGTTTTTCCCGACAATTACCATCAACTACCCTAATTCAGCGTCTTTTGCATAGTTTGGGTTCGTGAATGGTGCTTCTTGGTTCAGACCCCCTCCAACTATTCTGTCGGAATTAAGCCATAAAGAATACCACTTTCCCACCCTAATGTCGGCATTATTCCATTCAAACCACTTTTTTTGCTAACACACCATTTTGTCTTTTTCCCGACAAAATATTTTTTGGTTAAAAACAACTAAAAAACCATTAAAAACAGTGTTTTTGGAGGTATCAGAATCAGGCGCAATCAAAAAAGTCTTCTATTTTAGCCTTATTTTGGCTCAGAGCACGTTTTTGAGGTATAACAAAACTCTTAAACATATTTTTTTGTAGTTCTATATTCTTTTTGATCTTTTTTATTTTTCATGTTTTTTCAAACTCTCACTTTTTTGGAAAAAGTATTATTTGTATTATGCATATTAAAAACTATCTTAATAAAAGATACTATTACAATTTATATTATACAACTATTAAAAATAATTAAATTTTTGAAATTTTTTGTTGATTTTTTTGAAACAGTTTTTTCAGTTTTTTTGATTATTTTTTGCAGAAATTTAGTATTTTTTCAGATCAGTTTTTTTATTGTTTTTTCTCCAAAGGAAATATTTTTAGCTTTTTTTAGAATAAGCTTTTTAGAAGGTTTAAGTTGCTTTTATAACCTTTTATAATTTCTAATGGAACTCTTTTTTGATGATTTTTTCCTTTGAAACTCTAAAAATTCATTTAAAAAGATTATTGTACTAAAAATATTCTAAATTATTAGATTAATAAATAAATAGTTTAGAATACATGTAAAATATACTTAATAAACTATTAATTAAATAATATAATTTACTATAATAAAAATAATTATTAATTTATAATATTGTAAATAAATATCTATTTTTTATCAAAAAATACAAAAGTGAGGGTTCAAGCATAAAATCCTATTTATTTTGAAATAATTTTTAACAGTTTTTTAGGGTTGCAAGAGTAAAAATGGGTTAAAAGTGGTTAAAGCGTTAAAGGTGAGGGTTTAAACGTTTTTAACGGGTTTTAATAAAGGGTTAAACATTATTATTTTGTTGGGTGATTGGTTAAGATTAAGTTTTTCAGTTTTTTTTGGGTAAGTTTTGAATCTTAGCTAACTTTTACCTAAAAAGGGGGGGTTTTTGTATGAAATACTGGATTATGTACTTACTTGAGACAAGAAAGGTAAGAGTGAGGTTAGTTGGTGGGTAAGGTGTGTTTGTAAGCATAATCATGTGGATCCTGGTTCCGGTAAGGTTTTTTGTGGTAACAAAGAATCAATCATGCCAAAGGCTAGTAAATGTGGGATTTTTCTTCATAATTCATTTAAATTTGGGTTAATCTCTTACTTGTCAAACCTAAAAGTGAGTCTGACAAGCATGGGATGTTTTTTGTGGTAAGAAAAAGCGACCTGT
>Ga0315288_10005572_pt1 | contig 16007 bp, 23 predicted proteins | sample YL17G11_20_MG_FD_203454 | JGI IMG/M metagenome (GOLD analysis project Ga0315288, IMG submission 203454) | Sediment microbial communities from Yellowstone Lake, YNP, Wyoming, USA - YL17G11_20 | ecosystem: Environmental > Aquatic > Freshwater > Lake > Sediment | place: USA: Wyoming | collected...
TTTTTTGTACTTACCTGTCGTAAGAATTTTATTATTATGGCAACCACGTTTTAAAAACTTTCAGGCTATCCCTTGCCCGATCCGTATAAAACGAGTCCCGATTCTCAGCGTGCAACCTGGAATGGCAGCCAGAGCAGAGTGCCTGCAAATTATCAACATCATCCGTGCCGCCATCTCGTCGCTTGGCCCGATGATGCGCCACCGTCGCACGTGCCCCACAAATTTTACAGACAGAATGATCGGCCAGGAACTTATCACGCACGATGCGCCACTGTGCATCGTACCCACGTTGAGCAGCAGTCCCGCGCCTCGCGTCCTGCGCGCGCCTATGCTCAGCCAGGTGCTCGCCGCAGTAGCGCACATCCCTCCCGTGCACCAGGCGGACGCACCCCCTATGGCTACATGGTCTGCCGGGGTGGGTAGGCATCTCACCTCACGAACGGCGGGGGGGGGGTATGTCCACAGAAATACCCCGCCGTCATACGATCACCAATGCCTGCCGATTCGATGCGTCCGGCATCGTGTTATCCCATGCGTGCTCAAACACCGCCCTGGCAATGGGATGCTGCATCCCCTCCAGCCGTCTCCCCGACCAGTAATCAGGATCGTTGATGTAGATGTTCTGTGCATCGTAGCCGACCACGACCAGCCAGTGCAGGCCGTTATATTTCGTGTCCTGCCGCCGGTCGCCGAAATCCGTATAGTTCACCAGCGCAACGATGGGATTCCCTGCCTCGATGGCTCGCTCAACATGGGCCAGTGTCATGTCACTCAGGCGTGCGAGTTTCAGACCATGCCGTGCAGCAGCAGCAACCAACTGGCCGGCATTCGTCGGCCCGACACTCGTCTCGCGTGTGATATCGTCAATCACAACCTGGACGCCTCGCCATTGCAGCAGCATCGCCACACACGCCGGGCCGCAGTCTACGCGCGACAGTTGTGCATCCTGATCATGCTGCGAACGGTAGGGCACATCCACCATGCGCGGCGACGAAACGTCCAGCGCCTCGACCATGTCGGCGATGTAGCGCATCGCTGACACGGACCGGTCAAGTTCTGCCCGCAGTTGGTTAGACAGTTCGGTTGCCGTGATCACGTCTCATCCTCGCACTCGAACAGGCGCTCCCAATCTGCCGCCAGCCCGTTCGCCAGAACCTTGCACGTCACCGTGTCCAGCAAACATCTGAATATCACAGACAGGTTGTCGGTCAGTTTCATCAACTCAATGTCGTCTGGATTCGCCTTGGACAGGCCGCGAAATTGTCGAACGATGTTGAACGCCACGCCAAATGCAACTCGACATTGCTCAAGCTTTTCCCTGCGCACTCGCTCAACCATGTCTCGGTCGAGTGGTCCCTCTGAAACCGTCTCGCTGAATATCATTTACCCGCCTTCGCCTTGGCATCGTGCGATTTGAAATCGTCGAGCAATCCACGAATCACGGTCGCCAGTTCCGCCAGGCGCTGTGAGGTCATGTCCTCAGCGCCGCTGCTACGCTCGACGAGCTCCCGGATAAAGTTTCTCCACAACTCGTTTTGCTGTTCGATGAATCTCTGCCACTGTTCATCCCGCCGCCCGGCATCGGCGCGATAGTCCGCAGACAGGCGCAACGTATACCAGACAAACACGCCGAGCAGCGGTATCTGGATCAGCAGAGAGATCATGTCAGAGTTCATGGGTGTGGCGGATTATAGTTTCCTGCTGCCCGTCACCCTGGCCAGCGCCTCCGGCAGCGGCACCCCCAGCTTGCCCAGGTTGTCAATCAGGTTCGCCGCCAGCGTCGCCTCGATGATCGTCCACGTCGCCGGAGCCAGCCATATCAACCCGGCGCTCTCTCCGAACACCTTGCAGACGACGTACACGGCGATAAAGGGCAGTAGCTTTTTTGTGAGGAATTCGGCCAACTTGGAGAGGTCCAACGTACCAGTCTTCTGGGCCGCGGCAAGCGCCACCACGACGTTGATCAGCACATTCCCGACTAGAATTTTCACGCCGGCATAGCTCCAGATCAGAGCCAACGTCGCCGTCAGAAACTCCAGCACGGTCTTGGGATCAACGGCCCGTTGCTGAACCACGGGAGGAGATGCCCCGACTGAGCCGACCATCACTCCCAGGATTGCGATCACGAGCAGGATCGCAATCACGAACGAACGAGAACCAGTGAACCGAGTCATTTCAACCCTCCTATGGTGAAATAAAAGACGCCCACTCTAAACGAGTGGGCGTCTTTCGACGGCGACTCTATACCTGCAGTTGGCGTGGCTGCCCGTCGTTCTGGCAGCGAGGCCGGCTCATCGTCAAATCATGATGGCCCTCCTCGTATCATCGCCACAAAACGCTCGTGCGATACAGTCCGGCCCCAGAAATGCCGTGCAATCACGTTGATCAGCCCGATCAGGTGCCGAAGCAATTCGCGCTTGAATTCATCTTCCGACACGTGTCACCTGTGCCTAATAGAATAGCACGATTCCCCTACCCTGTCAACCATCCCCGTCGTAACGCAATTGTAATGATTCGGGAAACAAAAAAAGGCCGGCGGGCGAGGCAAGCCAGCCCAGCGGCCTGTGTTCATCAGCCAACACCCATGGCTTGTGACTGACACGATATAGTGTAGCACAAACACTAAAGGGTGTCAACCTCCTATGGATTGCACGCGCAACCTGGAGGCTGATGGCACGTCTTGTTCGCCGAGATGCAACTATTACCGCACGCCTTGCCGGTCCTGCAAATCTTGCAACACACTCGCGCAGGAGGGGCAACGGTAGGCAATATCACCCGCGTAAATGTAGGCGCTGGCCTCGGTGTCCACGTGGCCGGCGCCCGAGTCGCCGTTCCCATTGTGGTTGGCCTGACCATCGTCAGTGTAACCGCCTTCGGCGGTTGTGCGGTCGGCAGCCGCGTTGCAGTGCTAGTCGTGGTAGCAGTCGCCGATGGGACAGGCATAATCTCCACAGCAGTCGCCATCCTGGCCGGAGATTGAGTAACTGCCTGGGTCGCCGCAGGTGTCTCCCTGGGCAACATCGCCTCCGTTGCCCTCGATCCGGCTCGAGCCGTGGCTGCCTCGTTCAACCAGGCCCTGGCCGTCTCCGTCATTTTGTACTGGGGCGTCGTCCTGTGCCACGATCCTAACCCCAGGGATGTCAGGAAACATGCGACGCAGAGCATGAGGATGCCAACGATGACGAAAAACTTTCGATGCTTCATTTCAGGCCTCCTTTAGAACATACGGGCGAACCTTAAAGATTCCTGGGGGGGCTTGACAATGTTTTCAATTCGATATATAATAATGTCACTTTCAGGGAGCAACCGATGACGAAAAAGGTAAACCGGCCGGCAGAATTGACCACAACCCAAGTTGCTGAGCGATTAGGAATAACACCTTGCGCTGTTCGTGGCCTAATCAACCGTGGTCATTTTCCAAACTGGAGCAAGCTCCCCGGCGCGACTTCAACCTACCTGATCCCCCTCTCCGACCTGGAGAACTACCTCCCAGTGCGAGAGGCTCGCAAACGAAATAAAAGCGCCCCCAGTCCACAAACGGACTAGAGGCGCTACCGCACTACTCGGCCCCTTCGGGCCGACCGAACTGTGTTTCTTGGCAGAGATCAGTTCTGGTCAGCACTTTACAAACCGAATAGCGCAGTGTGGCGGGTGTGGGAATCGGACCCACGACACAGGGCTTATGAGTCCCCTGCTGGCAACGCTACCCGGCTGCAAGGCTAATTATACCACTATCCAGCGCGCAATCCTAGAGTGAGGGACTATCACTCCCCATGTCCAGGCGGATCGTCCGGCAGCCACGTGTACTGAGCATGACAGGCCGCCAGTTCCTCGTCGTCCAGATCGCCATAGAACGCCTCTGTCACCCGCTCATCCTCGTGCCCTAGTATCTGCCTGACAACGCCCGTAGGCGCGCCCGCTAGTTTCATCGCCCTCGCACCGCCGTGCCTCCAGGCGTGCGGGTTAAACTTCTTCACGCCGGCCACCGCAGCCAACCTCTTGAGCACCTGGTACACACCGTTGCCCGTCATGGCCTGGCCGCGTCGCCCCACAAACACAAAATCATTGGCGACCTCAGGCCGCAGCACCAGCCACGCTCGCAGCGCGTTGACCGCGTGCCGCTCCAGGTAAACCGTCCGTTCCTTCTCGCCCTTCTCCCTCACCAGCGCCCGGCCGCGACCCAGGTCGAGATCACCCAGGCGCAGGCCCACCAATCCGCCAACTCTGCACAGCGAGCACGCCAGGAACATCACCAGCGCATAATCACGCGCAATGCCCCCGGCCCGCGCCGCCTCGATCATCCGCTGCATGTCGAGTTGTGACAGTCCCTTCCGGCCAGCACGTGGCAGCCTAGGCAGTTCCAGGCGCACAGCGGGAGAACTGGGCAGCACGCCCTCCTCAGCCAGCCAGGCAAACCACCGGCGAGCAGCGCGCACGTATCCGTGGAGCGTGAACGGGGACAAACCGCCCGCCAATGGCTGATGCCGGAACGGGTGAGATTCGTAGCGAGTCGTGCGAGCCGCCAGACCGGCCCGCCACCGGCGCAGATCATCAGTCGAGACGGACTCGGCCGGCACATCGCCCAGGAACTCGACGAGCGACGACAGCCGTCGCCGATACCAGACGATTGTCTGAGCCGACTTGACACCATCCAGAGACAACAGGAATCGCGCGAGAGCATCGGACGCAAGCATGCGCACCTCAATGTGGGGGGTGTTGATGCGTGCGCCTGAACACAGAGACAGAGGCGCGCGAAGGCTACGGGGGATTATCCCCTTTATGGGGATTATACCCCCAATGGGTGTAGGCTCAAAACCAAAACGGGGGCTGCGTTTCCGGCAATAACGCAGAAAGGAGTTTCAATGTCAAAGATCAGCGAACAATTTCTTAGCCTGGGTGAGTTGTCTCACCAGCTAGGCGAGATTCAAACAGACGACATCGAGAGCACGCAGAATGCGCTGATAATCCTGGTCAAACTCGTGCGGGATCAGGCGCAAGAGATTAAGGTACTCAAGGCAGATGTAGAGCACCTTGAGAATGTAATACAAGGCAACCAGGAAAGCCAATGAATCCCGCCCTCCGCAAACGTTACGTCGGCCTGGACGCAAAAGGAAAACCGATCTCCGGCCTCATCCTGCACGTCGCACACTACGTGAAACACAGCCGCCAGCCGCTCGATTATCTCGTCCTCACCGACCCGAACGGATCAGGCCGGCCCGGCCATGCTCTTGTGCCCGCCGCCCTGATCATTGAGCACATCGAGGGCCTCGCCCTCTGTGCCAGCATGGAGCACGACAATGAATGATCAGAGACCAATCTATCCGCCCGCGCCGGGCGAACCCCAGGACGCCCTAACGCGCTGTGAGATGAAAAAACTCGGCTACATCGGAAATATTTTGGTCAAGCTCGATCTCAGCGACCCGGCCCATCCCGAACTGATCCTCAACGACAACGCCCAGTCCGAGCACCTGACCGCGCTCCTCTCGACCGATCCACTGGTTCTAGACTGGCTGGACGACACGACCGACCACATCGTCCTGCGCATCGCCTACACTCCAGACACTGGGCGAACCATCGCCGATCTGATCCACGTCCTGGTCATGGCCCAGTTGCTCGTAGGACAAGCAAATGGGGGAGCAAGGCAAGATGCCAACAATTAATCTCCAGGTCAAGCGGCTGATCCGCGATTGCCCCAACACGCGTCTACATATCCTTTTTGCACTATGGGGATTTAATTCGCCGCCAACCGCGACTGATATTTCCATGGAAATCCCGATGGACAGAGGTCAGGTCGGGGTCCATCTTCACGGCCTAGAAAGTGATGGTTATGTGTTCCGCCAAGGACAACGTTGGTATCTCACCAGCAAAGGTCAACAAATTCCGCTCCCAGGATTGGCGCGGGAGTTGACAGAAGAAAGTGTAGAGAATTCCCTCACTTTGTGTAGTAGTAGTAGTTTAATAGATACGGGATTATTAACGCCTTCTTCTCTTAAACTACAACTACAACAACCGAAAAGTGTAGAGAATTCCCTCACTTTGCCGCCCAGTTATGCCTTGCTCATCCCCTATTTCCTAGACAAAATCGGCCCGGCCAACAAGGCCCTGGAGAACGCGCTCCAGCACGCTGCCGACGCCGGTGACGACCCCGCCGAGATCGCCACCCGCATCGAGGAATGGTCAGCCTATCTCGGCAGCGAAAAAGCAAAAGGAATCCAAAATCCGGGGGCGTTTGTTGCCAAAATGATCACCAACGCCCAGAATACGCCGGATTGGTTCTCTGCCTGGTTGACCCGCGAGCGAGGGCCAAAACATTTTGGACACGACTGGCGTGAATGGCTCGCGGAAAATGGCTACTGCGTGCGCTGCGCCAGCGATCCGTGCCAATGTGAAACGTCGGAGGGACAACATGAATCCGTCACCAATCTCTAACCATGCGCGGCCATGCGAATACCGCGTCCCCATCCAGTCCCCGCCCGGCGAATGTCGCTCGTGCCATGCACCCATCATCTGGGCCACCACCAGAAGCGGCAAGGCGATCCCTCTCTCGGTCTCCACCATCCGCACCGACGAGCAGGGCCAGCGTTGGGCGCTCACCCATTTCGCAGACTGCCCATCCGCTGCGCAGCACCGCAATCCCGTGCCGCCATCCGCAGACGCAGTACAAATTAATCTAATGGACCTGCCAGCCTACATGGCTGACCACCGACTCGTCGTCACCCATTCCACGATCACCGACAACGGCAACGGCATTCTGATCGTCGAGCTGTTCACCCGACAAATCACATAAAGGAGATATCCATGAGCGAACAAATTGATAATCCCCTTCAAGGGGACAACGGACAATGGGCCATCTTGGAATTGATGGGCCGCAAGATCGTCGCAGGCTACCTGACCAAAGACGATTGGCAGGGCCACGCGATGCTACGGATTGATGTGCCGGCCACGTCGGCCTTCCCGGCCTTCACGCAGGTGTACGGCCCGCAGGCCGTGTACTGCATCACCTACGTGAGCCAGGATGTCGCCCTGCTCGCCGCCGAGCACAATCGCGTCAATCCCATTTCAGTCTACGTGCCCGACCTGCAGGACATGCGGCGCGTGAGAGAAGAGAACGACAAATTACGCGATGTGTTGAGCGAGATGAGAGAGAGACTGGCGAAAGCGCAAGGCCTGCCAGCGCCACAGAATGATGACGTCCGGATGAGCCCTGATCCGGATGACGGCGATTTGGTTGATGAGGAATTCTAGTGTACACCACATCTGGAATCGTCAAACTGTTAGAGCGTGCAGAATTAACCATCGTCCAGATCGCAGAGGCGACCGACACACCCATCGCCAAGGTCGGCGACGTCGCGCTGTACTACTGGTATGGATTGCCTGAGACCACCGACGTCGTCGCCACCCGGCACACAATAACGGCCAAAATGGGGGGTCTGGGCGATCCAGAAAATAGCCATTTGTACACAGGCAGTCAACTCGCTGAACAGGTTGTAGCGCCAGTGTGCAACGGCTGAAAAACCGTCAGTTTCCCGGACGTAGCAATACCCGTATTTTCTCGAAAACGAGGTGCTGGATGTCGAGGATGAGCGAGTTACACAAAATAAAAAACCTGAAATCGGCGCGCTACTGGTTGGGCCTGTCCCTCAACCAGTTGGCGAAATTGATCGAGCCGACCGGCGACCGGCCACAGTCTCACGTCAGTAAATCCCTCGTCGCGAAATGGGAGAATGGCGCGCGCCATCCGTCGCTCGAACAGATCCGCCAGGTCGGCGTCCTGTTGGCCAACCGGCTCACCAGCGACATGAACCGCACCGTCGGCGTTACTATCCGGGCAAACTCTCCATGGCACATTCACGCACACACGCAATGTTGTGACTGTCACCGCTGGTTTCAAATGAAACGGGACACCTCGCGCCGGTGTCCCAGATGCACAAAACGTAATTCAAGGTGAAAAAATTAGGAGGAAACATGGAAAGCGCACTGCCATACATCGTCATTCTATGCACAGTTTTACTCGTGCTTTTGCTGTACTACCCGTTCCTGTACGAGATTTATCAAATGCGCAAACGAATAAATGGGAAGAGCGGCGAGGACGAAATACTAGCGCAGATGAAAGCCGAAGCGCTAGCAGCCAAGGGACTGAAACAGTGAAAAACCTAACGCTCGTTTTAGTCATCGTCGGCGCAGCCCTGTCAGCGTGCGCGCCATCGCCAGAACAACTGGCGCTAGCGCGGCAGATTGATACATCAACGCAGGCGACAGCAACCATCGCGGCGATCAACGCTCAGGCGCAGGCGACCATCGCATCCGGCCAGGCGCAAGCAACCGCTACGTCGTTGATGATCGGGATTCAGGCGACGCAGACAGCAGTTCCATTTAATTCGACGGTAGTCGGCGTGACCACAGCGACGAATGCGACGAAACAATGGGCGATGGCGCTGTTGGGCGTGGTCGGCGGATTGCTCGTCCTGCTGTGCGCTGGATCCGCAGCGGCAGCGTGGCTGCGTAGTCGAGCGATGCAAATGCCGCGCGACAAATCGGGTCAACTACCTGGTGTGTTGGAGGATGGCGTGGTGACAGACCCACAACGCATGATCGGCCCGTCCATCGCTCTACCGCGTCAGCCTGATTTCCTGTGGCAGATCGCGCGTGTCGTCCGATACCTGAGAACTGGCCTGGTGGAGCCGGTCCCGGACCCGAGTTTCACACTGACGGATGGCGGCGCAGATGCCGATCATTTGCTGGCGGCGGCACAGAGCGCGAACTGGACGACGGGGATGGCATCCATGTTCAGGCCGGATAATGCCGAGCGCGGACGTAGAGACAAGATCGAGATTTTGAAACGGGACGCGGGCAAGGGACTGCTCGGCTCGGGATTTGGAGCCTCGTCTCCACAGACGCGAGTGATCGTTCAGGGCGATTCGGCCATTCAGGAAATCGCGCGGCAGTTGGGGCAGAGACTCCCACTGTCCGCACCGACGGTTACGAATGAAAAAATTTATATTCCTGGCGACGTTTCTGATAATTGCACTGATGTGTACGGCACGCCCGGCGCGAGCGAATGTCCCCTTCCAAGGGATTGACCCGACGCTCGAGGCGGCGCAACACATCATCTGGCAAGCCACAGCCAACGCGCAGGCGACGCGCGCGGTCTACGAGGCGCAGGCGGCCGCGCAGCGGGCGACCGTGGCAGCGATCTCGATTCAGCAGACGCGAGAGGCGATTGAGGCGACGCGGAGCGCGCAGGCGACGGCGCAGGCCATCAACTCGCAGGCGACGCGCCAGGCGATGGATGTGCAAGTGACCGCAACACGTCAGGCGCTCGATGCGCAGGCCGCCATGTTTGCAGTGTCGGCGGATTCTACGAGGGCGGCAGCCACAGCGACGGCAGTGAGGATGGAGACGCAGGCGCTGGTGGAGCGGCAGGCGCTCGACCGGCAGGAGCGCCAGGAGCGCCAGGATGAAAATGTTCGCACGGCCGGCTGGATTCTCATCCTGATCATCGGCCCGATTCTGGCAGTTTTGGCGGGGCGTGGGCTGTGGCGAATTCAGCATCCGATTCAAATCGTGCAGACTGATGACGTATATGCCCAGGTGGAAACGGACGCGGATGCGCCTGGCGCGGAGCGTGTGGCTGCTCCATACATTCCGCCGACGCGTGTCGTGTGCGACGAGGAATCTATCCGGACCATCAGCGAGTTGTTGAGAAATAAGGAGAATCAATGACGCAGCAGCAGGCGCTGGCAACGTTGGATAAACACGCCCTGGTCGGCCTGGGGAAATACGGGGACTGGATGAGCGAGCGGATCGCCGCCGTCATCGGTACAAAATTTCATCATCGCAATCAGGACGGCTCGTCGTTCGTTCCGTGCATTGTCAGCTCAACGACGCACATCAGCGCGAACCCTCGCTATCCGTGGTATCACCTGGTTGTCGTGGATCCGCAGGCGTTGTGGCATTTCACGCGCGATCAACTGACGGATGAGGCGCGGGTGCTCGACGCGCTGTCGGTCGAGGTGGGCCGGCCGGTGCGTGCGATTCGGACGGTGCCGACGCCGCACGGCCCCCGGCACGGGGTTGCGTATGTGGTGATCCTGAAAAATGCGCAAATCGAACCTCCACAGGTACAGGTGAACAAATTCGACCTAAAGACAAATTTTGACGTATCCTCGATCCCGGCGGGTCAGTACATGATTCCAATCGGTCGAACGGCTGACGGGGATCTGTGGCGGCCGTTGGCTCATCTCCTCCATTTGCTGGTCGTCGGTGAATCAGGCAGCGGAAAAAGTAATTTCCTAAAGGTAACGTTAATCGCATTAACCCGCCAGGTGAAACCAACCGGTCTGCGTCTGGCGATCATCAGCCCTAAACGGGCCGAGTTCGCCGCGTTCTCCGGGCTGCCGCACCTGTGGCGATCCGATGGATGGACAGGCGAGATCGCAGCGACCGCCGATGAGGCCGACCGGCTCGTATTATCGCTCCGGCAGGAGTACGACCGGCGGGATATCCTGTTTGCCCGCGCCGGCGTAACGAACCTGGACGACTGGAACGCGAGGGCAGAACCGGCTCAACGCCTGCCGCGCATTCTGCTCCTGGCCGACGAGGTGCTCGACCTGACGCTGATGGCAACGCGCGGATCGCGGATGATGGCGCACCTGACCAGCCTGACCAGCGTTGCCCGCTCGCATGGATTTCATATTTTCCTGGGGACATCCAAACCGAGATTCGACGTGCTGCCGACGACGCTCACCGGAAACATTGACAATCGCGTTTGTTTCCGTGTGGCTACCAGCGATGCGGCTCACTTGGTCAAATGCCCCGGTGCCGAGAACATCCCAGCCGAATCGCGTGGGCGTGGCATCGCTAGGTTGGATGGCAAATTGTCGCACTTTCAGGCGTTCCTGGTTGGCGCGCCACAGGCGGATCCGTCCAACTCGATCCAGATCCACTTGGACGATACGCCCCGTCTGTCGGATGTCGAGCGTAAATTGGTTGGCTGGGCAACTGAGCACGCTGGCTATCTGAGCCTGGCCGACATTCAGTTGGTGGCGCAACTGGGGCCGGCGCAGGCGCGGCGACTGGCCGAGGACTGGAGAGCGCGTGGCTGGCTGTCCAAGGATCCCCACGCGCGCAACAAGAGCAAGGTCACGGACAAGTTGATCAGTTTGTCAGTTTGTTGAGTTTGTCAGGGTAGGCCCCAGGGGCCTGCACGGTGACAAACTGACAAACTGCGCAAACTCGACAAACTGACAAACTAGTTTGCTGGGTCATTTTTAGAGGTGGACATATGGACAACAACGACATCCAGGAACTGATTGATCTCGCTGAGGAGGCAATCGCCTACACCCCGCCCTATTTTCGTGTGAAATGGGATATGGAGAACCGGTTGGAAACCCTCACGGTCAGCTGGACGGAACATGCGAGTAAAAAACATTGCAGTCGCCCCGACGCCAAAGATCATGCCGCCCTGATCGTCGCTGGGCTGTGCTTCGTCGGTCTGCTGGTGTGTCCCCAGCACGAACTACTGTTCGCCCTCGTCGGCGCATCGGTCCTATTCGTGTCGCTGGCAAGGCAATGGTGGTAGTAGCACCCAGGCCCGCCCGCCCAGATGCCGGACTCCCACGATGTAGCGAGGTACGGGGTTTACTCGATGCAACGTTCCCTTCAAGGGGACAACGGGAACGGTCGGCCAGATGGTGGACGGGCCTGGTATAATTCTAATGCTGGACATGGAGGCGCAATGAAGGCAATCACACTCACTCAGCCCTGGGCGACCCTAATTGCCATCGGAGCCAAACAAATCGAGACACGCTCATGGCGGACGTTCTATCGCGGCCCCTTGGCCATTCATGCGGGTAAAACACTCCCAGCGTGGCAATTTCGCTCTGTGCTGGAGGCCTATGGTATCCACAGTTTTATGGACCTGCCGCTGGGCGTCGTCGTCGCCACATGCACGCTAGTACGGATTGTCCGAATCTACCCTGACAACACTCCGCCCAAGCCGGAATTCTATTACGGCGACTACACGCCTGGTCGCTGGGCATGGTATCTATCTGATGTCAAGCCCCTGGCCGTGCCCGTGCCAGCCAGGGGAAGTTTGGGTCTGTGGGAGGTCAATTTGTAGAGTCGGCGAACATCCCTGCCATCCACCCTCCACTCTCCACTCTCCACTCTCCACCCTCCACCTTCCACTCTCCACCCTCTACCCTCTACTCTCTTCACTCAGAGCCGCCGACGCGATCGCCCCGTTCACCGCATCCACGAAATCAGCGAACGCCTCCAACTGCTCCGACGACACGTCCACCTCCGCCTCGCTGATCCCCGCCTGCGTCTGGATCCGGACCCTGTTCCAGTTCACTGTGGTGCACAACGCCTGCAACCATTTCAACAGCGAGTCGTCAATCGTGAATTCACTCGGCTCAGAGATGCGCTCGATACGATCCCACGCCCGTTTTATCAGTTTATCCGTCGCCTCTGACGGATCCACCTCAGCCAGGTCATTGCGCAGGCTCTGTAGATCAAGCAGTTCGCGCCACGTAAGGTTCTGATTCAACAGAACCCTGATCTGATCCGCCAACCGGTCGCACTGTTTATCGAACGCGGCCAACTCGAACCGCCTACGGACCTCCCGAACGTTCCGGGCGCTGTCAGGATCCGATTTGCCGACACGGTTCAACAGCGCGGAGCAGATCCGCCTCGTCGCCGCATTCAACGCGATTAATTTCAACATGCAATCCTCCTAGGTGAAACTCACGAGCCGCCAACGCGACGATGTCGCGTCGTACTGCAACGTGATGGACTGATTAACCGTTCGACTGCCGCCCAGTTCCATTCTGTTCGCCGCTGCGCTCGATCCTGACCCAGAGATAAATGTCATTGCGAAACCTCCAACGTTAACAATCGTCTTGATCTGTCCATCCACGCCCGCCAGGATCCCGGTCAGATTGTACGTTGCGTCGCTCGTCATCCGCACGAACGATCCTACGCCAGGGTTCCAGTCATTCGTGTTGCCCGTGATCTGCGCAGGCGAGACTGCCCGCAGGGCAAGGTTGCCCAGCACATCGAATGTGGCGGCTGGTGTGCAACCGATGCCCACGTAGCCAACATTGTCTATTCGCATCCGTTCTGCCTGACTCGCTGCATTGTCAGATTTAGTATAGAACGCCATCCTGCTGCCTCTGTTATTGGCAGTAGCACCCGACAGGTTGACCTGAATCGTCCCTACCGCTTTATCCGCCGCTGTGGAATTTTTGTCTGTCCAACGGTAACTGCCGACATTTGCGGCGTCCGCATCTGCGGTCTGAGTGATGAGCTCGACGATACCCGCCTTCGTAGACCCTGAGATGGTCAGATTCGTGAATCCGGCATAGGTCTGAACCCCTGGTGCATCCGTTCCGATACCGACCATGCCCGTAACAATCAAAGTTCCTGCCGCCGGATCAACGTTCACCGCCCCCACGTACAACCCGCCGCCAAACCGCCCATCCGCCGTGGCTACCACATCGCCTTGCGCAGGATCGAACAAAGTATCTCCCACATATAACCCGCCGCCAACACGAGCGTCATTTGAAAATATGCCCGAGTTCGTCGCCGAATCCACAGAGAAGGAATTGTAGACAGAGACGTTAGACGCGCCCAGTCTGACCTGATTGACCAACGCATTGTCAGCGTTCAGAGCTTCCAACATCAAGTAGCAAAAAGATGCGTTATAGTACGACCATTCCTTGGCGTATGTGATAGCCAGATTCGTAGACGCGAATTTCAATGATCCGCCAGCGCCGTAGGCGGCGTAAGACTTTAACCACATGCCGGAACCATCGAGGACGGAATCGCCAGCACCTGCATACAGCCGACCATCCGTCCCAAAATAGGTTTGCAGTACGCCCGCGTTGTACCCCGCGATCCGCCCCACTCCCCCATCGTTCCACATTTTCAGGCCCGTCGTCGGCGCGGCAAACGTCCCCGTCCCCTGGTAGATTCCGCCGCTCGCCCCAATGTCCAGCACCCCGTCAATGTGGCACGCTCCGATGTTCGCCTGAATCGCCGCCAGGTTGACTACAGAGATGTAATGGGCATACACGATGTTCGAGAACAGCGAAGGGACGCTAGTCCCACCCGAGTTGTAAATGACGATGAACTGGTTAACCGCCTGTGCCGGCGCGGCGCCACTCTGCAATACCGTTGTCGAGGAAGCCTTGTTCCACCAGATAAATATACTGCCAGTATTGCCTGCAGCAATTGTATAGCTCGTCCCTTGGTACGTCAGAGTGAACGAGTTCCACGCCACATACCCAGCCAGCGGCGAGTTGTTCGTGATGACCAGCCCATCAATGATAGGCACGTTGAACCAGTTGGTCTTTCCGCCCACGATCGTGTTCGCCATCACCGCCGAGCCGTTCAGGCTCACCACGCCCGCAGTAGTCCATGCGAAAATAGACGAATCGCCCAGCCAACCCGATCCGTCGTTCAGCAATTGATACCGCTGCACCGGGCCGGCATCGTAGCCCTTGATTCCTGTCGAATCCAGAACCGTGCGCGCGCCGCTGCCCGCGCTCTGGATCGTCGCCCCGGTCGCCGTCAGTGCGCCCGCCGCCGTCACAAAAAATGGAGCGCTCGCCCGGTTCGCAAACGTGCTGCCGCCCCAGAAAATAATGTCTCCGGCAGCATTCGCAGAATTCAGACCGCCCGCATTCGCGCCCGCCCCCACCATAATGCTCGCCACGTTCGCCAGGCCGCTCGTGAGCGTAATGTTCGTTGAGCTGATCGTGGTCGCCCCGATCGTCCATCCGCCGATCGCGCCCACGCTCGCATAGATCGTCCCGCGTATCACCACGTCGTTGAACTCGGCCGTTCCGCCGTTGATGTTGAATCCCGACACGCCGGCCACGAAATCTGAGCTAAAAATCCTCCCACCCGCCGCGATCTGGATGCCAGGGATGGACGGATCGAGCACGATCAGGCTACCCGCATCACGCAACACGCCGCCGGTGATCACCCATCCGCTCAACACCGATGCAGCGTCGTCCGACGCGTTGGGCGCACTCTGCGGCGTGACACAGTTCTCAATAATATCGCCCAGGCGTCTCTCCAGCTCGTCGAGGCGATCCAGCACGTTATCCGGTATCGTAACACGATCCAGGCCCATTTTGCCTTCCTATTCGTTTTCCCCCGGCTCGTCCTGATAGATCCACACGTCCGCGTCGTTTTGCTCCTCGACCGCCAGTTTGCATCCCCCTGTTCCGGGGTCAAACTCGCGCGCGAGCACCCGCAGCGTCCCATCGTATCCGCCGAACCCGAATGTCTGCAGTATGCACCGCACCGAATCGCCCAGGTCATAGTCCGCGAATTTGCCCGGGTCCTCGTTCGTCACCGGCAAACTGAAAATCCTGCGCGGCTCCGACTGCTGCAGGAGCTCGTTGCGGGCGTGCATCTCCAGCGTCCCCGGCTCGGACACGCTCGAGTAAACCACGCCATCCTCGCGCAGTCCATAATGTGCAAAACTGCCCGAGTCGCGCGCCACGATCACCAGCCGCTCGGCTCCCCACGTCGAGCCGGCTCCCACGGCGTTGCACACGTTGACGATGATCCCCTGCTCCTCGAGCGTCAGCCCGGTCGCGACGTTGCGTCCCTCCACCAGCGCGACCGACGACGTTTTATCTGCGCCTGCCACCTGGTAGAATTCCGCGCGAAACAGAATGCGCCCCGATTCCAGGTACGGGATGAATCTGAAATCGCACTGCTCCATTTTGCGCAGGCTGTCAGTCAGCACGCTCCACAGCGGTTTATAGTGGTAGCGCGGCCAGTGCTGTCGCCCGCCGATCCACACGTTTCCTATCGTTATCCCGAGCGGGTCTTTTTGCTCTGCCCTCCACAGCAGGTCGGTGAATATCGTCCCGGCCGGCCTGTCGTAGAACGCATCGTTTTTGCGCGTGACGCGCGTTTTGAGCAACTGCTCGATGCCGTAGCATGAAACGACGACCTTGCCCGCCTCCCATCGCCGGGGCAGATCA
>Ga0315288_10005573_pt1 | contig 16005 bp, 13 predicted proteins | sample YL17G11_20_MG_FD_203454 | JGI IMG/M metagenome (GOLD analysis project Ga0315288, IMG submission 203454) | Sediment microbial communities from Yellowstone Lake, YNP, Wyoming, USA - YL17G11_20 | ecosystem: Environmental > Aquatic > Freshwater > Lake > Sediment | place: USA: Wyoming | collected...
TCCACCACGGCATTGATGGGCCTCTGCCCGATGGCGGAGAGACGCCGGGAGAGCCAGGCCGGGGAGGCGCCGACCTTCACCCCTCGGATCACCAGGGCCGTGTAACGGCCGCAGAGGTCCGGGGCCTCGACCTCGAGGGAGGCCAGCTCCGAGGCGGGGGTGGCGCCGGAAGGGGCCGGCTCGCGCGAAGGCTCCCGGAGCTCCGTCCCCGTCGCCACCGCCAGCTCCCGCGCCAGGCCCAGGTGATTCATGCAGTCGGGCCGGTTGGTGGTGACGTCGAAGTCGAGGACCGTGTCGCCGTCCGCGCGATCCAGGGAGTCCAGGGGTATCCCCACGGCGGTCAGGCGGGCGCCCGCCTCCGCCGGATCCAGGCCGGGGTCCACGTAATCCTTCAACCATTCGAAGCTGAACTTCACGGCCGTCTCACCAGGGAAACTGCTCCAGAAACCTCAGGTCGTTCTCGAAGAGGAGCCGGATGTCGTCGATGCCGAACTTCAGCATGGCGATCCGGTCCACTCCCAGGCCGAAGGCGAAGCCGGAGAGCGTTTCCGGATCGTATCCCACCGCCTTCAGGACGTTGGGGTGGACCATTCCGGCGCCCCCCATCTCCAGCCAGCCCGACTGCTTGCAGGTGGGGCAGCCGCGGCCGTCGCAGAGGACGCAGCTGATGTCGAACTCGGCGCCGGGCTCCACGAAGGGGAAATAGCTGGGGCGGAACCGGACCCGGGTGTCCTCCCGGAAAATCCTCCGGGCGAAGGTCAGGACGGTGCCCTTCAGATCGCCGAAGGTGATCCCCTCCGCCACCGCCAGTCCCTCGACCTGGTGGAACATGGGGGAATGGCTCACGTCCGAATCGCGGCGGTACACCTTTCCCAGGGCGATGATCTTCACGGGCGGCGTCCTCGCCAGCATGGCCCGGATCTGCACCGGCGAGGTATGGGTCCTCAGGAGGAGGTCCCCCTCCAGGTAGAAGGTGTCCTGCGTGTCCCGGGCGGGATGATCCGGGGGGAAATTCAGAGCCACGAAGTTGTGGAAGTCGGTCTCCACCTCCGGTCCCGTGGCGAGGCAGTAGCCCATCTCCAGGAAGATCTCCTCGATCTCCAGGCGCACCTGGGTGACCGGGTGGAGGGTGCCCACCCGCGGAATCCGGCCCGGCAGGGAAACGTCCAGGCGAACGGAGGGCCCGGAAGCGGAGACGAAGCTCTCCGCCCGGGCAAGCCTCTCCTCCATGTAGGCCTTCAGGGCGTTCAGGGAGTTCCCCAGGGCGGGGCGCTCGGCGGGATCGGCGTCCTTCAGGGACCGCAGCAGAAGGGAAAGCCCCCCCCCCTTGCGGCTGAGATAGGAGGTCCGGATCTTCTCGATGGCCGCCGCCTCGTGGACGGCGGAGATCTCCGAGTCGAATCGATCTCGGAGGACTTGAAGGCGATCCTTCATGGCCGGCCTCGGGGTAATCTCAGGCCCGCTCCCTCAGTCCCCCGCGCGGGACAAGGAGGGGAGAGAGCTAACGGGCGAGGGCCTTCTTCGCGACGCTGGCGACCTCGGCGAAACCCTTGGGATCGGCCACGGCCAGTTCGGCCAGTATCTTGCGATCCAGCCCCACGTTGGCCTTCTTGAGGCCCGCCATGAGGAGGCTGTAGGAAATCTCGTTGGTCCGGGCGGCGGCGTTGATCCGCGCGATCCAGAGCTTCCGGAAATCCCGCTTCTTGCGCCTCCGATCCTTGTAGGCCGAGAGGAGGGACTTCTCCACCGCGAGCTTGGCGATTCGATGGAGGCGTCCCTTGGCGCCGTAGAAGCCTTTGGCTAGCCTGAGTATCTTCTTCCGCTTCTGGCGTCGCTTCGTACCGCGTTTTACCCTGGGCATCGGGTCTCTCCTTGGAACGTGTCGTGGGGCTAGCCGTAGGGAAGCATCCTGCGAATCCGCCTGAGATCCGCGGGGCTCGCCAGGACTTCCTGGTCGAGGTGGCGCTTCCGCTTCCGGGGTTTCTTGGTCAGGATGTGCCGCTTGAAGGCCTGGGAACGCTTGATCTTGCCTCGGGATGAGAGCCGGAAACGCTTGGCGGCGCCCCGGTGCGTCTTCATTTTTGGCATGTTCTGGTCTCCCGCCCTCGGGGTCCGCCCCGGGTGCCTTGAGTTCACAGCCGCCGGTGGAGGCCGGTCAGCGCTTGGGGGCCATCATCATGTAGAGGAAAGGGCCCTCCAGCCGGGGTCCGCTCTCCACGATGGCCACGTCCTCAAGCTCGGCCTTGATCCGATCCAGGATCCTCTGCCCGATCTCCCGGTGCTGGTTCTCCCGTCCTCGGAACATCACCGAGACCTTGACCTTGTTTTCCTTGCTGATGAACCTCGAGATGTTGTTCCTCTTGAACTGGTAGTCGTGCTCGTCGGTCTTGGGGCGGAACTTCACCTCCTTGACCACGATCACCTTCTGCTTCTTCCGCGATTCCTGGGCCTTCTTGTTGAGCTGGTATCGGTACTTGCCGAAGTCCATGATGCGGCAAACGGGAGGGTTGGCCTCCGGAGCGACCTCCACCAGGTCGAGCCCCTCTTCCTCGGCCAGTTTCAGGGCGGCCTCCGGCGTCATGATCCCCAGCTGCGCGCCCGCGGACCCAATGACTCGAATCTCCGGGCCCCGGATTCTCTCGTTGACCCGCGTCTTCCTGTGGATGGACTCACTATCCATTTATACCCCGATGATTGGGCCGGCCCTCCCCGGCCTCGAATGCTGGGCGAGCCCCGGATCCGTCTCAGGGAGCCAGGGCCCGGGACCTGGAAAGTTCCTGCATCTCGGAGATGAGCGAGTCGATCTCCCGCGCCCCGCGGTCGCCGGCGGAGCGGACCCGCACCGAGACGTTTCCCGCCGCCGCCTCTTTGTCGCCCACGATGAGCATGTAAGGGACCTTCTGGATCTCCGCCTCGCGGATCTTGGCGCCGATCTTCTCGTTCCGGTCGTCCAGCTCCACCCGGAACCCCGCCTCCCTCAGGCGGTCCCGGACCCGCCCGGCGGCGTCGGCCACCCGGTCCGTGATGGGGAGCACCACCGCCTGCACCGGCGAGAGCCAGAAGGGGAAGGCCCCCGCGTAGTGCTCCACCAGGGAGCCGAAAAATCGCTCCAGGGAGCCCAGCACCGCCCGGTGGATCATCACCACCGGCGTCTCCTTCGACTCAGAGTTCAGGTAATGGATGTCCAGCCGCCGGGGCAGGTTGAAATCGAACTGCACCGTCGGTCCCTGCCAGCTGCGCCCCAGGGCGTCCAGCATCCGGATGTCGATCTTCGGACCGTAGAAGACGGCCTCGCCGGGCATCCTCCGGTAGCTCAGGCCCCGCTTCTCCAGGGCCCAGATCAGGGCCTTCTCCGCCATCTCCCACCCCTCGGGATCGCCGGCGTACTTGTCGGGATGCTCCGGATCCCACAGGGAGAGGTCCACCTCGAACTCGTTGTAGCCGAATGTGCGCAGCATGAAGAGGCACAGGTCCAGCGCCCCCAGCACTTCCCCGGGCGCCTGCTCGGGCGTGCAGAAGATGTGGGCATCATCCTGGGTGAAGCCCCGCACCCGCATCATCCCGTGGAGGACCCCCGAGCGCTCGTTGCGGTAGACCGTGCCCAGCTCCGCCAGCCTCATGGGGAGGTCCCGGTAGGAATGGAGCCGGGACTTGTAGATGAGGGAGTGGCCGGGGCAGTTCATGGGCTTGAGAACGTACCCTTCCTCCTCGATCTCGAAGGTGTACATGTTCTCCCGGTAGAACGAGAGATGGCCCGACCTCCTCCAGAGTTCGTCCCGGGCGATGTGGGGCGTGGTGACCAGCTCGTAGCCGCGGCGCCGGTGCTCCTCCTTCCAGAAATCCTCGATGACCTGCCGGATCCGCGTCCCCTTGGGGTGCCAGAAGATGAGGCCCGGGCCGGCGGTCTCCTCCACGCTGAAGAGCCCCAGGGCGGGGCCCAGCTTCCGGTGGTCGCGCCTCTTCGCCTCCTCGAGGCGCTTCAGATGATCCTGGAGATCCGACTCCTTGAAAAAGGAGGTCCCGTAGATCCTCTGGAGCATCGGGTTCTCTTCGCTCCCCTTCCAGTAGGCCCCGGCGACGGAGAGGAGCTTGAAGGCCTTGATCCGCCCGGTGGAGGGAAGATGGGGCCCCCGGCAGAAGTCGAGCCAGTCCCCCTGCTGGTAGCAGGAGACGGGATCGCCCCCCTTCTCCTGGATGATCTCCACCTTGAGTTGCTCCCCCTTGCCCTGGAAGTACCTCACCGCCTCGTCCTTGGGGATTTCCCGCCGGTGGATGGGTAGGTCCCGCCGGACGATTTCCCGCATCTTCGCCTCGATGGTCTCCAGGTCCCCGGGCGTGAAGGGCTTCTCCTTCTCGAAGTCGTAATAGAAGCCGTCCTCGATGACGGGTCCCATCCCGACCCGGACGTCGGGGAAGAGTTCCTGGACCGCCTGGGCCAGCAGGTGCGCGGTGCTGTGGCGATGGACCTCCAGGGCCTCGGGCTGCGCGGCGGTCAGGATGATCAGAGCGCTGTCCTCGGCGAGAGGAGCGCTCAGGTCCACCATCCGGCCGTTGACTCTGGCGGCCACCGCGTCCCGGGCCAGCTTCGCTCCGAGGGAACGGGCCACCTCCAGGACGGAGGTCCCGCTGGGAAAGCTCTTCTGCGTGCCGTCAGGCAGTGAAACGCGGATCTCTTCCATACTCCCGGCAGTCAGGGCCGTTACCTCGCCATCGGGGGCCGAGGAGGCCGGCGGTTCTCGTCCGTCGCAGATTCTGGTGCTGGTATACAAGTGGTAGGCGCGAGCGGATTTGAACCGCTGACCCCTTCCGTGTCAGGGAAGTGCTCTCCCCCTGAGCTACGCGCCTCCAGATCGTCTCTCCACCCGGCGGGCGCCGAGAGAGGCGCCTTGACTGGAGCACCGATAAGTGCTCAGTGTAAACGGGTTGCGGGAGGCGTGTCAACCATTTCTCTCCGGCCCCCTTTCGGGGGCCGTATGGCGGCCCTCATTGCCGCCCCTCCCGGCGGCGGCTATTATATCGCCCCTGTGCCCCGTGAAACCCCTGGATGACCTATAAGTGCTCATTTCTATGCCCTGAGGGGTGACGGACCCGGAGGCCCTGTCCGTCGTCCGGAGGCCCGATCGCCTTGCCGGGAAGAGAAGGGGGAGGATCCGCATGCAGCCGCGCGAGGAAGGGAAGTGAAGGCAGGAGTGCTGGTCCTGGAGGACGGAAGGGCCTTTCCCGGAAAGTCGTTCGGGGCCTCCGAAGACCGGACGGGCGAAGTGGTCTTCAACACCTCCATGACGGGCTACCAGGAAATCCTCACCGATCCTTCCTACCGGGGGCAGATCGTGGCCCTGACCGCGCCCGAGGTGGGGAACTGCGGCGTCAACGACGAGGACCCCCAGTCCGGCCGAATCCAGGTGGAGGGGCTGATCATCAGGAGCCTGTGCTCCATCCCCAGCAGCTGGCGGGCCCGGGAGGGACTCGTGGAATACCTCCTGCAGGGCGGCGTCCCGGCCCTGACCGATGTGGACACCCGTGCATTGACCCGCCACATCCGGTCCCTGGGCGCCATGAAGGGGGTCGTCTCCTGCGGCGATGCGAGCGTGGAGAGGCTGGCAGGGAAGGCGCGCTCGTCCCCGGGCCTGGAGGAAATCGATCTGGTGGGCCGGGTGACCTGTCCCGGCCCCTACGATTTTACCGGCGGTCCCGATCCCGGGAGTCCCTCTCCCGCCGGGCGGATCCCCATCGCCGCCTATGACCTGGGGATGAAGCACGGCATCCTGCGGCGGCTCCACGCCGCCGGCTTCGACGTGAGGGTGCTCCCGGCGGGCACCCCGGCCGAGGTGGCGCTGGCTTCCGGCGCCCGCGGGATCTTCCTTTCCAACGGGCCCGGAGACCCCGCCGCCGCCACCCGGGTCATCGAGAGCGCCCGGAATCTGGTGGGAAAGCTCCCGGTCTTCGGCATCTGTCTCGGCCACCAGATCATCGGCCTGGCGCTGGGCGCGAAGACCTTTAAGCTGAAGTTCGGGCACCGCGGCGGGAACCAGCCGGTCAAGGAGCTTTCCAGCGGGCGGGTCCTGATCACCGCCCAGAACCACGGCTACGCCGTCGATCCCGGCCGGCTTCCCGCAGGGATCGAGGTGACCCACGTCAACCTGAACGACGGCACCGTGGAGGGGATCCGCCACCGGGAGATGTCCGTCGTGGCGGTCCAGTACCATCCCGAAGCGAGCCCCGGTCCCCACGATTCCTTTCCCCTCTTCGATTCCTTCCGGGAGCTGGTCCTCTCCTTCGAGCGCCGCCGCCGAGGGTAGTCCTTCTCAGCGCGGCCTCCGCCCCGATCACGATCGTGCACCGGAAGGGGCCTTTGACCCCGCCCCCGGCAAGGGGAAACCCGCGCCCGCCGCTGTCTTTCTTGGAATCCACCGCGCAGGGGCCTATATTCCATCGGTGCGGGGAAGCGCCGGGAATCCCCGAGCGGACCTGCTTCTGGAGGGAGGTCACCACCGATGGGAAGGCAGGAAGACGTCTACGTCATCAACGCCGAAGACATCCTCGACGATTACGCTCCCGGGGCGCGCACCGGCCCGCAGGGGATCGTCGCCGCGTCCGCTCAGGAGGAGGGCGGGAAGCCCGCCTCCCGGGCACGCCGGAGCGGGGCGTTCCGGACGAACGCCCGGGCCTTCATCGCCTCGACCCTTTCGCTCTTCGTGTGGGGCGCCGGGCAGGCCTACAACGGGCAGCCGAAGCTGGGACTGCTGCTCTTCCTGACGGAAGTCCTCGCGGTGGTCGGGCACTGGTCGGTGGTGAAGCTCTGGCCTGTGCTGAAGGAGATGGGATACATCTTCGCCGTGAGCGAGTGGGAGATCTTCGTCTTTCTGGCCGTCGTCGATTTCCTGATGATATTCCTCCTGCTCTACAACGTGGCGCAGGCCTATCACCAAGCGGAGATGGACGGGAGCCCCTTCGAGGGATTCCGCCGGCCGGTGCTCTCGGGTCTGGCGTCCCTCGTGGTTCCGGGATGGGGCCAGCTCCTGAACGCCCAGCTGGGAAAGGCCCTCTTCTTCCTGTTCTGCCTCCTCGCCGGAATCTACGTGGCCACCCTGCTGACGGTCTCTCCCTTCCTCCGCTTCGCGGCCGGCCTGGACCTGAATCCTCTCACGGCCCGCCCGGCCGCCCTGGCGGGGGTGGGCGTCCTCTTCCTGGGGGCCGTTGCTTGGGTCCTGAGCGTCTATGACGCCTTCCTGGTGGCGAGGTACCGCCGCCGGACGGCGTAATCCCCCGGCTCCTCTTCGGACACTCCGGTCAGCGGGACGGACCCGCCGGCCTCTCGATCTGCCGGCGCAGGGCGTCGATGTCGGGGTTCTCGGGATCCAGGGCGGCCGCCCGATCCAGCTCGCCCCGGGCCGCGCCGGGGTCGTCGTGCGACAGGGCGATCCGCGCCTTCAGGATCCGGACCTCGGCGGTTTCCTTCAGGGAGAGGGACTTCCCGGCTTCCGCCTCTGCGTCCGGGAGACGCCCTCCGTCCAGGGCCAGGCTTCCCAGGAGGGCGTGGTACTGGGCGGAGTAAGGGACCGGATCCGCCGAAGCCTTCTTCAGGATCGTCTCCGCCTCGCGGCCTTTCCCGGCCTTCGCCAGGATCCGTCCGAGATGGAAGCAGGCCTTGGGATAGCCCGGCGACTGCTCCACCGCCTTCCGGAGGAGGGACTGCTGGCGGCCGGGGCCGGGATCGATCAGCCCGCGGATGTAGCTCTCGTAGGCCACCAGGGGAAAGGCACGGCCCGCTTCGGCGTCGTCGGCCGCCGCGGCCAGGTTGTTGGCGGGGACGCCGTCGTCCCGGAGAAGGGAATGGGCCAGCGACCTCTGAAGCTCCAGGAGGTCCTTCAGGCTCCCCTGCTCCTCCTTCCAGGGCCCGGAGCGGTTCGAGTCGAGGGAGAGGACCCGGGCCGACACGGTGATCTGCCCCTGGTCCAGGGAGAACTTTCCCACCACCAGCCGATCGGCGCGGGGGCCGTCTTGGGCCGTCGCGAGATGCCGGCCCAGCTTGATGGAGGTGGCGAGGGTGAGGGGAGCACCGGCGGGCACGGAGAGCTCCTCCATGGCCAGGATCCGATCCTCCCGTTCCACGACCCCCTGTCCGGCGCCGCGGAAGTACTCTCCCAGGGAGATGGACATGGCCTCGCGCAGCCAGTCCCGGGGAGGATCGGGCGCGCTGTCCTCGAAGGGGAGGACGAGGTAGCTGTGGGTTGGGGAATCGCCGCGCGCGGGGGAATCGCCGCGCGCGGGGAGGGCGCAGGCCAGGAGAAGAGCAAGGAGCGCGGGGCCCCGGGAGGCGAGGCGGCCGCTCATCCGTTTCTCCGGAGCCGGTCCACCTCTTCCGGCTGGGACCCGGGCTGGATCTCGAAGCGCCCGAAGAACATCTTTCCGGCCGTGGTCTGCAGAACGCTGGTCACGACGATGTCCACCGTCTTCCCGATCAGCCTCTTGGCGTTGTCCACCACCACCATGGTCCCGTCGTCCAGGTAGCCGACCCCCTGGTTCGGCTCCTTCCCCTCCTTGATGATGAAGACCTTCATGGGCTCGCCGGGCAGGACCACCGGCTTGAGGGAGTTGGCCAGCTCGTTGACGTTGAGCACCTCCACCCCGCGCAGCTGGGCCACCTTGTTCAGGTTGAAGTCGTTGGTGAGGATCTTGGCGCGGCTCTGCTTGGCCAGCTCGATGAGCTTCAGATCGACCTCCTTCAGGTCCGGGAAGTCCGTGGGCGTGATGACCACCTTGACGTGGATCCCCTTCTGGATCCTCTGGAGGATGTCGAGTCCCTTCCGGCCCCGGTTCCGCTTCAGGGGATCGGGGGAATCGGCGATGTACTGCAGCTCGTTGAGGACGAACTGGGGCACCAGCAGCACGCCGTCCAGGAAGCCGGTCTCGCAGATGTCGGCGATGCGGCCGTCGATGATCACGCTGGTGTCGAGGATCTTGTTGGCCGGTGCCGTCCCCCGGGAGCCGCCGGTGCGCAGGGAGTCGAGGGTGAAGTGCTCCGCCTTCCGGGCCCCCAGCACGGCGCCGAGGTAGAGCCACACCAGGAGCTGCCCGGTGCGCAGGAACTCTGCGGGGAGCCCGAGCACGCCGCCGGCGGGAACCACGCGCCACAGGAAGGCGCCCGCGCCGGCGCCGCAGGCCAGCCCCACCATGGCCCCGGAGAGAACCCGGACCTCGACCCTGCGTCCCAGGAACTCGAGGAGCAGTCCCGCGGCGGACAGGACGGCGGCCAGGGCCGCGCCCCTGAGCTCCGGCGGATTGAGGGAAAGGGGAAACATCTGGAAGGAAAGGGCCGCTGCGAACAGGATGAACAGTGTCCGGAGGATCCAGGTCATCGCCTTCTCGCTCCCGTTCCGCATGGATGAAAATTGCCGGCGGGATTATAGCAACGATTCCACCGCTTCAGCGAGAGAAGAAACGCCGACGAGCTCCACCCCCTCTTCAAGGGCCAGGTCCCGGAGGTTCGCGTGGGGCAGGAGGCACCGGCGGAACCCCATCCGCGCCGCTTCCCGGACGCGCTCCCCGGCCCGCCCCACGGCGCGGACCTCTCCCACCAGCCCCACCTCGCCGAAGACCACGGTATCCATCCGGGCCGGCCGATTCAGGAAGGAGGAGGCCAGGGCGCAGGCCACGGGAAGGTCCGCGGCCGGCTCGCTGATCCGCACGCCGCCGGCCACGTTCAGGAAGACGTCGTTCCCGGAAAGCGAGAGGCCGACCCGCTTCTCCAGGACCGCCAGAAGCAGGGCCGCCCTGCCCGGGTCGAACCCTGTGGCGGCCCGCCGGGGGGACGCCGAGCCGATCCCCGCCACCAGCGCCTGGGTCTCCACCAGCACCGGGAGCGTTCCCTCCAGGCAGCAGAAGACCACCGATCCGGGAGCACCCGCCCGGCGCTGGGAAAGGAAGAGAGAGGAGGGGTTATCGACGGGCGAGAGGCCCCGGTCCGTCATCTCGAACACACCCATCTCCCCCGCGGGCCCGAAGCGGTTCTTCGTCGTGCGGAGGATCCGGTGGGCGAAGGAGCTGTCTCCTTCGAAATAGATGACGGTGTCGACGAGGTGCTCCAGGGTCTTGGGTCCGGCCAGGCTTCCGTCCTTGGTCACGTGGCCGATGAGAAAGAGGGGCAGGCCCCTCTCCTTGGAGAAGAACAGGAGGCGCGAAGCCGATTCCCGCACCTGGGCGATGCTCCCGGCGGGCGACTCCAGGGCGGAGGTGGAGATGGTCTGGACGGAATCGATGATCAGGGTGCCCGGCTTCGCCTCGTCGGCGATCTCCAGGATCCGGTCGAGGGAGTTCTCGGGGAGGATCAGGAGATGGTCGGAGGCGATTCCGAGCCGGCGGGCCCGCAGCGCGATCTGCTCTCCGGATTCCTCCGCGGTGGCGTAGAGGGCCACGCCCTCGGGACGGGCGACCGAGGCGGCAGTCTGCAGGAGCAGGGTGGACTTCCCGATGCCGGGATCCCCGCCGATGAGGATTCCCATTCCCGGGACCATCCCCCCTCCCAGCACCCGGTCCAGGGGGGCGATTCCGGTGCGCCGGCGGTCGGCGGACCGCGCCCAGCGGCTCAGGGGGCCCGCCGCGGACCCGGTCTCCAACCGTCGAGGGGCGGGCGACTCCCGGGAGGGGGCTTCCACCAGGCTGTTCCATTCCTGGCAGGCGGAGCATCGCCCGAGCCACTTCGCGCTCTCGTTCCCGCACGACCGGCAGAAATAGAAGGCCGTCTTCAAGGGGCGCCTCCTCCGCCCGGGAACCGGCTGAGGACTTCCACGATCCGCCCTCCGCGCAGGTAGACCCTCGGTACGCGGCAGCCTATCCCGCAGAGGATTTCCCACGAGATGGTCTCGGCCTCGGCGGCCACCCGGTCCGCTCCCTGGAACTCCTCCCCCTGGCCGCCGATGAGGACCGCCTCGTCGCCCAGCGCCACGCCGGGGAAGTCGGTGACGTCGAGTGTGGTCAGATCCATGCTCACCCGCCCCACGATGGGGACCCGGCGGCCGCGAACCAGGAAGTGCCCCCGGTTCGACAGGGACCGGATGACGCCGTCGTCGTACCCTGCGGCCACGGTGGCGATCCGGCTCGTCCGCTTCGCGCGGAAAGTGGCGCCGTATCCCACGGCGTCCCCCACGGCCACCTCCTTCAAAAAGACGATTCGGGTGGTGAACCTCAGGACCGGGCTGAGGGGAATGTCCCGGTTGCGGGGAGAGGGACGGTAGCCGTAAAGAAGAAGGCCGGGCCGGACCAGGTTCATCCAGGTGGGGGGGCGGTCCAGCATCGCGGCCGAGTTGGACAGGTGGCGATAGCGAGGGGAGAGGCCCCGGGAGCGGATTCTGCCCAGGACCTCCTCGAACCGATCGATCTGCACCTGGGTCAGGGGATGGTCGGGATCGTCGGCGCAGGCCAGATGGGAGAAGACGCCATCCAGGACGAGGCGCGGGCACAAGGCGAGAAGATCGAGGATCCTGTCCACCCGGTTCCAGGGGATTCCCAGCCGTCCCATCCCCGTGTCGACCTTGAGGTGGAAAGGATGGGGCCGGCCGTGACGCGAGGCGGACAGGTCCAGGGCCGTGATCTGGTCTTCCCGGAACAGGGCCGGCGTGACCCCTTCGCGGATCACGGCGTCCATCTGCTCCGGCTCCAGCGCACCCATCATCAGAAGGGGGATCGCGATCCCGCTGCGTCGGAGCTCCTTCGCCTCCTCCAGCAGCGCCACCGCCAGGCTGTCGATCCCTGCGCCTGCGAGGGCCCGGGCCACCGGCACCGCCCCGTGGCCGTATCCGTTGGCCTTGACGACGCCGAGGATGGGCAGGTTGCCGACCCTCGCCCGCACGGCGGCCAGGTTCGCATCCACGGCATCCAGGGAGACTTCCGCCCGGGTGGGGCGCTGCTCCGAGAGATCCAGAGGGCTCAATCCGGCTGCCACCCGGGCTCGTCGGCCCTTGTCTCGAACTTGGTGTATTGCTTGATGAAGGCCAGAGGGACCAGGCCGGTGGGGCCGTTTCGCTGCTTGGCGATGATCAGGTCCGCCTTCCCCCGGTTGTCCTCGGTGGCCTTGTAGGCCTCCTCACGGAAGATGAAGAGGACCACGTCGGCGTCCTGCTCGATGGCGCCCGATTCCCGCAGGTCCGACAGCTGGGGCCGCCGGTCGCCGGGCCGGGTCTCCGGCGCGCGGGAGAGCTGGGAGACGGCGATGACCGGGATCTGCAGCTCCTTGGCCAGCTCCTTCAGGGAGCGGGAAATCTCGGAGATCTCCTGGGTCCGGTTCTCCGCCCGGCCCCGGCCTCGGATCAGCTGCAGGTAGTCGATGACGAGCAGGTCCAGCCCGTGCTCGCTCTTGAGCCTCCGGGCCTTGGCGCGCATCTCCATCACCCCGATCCCCGCCGTGTCGTCAATGAAGATGGGGGCGCCGGAGAGCCGGGCGAAGGCCTCCGTCAGCTTCTTCCAGTCCTCCTTGGAGAGGCGGCCCGTGCGCAGGAGGTGGGCGTCGATCCGGCCGAGAGAGCAGAGCATTCTCAGGAAGAGCTGCTCCCGGGCCATCTCCAGGGAAAAGATGCCGACCCTCCGGTTCTCCCCCAGGGCCGCGTTCTGCGCGACGTTGAGGCAGAAGGTCGTCTTCCCCATGGCGGGACGGGCCGCCACCACGATCAGGTCCGACTTCTGCAGCCCGGCGGTGTACTCGTCCAGCCTGGCGTAGCCGGTGGCCAGGCCGGTGATCATGGAGTGGCTCTTGCTCAGCTCCTCGATGACTTTCAGCGAGGCTTCGGCGATGCCCCGGATGGGCTGAAATCCCACCGAGAGCGAGTCCTGGGCGATCCGGAAGATGGAGGTCTCGGCCCGGTCCAGAATCTCCTCCACCTCGTCCTCGGCCCGGTAGCAGTCGGTGAGGATTCCCGACGCCGAGGAGATGAGCCCCCGGAGGATCGATTTCTCCTTGACGATCCGGGCGTAGTACTCGATGTTCTTGGGGCTGGGGACACCGTCCGCCAGGGAGGCGATGTAGGCGGGCCCTCCCACCGACTCGAGCTCCCCCGTCCGGGCCAGCTCCTCCTTGAGGGTGATCTCGTCGATGGCGGTGGCCCGCTCCGACAGGTTCTCCATGACCTTGTAGATCTTGCGGTGGGTGTCCCGGTAAAAGTCGCTGTCCCGGAGGATCTCCTGGGCCCGGTTGATGGCCTGGTTCTCGATGAGGATCGAGCCCAGCACGGAGCGCTCGGCGTCCAGGCTGTAGGGGAGGTTCTTTTCGAGGGTGATGTCGGTCGCCATCGTGGCCTGGCGAGCGGCGCCTCCATGAGACGCCGGAGATTGGTGTCGGGCTCTCCGCCGGGAGACGGACTATAGCATAGATTCAGCCGGACGTTGAGCGCGAAAAGCTCCGGGAGAATCCTTGCGCCTGAATATGCTGCGAAGCAACGAGCCGGTTCCCCGAGCCGTGGGCCCGAACCGGGGATGCGTCAGGGGAGAGGGGCGTTGACCGTCCTTCGGGCGCTGTGCTAAGTTCGCTCACGGCCGGAGCAGAAAGGACGGTCGCTGCCCTCGAAAGAGGGGGGAGGAAAGTCCGGACTCCACAGGGCATTGCGCTGGGTAACACCCAGTCCCGGTGACGGGAAGGAAAGTGCCACAGAAAAAATACCGCCGGATCCCCTCACGGGGCGGGAACCGAGAGGTTCCGGCCCGGTTCCGGTAAGGGTGAAAAGGTGCGGTAAGAGCGCACCAGTGCTCCGGGTGACTGGAGCAGCTAGGTAAACCCCGCAAGGAGCAAGGCCAAATAGGGAAGCGCATGGGGTGGCCCGCCCCGGCTTCCGGGTAGGCTGCAGGGCTCCGGAGCGATCCGGGGTCCCCGACGGGAGTAATTCCGCCGGCAGAGGAATGACCGTCACCCGGCCCTCGCGGCTGGGGACAGAATCCGGCTTACTTTCTGCTCCGGCCGGCTTCCGCGTTCTCCCTCCACCACGCCGCCGCGCGGCACCGGTGCCATGAAACCGACCGAAGAGTCCCGGGATCTGAAGGAAGAGGCCAAGAGGCTCGCCGAGGACCTCTCCGGCGAGATGTTCGCATTCTGCCGTGCTCTCTACGAAGATCCCGAGCTCAGCCTCGAGGAGACGCGGGCCTCCCGGCGCCTGACGGAGGTCCTGTCCCAGGACGGGTTCCGGGTCCAGCGGGGCGTCGCCGACCTGCCGACCTCCTTCGTGGCGGCGGCCGACGGGGGGAAGCCGGGGCCGAGCATCGCGATCCTGGCGGAGTACGACGCGCTGCCGGACGTGGGTCACGGCTGCGGGCACAATCTGATCGCCGCGTCGGCCCTCGGAGCGGGAAAAGTCCTCTCACGGCTCCGCGGGCGGCTCCCGGGAGAGATCCGGATCATCGGTGCCCCCGCCGAAGAGACGGTGGGGGGGAAGGCCCGCATGGTGAAGGAGGGGGTCTTCCGGGGGCTGGACGCCGCCCTGATGGTCCATCCCGGGACGGAGTTCCGCGTCCACACCACCTCCCTTGCCTGCCAGTCGATCCAGGTCGTGTTCGAGGGGAAATCCTCTCACGCGGTCACGGCGCCGGACCGCGGGGTCAACGCTCTGGATCCCCTGGTGCAGCTCTATCTCTGTATCGATGCCATGCGCAAGGGGCTCACGCCCGAAGTCCGGATCCCCGGCGTGATCGTGGAGGGGGGGAAGCGGGCCAACGTCGTGCCGGATCGGGCGGTGGGCCGGTTCAGCATCCGGGCGCGGAACCGCGCGGCGGTGGAGGCGATCCTCGATCGGATCGTCCGGATGGCCCAGGGGCTGTCCGCGGCGGGCGGCGCCCGGGCGACTGTGATCCGGATCGACGAGGGCTACGACGAGATGCTGACGAACCGGGTCCTGGCGGATCTCTTCAAGCAGAATCTGAGTACCCTGGGCGCGGAGACTAACGACGCGCCCCGGGACCGGATGGGTTCCCTGGACATGGGAAACGTCAGCCAGGTGCTCCCGTCGCTGCATGCCTACGTGGCCGTTGCCCCGGAGACGGGCGCGCTCCACACTCGGGAGTTCGCCGAGGCCACCGTCTCGGAGCGGGGCCGGCGCGGGTTGCTGCTGGCGATACAGGCCCTGGCCATGACCGCCATTGATCTCCTCACCCGCCCCGAGGCGCTCCCGGCGGCCCGTCGCGAGTTCCTGGCGGCGACGGGAAGGGGGGCCGCGTGAAACCAATCCTCCCCCCGCCGCTTCGTCCCGGAGGAAGAATCGGAGTGGTGGCACCCTCCGGTCCCATCCGCCCCGCCGCCCTCGAGGAGGGCCTCGCCTACCTGAGACGGAAGGGATACGAGGTTATGGAGGGGAAGCACCTTCGGTGCCGCCACGGCTACCTGGCCGGCTCCGACGCCCAGCGCGCCGCCGATCTCAACGGGGCCATGGGCAATCCGGGCCTGGACGCCATCGTCTTTGCCCGGGGAGGGTACGGATGCGGCCGAATCCTGGAGGACCTGGACTTCTCCCCCCTGAAGTCAAGACCGAAGCTCTTCCTGGGATACTCGGATCTCACCGTCTTCTACGCGGCCCTCATCCGGGCCACCGGAATCGCCGGATTCTACGGTCCCATGGTCCTGAACTACAACCGCCCCGGGAAAGAGTTCCGGGAACAGTCCCTCTGGTCGGTCCTGGAGAGGCGTCCCGGCTGGAACCGGTTCCGCCTCTCCCGCCGCGGCGTTCTGCGGGAGGGGAGTGGCGAGGGGAAGCTCGTGGGAGGCTGCCTGTCGCTCCTGGTCTCGCTGCTCGGCACCCGCTTCGATCTGGATACCCGGGGGGCCATCCTCTTCTGGGAAGAGGTGGACGAGGAGCCCTACCGGATCGATCGGATGCTGAACCAGCTTCGGATGGCTGGGAAGTTCAGGGAGCTGAGGGGGATGGTGGTGGGAAGGCTCGAGCGCTGCGAGCCGAAGGGAAGGACGCCCGGGCTTCCCCTTTCGGAGATCCTCTCCGACCATCTCCGGGGGACCCGGTTTCCCGTCCTGCTCGA
>Ga0315288_10005574_pt1 | contig 16004 bp, 15 predicted proteins | sample YL17G11_20_MG_FD_203454 | JGI IMG/M metagenome (GOLD analysis project Ga0315288, IMG submission 203454) | Sediment microbial communities from Yellowstone Lake, YNP, Wyoming, USA - YL17G11_20 | ecosystem: Environmental > Aquatic > Freshwater > Lake > Sediment | place: USA: Wyoming | collected...
GTCGGTGTTGATAAGGCCGCTGCGCGAGCACTTGACGGTAAAGAAGTTGATCGCTGTGTTGCAGTCCCTCCCACAAGATGCGCTTGTGGACGCGGAAACGCTGGAGGCGACTTCTGTCTGTGAAGCTCGGTACGACCTCGTTCAGCACACCGTCTACTTGAGTGGTGCAAGGTGAGCGCAGTGCTTGAGAAGGAGAACCCAGAGGCGGCGAGGTACCGCAAAGTCTGGGAGTTTCAAAAGTACCGTGAAGTCGCCCCTGGCGAAACGGCGGCGATGACTTTCCTTTCCCAAGCAAAGCCTCCGCCTGACGCAGAGTGCATTGACTTCGGTTGTGGTACGGGGCGCGGTGCGTTGATGCTCGCGTTGATGGGGCGGATGAAAGTGACGATGCTGGACTTCGCCGACAACTGCCTCGATGAAGAAGTGGCAATGGCGTGCAAGACTCAACCTGACCGCATCAAGTTCTGTGTGGCGGATTTGACGAAGCAGATTCCTACCATCGCTCCGTACGGGTACTGCACGGACGTGATGGAGCATATTCCAACAGAAGACGTGCCCCTGGTGCTCTCCAACATTCTCAGCGCCGCGCAGCACGTTTTCTTTGCGATATGCACGGCTCACGATTTTCACGGGCCAGCGCTGCTGGGACAAGGAGAGCATCTTCACCTCACTGTGAAGCCCATGGATTGGTGGCAGGCGGCGCTGACCAAAGCGGGCGCCATCATCCACTGGGGCAACAGGGATGATGAGGAGATGATGTGCTACTTCTACACCAGTGGGTGGAAGGATGCAAAAGATGTTTTGCCTGAGGGCCATGTCAACACATCCCTTGAGATTGTCACTGCGCAAACTACTGCCAACATCAACGCGGGATGGAAGCACGCTCAGCCCTACGACAGACAGGACAGGGAGGTCGTGTTGCTGGCAGGTGGGCCGTCTCTGGCAGAAGGGATAGATGAAATTCGCAGGTTGCGGGAAGTTGAGGGGGCGGCGATCATCACCACCAACGGCGCCTACAACTGGGCGCTGGAGCAGGGGCTCAAGGTCAGCATGCAGATTGTGGTCGATGCGCGGGAGTTCAATGCTCGATTCACGAAGCCGGTGGTAGATGGTTGCCTGTATTTGATAGCGTCTCAAGTGCATCCAAAGACGCTAGAGGGCTTGCCTCATGATCGCACCTTTCTTTGGCACAGTGGCGTGTCAGACGACAACGCGAAGTTGGTGTTGGAGAAGACTGGTCACTTCTTTCCCATTCCTGGAGGAAGCACCGTCGTTCTCCGTGCCATCCCATTGCTCAGGATGCTGGGCTTTTGGAGGCAGCATATCTTCGGGTTCGATTCTTGCGTGAAGCGCATTGGTGGAAGCCACCACTCTTACGCACAGTCCGAAAACGATGGCGAGATATTGTTCCCTGTAGGGTGCGGTGGAAAGCAATTCTTCTGCTCTCCCTGGATGGTGGCGCAGGCGAGCGAGTTTCGTGGCCTTGTGAACAGCCTTGGTGATGTCGTCGAACTCAATGTCGTAGGCGACGGCCTCATTGCCCACATGGTCCAGACAGGGGCCGATTTGCAAGATACCGCGCCAACATAGTTATCTTCCCCGCTGCCTTCGCAGCTTTTTTCAACTGCCCTAAAGGAGTCCATCATGGCAGCCACTGCCTTTCAACTTTACAACCGTGCCAAATACAAAATTGGGCATGGGGACATCGTCCTCGGTACCGCCGTCCTTCGTGTCAAGCTCCACACCTCGGCGTCGAATGCCTCGACGTTCACGCTGTCCACCTTTGCGTCGATCACTTCGGAGATCAGCGCCCGGGGCGGCTACGTGGCCGGCGGACGCTCCCTGCTGTCCATGGTGTGGAACACGGGCGCAAGTGCGAAGAGCTACAAACTCGATGCCGCAGACATCGTTTTCACGGCGTCCAACTCCGCGCTCAACAATGTGAAGTTCGCCTGCATCGGCGTCGCCGCTGGCTTGGCGCTGTGCTGGTCAAGACTGAGCACTGCCGCCTTCACTGTGACGAGCCCGAACACGTTGACGATCCAGTTCGCGACGCTGGGTATCCTCACGTTGGCATGAGATGCCCCTGCCGCCTCGGGTCTTGAATGTTGGTGGGGGCACGAGCCGCGACCTCCCCCCGCACTACAAGGGCTGGGAGCAGGTGCTTCTTGACATCGACCCCAACGTGAAGCCCGATGTCGTCTGCGATGCAAAGGAGATGCGCAAGTTGCCCCCTGCAAAATACGACGCGGTCTTTTGCAGCCACAACTTAGAGCACTTCTACAGGCATGAGGTGCCTGCGGTGTTGGCGGGCTTTCTGCATGTCTTGAAACCAGATGGGTTTGTGCAGATCGCGGTCCCCGACATGATGGAGTTGTTTGAGCGTGTGGTCAGAGATTGCAGGGACATTGATGAGACGTGGTATTCGTCGTCGGGTGGCCCCATCTCTTTTCACGACGTGATCTATGGCTGGGGCAAGGCTGTGGCGCAAGGCAACCTTTACTATGCACACAAGACTGGGTTCAGCGATAAGACGTTGACCAAAGCCTTGAGCAGCGCCGGGTTCCGTCACGTGATGACGGCGCGAGAGCAGGGAAACCTTCACGCCTACGCTTTCAAGAGCAAAGCGAAGCCCACGCCAGCGCGGTTGAAAACTTTAGGAGTCCTCTAATGCCTTTGACCATCACTCATGCGAAGAGCGAGACGATTGCCGATTTCGCAGGCGTCATCACCGGGTTCAATAACTCCGGGGGCAGTACCACCATTCAAGCAACGAACTTGGTGCGTCCCAGTGATTGGAACTCTGCCCACGAAGTCACTCTCTCCCTCACCGGGTCAGAGGTTGCGAGCTTGTTCAACTTCGGTTCCGGGCTCACCAGCACCACGAACACGGCGGGCGTGACCGTAGGGATGACGGACCTGAATTACTTTGAACCGATGCCGGTTGCGAATTCAAGTCTCTTCGCGCCGGGAATTGGCACGTGGTATTTCGCTCCTTTCATAGTGCCGCTGAACATCAACAGCGGGCAGATCAACTTCTTGGCTGCGGACGTGGCCGGGTTTCTTCATGCCGCCAACTTGTCCCTCGCAAGCACGGGGTCTGTGAGCAGGTACCAAACTCTGAATCACAAGCTCGCACTCTATAAAGAGGGAACAGGAACCAACACCTCCCGCCTTGAATCCTTCTGGAGTGCTGATTGTTCTTTCCTTGCTACTTGGCGGCTTGCACTCAGCACAGCCAATTCAAGTTCCGGGACCATAAACGAAGGGCTGACACTCAGCTTCCCTGCGCAGTTTGACCGCTCTGGCGGTGTCACGTACAGCAGCACGCAGTCAAGCACGATAACCGCTGTAGGTACCAGTACGGTGTCCTCTACCAAGGTGCACAGCCTTATCACACCTGCCGTGGCGTACTTGAGCGGAAGTCGGGTGATGATCTCCCCGTTTGCAACCTTCCTGCCTGCGGGGAATTACTGGTTGGCTCACATGCTGACAAGTAGCAGTAGTTCTACAGGCACATCTGGAGGCGTAGGGGTTGCGGGAACGATGTTCCAGACGCAGAGCTTGGTTCACATTGCGGACTTTGACGCGCAGGCCTTCAAGCAGCTTGGGCAGTCCGTAACGAACACGAGTTCAATGTTCCAGAGGTTCCAAGGATCGTTGGCCACGACGACATCTTCCCCAATGGCTTTCGTTGCGGAGTCTGACTTGAGAGGGTTCGCCGACAACCAGCGCCTGTACTGGAACTATGCGCGGGAAGTGTTCTAACATGAAGCCTCAATCGGTTAGTGCCTTTATCGGACCTTCGCAAGGGGCACGCACTGCCATGAAGCCTCAATTGCTTTTGCAGGAGATGCAGACGGAGGGCCGGAACAACGGCTCCCCAGGCAAGACGCTTTCTCGGTTGAAGGACTCTGGGGCATGGAAGCGTCAGCGCATCATCCGTCTAAAGCCCGCAGGGGCGAGCATCGCCACGAAAGTGGCCGATACACACGAGAGCTTGGCCTACCCCCCAAACAATGGTGTGGCACGGGTGCTGGCAATCGGAATGGAGGTAGGGGAGGCGTACAGCACCGCGATCGAACAGATTTTGATGCACCCAGAGCTATCTCAATGGGAATACGTCCTGACAATCGAACACGACAACATGCCGCCTGCGGATGGTGTGCTTCGTCTTGTTGAGCGGATGGAGACGCATCCAAAGTTCGCCTGCATCGGCGGGCTCTATTTCACGAAAGGCTACGGGGGAGTGCCGCAGATTTGGGGAGACCCGAAGGACCCCGTGCTGAACTTCCGCCCCCAGCTTCCCGACCCCGCAGGGGGGCTGGTCGAGTGCTGCGGAACCGGGATGGGTTTCAACCTCTGGCGCTTGAGCATGTTCAAAGACAAGAAGCTGCGGCGCCCTTGGTTCGTGACGCAGAAGAAGAACGGCATCTCGACACAAGACCTTTACTTCTGGGCAGACGCGCGGAAGTATGGCTACCGCTGTGCCATCGATTGCTCGGTGAAGGTCGGGCACTACGATTTGGAGAACGACATTGTCTGGTAGAGGAGAACACGTGAAGGTGACCAAACTGAAGTTCACGGAACAGAAGGTAGAGACGCGGCTTTGCCTCGATCTTGGCACAGGCAAGGGAAGGAACAAGCCCGAGGGGTTCATCGGTGTTGACATCATCGACCACGAGGGCAAGCCCCCTAAGAAGATCGACGCCGTGGAGGTGTGCCACGACTTGCGAACCAAGTGGCCCTGGAAGTCGGGCAGTGTTGATGATGTGCAGGCGAACTATCTCATCCACTACTTCACCGTGAGTGAGCGAGTTCACTTTGTCAATGAACTCTACCGCGTGCTGAAGCCCGGGGCCAAGGCACTGATCTTGACCCCCCACTGGTGCTCGGCAAAGGCGTACATGGATTCGTCCGTGCAGTTTCCCCCGGTCTCCGAGGCGTGGTTTGTGATGCTGAACAAGGGTTGGAGGGAGATGCAGAACTGTGTGGATCGAAGCGGGCTCGTGTGCAACTTCGATCACACGCTGGGATATGGAATTCACCCGGGCATCATTTCGAGAGCGCATGAGTACCAGCAGCACGCGATGACGTTTTGGAAAGAGGCGGCACAGGATTTGATCGTCACACTCATCAGGGACTGACCCACCATGCTAGTTCTATCCAACGCATCAAGCCTAGTCCGATTGACGTGCAGCGGTGCAGGTGCAGACATTCGCGTCCACGCTTCTTGGACGGATGCCACTGGATCAGTTGTCGGTCTCGGTAGTCAGAACACCGCTGCCATCACAGACACGACGCCGACGACTGTTGTGCCCTCCCCCGGTGGTGCCAATACGCAGCGCAACGTCAAGCATCTCAACATCGCCAACATTCACGTATCTGTCGGCCCCTCGATCATCATCGAACATTACGACGGCACAACTTACGAACAACTCATCAGCGTGACGCTGTTGCCGAGCGATACCCTCGTGCTCGATTCGACAGGCAGGTGGACGCACCGTGACTGGCAGGGCGCGGAGTACACCTACGCAGGACCGCCTGTTGCAACCCTGGGCATCGCCAACACGCTCGCTGAGACGATGCCTCGGGAGCTTTGTGCAGAGGTCAATAGCACCATTCCCACTGCGAGCGGTAAATTGTGGCTGCAACTTATCTATCTCTACGCCGGACAGGTCATCAACAACATCGCTTTCATGAGTGCCACCACCGGCGCAGTTGCTCCGACCAATTACCGGGCAGGAATCTTCGACTACGCAAACCGTGCCCTACTCGCGCAGACGGCAGATCAACTCACGACGACATGGGCTGCAAACACTCTCAAGATCATTCCGTTGACCGCTTCCTACAAGGTGCCTTACAATGGCGTCTACTACCTTGGTTTATACATGGTGGCAGGGACCATCATCACCATGAAGGGCGGCACGGCAAGAACGGGTGGGCAGTTGGCAGCACTTGCTCCCGTTCTTTGCGGGGATTCCTCTTCTGGATTGACGACAGCATTACCAAATCCGGCTAGCGGTATAAGCGCTTCAGCTTCTACTCTCTGGGCAGCGGTGACTTCTTGAGTAAGTGTCATGCTGCTACTGACCGGCACCAGTCATCTTCTCCGGGTAGTGACGGGCGCAAATGGTGCCGATGTTCGAGTCTACGCGGAGTGGCTTGAAAACAATGGGGGCACGATCACCCCCGGCAGTCAGGGCACCGCCGCGATCACCACAGCGACGACCACGACTATTGTCCCTTCCCCTACTACGGGGAAACAGCGCAACATTACAGGTTTGAGCGCCACCAACATTCACGCCACCGTTGCAACGCGAGTAAGGGTGGAGCACTTTGACGGTACAACCGCCGCGTCCTTGATGAGTGTGATGCTGTTGCCGGGTGAGAACCTCACGCTCACGGAAACGGGAGCTTGGCAGCATCGAGATGCGTTGGGGGGTGCTGAGTACAAATACGTCCTACCCCCGAGAACAGGAATCATGGCGCCCACGGGTGTTCTCGCCGAGAGCTACCCGCGTACTCTTGTCACCGAATACGATGCGAATATGTTTACCTCAAACAGTCCATTTTCCCAGAGCGTCATCCTTACCGCTGGAATGGTCGTCACCAACTGCGTTTTTATGAGTTCTGACACAGGAGCCACTTCGCCGACTAACTATCAAGCAGGCATCTATAACTCTGAATACTCGCTTGAGGCGTACTCGGCAGACCAACTCACGACACCGTGGCCTGCAAACACTCTTAAGTCGATTCCGCTGCTTTCTCCTTACCTGGTACCAAAGACCGATCTGTACTTCATCACGCTTTACATGACCGCCACTGCCCCAGTCAAACTTAGAGGGATGAATCACTCGATGTACGAATTACAAGGTGGTTTGCGATCTGCTTACGGAGCCAATATAACTTCATTCATTCCTGGGCAGATGAATTCCTGGATTTACAGGCCGCTGGCTTATGGTTGGAGCATGTGGTGTGGTGTGAGTTGATGTCTCTCATGTACGCAGGAGTACCAGCAGCACGCGATGACGTTTTGGAAAGAGGCGGCACAGGATTTGATTGTGACCCTCATCAGGGTTTGAGCAAAGGGAGGCGAACATGGCAGTTCTGTCTGAAGGGGATCGACTCGCTGTTTGGGCAGAGCTTCAGCGCACTGAAGACAATCCGGGGGGCGTAATCAAAAGCGATCTTCGTTCCTCTATCGATGCCGCAGATGATTGGATTGACGCCAACGCGGCGTCCTTCAACTCAGCGTTGCCCCAGCCCGCGCGTGGGGTGTTGACGGCAAGGCAAAAGGCACGGTTGCTGGCGTTTGTGGTTGAGCGTCGCTGGAGAGTTTCATGACCACTACTCGTGCGGTGCTCACTCCGTATGAGGCGGAGTTTCCAGTAGTCAACAGCTTTCCGCAGTTGTTGGTGGTGCTTTCTCGGCCAGTGTTGGCCTTCGACGCCACCACATCAGAGACGGCGTATTGGACCTTGGTTGTCCCTTCGGGGTATACCAGCCCCATGACCGCTGTCATCACTTACATGATGGCAAGCGCTATCACGGGGGGTGTTGCGTTTGATGTAGCGGTGGAGGCAGTGACGGATGGAGATGCGTTGGACCTTGATGCGGGCACCTCCTTTGATACAGTGAACACAGGGACGCAGGCAACGGTCCCGGGAACTGTTGGGTACATCGATCAGATCACCATCACGTTGACCAATGGAGACAGTGCCGCCGTCGGCGACTACTACCGAATCAGCGTTGCGCGTGCCGTGGCGAACGCTGCGGACACGGCCACGGGCGACTTGTACTTGCTTTTGGTGGCGCTGCAAGACGCGGCGTAAAAGGGCGGAGCCGTGGCCGTCCGCACGCGAAGTTCTGGTGGGCTCTACACCCAGGCTGCTACTGGAGTCAACGCGGACTGGTTTTCCGCTTGCGGGTTTTGTACTCTCGCGTCTCTCCCCGCCATAGGCGAGGTGAGGAATCTTTTTGGCCTTTACCGAGGATGGGCGGATAGCGTTTACCTTAACGTTGATTCAGATGGAATACTTTGGTACTGCGAAGGCGGGATTTCCCTCGATCAGGTTGCAACTCTAGCTGTAGGTGTTCCATTTTGGTGGGGGATTTGGCGGACTGGTAGTGATGGCGTTGAATACCATGTCTTCGTACGAGAACTCTCCTCAAATACGGTAACGGAGGTTATCGGCTACTCGGGCAACTCCTTTCTACCAGTAGTAAACATAATCCTCGGTGGTTACTCAGGAACGACGGTTAACACACTCGATGCTACCCATTCGGGTGTTAAGGTTTGGGGTGCGCCTCTAATCAGTGATCTTCCTTTAGAGTCGTACACGCTGATTCCACATGCGATTCATGCGGATCTGGGGTCAGTTCTGTGGGGTTGGTGGCCGCTGATTCAAGCCGCCGAAGCGGATTGCCGTATTGACTTCAGCGGTAAAGGACATACTTGGGGTATCCAGGGCACTCCGACACAGGAGCAGGGACCCCCCGTTTCTTGGGGCGCAAGGCGAAGATACCTGCAAGGGCTAGTGCAAGTTGGAGGTCTAAGCGCTACCCCAGCACAGGCACAGTTGACGTTGACGGGGCAAGCTGCGGCCTTGGGAAGCCCGGTCCTCAGTCCAGCGCCAGCGGCGTTGGGGTTTACAGGGCCAGATTTCGGCCTGTCCTTTTCAACCACAGGTGCTTTTCAGCAAAATGCTTTTCAGATAGGCGGATTTTTTTACCCTCTGGATACGCTGAAGCAGCCAACGCAAGGAGGGGCAGCGCTCGTAGGGTTGGCGCCATCACTGTTCTTGTCTCAGTCGTTTGCTCCTGCGCAGGCAGCGTTGGTGCTTGCGGGGGATGCTCCGCTTTTGATACCGGTCTCGTTCTTTCAGTCCAACACGTTTCAGATCGGTGACTTTTACGTCGAGGTCGTTCTTGACAACTTGAAGGCCCCGGCGCGGGGCACGGTTACGCTTACAGGGCAATCCCCTGTTGCGCTGCGTGCAAGTGCCGTGCAACCCACGCAGGCTAGCTTGACGTTTGCGGGGCAGGCCCCTCAAGCGATAACGAGACAGGCTTTCTTCTTTCAGCAGGACGCTTTCCAGATTGGGGGCTTCGACCTCGTTCTTTCTACGTTCGCGTTGCCGGGGCAGGTGGGGGTTGCTTTTGTCGGGCAATCTCCAGAAGTGTTGCAGGGCGTTGCTTTTCAATTCCCACAAGCCGAGGTGGTGGTTGCGGGGCAAGTGCCTGAAGTAGTACAGAGGCTCTTTCAACTTCCTGTTGAAGCGGCAGGAGCGTTTACAGGTCTTGCACCCACAGTGGTTCAGGGCAGTGTCAATCTTCCTTCTCAGAGTGGTGCGTTGTTCACAGGCCAATCGCCTGTGGCATCGCAAGGAACAGTTTCGCAGCCAGCGCAGGTAGAGTTGGCTTTCGCGGGGCAGGCCCCCGGGGTAGGGTTAGAGGTACTTCGATTCCCTGCGCAGGCCATAGGTGCGTTCGCAGGACTTGCTCCAACAACACTTCAAGACATCCTCAAGTTCCCGGTTCAGGCTTCGGTGACGTTCACGGAGCAGGTACCAGTTGCGTTGCAAGGTGCTGTCACTCAGCCGGGGCAGGTAGAGACGGTTTTTGTAGGTGCGTCGCCTTTAGCTGTCTTGACGCAGATATCGGCTCCTGCGCAGGTCGCAGGTGCATTCGCAGGGCTTGCCCCCATAGCGGTTCAAGACAGCATCAAGTTACCCGTCCAAGGTACGGGCGTCTTCTCTGGACAGTTGCCTGTTGCAGTGCGCGGGGAACGGGCATCTCCTGGAGTTGTGACAGCGAGCTTTACTGGGCTTGCTCCCACAACGGTTCAAAGCGAAGTGAAGCTCCCTGTGCAGGCGACGGCGGCGTTTACGGGGCTGGCGCCAACAGCGATTCAAGGCCTTGTCAAGTTCCCGGCGCAGGGTACGGCAACGTTCACAGGGTTGGCTCCCATCACGATTTACGCGGAAGCCGTATTCCCCGATGCCGTAGTTGCGAGTTTCGTAGGGTTGGCGCCATCGCCGCTCTTACCTCAGTTGTTTGTGCCTGCGCAGGCCACAGAGGCGTTTACAGGGCTTGCTCCAACAACGATTCAAGACATTCTCAAGTACCCGGCTCAGGGTACGGGGGCAATCACTGGGCAGTTGCCCGTAACGGTACACGGGAGAATCGCTCAGCCTGCGTCAGCGGGTGCAGCTTTCGCGGGGCAGGTGTTTGAATTCACCACTGGCCCTGTCGCATTCCTTCAGCACACTGCCTTCCAAGTAGGGGGCTTCGATTTTGTTCTAGATACCCGTGTACTACCGGACGAGGCTTCGGCGACGTTCACAGGACAGTTGCCTGTTGCACTTTACGCGGAGGCTGTCTTCCCCGGTGCAGTGGTTGCAAGTTTCGTAGGGTTGGCACCATCACTGTTCTTGCCTCAGTTGGTTGCCCCCGCGCAGGGTGTAGGGGCGTTCGCAGGATTTGCGCCAACACCGCTTCAAGATATTCTCAAGTTCCCGGCGCAGGGTACGTCGGCGTTTACTGGGCAGGCACCTGTCACGGTGTTCGGGAGCATCGTGCAGCCTGCGCCAGTGGAGGCAGCTTTTGCGGGGCAGTCGCCCGTCACGGTGTATGGGGCTCAGGTATTTCCAGGAGTCGCGACAGCGAGCTTCACAGGGCTTGCTCCAACAACGGTTCAAGACATTCTCACGTTCCCGGCGCAGGCTGCGGGGGCAATCACAGGACGGTCGCCTGCTGCAATTTATGCTGGTGCCGTACTCCCAGGCACAGGTGCTGCGAGCCTCGTAGGGTTGGCGCCATCACTGCTCTTGCCTCAGTTGTTTGCGCCCGCGCAGGCCACGGGTGCATTCACAGGGCTTGCTCCAACACCGATCCAAGACATTCTCAAGTTCCCGGCTCAGGGCACGGCGACGTTCACAGGGCAGTCGCCTGTTACGGTACACGGGAGTATCACGCAGCCTGCATCAGTGGATGCGGCTTTTTCTGGACAAGTTCTTGAGTTCATCACTGGCCCTGTTGCGTTCCTTCAGCACACTGCCTTCCAAATAGGAGGCTTCGATTTTGTTCTAGACACCAGCGCGCTGCCAGATCAAGCAACGGTCTCGTTCTTGGGGCAGTTGCCGAACACGCTGCAAGACACCCCTGCATTTCTTGCCACCGTTGCGTTGGGCTTCGTTGGGTTGGCCCCATCGCTGCTCTTGCCCCGGTTGCTTGCCCCCACCCAAGGAGTGGGGCTATTTTCTGGACAGTTGCCTGTTGCACTGCGTGGGGCGCAGACGTTCCCTGGAGTCGCAACAGCGGCCTTCTCAGGCTTGGCGCCTTCTCTTTGGGCGCCCCAGTTGTTTGCGCCAGTGCAGGGGGCGTTGGCTTTCTCCAGCGCAGCGCCTGCAATTTTTGTCGACCACAATGTTCGGCTCGATGTTGGCAACGCAGCGCTGACAGCGACGGGAAGGGCGCCTACCCCAGGGCTTTCCTTGCACGTGACGATGTTCCCGGTGCAAGGAGCGTTGATCGTTTCTGGACAATCGCCACAAGCGATTTCGAACTCTTTACTCTATCCCGTTCAGGTCACGGGTGCGTTCATAGGTCTTACCCCTGTCGTCATACAAGACGGCATCAAGCTGCCCGCACAAGGAACGGGCGCCTTCTCTGGACAGTTGCCCATCGCGTTGCGAGGTTTGCAGACGTTCCCCGGAGTCGCGACAGCGAGCTTTACAGGGCTTGCTCTTACTGCGCTTCAGGATGAGCTGAAGCTTCCTGTTCAGGCTACGGGGGCGTTCACAGGTCTTGCCCCTGTCGTCGTACAAAACAGTATCCAGTTGCCCGCCCAAGGTACGGGTGTCTTCTCTGGACAGTTGCCTGCCGCGTTGCGTGGGTCGCAAGTATTCCCAGGAGTCTCAGCAGCGATCTTCACAGGTTTGGCGCCTTCGCTGTGGGTGCCTCAGTTGGTGGCACCAACGCAGGGAGCGTTGGCTTTCTCCAGCGTGGGGCCTGCAATTTTCGTCGATCACAATGTTCGGATCGATGTTGTCAACGCGGTGTTGACGGCGACGGGGTTGGCATCTGTCGTCAACGCCACGCTGCACGTGGTGAAGGTTCCGGGGCAAGCGGCGGCAGCGTTTTCTGGTCAAGCCCCGCAATTGGTTTTCGGCTTCCCCTTCTCCACGGCGCAAGGATCAATTACCTTCTCGGGGCTTCAGCCCATCGTGTTGCGCGGAATCGTTGCCGTGCCCGCGCAAGGTACAGGTGCTTTCTCTGGGCAGTTGCCGATCAGCATTCGCGGAACAGAGTTGTTCCCGGGCGCCGTAGCCCTGACCTTTACGGGAATTTTCGCGCAACCCGTTCTTGGCTATGTCTACCTGCCCCTGCAAGTCAGCGCGGCTTTCACGGGTCTTACTTCAACGGTGGTCCAAGGAACCATCAAGCTGCCCACGCAAGTCTCTGGGTCATTCACAGGTCAGTTGCCGATCAGCATTCGCGGAACAGAGTTGTTCCCGGGCGCCGTAGTCTTACTCTTTGCAGGGCTTGCACCTTCGCTGTGGGTGCCGCAGTCGTTTCTCCCGGCGCAGGGTACGGGGGCGTTTACCGGGCAGTTGCCAATTGGCATACGTGGCACCATCGTCAAGCTGCCCCCAAGCACAGAGCTTGCTCCCGCACACCTCCCGTTCGACGAGGAAGGGTTCAGCTTAGACGATCTGAATCTTGCTAGGTGGGTTGACGAGTCTTTTGCCTACTCTGGTTTCGATGGATTCGCAGAAAGGAGCATACCGCTGTTCACAGGGCTTCAGCCTGTAACAGTGCAGGGGCGGGCCAGTGCGCAGACCCAGCCCATCGTGCTTGGATTCGCTGGGCAGAGCATCAAGGTCATCGTCAACCACATCACCCTCCCCCCGAGGGCTGATGTCACTTGGCAAGGCCGGTTGCCGGACATCTTCACTGGCTTTGCTCCGGGGCGGGTTGACCTCAACATTGAGGGATACGGGCCACAGATATTTGTCACCAACATCATCCCGATAGGGAGGTTGGTCTTTACGGGACAGACGCCAGACTGCGTGGTCGCCCTTCCCGTTGTCGCAGACATCTTGCACTGGGAGAGACACCCACTGCGCGACCCGTCCGAATCAGTGGGGGTCAGAGATGTAGTGGCGTCGCTGGTCAAGCGCGCAGGGGATTCGACACCGAGCCGGGTAAGCGAGGTGTCTACGCAAAGCAGAAGCCCAGAAATGCGCCCGTCACGAGCACCGGCTGGCTCTGTAGAAACCCGCGAGGCTGCGTTTTCATTGAGCAAGCGGGGAGAAGAGGCAACACCTCGTCGGTCAAGCGATCTACCCCCTCAAAGGAGAAGGTGAACACACATGGCAATGCAGCCCCCCACAGTCACATCGGAACTGGATGCAAGTCCGATGGTCAGTCTTGAATTGTGCCGAAAGCACTTGAGGGTGACGCCGGATGCTGGCAGTCCCCCCGAGCACGAGGACGACACTCTCATCCTCATGTACCTGAGTGTCGCGAGGGAGTTTGTGGAGGGCTACACAGGGCTGGCGTTGACGGAGCGAACGGTAGAGTGCAGGATTGACAAGTTTCCCTGGGCAGAAATTTTGCTCCCCGGTGCCCCTCTCATTTCCGTGGAGTCGGTCAAGTATCAGGATGAGGGCAACATTCAGCAAACGGTGCCTAGTACCGACTACGTGCTGGACCTCATTCAGCAGCCTGGGTGGTTGCTTCCTGCTGTGGGTAAAGCGTGGCCTGGAACGCTTCAGGTCTTTCAAGCCGTTGTCATCAGCTACACCATTGGCTACTCACTCTACAGTGACACACAGACACATCCCCTGCCAAGAACCCTGCGGCATGCGGTGTTGTTGATGTTGGGTCACCTCTACGAAAACAGGGAACAGTCAACAGAAGTCAGCCTGCAAGAGATTCCGCTTGGTATCCAAGCTCTGTGCGATCTGTGGAAGATTCGAAAGGGGATGGCATGAGAGCCGGGAAGTTGCGCACCCGGGTGTTCATCGATGAACCTGTGCCTACGCAGAACGCTACTGGCGAGTTGGTCATGACGTGGGCCACGAAGCCGAAAGTGTGGGCACGGTTTGATCCTTTGTCAGGCCGAGAGGTTGCGTTGATGGCTGCGCAAGGCGTGTCGATGACGATCACGAAGATCACCGTGCGCTGGTCTGTGGCACTCTCCGGCATTACCTCTAGCTGGCGGCTGCGCTGTGGCAGCACCTTCTACAACATCAAGAGCGTCGTCAACACGAACAACGCCAACCGGGAGTTGGTCTTGCTCTGTGAAAGTGGAGCGAACACGGGATGACCACCAAAGTCACAGTTGAGTTCCGAGGACTGCGCGAGCTTGGAGAAGCGCTTAGGAAAGTGACCTGGGAGGTGCAGGAGAAGCTCGCAAAGACCTCGGTCAAAGCGGGGATCAAGGTCATCCAAGACCGTGCGATTCTCTTGGCCCCCAAAGACACAGGGACATTGAAAAAGTCGATCATCATTTATCGGGACAAGAAGGCCTGCCGTCCTGGGATCGAGATGTGGGCGTTGACGGTGAGGTCGAAGAAGACAAAGCGGAAGAAGGGAGACACGAGTCCTGTCCTGAAAGGGAGGGCCGATCCAAACAATGCCTTCTACTGGAAGTTCGTGGAGTTCGGGACCGTTAAGATGGATGCCCAGGCTTTCATGTTCCCTGCCTTCGACGCCGAGACGGCAGCGGGAAATGAGAGCCCCGCTGCTGAAGCGTTGAGGGACAAGCTCAAGACGGGGATAGAAAAGATCAATCTGCCAAAGCTGGCGCCCACCGGGAGGGCTAAATGACAATTGAAGTCGATCTCTTCGCAGAGCTACGCTCCCTTACCTCTGGCCGGGTCTACCCGAATGTTTTTCCTCAGCCTTTGAGTGGGACGTATGTCTGGCCCGCGATTCGGTACTCGCTTGTGAGTTCCGTGCCTATCGAGGACTTGTGTGGTGATGGCGACGATCAAACAGCAGAGGTGCGGGTGCAAATAGATGTGGTGGCAACTACCTACTCCGCGATGCGCGCTCTGCGCTTGCAGGTGCTGGGGAAGATGGTTTCGTTCCCTACCCCCGCCCGCCTTGACCTGAGTATGGATGATTACGACGACGAGACCAAGACCCACCGTGCCATCTTGCAGTACATGATTTCTGGGTCGTCAGACCCCTCGCCGCATTCCCCTGCGTAGCTCCTAGAAGGCGTTTTCGAGGTTTCCGGCTAGTCAGCTATGCCCCCAGCGCTGAAAACGCCGCTACGGAGCGATTTTCACGCTTGCTGGGGGTCTTGTTTACGGGGGCAGTTCCCCGCTCGCACTGTGTTTCAACTTCGCTGCCTTAGGGCGGCTTTTTCAAGGAGCCCATCATGGCCGGAGGAAAGCGTTACAAGTTTGCAGGCAGTCTCATCAAGACAGTGCTCAATTGGTCGGCCCACTCGCCGTCGAACACCATCACCGGCATCACGAAGGCCAACCCCTGCGTGGTCACGGTTGGCGCTGGTCACGGGTTGGTGAATGGTCAACTCGTCCGCATCAACGGCGTCGTCGGCATGACGGAACTGAACGGCGGGACGTTTATCTGCACGGTGGCAACCAACGCCATCACTCTGTTGGACACGGACAGTACCAACTACACCACCTACAGCAGTGGTGGCAAGTTGGATGAGGCGACATTCACGCAGTTCTGCGAGTTGACCAATTACAACCGCGCTGGGGGGTCGTCGCCGGAAATCGACGCCGAGTCTCTGTGCAGCACGGCGAAGGAGTTTGAGATTGGGTTGCCTGACTACGGCACCACATCTGTCGATTACAACTTTGCACCCAAGACGGGGTTGCAGGTCTCTCTCATCGCCGCCTACAAGGCCGGATCGATGGTCGGGTTGCGAATCTCCCTTCCGAACTCCGGCGGGGAGATGACTCAGCTTGGCTACATTCAATCCATGAGTGAGCAAGCAGGCAAGGGTGGGTTGT
>Ga0315288_10005575_pt1 | contig 16004 bp, 10 predicted proteins | sample YL17G11_20_MG_FD_203454 | JGI IMG/M metagenome (GOLD analysis project Ga0315288, IMG submission 203454) | Sediment microbial communities from Yellowstone Lake, YNP, Wyoming, USA - YL17G11_20 | ecosystem: Environmental > Aquatic > Freshwater > Lake > Sediment | place: USA: Wyoming | collected...
TGGACGACGCGGCCAAGATCCTCAAGGACAATCCGTCCATTACCGTAGAGATCCAGGGTCACACCGACAGCAAGGGTTCCGACAGCTACAACCTCACTCTTTCGGACCAGCGCGCGTGGTCGGTCGTGAGTTACCTCGTGCAGAACTTCGGCATCGACAAAGCCCGCCTGACCGCCAAGGGTTATGGCGAGGCCCAGCCGATCGCCACCAACGACACCGACGACGGTCGCGCACTCAACCGCCGGGTCGAATTCGTAATCCTCGGTCAGCAGAAGTAACGCTGATTCCAGAAACAAGTCCGGGGGCGGCTTCACAGCCGCCCCCGCTTTTTTAGATGCATTCCACCTCTGCCGTTAATTCGGCCGGGTCAAACAAATAATAAATCCCGTTAGAGACTCCGGAAAAAAATACATACGCTTAATAAATATAGGGCAGCCCATAAATCATACTGTCTCTAATGGATAAATCGGTGGTTTTCTCTAACGGAATAAACTATTAAGCTTATCGCTCCTTTATTATCGAACGACAATTTTGCCGAACAAGGCACGGCTATTGGTTTCAAAACGATAGAGATAGACCCCGGCAGTCACCGGGTAGCCGGTATCATCCTTAAGGTTCCAGGCCAGGTGCTGAGTTTTACCCGTACCGAAGCCCGAAAGAATGTTGATTTCGCGTCCGGTCAGGTCGAAGATGCGTATCGAATAGGTCTGACCCGAAGCCAGGTTGAAGACAAAATCTGTTCCCCGAACGCAAGGATTGGGCTGCGCTTGGATACGGGTGCGGGTATCGACGGTTTTATTCCCGGAATCGGCAATCCCTAATTCCACGAGTTTCGTCACCGAACCCTGCCAGATTTCTTTCGTCGAATCAGGCAGCATAACATCATTTTGGATCCAGACCAGCAGGTGGAGGCGATTGTCAACCCACGAGGCATCCGTCGTGATGGGTTGCGTCACCAAGACCGAATCCCCCGGTCCAATGGTTACGGTGGTGCCGCTGTCATCCGGGATATAATCCCGGGGGACGTTGCAATGAATCATGACCCCGTTCGGCGCCGGATAAAAAAGGCTGTCCTCGGTTATTACGATCAAAACGCGGCCGTTGATGGTCGCGGTTGAGTCGTTGCGAATTTTTGCATAGACCGTGCCGGAATTACTTCCCGGCGAGTAGTTGCCGTCAATTTCGATCGTGACCGGAGCGGGTTGGTTTAAGCGGCTTGCGATCATCGTCTCCCAATCGGTATAAGTCATGCCGCCGTGCTGGTTACCGTCATACCACAACCAGGGCGGAATATAATAGCCCGCATAGGGCGGAGGATAGTATTGTATCCGGCGGGTAGCTTCCGCCAGGTAGAAATGATTTCCCGATGGATAATGGACGTCGACCGCCGCGATCCGTCCCGGATGGTTTGCGATTATCTGGTCCAGTGTACCACTGGCAATTCCGCAGGCGCTTCAGGTTTCATCCGTTATCATCTCGGCGACAACGACCCGTTGGGCCGCGAACGCCATGCCGATCATCAAAAACCCTATTAAAAAACAGAGATTCACTCTTAATGAATGTTTCATATGTTTCCTCCTTAACTCTAGATATAATACTTAAGATTCTTTTATTGTCAAGGATTGTTATCGTTTTACGATTTACGTGAGAACATCGTAATTCAAAATTATTTAAGGAAATAAAAAATTACATTGCGGACTTTTTGATTGATCAACGTAGAATCCTTTAAAACTGAAAATTATGTTAAGACGATAATTGTTTTTCGAACACCTGAATATTTTTAAGGAAAAATTTCTTGATCGCATTCCATTCCCAATTGCCGTTTTTCACAATCATATCCGGAGCCGGTTCTTCCTCGGCTTCCTCGAAAAAAGTCAGGCTGCGCAGGACATGATAATAATTGATAGTCGGTGATGGAAAACGGTCTTTAAAGATCCGGCAGACCTGCTCGATGGATACTTTTAATTTAATGACGGCGTACAAGTCGTAAAAGTCCTTTTTAGATCCGCGTTGGGCTACGGTTTTCATTTTCTCAGCGGCGATATCGCGCCAATCGGCCAGATTCAATTTCCGCCAGGCGATGGCCGGGAACAACCGGGGTTGAGCGTAATACAGAAATGATAATTTTACACCATCCGATGCGCAGTGCAGGGTCCCTTCGACCGACATGATGATCTTATCCGGTTTGATTTGGGAAATCAGAAGATCGATATTGAACGGGTGATCATTAAAAAAATCAAAATCCGCGGATTTTCGGTGCCCCAACTGCAACGCCAGACCCGTGCCGCCGGCCAGATAATAATCTTTCAGATGGGAAGCGATCCGTTTCAGGACTGACGCAGCGTTTACCGGTAGTATTTCTTCAAACACACGACCTCCCGGAGCGGGATGTTGAGACGGACCGCCCAATATTTACCGGCCGGGGGCAACAAACCTCGGTTTCTCTTTACGGTCTCGATCAATTTTGAAACCGGGTAAAGTGCTTTCAGTTTCTCAATGTCTTGCCAATTCCCGAAATTCAGCACGCGGCTGATCACGTAGCCGGCATTACGATCGAGGTTAACGGTTCCGGCATCCCAGAAAAGAACCGGATTAAATATTGTTTTCGGATCGGTATTTCTATGATTATTTACTCTCTTTATCACCCAATATTATACACTTTTTAAGGCATTATTCAATAGCTTCGCGCATCGGTTTTGTCCTTATGTCAAGAATTTTCGCTGAAATACCGGAAGATTTGCGGGATAAAATTCAAAATTTTATGGCAGGGTTGTTTTTTGTTCCGAAATTAATAATTGGGCCATTTGGCCAAGTTAATTCTGCCATTCCAATTGTAATCTTTCTTTCCTTTAATCCACAATTGATAGGTCAATGATCCTGCCGGGTGATAATCTTTAAAATCGTAATAGTTCGAAAAATCGCTCTTAAAAATTTCAATGAATTCAGACAATTCATCTTTATTGTTTATATCAACCAATGCATTTAAGACCATAGATATTAATTGAATACAATAGTAGTTATTTTGTTCCGGCAGGAGACTTAACGTTTGCGGATAACTATTTATTATTTTCTTAATAAATAATTTAGCCGGATCATAATATCCGTTGTTGATTAAAGAAACTGCAGATTCGGAAATAAAATTTATCGTATAGTTTTCATCTCTTTTAAAGACCGGCACGAGTATCTCTGGATACTGCTTTATTATTTTATAGACAAAATCTATCGCATCATTATATTTTCCTTTATTTATTAACGCGATCGTTTTCCCTTGGGCAGCGATAAGTTTTACTGCCGGATTGGGGGATTCAGATATAATAATATCGCTTTCTCTTATAACCATATCCATATTTTGGATTTCCTTTAAATAGGCATTAATAACACTATTCGCCGCATCGATATCCGGATAATCAATTCCTTCTTCAAATACAAATTTCTTATAGGGATAGGTTTTTATTATATTATGCAGGATTTCCATCGGTTTCTTAAAATCGTTCCTGTCGATCACCATATTATTAGCCAACCGGATGAACATCATTTGAATAACTACCGTATCCAAGATCGTAGCGGATTTATTATTCAATGCTGATTCATAAAATCCAATGGCTTTATCGTAATCTTTCTTTTCTCTATATATATAGCCCAACAATATATATAGCCCAACAATTCAAGGGCGAGAATCGTTGAATTTTTATAATATGGATCACCGACGTAAGCTGAAAGAATAAGCATGGGTTGGTTTGGATTTTCTTTTAATATCTTATTTAGTAAATATTCAGCGCGATCATAATTGTCTTCATTCTGCGTAGCCAATTTCGATGCGATATCATAATAAAGACCGATAAATTCCCTCTTCTCAATATTTACCAATTTTATACTACTCTCGAGTGCACTGAAATTCACTATCCAGCCTGATATATCATTAAAAGATGATTTTATATTGTACCAATATTTGGTTTGTCTTGGATTTAAATTAAATTCTTTTCTTTCGTAAATGTAAAATGGTTCGGCAAAATGCAATCGCCCCACGACCGGAAAGTTGGAATCCGGCATAGACCACACATTTATACTGTCGGAAACCACAAGCCCCACTGAAATTGGCGGCATGTCAATAACTTTTTCGTTAATGGGTAGCTGTAGCAAGCAGTAGAATGTAAATATTTTTATTAGCATGAGTTTTCCGATTCATTCCCGCTCGCGCCGAACAATATAAACAACGGATATTTACGAACTATCATATATAATTAGTCATATGTTGTGCTACCTATAATAAATTCAACCCGGTTATTTTGTGCACGACCTTCAGCTGTGCGGTTATCGGCGACGGGATTGTTTTCACCATGACCAGTGGCGGTAAGCCGGATCGATGATACTCCTTTGATAACCAGCCATGTTTTTATAGTATCCGCCCGGGCTTGTGATTTTATAAGATTTATTGAATCAGGACCAATCGTGTCGGTATATCCTTTAAGTTCAACGCTTATTCCGGGATTATTCTGGATCGTCAGTAAATTCTCATATAATAAAACAGAATCTTCCGAGGCGATTTCGGTGTATCCAGTAAAATGAATAACATTGAATTTCGGGTTTTGTTGACACCCTATAAACAATAATATAAAGCATAATAATATAATATTATATTTCAGCGTAAATCGGACTTTTTGATCATTGGGTATTTGATACTTATGATATTTTTCGGTCATAAACCGGATTACTTAATCCGAACGACTTTACGGATAATCCCCTTACCGACGGCATCCAGACGGATAAAATAAACACCCGACGCGACGGTCCGACCCCGATCGTCGCGACCATCCCAAACGACAGTAGGCAGTAAGGAGTAAGTAGTAGGCAGAGAAAAAGATTTTATCTTTCTACCCGTAACGTCATAAATAGTAAGCCCTACTCCCCCATCCGCCCCATTGATTGGCGGGTTAATCCCTAATCCAAACCGGATATTGATCCGGTCGCGGAACGGATTGGGGGTCGCGCTAAGGAAGAACGCGGGGTTGCCGTGGTAAGTATAACTGGTCCGTATGCCATGCCAGTTCCCGGAATGATAACAGCCGGTATTAAACTGATCATAACGGAACTTGGGCCAGTCAAAAACCTGAGAATTCAGGTTAAAAACATAGAAATGAAACCCGCCGTCACCGTTCATCAGCTCAATATTACCGTCTAGGTTCAGATCGGCGACCGCCGGGGAGCAATCTACTCGATTGCCCATCGGGATCGGAAAACCGGTCACGACCGAACCGTCGGACTTATGGGCATAAAGCGCCCAGGAGCTGGAACCGCATGCAATATCGTTAATACTGTCTCCGTCGAGGTCGGCGACGGTCGGCAGTTTCCAATCATGTTCCATTCCATAGAGTGGAAACCCAGGCAGGAGGTTTCCGATAGAGTCATAAACTGCCAGGCCGAGGTTATTGCCGCAAACGATTTCCGGTCGGGCGTTTCCGGCGAGATCTGCCAGGATCGGACTCGCTTCCACATCGCCGAGATTGAAATTCTGCTGCCAAAGGACCGCGCCGTTCGAACTGACCACGTTAAGGAGATCTGTGGAGTCGGTATAGATACAAATTTCCAGGCGATTATCGCCAGAGACATCGCCGAGGACCGCCGAAAACATCATCTTGGGAGCAACGGAAACCGGAAACGGCGGCAGGTAATTTCCCTCATGATCCCAGACAAACAAGGATTCGGACCGGATACCACCGGGACAGACGATCTCCAGGGAACCATCAGAGTTAATATCGCCGATCGCGGGCGTGGCGAACGTAGTGCCGTAAAGCTGTTTCAGGACGCAAGAATCGTTGAACACCGGCGAACCATCGTAGCGGAAGGCATATAGCTTGCCGCTTTCGGAGATCACAAAGATCTCCAGCCTGCCGTCCCCGTCGATATCGCTCAGAACCGGCGAGGTCAGCACTCCCGATTCCAGGCTTTTCGGCCAGCCGGGCCGGGGGATGCCCTGGCAGTTCATGACATAGAAGTTATCAATACCCAGATAGCGTATACCGATGGCGATTTCGAGGTTACCGTCGTTATCTATATCGCCGACCGCGGGCGAACTCCAGACCTCACCGCTGGTTTCCAGCAGGGTTCCATTGCCGACTACGGGCGTTCCATCGCAGTGCCATTCATAGACCGCGCCGTCCAAACCGCCGACGACGATCTCCAAACCGGGATATCCGGGATCGAGATCGCCGAAATTGGGCGAAGAAAAATCATAACCCCGCATGATAGCCGGCCAGCCGGATGCCAACATGGGATTAGTCCGGGCCTTCACCGTATCCGAAGGCGGACTTTCGTTCATTGAACTGTCCACGGCGGTGACATAGTAATAATAGTCGGTGCCGCCGGTCACGGTCCAATCCTCATAATATGCCGAAGGTTCAAGCCGGTTATCGAGGAATTTGTATTGACCTGAAACGGCAGCGGCTCGATAGATCCGATATCCGGCCGCGCCATTAACCGGCGACCACTGGAGGATAATGGAAGTCTTCCTTCCTTCCGGCCAAAGAGTATCCGGTCCAGATAAGGAATCGAAACCGATCTCGCGGCTGACGATCTCGCGTCCGCGGTCGTAAATGCCCAGATGGTAATGCACAGCCGCGCCGGACTGAAGAATTATCCGAAAACTATCCGGTGCTGAGGAGACCGGATGTCCAACCGGCACGACCGGGAATGCTATTACACTGTCGAGTACGACCACTGAATCGGAGCGGATCCGCGCGGTCAGGGAATCGGCTAAGGCGTGACCGCGGTTCTGGACGTAAAGGACGATCCCTGCCGTATTTCCCTGCCAGTTATAAGTTTGACCGAAGTGCGTGATCAAGGGCGCGTAACTTATCAACTGTAACGAGTCTTCGGTAACCCGCCCGCTGTAATGGAGGGTGAACTGGAAATTGAGCGCGTGTTCGTCCGGTAAAGCATTTGAAGTCCGGAAATGGAAGGGAAAAGTATTGTCCGCGCTGTCGTTCGGGCTAATGTCCGGATAGACAGTAGAGTCCTGGATCAAGGTCAGAAAAGTATCAGGGCACGAAAGGGTTGCGTAAACGTTCTGAGCCGGCGCTAATCCGAGGTTCTTCAGGCGGATGTAAAGGAAAATATCTTCACCGGGGTTGATCTTCGAGTTGCCGTTGGCCAGGGAATCGACGACCCGATCCTTGATCATAACCAGGTGAGGCAGGTCGGCCCGGACATAAACCGAATCCTCGTAGAGCCGGAATCCCGGGGCATTGATCGTGAAGTAAAGATACCCGGGCGATTTGGTTTTTAACGCGATCCGGATCGATCCGATCCCTGAATCCCGGACGAAGAAGTCGTGCGCTTTGTAAAAGACCGCGGTAAATTTTACCCGGTTCGCCAGATTGATGGTCATAGTGTCCCAACCCAGGTTGATGGTATCGGGGCGGGCAACCACCGGTTCCAGATTGCGGGGGGTACTGTCCCAGAGCGCGACCGTCGGATCGCCGAGGAGGTTCAGGCTGAACTGATACGACCGTTGCCAGTTGTCACAGTAACTCGATCCGGGAATCCAGAAAATTTTTGCATAGGCCAGGGCTCCGGCCATGGTCAACGAAAAAATCGAATCGACCATGGTGATCATATAATCCTCGTTGACGGCGGCGATACTCGAAAAAGTCGGTCCGATATACCCGATGCCGCCGCCGTGGGGGTTCATCACCCAATGTTCGCCCAACGCGTCGACCTCGAAGGGATTGGTATAGCAGGTGACGGCGTACATCAGGGGCTGGATGACGTTGGCGGGCGGCATGAGCGAATCAAAGAAAAAGTTCGTGACAAACGTCCGGGGATTGATGCAGAGCCGAAAGTTATTGACGTCGCCGTGGGCCAGGACACCGATGATCCCCCAGTTGGAATAAAGGGAATCCTGTAATTCCTGAAGCGAGGTTTCGTTGATGAAGCAGGTATCGATATACGCCGGATAGTGGCGGGCGATCCTCGACGCAGCAGCCCTTGCGTCGCCGGGTACCCCCCAATCAGCGGAAACGAAGAGGGCTCGGGTGAAACCGGACAGGTTGAGCGGGAAAAGATAATTTTTTTCCTTGTTAAGATATCCGATAACGTCTGAATCGATCCGGGACGTAATCCGGCCGACCAAAACGTCGGGATAGAGATCAATGGAATCCTGGACTTCGCCGAAAATGTTGTCGCCGTCCCGATTCCAGTTGCGGTCCAGGTCAGAATAATAAAGATCCGTGGGAATAAAAGACGGCCAGGGTCCGTTCAGGGGTTCCATCCGGATGATGCGGACCGGGATCTCCGGCACGTCACCGCCCAGGAGGACGAAGCTCGTGCCCCAGTATTCGACCGCGTCCCGGATAAAATTTCTTAATCTTTCCGCATCATCCATTCCGGAATAGTTTTCCTTAATCCAGGTCATGGTCCGGAGAGCCGTGTTGAAACCGAATCTTATCTTAAAATCGGCGAATTTTTCGTAGGCATCCTGCTGGGCTTCAGTCGTGACGATGACGAGGTCGACGGGCGGTCCGTTTAGAGAAGGAAAAAGGGTAGGCTCCAGGGCTTCGGGATTTTCCTCGACCGTGATGGGCGGCGGCGGCGCCGAGTTGAAGACCGCGCATTTAACCAGGTGTTCAAAAACAGAACGGGAAAGGCTGGATTCCCGGCGGGGGCGGAAACCACCCGATCGCGCTCCGGTTTCCACTTCGACCCGTATTGCTTTGAGGACTGACAAGTGTCCGCTTAAGGGTTCATAACGGAATGGACATAAGGAAATTTGCCCGATCGATTGACCGCGCAGGTTGCCGGAATGAAAGCCGGTGACTGTCTGGAGAGGATAAATTCCCGTCGAGTCGTAGATCGCCGGGTCCGGCTCGGTGAATTGAGGCGGTTCTTCCATAGATCGCGCTTCTTGTTCGGGATAGATCCGGTAATTGCCGGGCAGGGTCTCGTACTCCTCGCGCACGACCCGGACACCTGTGATATATTGCCCAGCCGGCAGGCAGAATGAAAAAACGGTGATCGGCGTTTCCGGGGCGCCGGGCCGGCCTAGACTGGCACCGTTATTCAGGTAGATCCGGTCGAAACCCTGAAAATTTTTTATCTCATAGCAGATATTTTGCAGAGGTAGATCCAAGATCAGGGAAAAAACCAGGGGCAGGATAGTTAATAACAATAAGATTACTTTTTTCATTCTATAATTCCTATTTACAATAGTATAAATGATAATAAATTATTGTCAAGAGACATCGGCGAACGATATAATTCTTTCTTATCCTTCTATGCCCGATTGTCAAGTTCCCGCTGAAGCGGGACAGCAATTGGTAATTTACAAATAGATCCCCCGATTCCTTCGATACGTCCCGTTAGAGACGATGATGGAATTGGTAGACATAGCGGACTTAAAAAACGAAAACCCCGTTTTCGGAAGGTTTTGAAATATCAGCAAAAATCGCATAGATGTAGTTCAATTCTGCGTTCGCACCATTCTTGCCGTTATGAAGGATTGTGATCTATTACCATAGGTTATGATATGAAAATGGCACAAATCTGGCACAAGCAGAGGGGAGTTTAATTTTTACCAATTCCCCTCTGTCTCACATACCGAAGGTCGCTGGTTCAAGTCCAGTACCGCCCACTTTTGATACAAATCATGTCCCATCCTTCATCCCCAAGCGTTGGAATATCGAGGTATTAGCAAAAAGGCGTAATTTGGGCATACCGACCATTACCGAGTAGGACCGATAATAACCGACCATAACGGCACTGAGTGGGACACAAAATGGACACACAAGCAAAAAGGGCTGGTGAAAACCAGCCCTTTTTGTACTGCTTACTTTTTGAGTTGTTCTTCTTGCTATTTGACCTTCACAATCCGCAGCGGACTTATATTTTTGTTTTGCGGAATCACAAAATATACACCCGCGGGCAAGTTTTCGCCAATCTTCGCTCCCTTATATTTTCCAACCATTCTTCCGGTAATGTCCGAGAGGGCGAAATCTTCCTTCTCATAACCGGGGATCCGGGCAAAGGATGTGAATGGATTAGGCAAAGCCTTTAATCTGACAGCCAAATTCTGCACTCTGCTTTTTCCTTCTTCCACCGCCGCATTCCCGTTCGCATCGGTCTTGATGAGGTAGACATCTCCATTGCCTGCCCCGAAGGAAGTGGTGAATCCGGCGATGATGTAACCACTATCCGGGGTCTCCTGGACGGAGTTGCCACCATCGCCGTTCATTCCTCCGTAGGTCCTGGTCCAGAGAGTATCACCGTAAGCATTGGTCTTAATGACGTAGAAATCAAAGGAGCCTGCCCCGAAAGAATATGTGTATCCGGCGATGATGTAGCCTGAGTCCGCAGTCTGCTGGACGGAGTAGCCGGCATCGCCGTTCGCTCCTCCGTAGGTCTTGGTCCAGAGGGTATCCCCGATGGAATCTGTCTTGATGAGGTAGACATCCTCGTTGCCTGCTCCGTAGGAAAAGGTGAGTCCAGCGATGATGTAGCCACCATCCTGAGTCTGCTGGATGGACCAGCCCTCATCCCAGTTCGTCCCTCCATAGGTCTTCGTCCAGAGGGTATCGCCGGAGACATTGGTTTTTATGAGCCAGACATCCCAGTAACCTGCCCCAAAGGAAAGCGTACGTCCCGTGACGATGTAGCCACCATCTATGGTCTCCTGGACGGATTTGCCCTCATTGCTGCTCGTTCCTCCGTAGGTCCTGGTCCAGAGGGTATCGCCGTATGCATTCGTTTTAATAAGGTAGACATCAGTGTATGCCCCGTAGGACTCAGTATATCCTGCCATGATGTATCCTCCATCCGTGGTCTGTCGGACAGAATTGCCTAAATCGTTGCTCGTCCCTCCGTAGGTCCTGGTCCAGAGGGTATCCCCGATGGAATCGGTCTTGATGAGGTAAACATCATCATTGCCTGCTCCGAAGGACCAAGTCTCACCTGCGATGATGTATCCTCTATCCGCGGTCTTTTGGACAGAGTTGCCTAAATCGTGGCTTGTCCCTCCGTAGGTCCTGGTCCAGAGGGTATCTCCATAGAAATTGGTCTTGATGAGCCAGACATCTGCGCCACCCGCGCCGAAAGAGGTCGTGGATCCTCCGATGATATAGCCCCCATCTGAGGTTTGCTGAACGGAGCGGCTAAAATCTTCATTCGTTCCTCCGTAGGTCCTGACCCATGTTTGTTGGGCAAACGAGACGGAAAAGATGAACAACAGTGATATAAGTTTCTTCATTTTTTCCTCCATTTACATTATAGAATTATAGACTTCAATGAATAAAGGTCAATAGGCTCCGTTGACAGGGATTTGTGGTTGGATATAATTAATTGGTTTTGTTTACTGTTTACTGCTTACTACGTACTGTTTACTGTCGTTTGCCGGGATGATGGAATTGGTAGACATAGCGGACTTAAAATCCGCTTCTCTTAACAAGAGAGTGCCGGTTCGAGTCCGGCTCCCGGCATTGAATTGGGATTAGGGCTTAGGATTTAGCGATTAGTAAAATAGCATCGGGCTGGAAACAGGATGCTTGATGCACGATACATGATACCTGAGAAAAGGAGATATTTATGAAATGCCCCGTATGCAATTATGAAAATAAAGAAGGGGCGAAATTCTGCGCCAAATGCGGTAACGATCTCGCTTTCGCCAGCCTTTCGCCGGAAGGACGCCGTTTTTTAACCGTCCTGTTCGTCGAGATCACCGGGCTCAAGCCGCCCCTGGATACTCTGGATTACAAAGACACGATGGCGATCGCCGAATACTGCACGGACCAATTAACCCCGGTCATCAAAAAATATTCCGGAGAAATCCACAAGCGCATGGGCGAGTTTCTTGTCGGCCTTTTTGGCGTCCCCCAGGTTAATGAGGACGACGCGGAACGGGCGATCCGAACCGCTTTGTCGATGATCGAATTATTGCCCCAGATAAACGACATCTTAACCAAGAAATACAATAAGGCGATCGAAATTGGTTTACGAATCGGAGTTAACAATGGGACCATGATCGTCCGCGGGCGCGGCGCTACCGACCGGAAAGAATATATCGTAATCGGCGAGGCCATCGACCTGGCGGCAAGTTTGAAAAATTTCGCCAAAAGCGGCGAAATCATTGTTTCTGAACCGGTCTTTACCGCCTCCCGATATTTGTTTGAATATCAGGCCTTACCCGACGTTCCGATCAAAAGCGGCGAGAGACCGGTTAAGATCTTCAAACCGGTTGGCATTAAACCAATTCCGGATCCCAAATACGGACTATCGGGGCTTTATTCGCCGCTGGTGGGAAGAGAAAGTGAATTAAAATTGCTTTTTGACAAAACATCGTCCCTGCTGGAGGGAAAAGGCGGAGCGATATTTATTCTCAGCGAAGCGGGGCTTGGCAAAACCCGGCTCTGGACCGAACTGAAGAATTTGATAAATCGCGAGCAATTGCCGATCACGATCCTGGAAGGCGATTGCTCGTCGCTCGGCGAGACGGTATCAAATTGGCCGTTTTTACAGGCCCTCCGGTCGATATTCGGGATCCTAGAAACGGACCCGGTCGAAGCATCCCGGGACAAGATATTAAACAAGACGAAGGACTTATTCCCGGAAAATTGGGAAACGATCGCCCCCTATATCGCGCGTTTTTTTTCCATCCATTTTCCCGATGAACTCGATGAACGGGTAAGGCATCTGGACCCACCGGCATTAAAGCTGCAGATCATGGCCGGCATCAGGGAAATCCTTTTTGCCCTGACCAAAAAACAACCGGTCCTTCTCGCCTTTGACGATTATCATTGGATCGATCCCGCATCCCGCGAACTCCTGGAATATATCTTTAAAGGTTCGACCCAATATAAATTTCAGGACGGCGCCGACGGCGAATCCTTCTTCCCGTTCCTTTTCATCGGCCTTTCCCGGACGGAAAAGGAATACCGGAATTTCAGCGAGCGGATGCGGGTAATCCTGGGCGGGCGATTTTTTGAGATGACCCTGGCGCATCTCGACGACAAATCGAGCAATCAGTTATTGGGAAACCTTTTAAAAATCAGCGATATCCCCGAAGAATACAAGAGAAAAATACTCGACAAAGCCGGCGGTAATCCCTTCTATCTTGAAGAGATAATCGGTTCCCTGATTGACAACCGGATACTATTTTCCGATATGGGGATATGGAATATAAAGCCGGGCGGCGAATACCTGGAGATACCCACAAAGATCCAAACCGTGATCCTGTCGCGCCTGGACCGGCTCGATAGGGACGCTCGGGATCTTTTGAATAAGGCATCGGTGATCGGCCGCACATTTCATGAACCGATGCTGGTGTGCATGACCGGGGTTGACCGCCATACCCTTTCCTTGCACCTGGCGGCTCTTGAGGAATTCGGTTATATCAACCTGGTCCGTCCGGGACCCGTACCGGAATACATGTTTAAACATCCCCTGGTCCAAGAAGTGCTATACGACACGCTTTCCCTGGACCAACTGAAAAAAATGCACCAGAAAGTCGGTCAATGCATGGAAAACGTCTTCGGGGATTCCCTCGACAATTTTACGGAACTTCTTTCCCACCAATTTTACAAAGCTGAAGAATGGCCGCGCGCTTTCGACTATTCGTTAAAAGCCGCCCGAAAATCCAAAGCATCTTATCATAATAAGGAAGCGATATTCTTTTACAACCAGGCGTTAAGAAGCATCCGTCCGACGGAAGCGGAAAATCCGGAACGGCAGGCGGAAAAACTGATGACGGCAATAAAGGAAAAAGTTGACCTGTTGCACCTGGTCGGGGAAAATGAACAGGCGCTGGCCGGAAACAACAAGGGCCTGGCCATGGCCAAAAAAACCGGGCGCAAGAAGTATGAAGCCGATTTTTTCCTCCAGGTGAGCGATATTTATGGCACGACCAGCGCCCATGACCAGATGCTGGTCTCCGCCGAAAAAGCCCTCGCGATCTACGGGGAGCTCAACGACCGGAAAGGCCAATCGGAAAGCCTTAATAACATCGGCGTGGTTTACGATAACATCGGAAATCACGAAAAGGCTTTTGAGTATTATAACGAAGCGCTAAAAAACCAGGAATCGATCGGCGATCTCCGGGGCGCGGCGGTGAGCCTTAACAATATCGGTTACGTATATAATAAACTTTGCGACTACGAGAAGGCATTTGAATTTTACGGCCGGGCCCTGAAGATCCAGGAAGACATCAAGGACCGGAAGGGCGCCGCGATTACGCTTGACAATATCGGCGGCGTCCACAGCCTCCTGGGCGGCTACGCGCAAGCCTTGGATCATCACAAAAAATCCCTGAACATAAAAACGGAAATCGGCGACCGCTGGGGTGAAGCGGTAAGTTATAACAATATCGGGTACATCAACGGCCTTCTCGGGAATAATCCGGAGGCCCTTGATGATCATTTAAAATCCCTGAAGATTAAGGAGGAGATCGGCGATCCATTGGGTAAGGCGATAAGCCTTAATAATATCGGGCATATTTATGCCGTTTTCGGCGAGTTTATCAAGTCGTTCGATTGCTATCGCGAATCGATGCAGTTGTCGGAAAGGCTCGGCAATCGATACGGTTTGGCGATCAGTCTCAATGGCCTGGGCCGGCTGCTGATGACCCAGGAACGGTTCGTGGAAGCGAGGGAATACCTCGTAAAGGCCGAGCGGGTCGTCCGGGAAACCGGAAGCAAGGAGCTTATCCGGCGGGTTATGGATTCGCTCGGCAAACTGGAGGTCCTGGAAACGTTTTCCGCATTCGAGACCGGTGATAAACAAGGGCATTTAAGCAAGGCTGAAGAATACGTAAAAACTTCGCTGGCCTATGCCGAGGAATTAAAGTCCCAGTCGGGCAAGGCGGACGCGCTTTTGCTTAAAGCGGTTATTGAAAATATCAAAGGCGGAAAGGAAAAGGCAAAAGAGTATTTTGAAACCGCCATTGCAATTTTCGAAAGATTGCAAATGCCGCTGGAATTGGCGATCGCCAATTACTATTATTCGGAATGGCACGGGAAATCCGGTTCCCCGTCCGATGCCCAGACTTATCTGCATAAGGCGAGAGAGATATTCGAGAAAATAAAGGCCAAGGACTGGTTGAGAAAAATTACTTAATCACTTGTTTTCTTCAGCGTGAGGGTCAGATCGTTCACGTCGCCGTAAATCTCATTGTATCCCGGGCTGGTAATGACCACCGAATCCGGCGACCAGTCATAATGCCAAGCGACGCCCGTGAAAGGTTCGATCGTGCTGTAGTGATCGATCTCGCTTAAGGACAAAGGGAACCGGCCGTGTTCATTCCGATAACTCCAGAGCCGGGTCGCGAGGTTTAAAAGCCGGATCCGGGTCAGCATCTCGGTTTTGGTCCGGAAAAACCCGGATAGCGGCGGGACCGTGGCTAAAAATATCGGGTTCTGGCGCGAATAGCGAAAAAGCCTCAAATTAACCATGACCAGAGAATCCTTGTCCTGGGGCCAGGTTTTATTGAGATAATTCAATTCCATTTTCTCAAGCTCGTCGATGATTTGATCCCAGAATTTCAAGGCCATGATGATTCCAAACCGGCTTGAAAAACAGTAACGCCAGAGTAAAAAACGCATCCAAACGGAGTAACCAATTTTTTCTACAAGCGTGCCTTTAATAACGCGCGGTGAGCCGAACTCAACCGGCATGAAGAGCGGCAGGTTGGAGAAACCCACTTTCCGGATATTGATCTCACCTTCGATGACCCAGCGTAAAGTCGGAAAACCGACCTCCAGGTCGTCGAGATATGCGCTGATCGAGGCAAGCTGCCCGGGTCTGAACCGCCCGGCCCTCAAACCAACGCGGAGAGGGCGTAACTGCTTCTGAAGCAGCGCGATACCCTGAGAATAATTGATCAGCTGAGGCGTACCGTAAGTAAGGTTTCGGATAAACGCGAGGCCCAAGTAAATAGATCTTAAAGACCCGTCCATTTCCCCGCGGTCCAGGTGTAAAAAAGACCGGGCCGAGATCAATTGGGATATGCCAACTACCCGGTCGTAGTC
>Ga0315288_10005579_pt1 | contig 15999 bp, 10 predicted proteins | sample YL17G11_20_MG_FD_203454 | JGI IMG/M metagenome (GOLD analysis project Ga0315288, IMG submission 203454) | Sediment microbial communities from Yellowstone Lake, YNP, Wyoming, USA - YL17G11_20 | ecosystem: Environmental > Aquatic > Freshwater > Lake > Sediment | place: USA: Wyoming | collected...
TGCACCGGCGGGCCGTGCACCTATGAATGTCGGATCGACGCCGGAGGATGGAGCGGATGCGTCTCTCCCAAAAATTATAGCGACCTGACCGAAGGCAGCCATACCTTCGAAGTAAGAGCCATCGACACCGCAACCAATGTTGACCCTACACCCGCGAGTTGGACCTGGAACATTGACCTCACTCCCCCGGACACCGCTATTACCTCCGGGCCGCCCAATCCCACCAATCAGACCACCGCTCAGTTCGAGTTTTCCTGCGACCAGGCGCCCTGCACTTTTGAATGCCAAATGGACGACGGAGGATATTCTTCCTGCACCACCGGCGTAAGCTACGGCGGCCTGACCCCAGGCAGCCATACTTTTGAAGTCCGCGCCAAAGACCAGGCCGGGAACACCGACCTTACGCCCGCAACCTATACCTGGAGCATTGACACGGTTCCTCCGGATACGACGATCACTGCTCAACCTGATGACCCGACCAACCAGACCTCGGCCGATTTCAGCTTCACTTGCACCAAAGCCCCCTGCACCTACGAATGCCAGATCGACGGCGGAGGATTCATCGCTTGCGACAATCCGAAGAACTATACCGGCTTGCTTGAAGGCAGCCACACTTTTGAGGTCCGGGCGATCGACGGTCCCGGTAACGTTGACCCCACGCCGGCGAGTTACACCTGGACCATCGACATAACTCCACCTGATACACAACTCACCGGCAATCCTCCAGACCCGACTAATCTGATCACAGCCACTTTCACCTTTGATTGCACCGGCGGGCCGTGCACCTATGAATGTCAGATCGACGCCGGAGGATGGAGCGGATGCGTCTCTCCCAAAAATTATAGCGACCTGACCGAAGGCAGCCATACCTTTGACGTGCGCGCGCTGGATGCCGCGGGCAACCCGGACCCCACACCCCCGAGTTACACCTGGAACATTGACCTCACTCCGCCGGAAACCACTATTACCTCCGGGCCGCCCAATCCCACCAACCAGACCACCGCAACTTTCACGTTCACCTGCAATGAAGAGCCTTGCACCTTTGAATGCCAGTTGGACGCAGGGGGATTTTCCTCATGCGCCAGCGGCATAATTTACAACAGCCTTGCTGATGGAAGCCATGCCTTTGAAGTCCGCGCGACAGACCTGGCGGACAACACCGACCTTACGCCCGCGGCCTATACTTGGACGATTGACGTGCCCCCTCTAGGCATGGCCGTGATTCCGGCCGGCTGCTTCAACATGGGCGACGCATTCAGCGAGGGATACACCGACGAGCTTCCGGTCCACAATGTTTGCATGACCTCGAGCTTCTACATGGATGTCACCGAGGTGACGAATGCGGCATACAAGGCCTGCGTTGACGCGGGCAGTTGCACGGCACCGGCTTATTCGTACAGTTACACACGAGGCTCGTATTACGGCAATGTAGCTTATGACAACTTCCCGGTGATTTATGTCAGTTGGAACCAGGCCACGGCCTATTGCGCCTGGGCCGGGAAGCGTCTCCCGACTGAGGCGGAATGGGAATATGCTGCCCGGGGCGGGTTATCGGGCAAGCGCTATCCCTGGGGCGACACCATCAGCGGCGCCGACGCCAATTATTGGAATTCCGGCGATCCCTGGGACAACGACACCTCGCTGGTGGAATATTATGCGGCCAGCGGCTACGGCCTCTATGACATGGCCGGCAATGTCTGGGAATGGGTGAACGACTGGCACTCATCAACTTACTACAGTGAAAGCCCGACTAATGACCCTTCTGGTCCCACTACAGGCACGTCCCGCGTTTTGCGCGGCGGCAGTTGGTACTACACCCCGTACTACCTGCGCGTATCCGACCGGCTCAGCAACATCCCGACGTACCAGTACTACTACATAGGCTTTCGCTGCGCCGGGGACTGATTATGAAGACGTGGGGTCAGTGCTCTAGTTAATACTTAAGGGTTAGATTGTATCGCGACTGAATTATCTCGCACATTGGATATTGCGCAAATGCTGGTTATTTTTTCTTTTGCCTGGCAGGTTTGGGGAAGATTCTCAGATTATCCATTGTCCTCGGCTTTCTCACCGGGACCGCCAGACATTCCTCAATCTCGCGGTCCAACTTGCAGGACGGGCATTCTTCGCCATCGTCATACTGCACCCGGTGCTTGAAACAAACTCTTATCACCATCTCGCGCCTCCTGTTTTTTAGGATGTAGGGGTTGGGAATAAGGATTCATGTCCCCATGAAGCACGCCTTCCTCCTTCGCTCCGCGATTACGCGGAGCTACGGAGGACAGGTCTTCGGACGAGCCGGCGGACAAGCGCACCTTTAAGCCCATGCCGGCGGATGATCTGAATTGCCGGTCAGCTTTCCTTCAATAAATCTTCTTTGGTAAATGGTTGTCCATTGGGCCGGGTCCAGCGGGGGATGCCGCGGAGCAGGGACACCTTGGAGAAGAAGTAGGATTTTCCTTCCAGGGAGGTCTTGCCTTCAAAGTAATCTTCCACGAACCGGGAGATGCGTTTCATTTCGGTTTCCAGTTGCAGTCGGTATTTTTCCATGTCCTGGTCGGAGGCGTCTGGGGGGACCTGGAGCCGGAGGTCGCTTCCGATCGCGGCGATGGTGTTGAACGGCCATACCAAAATGAAGCGGTCCCAGCTTTTGATCCGGGTGACCTTTTTGGCATAGTAGCTGACGGAGACGATGGGCAGTCCGGTCTCTTTGGCCATGGCGATGGCGCCCATCTTGACCAATTCGTTGGGCCCGAGCGGGCCGTCGGGAGTGATGGCCATGGCCACGCCCTGGTTTTGGTGGGTCGCCACCATTTTTTCCATGGCTTCTTTTCCGCCCCGGGTGCTGGACCCGAGCGAAATCTGGAACCCGAAGAGCCTGAGCACGCGCGAGGTGAAGACGCCGTCGTCGCTGGAGCTTACCATCACCACCACGTTTTTGCCGCCTTCAATCTTGGTGATGAACGGGAGCATGAGCGCGCGGTTGTGCCAGATGCAGGCGATATAGGGCTCTCCGCGGATAAACATGCGGAGGTGCTTCTCATTGTTGATGGAGATCCACTTGGAGGTCCGGCCCACGAACTGGGTATAGAGGTAAGTCATGACCGGCCCGAGGTTGAGCATGAGCCAGCGAAGCACGCGCTTCTTGAGCTTCCTCTTCTTCCTGCCCGTGACTGCTCCCATCTTTAACTTCCCGGGGTCAGGCCAACGGGGATGGGGTCAGGCCTTTTCGCAGGAGAACGAACTGCGATGATAAGGCCAGACCCCTCGGGCCTGACCCCGAGAATTCCATCCTCACATGCTGTCGCCCGGGGGATACATGGCATCGATGAGATGCTTGTATTTTTTCTCGATCACGCGCCGCTTTTTTTTCTGGGAGGGGGTTAGTTCCCCGCCCTCTTCGCTGAATGCGGTTCCGAGCAGGGCGAATTTCTTGATCTGCTCGTAGCGCGCCAGGCCCTTGTTCACCGAGTCCACCTGCTCCTGCATGAAGAGCACAACCTTCTCGTGCCTGACCAGCTCCGCGTTGTCCTTGAACGCGATGCCTTGCGATTGGGCCCAGTTTATGAGCGCGTTGAACTCCGGGACGATCAGCGCGCAGATGTATTTGCGGTTGTCTCCCACCGCGGCCACCTGCTCCACGTAGGGGTTGGTGTTGAACGCATACTCGAGGGGCTGGGGAGCAACGTATTTCCCGGCCGAGGTCTTGAACAACTCCTTCTTGCGGTCGGTGATGTGGAGGTGGCCGTCCTCGTCAATATATCCGATGTCCCCGGTGAGGAAAAACCCGTCGGCGGTGAAGACTTCCTTGTTGGCCTGGTCGTTCTTCCAGTAGCCTTTCATGACTTGGGGCCCCTTGACCAGGATTTCGCCGTCTTCCGCGATCTTTTCGATCACCCCCGGGAGCGGTCTCCCGCAGCTGCCGAGCTTGTTGTCCTTGGGCGTGCTGGCGTTGATGATGGGCGCGGTCTCGGTCAGTCCGAAGCCCTGGAAGAGCTTGATGCCCATGGCGCCGAAGAAGACGATGAGTTCCGGGTTGATCGGCCCTCCGCCGGTGGAGCAGAGCCTGAGCCGGTCCAGGCCGGCCTTCTTCCGGATCAGGTTGAACAGCGGCTTGGTCAGGGCCTGCTGGAGCCTGACGGAAAGCGGCACTGATTTCTTTTCCAGCTCCAGCCGGTAGGCCTTGCTGCCCGCTTCGATCCCCCACTTGAAATATTTTTGCAAAAAAGGCGGACGCTGGGCGAGAATCTGGTTGATCTGGATGTAGAGCTTTTCCCAGAGACGCGGCACCGAGTTCATGCAGTTAGGATGGAAAGTCTGGAGTCCCCATCGGACTTCCTCGGTCTGGAGCGAGTCGAGTATGGCCAGTTCCATGGGCACGTAGCTGCCGCCCATAAGGTCCGCGGAGAACCCGTAGGAATGGCAGAAGGGCAGGTGGGCGAGCAGCACGTCGTCGTTCCGGAAGCCGAACTCGCCGGTGAGCACCCGCTGGCTGGTGATGTTCTTGTGGGTGAGCATGACTCCCTTGGGCTTGCCGGTGGTCCCCGAGGTGTACATGATGATGGCCAGCTCTTCCTCCTGGATTTTCTCCGAGGCGTCCTCGACCACCGCGTCCTGGCCGCGGTTTTTCTTGCCGAGCTCGATCAACTCGTTCATGGTCGTGACCATGGGGTGCGGCTTGGAGATGACCGGGTCCATCAGGAATATTTTTTCCAGGTCGGGCAGCTTTTCCTTGACTTCCAGGACGCGGTCCACGTGCTCCTGGGAGCCGCAGAAGCAGAACCTGGAGCCGGAGTCGTAAAGTATCCACCAGACGTCCTCGGTCTTGCTGGTGGGATAGATGGGCACGAACGCCCCGCGCAGGAATATGGGCGCGAGCGCCGCGAACAGCCAGCGCGGCCGGTTGGGCGCGTAAACCGCGGAGCGGTCGAAATCCTTGAACCCCATTGAATGCAGGCCCAGGCAGACGTCCCTCATCACCCGGTTGGCTTCCGACCAGGTATAGGTGTGCACCTGGTCGGTGCGCTTGCCCTGCTTGTCGTAGCGCGAGTGGAGATAGGCTTTGTCCGGATGTTGTTGAGCCGTGTTCAGAGCGTTGCCGGCAATGGTGGAATCATTGAACTGCTTCATGACTCTCCCCTTTCCAATCAAATCTTTTTACCGACCAGATCAACACCCCGGCTGTCAATCACTTTCACACGATAGAACTTCCCCGGTTGGAATTTGCCCCGCAATTGAACCACCCCATCGATCTCAAACCCCTGGGCTTGCGTCCGCCCTTGATAATCAAATCCCAGATCGCTTTTCGAGTCAACCAGCAACTCAACGACTTTGCCGATCTTGCCCCGGTTCCCGTCCTCCGCCAAATTGCGCCACAGCATCTCCAACTCTTCCCTGCGCCTTGCGGCCACCGACTCTGCCACCTGCCCCGGAAGAGAAGCCGCGCCTGCGAGCGGCTGGGGCGAAAAGGCAAAAACCCCGAGCCAGTCAAACTCGGACTCTTCCACGAAGCTCAAGAGCTTTTCAAAATCATCCCGGGTCTCGCCCGGAAAGCCGACCAGCGCGGTCCCGCGCAGGGACACGCCCGGGATGCGGCTTTTGAGCTCGGAGACGAGCGAGCGGATTTTTTTCTCTCTTGCGGCCCTGCCCATGGCTTTGAGCACCGGCTCGGAGACGTGCTGGAAAGGGAGGTCCAGGTATTTGCAGATGCGTTTTTCGCGGGCGATCAGTTCAATTAATTCCCCGGTGATTCCTTCCGGGTTCAAGTAGAAAAGCCTGAGCCAGGGGATTTTGGTCCGGGCCAGGATTTGCTTGAGCAGTCCGACCAGGCTTTTGCCGGTGTCCTTGCCGTAATCGCAGAGGTCCTGGGCAACCAGGTTCAACTCCTTCACGCCGCAAGAATCAAGGTATTCGGCTTCCTTCAAAAGCCCAGGCTCGCTCATGGACCGGAACCCGCCCCGGATTCGGGGAATGACGCAGAACGCGCACCCGCGGTCGCAGCCCTCAGCGATCTTGAGATAAGACAAATGCCGCGGAGTGGTAATAATCCTGGCCGCGGGGCGCGCCCCGGCCATAAGCTCGGTCAGTTCGGAATAGCTCAGCCAGCAATCAACCTCCGGGATTTCCTTGCGCAACTCCTCCCGGTAAAGCTCCACCAGGCAGCCGGTGACAATGATCAGTTTCAACCCGCCCGATTGCTTGCGCGCGACCGCGGAAAGGACGTGCTCAATGCTTTCCTCCTTGGCCGCGTCTATGAACGAGCAGGTGTTGATGAGCATTACTTCTCCCCTGCCCGGGGCGGCGATTTGAAATCCCCCGGCCTTAAGCCGGGCGAGGAATTTTTCGGTGTCGACCAGGTTTTTGTCGCAGCCGAGGGACAGGAATTCCAGTTTGGAAAATCCCCTGGCTTGCGGCGAGCTCCCTTCGGGCCCGATCCTCCCTTCGGGGCTGAGCCTCCCTTCGGGGCTGAGCCTCCCTTCGGGGCTGAGCCTCCCTTCGGGGCTGAGCCTCCCTTCGGGGCTGAGCCTCAGGGCCGAAGCCAGGGCCGAAGCCAGGGCCGAAGCCAGGGCCGAGGGCAGCCGAGCGGGGCCGGGCTTCGTCTTTGAAGCCAATTTTCGCGGATGAGCCTTGAGCCCGGGGGATTTTCTAGAAGACATACCTTCGCATACCCACGTTAAGCACGAGTCCGACGAGCAGGAACATGAGGAGGAGATGCGATCCTCCGTAGCTGAAAAACGGCAGGGGCACGCCGATGACCGGAAACCATCCCGAGATCATGGCGAGGTTGACCAGGAAATGGGAGAAGATGACCAGGGTTGCGCCCATCGCGAGCATCACTCCCAGCCGGTCCTTGGCCTGGGCCGTGATCGATATTCCGCGGGAGATGATGAGCATGAAAAGAATGAGCGCGGGCAGGACCCCGAGGAAAAACCCCCATTCCTCGGCCCAGACCGAGAAGGAAAAATCGGTGTGCTGTTCCGGGAGGTATCTGAGCATGTTCTGGGTGCCCTGTTTCCAGCCCTTTCCCAAGAACCTTCCGGAGCCGATTGCGACCTTGGACTGGAGCAGGTTGTATCCGGCGCCGAGCGGGTCTTTTTCGGGGTTGAGGAAAGTGACGATCCTGGCTTTCTGGTGGGGCTTGAGCGCGTATTTCCAGGCCAGGGGCACGCTTGCGATCACGGCGAGGAGCATCAGGATGATTAATATTCTGCGCACTCCCATGAACAGGATGGCGAGGGCTCCGAACAGGAGGAAGATAAGCGTGGTTCCCATGTCGGGTTCGAGGGCGACCAATCCCGCGGGGATTAGTATGACCAGTAGCGGGTAGATGATGGAGATCAGCCCCATGGACTTGTTCTGCTCCCGCTTCTGGTAGATGCGGGCGAGCATCATGACCACGGCGAGCTTGGCGGGCTCGCTGGGCTGGAACTGGAATCCGTGGAAGACCAGCCATGCGCGGGAGTTGTGGATCACCGGTCCGACCATGAGCACGAGCACGAGCAGTCCGATGCAGACGGCGTAAAAGATCAGGGCCAGGAACTGGAGCCGGTGGTAGTCTATGGTCATGATCACGACCATTGCCGTTGCCGCGACCAAAAACCATGCCAGTTGATACTTCCATGCCCCGCTTAAGCCGCCGGCGCTGAGCAGGTTGAGGATTCCGAGCAGGAAAAGCGCAAGCACCGGTATGAACAGTGCGAGTTCAAAATTTTTCAGCAGTCTGCGGTCGATGGTTATTGACATTGGGAATTGTCCACTCGACAAAGCATGTTCACCATTTTCACACCCTATTTCTCCCTTCTGGCTTTTATCCCCACATCTTCCGGTCTTATCTGCATGAACACCCTCGAAGCTTCCTCTGGTTTGAGGGGATAGAGGGATAAAGGTTTAAGACGGGGTCTTTGTCGCGGTTTTTTATGAATTTTCCTGCCTTTAGACATTCAAACCATCCTCTATTATTTTCCTCTCTTTTTCTGTAATATTATACAAAACATACACCAAATTATCTATCCGAATATTGGTGGATTTAATTTCCCTTTCCAGCATGGTTTTTTCATCAATGATCTTGGTAGATCGTAGCTTTTTGGTCAAATCAAGGATATAGTCGACCAAGTTAACAACTCTTTTTTTGTTAGACTCCGATATTTTAGGAATAGGAAGCTTATTAATCATATCTTTTGTAAAATTTATACCTTGATTGTAACTTGAAGAAGGATATTTTTCTTTCAAATAAAATAAAGCCAATTTACTGTTAAGAATTGCAGATAACAATTTTATTATATAAATATCGCATTTAATAACAATTAATGTGGATTTCCCGGGAATATAAATTCCTTCCTCATCAATACAAGCATCAAGCAATGTTAAACTTTTAATTATAATTTTTGGCTGAATTGATTTTCGAGCATAAGTATTTTTAAATTCTTTTAAAAATCTTTTTTTATTAACAACAGGAAATAAATATTTATTACCTAAATACCTCATTTCCTGTTTTCCCCATTTTGAAACATATTTACCAATAGTTCCCGTATTTATTATTTTCAAATGTTCTTCTTTGTTAAATATATTATTAGACAAACTATCAATTAACGGTTTCAATTTATATGCATCTGACGTAGCACAGGCGTTCTCGCAATCTGCCCAATCAGATACTTTAGATGGCAACAACTCTAACTTTAATAATAGCTTTAAATATCTCGAGAAAAGAAAATCTAATGGGTACGGAGATTTTAATATATTCTTGTGTATTTCAATTTTGTTTAACATTTTATTATTCTCGAGAATAAATATTCCCAGCTTATCACCGGGCTTTTTCGAAATAATAGTTACAATGGAATCTACCTTGGAATTTTCAAAGATACCTCTTCCTGCTTTTAATATGCTTGTAACATTATTTATTATTCTTTTCCTTAATTCATCTCCGAAAGGTTTTATTAACCATTTATCTGGAGTGATATATGCTAAAACTCCTTTAGTATTCAAAAGATTTAAGCCTTTCTCAAAAAAAGCTATATAAATATCCCAATTACCCTTTGTCGTTTTATATGTTTGGGAGATAAATTTACGAATCACTTTTTGACCGCTAGTAACCATGGTTTCAGAATCAATATACGGCGGATTTCCGATGACGACATCAAACCCGCCATTTTTGAATATTTCCGGGAATTCAATCTCCCAATCAAAGGCATTTGTCTTTCTTTTTTCCGTATAGTCAAAATCGTCCAAAAGCCTATCCTGATAAAAGTCGGTCCCTATAAGTGAATTGCCGCATTTAATGTTCTTGTCAAGCATGGGTAGTATGGATCGACCAGGGATAGCCCCGGACTCATCCTCAAGCATTTTCAGCATCAAAGAAAGCTTCGTTACTTCTACCGCTTGCTTATCAATATCAACCCCCCAAATATGGTCACACAATATCCCGCTTTTTTCTTTTACGGAAAGTTTGGGTTTACTTTCCTTATATCCCAGATCTAACCCGCGACTCTCCTGCTTTTTTTTCCAATTCCTTTTCCTTTGATCACGATAATAATTCAGCATCTCTTCATAAGCTCTAATAAGAAAACTGCCCGATCCACAAGCAGGGTCAAGAATTGTTAATTTATCACCCCGTCCGCGTTTAGAATCCTGCAAAATTTTCCCAACCGTATTCTTGACGATATAGTCAACTATATATTCAGGAGTGTAGTAAACTCCTCCTGCCTTCTTAGCTTCATCCTTTGGTTCATACCTGACTTGGTGATCAGTCAGCCTAATAGTATAGCCTAGATATTGTTCATAAATACGACCCAAAATCTCCAGGGGAATAATATCAAATTGATAAGGCAAAACACCGGAAATAATATCTTTAATAACCTTAAAATCAACAGCTAAACCATCTTCCCAATCTTGGTGCCTAAATAAATCACTGTTGAAAATAGTGCTATATTTTTTAAACTCTTCTTGAAGAAAAAGCATGGTATTAGTGCCTACCGTTTCGCTTCTTTCCTCAAATATCTTTCTTAAAGAATCCCTTTCCACCAAATTCCTATCCTCACAGAATCGCATGAAGATAATACGATCAAGCAGTCTTTGGGTAATTTCTTTAAGATAGTCGGCATCTCTTCCCTTGTCTTCGGAATGGAAAAGTTCAGGATTATTTTTAAAAACATCCTTAGCTAACGCTAACCGCCATTTAGCCAAGTCATCAAGAATATCCCTATCAAGCCTCTTATCTTCCGGTTTTCTAAAGACTAATTTGTCAAGCTCTCCTGATTTCGCGGACTCTTTGGAAAATTTCCATAACTCATCAAACTTTTGTAAATATTCATCCCATCGCAGTAGAAGTTTCCGCCCCCTATTCAAATTTCTAAAATCGGGCTTAACCGTTACATCAAAAAGTTCCAACTCCTGAAAATTGGTTAGTAGAACAAAAGGCACACCATCTTTTTGACTATAGCCATATCCAATTGCCTGTTCCCTATATTTTTCAAGACCCGTTCCGAGGGGTTTGGCTTCTACAAACAATTTGATTCTTCCTTCCAACTTCAAACCATAATCAACTCTTCCTCGTGAAACCTGATGTTCGAAACTTACTTCATTACGGTCTTTTACATCCCACCCAAGAACTTCTTCTAATAAGGGTTCGATAAAAGTTTTCTTGGTTTGTTCTTCATTATATTCTTTGAGCGACCCGGAAGATGACTCTTTTTGAAATTTCTCAACCAAACCGGCTAAAGCCTGTTTAGCAGATTCAATAGACATGCTCTAATTTCTCCCCACCAATCCCCTGTAGCTCAATCTCTTGCCTACTATACCTTTTACAGCCTGGGTGGTTCTTTCCCGGTCATCCGTCACTCTTTTTTTTTCAGAATATCATCCTCGTCTGGCCCTGTCAAGAATCGCATCCTCTGCTTTGCCAAATACATAATTCCCGATCAGAATATGTAATCCACTCCCGCGAACAGTCCTATGAGCACCCTTTCCGAAATATTGAAAAGCACGTTGGCGTCCAGGGCCAGGTCGTCGGTAAGCTTGAACTCAAAGCCGCCTCCGACCGGGAGCAGGAAAGCGGCCTTTTGTTCGCCCTTAAACAGGTCATCGACCCGGAATTCCGCGTAGCCGATCCCCAGGGTCCCGTAGGGCCTGACCACGTTGTTCCGGGCCAGGAGCGCGCTGTATTTTACCTGTCCGGAAATGCCGAAAAAGTTGTCGCGGCCGTTGATCCCGAATTGCGCGAGCGGGCCGATGCCGACCTCGTCGGTGACGTAGTAATCCACCAGGGCCTGCATGGCGAAAAGTCCGGGCTCCTGGGCGTAACCGAGGTTTCCCCCCCCCGCCCAGCTGCCCTGCCGGGTCTTGAAATCTCCCGCGTTTGCTGAAATCGAACTCACCAGCGCCAGCGCTCCCGCCAGAGCCCACAACCGCTTCCGCATGTTCCCTCCTTTTCAGTAAACCCTGATGGTCACCCAGAGCCCGGTATCTATTATAACACCATTGCTTAAATTGACATTCTCGGTATCGACGCCGCTTGCGGTAATGGTCAGGCTTTTAACCAGGTGCTCTTTGAGGGGAAGGAACTGGGGCCGGACGTAGGCGCCGATGGACAGCCAGGGCCGGACCGGGTACTCAACGTCCGCGAGCAGGTAATAGATCAGTCCGTTTCCGGAGCGGGATTTGATCTGGTCGCCGGTGGTGGTCCAGCCCTCGTATCCCACCCCTCCGCCGAAGCCGAAATTGAGAAAGAAGTCCCATTGCGGCTGGTAGCGGACGCCGACCTCGCCCGCCCACGTGTCCCAACTCGGGCGCTCGGTTTCCCGGGGCAGGCCCTCGCGGTGGATGGAAACGTCATAGCGTGACTTAAGGTAGCTTGCGCTCACGTCCAGGGTGGAGGTGTCGTTAAGCCAGTAGCTGTACCAGAGGTTAAAGGTGTAGACGTCCTCCATCCGGTCGAAGCCGAGCAGCCCGAATCCGTAACCCGCGGAGGGCGCCAGTTGCATCTGGCGGTATTTGTATTGGGCTTGCGCGGAAGAGACCGCGCAGAGCAAAAGTAATCCCCCAATTATTTTTTTCATCTCGGCCTTTCTTTTCTGCTTATTAGAATTGAAAAGGCCGGACAAGTCAAGGAGCCCGGCCTTGCGCGAGCGCCGCCTAATCGGCCTTCAATCCTTCTTCCTGATGATCACTTCCGTGTCTTCGTCCGCGGCCGCCGCGGGTTCCGTGCCGTCCCATGACCGGCGCTCTTTGACCGCCATGCTTTCCTCAACCGGCCTTTTGATTACTTGAGCATTCGAGCTTGTCTTCCCCATCTTGCCCAGCTTCTTTTTCTCTCCCGCCGCCTTGGAGAATTCCCTGATCACCACCAGCGGAGCCCCCTCGTCCCCTGACTCTTCAGGCGGCTCGTCCTCCGGTTGCTCAATCATTTCTATTTCAAGCCTGGAAGCGGAGCGCTCCTCAGCCGGGGCTTTGGCCAGCATTTTGAAAAGAGAGTCCAGCTTTCGGATGTCGACCGGTTGCGCCACAAAAGCGCGGCCGTCCGGCTCTTCCGCCACCACCACCGCCGGAATCGTTTGCGGCTGGTCGATTTGCGGGAAATGGACTTCCAGTTCGATCTCCGTCCCGGCCGCGAGCCTTTTCGTCGAGGGTATGCTTATCCGGCCCTCGGTGAGCGACTTGATGAAACCATCAAGCAGTTCGCCTTGCTTCAGAAACTTGAGCGCAACCTTTACCGCCACATCCATATTCTACCATAAATTATAATGCTTGCGGCGCGAATGCCCGCGGGGGGCTTCCAAACTCAAACCATAAACCAGAAACGAAGAACCTTAAACTTTCTCTTTCAGCCTGAGCCTCATGTGGCCCAGGACTTCGGACAGTTTGCTCTTGAGTTCCTTTCCCGAGGGGTTCAGGTCTTCAAGTTGTTCCAGGGCCGAGTGGTCTCCGGCCTTGCCCAGAAGTTCGAGCGAGGCCAGTTTCAGTCCCTCCAGGCCTTCCTGCCCGCCGCTGAAGACCCGGCGCAGTCTTTTCCGGAAATTCTCGCCTTCCTGCACGATCTCCAGCAATTTTTCCTGGAGCTCTTCCCTGGTCTCGGGCGCGGTCGTCGACCTGCCCATCTCTCTCAGGGCCTGGCTGCGAATTTCCATGCCGCGCTCCTCATCGAACGCGATTTCATATAATTTTGCCCCGGCCTCGGGGTGAGCGGACGCGAAGTTTCCAAGCGCGGCGAGCAGCCGTTTCACCACCGCGGGTTCGGGATCGGAAATGGCCGGCGCGATCGCCGGCATGGCCTCCCAGCCCTGCATCCTGACCAGCCCGCTCAACGCTTCCAGCCGCATCTCCGGCTTGGAATGCTTGAGGTACTTTTTCACCAGCTCGACATCCGCGGGGTCCTTGGCCCGGCCCAGGGCCTCAAGGGCCAGGACCTGGAGACCGGCCGGCTTGGCCGGGTCCTTAAGGATCTGCCGGAAGAGTTCAAGGGCCGCGGGACCGAACTGGGCCAGGTTCTCGACCAGAAGCTTCCGCTTGGACTGGTCCTCAAGCTGCAGCATGGTCTGGTAGGCAGCCTGCAAACCAACCTCGCCCAGTAAAAGCAAGATCTGCTCCACACCCTTGCGGGTCTCGCCGGATTGCTCAAGCAAACTCCTGACCAGGAGCCCGCCTTTATCGGACCAGACCGTCTCCACCGGGTTGGCCGCGCCGGCTTCCGCAAAAAACTTGAGCTTGCCCGGGGGCATGTGCGCGAGGCCGTTGGTGATGAGGAAAAGGTTTTGCCAGTCTTTTTCATCGATCAGTCCGGGCAGGATTTTGGCGAAGAATTGGAGAAACAGCGAAGCGTCTTCCTTGTTCTTGGTCTCGGCGAATTTGCCCAGCCAGTACCAGGGCTGCTTCTGAAACTCTTCCTTCATCCGGCGGGTGTTGATCTTTTCCTGGACCGGCACCGGCAGCTCCTCAAAGGTCAGGATCTGGTGGTTGAACAAATCTTCGAGCAGTTGGTCGGCGCCCTGGAGGTCCGCGGCGACCACTCGGGCCGCGGCCTTCTTCAGGATGCGCTTCAACGCCTCAACCCTCCGGGCGATAATGGCTTCTTCCTTTTCGCCGGCCGGGGTCATCTTGTAAAGCCGGTCGAATTCCTTGAATACGTGCTTGCAAGTGGGCAGGGTCATTGCCAGCGGGAACCCGTCAATGATCGCCTGTTCCAACTCTTCCTCTTCGATCTCCTTGACCTGCTGGCTGATCAGGTAGGCGTTGATCAGGATGTCTTTCAAGAATTCCGGCTGGCGCAGGGGCCGCAAAAGGTCTTCCACGATCTGGCGTTTGATCCGGCTCATGTCCTTCTTGCCCACGCCCTTGAACATGGGCACCACCTTGAGGTCCTTGGCCAGGCGCTGGATCGCCATCTCCACCCGCCAGGGGAGGTTGGTCTCCAGCACGATCAGGTCGTCCTCAAACAGGGTTGAAATCTCGGTGATCTTGGCGTCCACCAGGAGGCGGGTCAGGAGCCTCCCGGACTCGCTGGCCCCCCCACGGTCCACGCTCGGGTCGCTCATGATGTTGATGAAGTTGTTGAAATTGCTCTCGTCGATCCTGGCCTTGACCGTGAAGCTGATCAGCCATTTGCGCTTGAAATATTCGAGGTACTTGGGGTAGAAGAGTTCAAAGGTCCCGATCCCCAGGACTTTTTTCAAGGGCGCCGGCTCTTCGGAAATGCCGATGATGAATATTTCGGAGGTCATGCCCGGCCGGTGCTGGACCATGAATCCGAACTCGTCGCTCTCGCCCACGGCTTTGGCGAACTCCTGGAACAGCCCCTGCTTGGCGTCCGCGGAGCCGGGATGGTCCGGCGCATAATACCCGCTCCGGAGCATGGCCTTGACCAGCGACTGCGAGAACCTGCTGGCCGCGCCCAGAGTGGAGGCGTCGATGTCTTTGGGCAAATCCTTCTTTTCAATTTTTCTGGTCTCGGCCGGCTTCAGAAATTTCCTCTCGCTTTGCTTTTCCTTCAGGACCAGCCACGACCTGAGTTGCTCGACCGTGGCCAGGCCGCTGCTCCATTCCGCGGTCTTTGCCTGCGACTCCTTGACCGCGGCCGACGGACTTTCAGCTTCGGCCGGCGCCTCTTCCGCCCCGCCGCGGATGCGCTCGCGCATGATTACTTTCTTCGGCCGCTCAGGTTCCTTCTTTTCCAGCGGTTCCTTCGCCGCCCGGACCGGCCCCTCAGCCGCGGCCGGCTTTTCCAGTTCGGGCATCAACTCTTCGACCGACGGTCCCGCGGTTGCGGCGCCGGCGACTTTTTCCCGGGGCGCCGGTTTTTCAAGCTCAGGCATCAACTCTTCGATCGGAGTTTCGGCTGCGGCCCTGCTGGGGGCTTTTTTTTCGGCCGCCGGCTTTTTTTCCACATGCTCCTCGGTCAGGTCAATCACCTCTTCCACCGGCGCATCCGCGGAGAGGCCCGGGAGCTCATTGGGATCAAGCATGATGTCCATGTTATCCGGCCGGCTGAGCAATTTGCGGTAATCCTCCATTGAAGCCAGCCGGGAAAGGATTTCATTGATCTGCATGACATCCGGCGCCTCGGCCCGGACCGATTTCTTGTCGGCGTTCTGGGCCAGGAACCGGCAGTGGATGACCACGGCTTCCGGCACTTGAGGGAGGGCCAGGTTGAGTTCAATCTCGGTCCCGAAAGGAAATGTCCGCGCGGTGGGAATTTTGATTATGCCCTGGGAGAAGGCTTTGAGGAAATTTTCGAGCGCTTTGCCGATTACCGGGAACCGGAGTTTGATCATGGCCTTCATTTAAAAAATTTTAACACAGTTCAACGGCAAAATAAATCTTGGGTTTCCGGGGTCAGACCAGGCGGGGTCAGGCCGGCCTGACCCCTCGGGTCCTGAAAATTGACAGCCAAGGTCGATATGCAAGAATGGAGCTTGAAATTTTGAGGAGGTTGGTCATGAAGAAGACGGTTATTCCGGCAATAGTGTTGGTTATGGTTTTGGCCGGCGGCTCAAAGGCCGGCCTTGAAAATCC
>Ga0315288_10005581_pt1 | contig 15996 bp, 13 predicted proteins | sample YL17G11_20_MG_FD_203454 | JGI IMG/M metagenome (GOLD analysis project Ga0315288, IMG submission 203454) | Sediment microbial communities from Yellowstone Lake, YNP, Wyoming, USA - YL17G11_20 | ecosystem: Environmental > Aquatic > Freshwater > Lake > Sediment | place: USA: Wyoming | collected...
TGACGCTGCGGTGTAGTAGGGAATGCCGAAGTGCAGTCTGCGATGTCACGCTGTTCGACATCCTGCGGTTCACAGTGGTTCTCTCGTATGGCTACGAGGGGCCAGACCTCTTCAGGCGTCTCGTGGTGCACCCACTCACCGGGGAGTGGCAAGAAGGGGGTGCCGTGGGGGAGTCCCCGACTCCAGCCGGCCTCGTCCTGCGCTCATCGGAGGCCGAGCTTGAAGCACGGTATGCCAGACTCGGGGAGTCCGTACGAGCCCTTGTGGATTGGCTGAACTACGAGGGGTTCTCTGAATACGTGCGGCAGACGCTGCCAGCTGCCATCGCGAAGGAGTGTGAGGCTCTTCGGACGGGGTGTGTGGGACTAGATAGGTGGCTCCCGGCTGTCGTCAATTCGTTCTCGAACGGGAGTGCTCCCGCCGCACTGCTGCCTCTGCCCGGCGCACCCGCGAGGGTGGCGGTCGGCATACTCGTAGATGAGCTGAGCAGAGAGGGGGTATTGCCGCTTCCGTCTGAGTCTGACCTCGAGGAGAGGTTTACTAGACTCGTCCTGATCCGCCTTCTTGTGGATGCTCTCTCCGCGGTCGTGAGAGCACGATGCCGTCAGCCAGAACTGTGACATCCTGCGCTGCATTACGAAGGTGCACGCCGGGGCCGTTGCCGGCCGCGCAGCCGCCCCATCTTTTGCTGGCGTACCGCGCTGTGTGAGCAAGGGAGATGCAAGCCCCAAGCCACTGCGGGCCGCTGGTAGCCAAGTCGGCGGTCACGGCACGGGTCGTTGCGCCGTTGGTTGCGAGTGTCACATCGAGATCCTGACTGCAACGCGGATAGAGGAGAACAGCTGGAGCACCAAGCGCCAGCGCGTACGTGAACGCTTGGTAGAGGTCTTCGTTCTTCAGAAACTGCCCGCACCAGTCATTCCGGAGTGGGTTCTTGTACTTGGCATCCACGACCAGCCACGGCGTCTCAAGCGGCCCGACCACGTTGTCGGGCTTGAAGGTCACTGGGACCGCAGGCGCGCCCGCAACGACGCGAATCCGATCGCTGTACGGGTGCTGGGTGTGGACCTGGTCGCGCCCGAACTTCTCGCGGAGCGCTCGCTCGACGGCCTTCTCGAAAGCGTTGGCCATGGAGAAGAAGAAGCCGGGAGTTGCCACGTCGCCGGAGTCGAGGTCGACACCGGCACACTCGAGGACGAGTCTGCACAGCGTGAGCGCGGGCTCGTAGTAGCTGTTGAGTCGGCTGACGCGCGCCCGAGCGAACAGCATGTGGGTGGGGCGAACGAGACGAACCTCGCGGAACGCGCTGAGGGCTCGCCAGACTGTCTTCCGGATCCCCGGCGTGAGTTCGGTTGTCGCAAGGATCTCCAGCGAGCCGCGCAGGATGCGGTTCTCGACTGTGTCGAGCACGAAGTCCTCGAACCGGCAGGGAATGAGAGCCGAAGGGATGGCATTCCAGCGCAGCGTCGTGAAGTCGATCCTCCCCCTGACGTACGGGAGGGTGTCTTCGGTCTCGCGGTAGCCATGTCGCAACCCCATGGCGAGAAGCTTCTCGATCTCGAGCGTGAGCAGGAACGCCAGCCAGTCTGGAGGCCCGCTGCTGGCCAGCGACGCATCTCCGAGCAGTGTCTCGTCGGGTGGCTCCAGGCCATAGGCGTAGCAGACAAGCTCCATCACGCTCCCGACTGGGATGTGCGACTGGATCACGATCTGCGTCTCTGCTGACAGGTCGGCCAGGCCGACATAGCCGGCGCTGCCTGAGATGGATGCCTCGGCAGGACCGTGCCACGTGACGTCGATGCGCTTGGCCGCCTGGAGCTGACGCAAGGCGTCGGCTTCTTGCGGAGCGAGCACAATCTGCTTCGGCTTCTCCCACTCAGTCAGTGAGATGACCCGCGGCGTGCTCATTCGCCGAGGAAGACTTTGCGGAGTTGCTCGATGTCGTCTGGATGGGCATAGAGATGCTCTTCCAGTACAGGCTTCAACTGCCACTCCCAGACGTTCGCGAACCCCTCCTCGGCGATGTGCGGGTCCATGAGGTAGGTCTGGCCGATCAGCCGGTTCGAGTCGAGGCGGCTTGCGAGTTCAGTGTTGAGGCGCTCTAGTCGCGTCGCAGCATCCTCACCGACCGGCGGGTTGCCGCGTTCTGTCCACCAACGGCGCAGAACATCGAGGTCGGGAGGGAAGCTCACTTCCAGGAAGCGTCGCCGCAGCGCGGCATCCACGAGGGCAATCGAGCGATCCGCCGTGTTCATCGTTCCGACGATGAGAACGTTCGGGGGGAGGAAGAACTCCTCTCCCGAGTAGGGGAGCTGGATCGCTCCGTCCTTGCCCCGATACTCGACGCAGTAGAGGACCTCACCCAGCACACGTGGCAGATTCGCGCGATTGATCTCATCGATGACGAGCACGAACGTGCTCTCCGGGTCCCCCGACGCTTTGGCCGCGACTTGGCGCAGAATGCCGGGCGCGATGTCGTAGCGAATCGCGCTGCCACTCTCGCCGATGTGGGGGCGGATCCCTTCCATGAAGTCCTCGTACGCGAACGAGGGATGGAACTGGACTACGCTGATATGGTCATCATCTGGAGCGACAACCGATGCGAGGGCTCGCGCGACGAACGTCTTGCCCGTGCCCGGAGGCCCCGAGAAGAGAAGTGGCTTCCCGCGGCCTGCGATATCCAGCAGCCGCCGCGCACGATCCACGGGCCAGAGAAGACTCTGTGCGAGTGCCTCGGCTGGGTCGGGCGGCGGTGGAGGTGGCGGAGGGGGTGGAGGAGGAGTGGGGTTTACGAGGCTCTCTCCGTACGCGAAGAGGAGGCCCTGGGTGTCGATCAGGTCGCGAACTGGGATGCCTGCCTTCCGCATCGATGCGGAGACCGCCTGCACTTCCTCACAGACTTCAGAGTACCTCTGCCCGCCGTTCGCGCGTGGCCAGACACCACCCAAAGCCTCGAGTGCCTTCTTGAGGTTCCCGGCATGGTAGAAAGTGAACTGCTCAGGGTCGTAGGCGCCAAGGACCATGCCGACGAATGGCAGCGAGGCCTTCATCACCTGCCACTTCGCTGGGAAGCCTCCGCGTTCACGCAGCTTGCTCTGCAGGTCCGCCACGTCTGCACGGAATGCATCAATTCTCGAAGAGATAGGGCCATCGCCTGCGACCAGTCTCTGAAAGGCGGCCTGCACGTCGACACCGAGCCCGTGGTCGATGGCCATTGGGATCCAGTCAATCTGGGCGGTGCCCCAGCGCCCGCCGGCAAGGTTCGCGAGAGCCTGGTATTGCTGCCATCTGCCCCGGCCAAGGCCCGTGGAGAGTGCGTCCAGACTCTGCTTCGACAGACCCACAGACTCAGCGTCGAGCTTCCCGCGCATCAGACTCGCCAGCAGTGCGGGAAAGTCGTCAGAGTCAAGATACTCCGGAGATAGCAGGCGGCTGATAAGGAGATGGACCGCCCACTTGTAGTTGCGCTCGTTGTCTGCGAAAGCGGGATCCTCGAAAGACCTCTTGAAGACCTTCGCTTGCTCAGCCGAGATCCGAATGGCCATGGTACCTCCGTTCAGTGTGCACAAAGGAGAGTACCATGAAGCACGTAGGAATCAATGGGGCCGCGTGGGCGCTGGAACTCCGATACATCGGGTGCGCCAGGACCTAGTCCAGGACCGCGAACCTCCAGCTCGCCGAAGAGGCGACGGGGTTCGGGCTTGCATTCTAGCACGAGATCCTGGCGAGACCCAGCGACCAACGCCTGCGCGGCGCCTGGGCTGCCGAGAGAAGGGCGTGGCGAACGCGCGCCAGTGTCAGAGTGGTGCTGTAGACAAACTGCATACGCCCGTATGCGATAGGCATACGATGGCTGGCGTGCTGGAGACCCTGTTTGGATCAGTGGCTCGAGTCAAGGTCTTGTCGCTCTTTCTGCAGAACGCAGCGAGCGAGTTCTACCTGCGAGAGATCGCCCAGAAGACAGGCCTCGCGCTGTGGCGGCTAGGGCGACGGGGTCTGGTCTTGCAATGACACATCACCCAGTGCCGCTCGGCCCGATCTCGCGCCGTCGCATCCGGCGTCTCGGCGTGACATCGTGGACTCGAAGATGCAAAGCGATCTCCTTCAGCGTGACCCCGTGGTCGAGAGTCGCCTCTGCCACGCCGGCGGTGTCTTCTGGAGCTGTCGCGATGGTCTCAAGTGCTGGTCGGCCAACCCGCACTTGTGCTCGTGGGATCTCACTCCACTCCGCGCCCCCTCTGGCACATGCTGCACGATGAACTGATCGCGCCCGAGGTAGATCTGTCCACGGAGACTCTCCCACACCGTGGCTCTGCGGTTGACGGAGTCGAACGTGTGGTAGGAGGCGCTCCGAGCGCCCGATCGCTTGCGCGGAAACCTTGTCCTTGCTTGCGCTGGGTCGCACCCGGTAGAATCCCGTCCGAACGAGTTTTCGGAGGGGTGGGTGAGCGGCCGAAGCCGCTGGTTTGGAGAACCAGTGTACTCCTCGTGGGTACCGCGGGTTCAAATCCCGCCCCCTCCGCCAGCCTGTGCTAGGTGGGGGGCTAGCGGTCCCCTACATCCACAACCCGCTTAGTGGAGCCGAAGGGTTCCCGGAGGGGAGTGGCGGGAGGGTCTGTCCACGAGCAAGCGGCGTTGACGGCTGAGCCCTCTGCGGCGCATGTCGGTGAACCCCGTGAGGCCCGGAAGGGAGCAACGGTAAGCTGACCTCTGCGGGTGTTAGAGGATCCCTTGGCCTGAGTCGGCTACTCGCGAAGCGCCTCTTTCCTCTCTTCGATGGGACCACGCACAGGCATCTCTACTCTTCTGTGAGAGCTTGTGGCATGTAGCGCGTGGCATGTGGGGAACCCCCGGTGACTTTCATCGGGCACAACCGCGCGGCTCTCTGACCTGTCCAGACGCGGCCCGCACGCTGCGTGCCGACAAGTAAACAGGCTACTAGCTGCGGGTCTACAGGCTACAAGCCACAGGCCACAGGCCACAAGCTAGGGGTCCCGCTTCCCGACAAGTCCCTTGACCCAGTCGCGTTTCTTCCACAGCGCGCAGCGGCCGTCGGCCTCATCGAGCGCGTCGCTGTCGCGGATTGCGCGGAAGAGGCGCGATCCGAGGGCCTGCTCGAGCGACATCTCGGTCAGGCTGGAGTCGGAGTAGGGAGAGAACGGGCACGGCTCGACGTCGCCGTAGGCGTTGATGTGAACGAATCCTCTCCCGGCCGCGAGGCAGCCGCCAAGCGCCATCTCGTCGTGCGGAAACGCGATGAACAAGGCGCCGAGGGTTCGGCGGTAGCGTGCTAGTCGGCGCTCGAGCTCGGCAACCTGGGCGGCGTCGAGCTGGAGATCGTCCGTGCCAGGCTCGACGGGTACGTAGTTGATGAAGTAGAACAGGCGACACCCTCGGCCGATCAGGCTGCGCAGGTGGGCTTCGTCGGTCGCGTGGTCGAAGTTGAGGCGCGTCAGGGTAGCCGATGTCCCGAAGGACGTCCCGCCGTTGTGCAGACGTTCCATGGCGGCCGTGACGTGCTCGTACGTGCCTCCGCCGCGGCGCTCGTCGGTCTCGGCCTCTCCCCCCTCGAGGCTGAGCACCGGAACGACGTGCGGCAGCGTGCGCAGGCGCGCGATGCGCGCTTCGTCGAGGAGCGAGCCATTCGTGAACAAGAGGAACAGGATCTCCGGCCGCTGCGCGATCTGGTTGAGGAGATCGGGGCGGAGAAAGGGCTCGCCGCCGGCGAGGAGCACGACTGACACGCCGAGGTCCTTCGCCTCCGCCAGCAGTTCCGCGGTCCTCGCCTGCGACATCTCGGGGCGATCGTGTCGATGGAGGAGGTTCGCGTAGCAGCCCGCGCACTGAAGGTTGCACTGGCCGGTCACGCTGTAGATGACAAACGGCGGCACGTGGACACCTCGGGCCTCGGCGCGCTCGCGCCGGGCAGCGGCCGATTTCTGGCGCCAGAGGAGCCGGATGGCGCGGGCCGCAAGGCGCGGATTGCCGCGCGTGATCCGCAGTCCCGTCCGCAGGACGTCGAACAAGGAGGCCTCAAAGGCCACGGAGGTGTCGTCGGTGCGCATGATCCCTTCCCCGCTTTCGCTTCGCATGGAGGGCGGATTGTAGACGGTCCCGCGGCGATTGGCATGTGGGACTCGGGTCCCGCTTGCGGATTGGCCGACGCGTCCCTTGTCTGGGATGGACGTCGTTCGCACGGACGTCTGTCTTCGGGTGCGCAGGGACGTCGCGGCAAGCAGCGAAGGTGGGTCCGTTCGCCTCTAGTTGATGGGAGTTGGCGGGAGTTCGGCGGAGAACCTACGGGGAGTATGATGGGCGCACCGGTGGGTTACGCGAGGGGATCCAGCTGCCGCTGTGAACGGGAACAGTCGATGGTTGGGTCATTCGGGTGTGGAAAAGGGGACGCGCAAGGGGGGGGCGTGTGAGGGACCAGCAAACCATGATTCTCTTCGAGGGAAACATCGCGGCGGGGAAGAGCACGGTGGGACGAAGGCTGGCGGAGTCAGGACTCTTCGGGTTCATCGAGGAGCCTGTGGGTGCGTGGCAGAAGGACTTCGAGGAGAACCTCCTCGAGCTTTTCTATCGCGACGCGCACCGCTGGGCATTCACGTTCCAGTTGGCGGCGTTTACGACGCGAGCGAAGACGTGGACGGAAGTCCTGGCGATGACCGACCACACGAATGTGGTGTTGGAGCGTTCGATCTACTGCGATCGGTACGTCTTCGCCAAGAACTGCTACCAGTCCGGGCTGATGACCAAGACGGAGTGGCAGCTGTACTGCAAGCTGTGGGACTGGCTCCAGAAGAATTGGTGCGCAGAACCGGACAAGATCGTGTACCTACGCACGCCGGCCGAGGTGTGCCACGAGCGGATCGACCTACGCGGCCGGAACGAGGAGAACGCCATTCCTCTGGCATACTTGAGGGATCTTGAGGTGCTGCACGACGAGTGGCTGATGAGTAACCCGAGGGCCATTGTTCTCGATGGCTGTCGGCAGTGGCAGGCGCTTGAAATCTTCGATGCTCTGCGGCAGGCGGGAGTGCCGCTCCGCGTGCCCGAGCAGATCGGGACGCGCGAGTAGGCGGCGCAGACGAACCGGGCGAGCTGGCGGCTGGCCCGGTTCTCCTTTTCTCGCACGGTTGCGCGAGGGATTCCGACGATCGTCGATAGCCTCCACACAGGGTGCCGACGCCGTTGGGGAGGGACGAGGTTCGCGATGTTCGGTCCCGTCGCCGGTTCCGCTATAATGGGTCCCCTATGGCCGTTGTGAACCAGATCGGCAAGATCCGCAGGCGGAACCACGCGCTGGTGGCCTTCGACCAGGACCGCATTGTTCGCGTCATCCTGCGCGCGGCCTCCTCGGTCGGGGGGTTCGAACAGGACTACCTGCCGGGCATCAACGATCGCATCTTTGCCGCGGGAGAGACGGACGAGGGCATCGCTCACTTCCTCTCGGATCTCGTCGTGGTGTGCTTGAACGCCGACGAGCGCCACCACGTGTCCAATTTCCCGCCGACCGTCGAGGAGATCCAAGACGTGGTGGTCCACGTCCTCCAAAGCAACGGATTCACCAAGGTGGCCGATACGTACACCTGTTTTCGATGGGGCCATCACTGGGTTCGCGAAGGGGCGATCACGGAGGAGCAGTTCGTGCGGAACGGTTACCCGGTGGAGGATCTGGAGCGACTCATTGCCTGGAATCGCGAGCGGGACTGCGACACGGTGGAGGGCCTGAACGAGATTGTCCGCACCGGGCGCATCGGCCGACTGGTGGAGGAGTCGCTCGACGTCTACGAGAAGGCGTTGGACGAGGCAGCGAAGCGCTTCATTGATCGCATCGAGGCTGGGGACGAGATCCGGACGATCTGGGTCAGCGGTCCCTCGTCGTCCGGAAAGACGACGACCACGATGAAGCTCACGGCCCGTCTGGAAAGAGCGGGACTCCGCTTCCTCATGCTCAATCTGGACGACTACTTCTGGTCGCTCATCGAGCATCCGACGGACTGGATCGACGATCGCAACTTCGAGACGCCGGAGGCGCTCGACATTCAGCTCATGAATGAGCAGCTTCGCGCTCTCCTTGCGGCAGAACCCATCGATAAGCCCATCTACTCCTTCAAGGAGGGGAGGCGCGTCGGAACCAAGCGCATCCAGCGGGAGGCGGACCAGATCCTGCTCCTCGACTGTCTGCACGGGTTCTACCCGCCCACCACGGAAGGCATTGACCCGTCGACCGTCTTCCGCGTCTACATCGAGGCGATGAACCCGCTCTACGAGCCCACCCCGATGATGCCGCTCTATCACGGCGACCGCACCGACCGCCGGCTCGCGCGATTCGAGGACGTGCGCCTTCTGCGGCGCATGCTGCGCGACGCCAAGCACCGGAATCACCCGCCGTTGGCGACGCTCCTTCACTGGCACTACGTGCGCGCCGGCGAACTCTTCTCGATCATCCCGCTCAAGGGCCTTGCCGACTGCATCATCAACGGCGGCACGCCGTTCGACCTGCCCGCGCTGAAGCCGTTCTTCGTCGGCGAGGGAGGCGTCTGGCCGACGGTCCAGGATCTGAAGGGCTATCCCTCGTTCTTGGACGCGCAGATCCGGCACCGGCGCGTATCGAAGCTGCTCGAGTCGGTCGAGGGATTGCCCCTCGACGTCGTCAACGACCACAAGGTCATTCCCGGCGACGCCGTGGTGCGAGAGTTCATCGGGGACAGCACGATCAAGATCCCGCACAACGAGTAGCCCTGGGCCGTTGAACGCCGCCAGGGCGGCGCTTACTCTAACGTCCGAGGAGACGACGGATGCCGGCCAACCTGACCCCCCAGTTCATCAAGGCGCGCGAACGTTCCCACAAGGCGACGACGCCCGAGGAGAAGCTGGCCGCGCTCGAGGACATGCTTGCCACGATCCCGAAGCACAAGGGAACGACCAAGATGGTGGGCGACATCCGCAAGCAGATCGGCAAGCTGCGCGACGTCAGCCTGCGAGCCAAGAAGGGGCGAGGCGGAGGAACCGGATACGACCACGTGGCGAAGGAGGGCGCGGGCCAGGCCGTGCTCGTCGGCGCGCCGAACAGCGGCAAGTCGAGCCTCGTCGCGGCGTTGACCAACGCCCGGCCGGAGGTGGCCGACTACCCGTTCTCGACCCTGGTCCCGGTGCCCGGAATGATGCGGTTCGAGGACGTGGCCGTGCAGCTCGTCGACTTGCCTCCCCTGTCCGCCGAGTACACCGAGCCGTGGGTGTATAGCCTCATTCGTGCCGCCGACGTGGCGCTCATCGTCCTCGGACTCGACGAGATCGATCTCCTTGAGGGACGCCTGGAGGAGATTCTCCTCTGGATCGAGGAGCGGCGAATCGAGCTTGTCGTGGACCGTCTGTCGAGCGAGGAAGGCGCCGACCACGTCATTCAGGTTCCGGCCCGGATCGTTCTCACCAAGGCCGACCTCGTTCGAGACGCCGGGACGGTGCTCGCCGGGCTCCCGTTCCCCGGCGTCGCCGTGTCCACGCTGTCCGGCGAGGGTCTCGACGGCTTCGCGCGGATGACGTTCGATGCACTCAAGGTGATTCGCATCTACACGAAGCTGCCGAGCAAGAAGCCCGACCTCAAGGAGCCGTATACGCTCCCCGCGGGGAGCACGGCGCTCGACGCCGTGCGGATCGTGCACGGCGAATTCGCGGAGCGATTGAAGTACGTCCGCATCTGGGGATCCGGGCGCTTCGACGGTCAGCAGGTGCCGTCCGACCATCGCCTCGCGGACGGCGACATCGTCGAGATCCACGTTGCGTAGGCGTGCCCGGCTGGGCGGACGGTGAGGCCTCGCGCGAACTCGAGCCCGTTTGGCGCGCAGCGGGACTCGCACCCCTTGGCGGGTCGGAATGCGATCGGTACTCTGTGGTGGGTGCGCGGCGGAGGCCCACCAAGGCGGTTCGTGGGATCGGGCGGTGAGCGGATGATTCGTGTGGAGAGAGAGGAGAATCGGCGGGTCGCTCTCGATAGAGCGTTCCTTGACGATCCCCGCCTGCCTTTTCGAGCGAAGGGGCTTCTTGCGTATCTCCTCTCGCGCTCCGATCAGGAGACGTTTGATGTGGAGCGCCTCGCTGCGTCGTTCGGCGAGCGGACGGCCGACGTTGCCAATGCCTTGAAGCAGCTTGAGAGCGCCGGCTACTACACGCGGACGGGGGGAGTCGGCGGGGATGCGCTTCTCGGCACGGGCACGCTGCGCGAAGTGAGTCGACAGCCTCTCCTTGGCTCCCAGCCCCAGAAGGGGCTGGCGACCCAGCGAGCGGACCGGGACGGCGTGGATCCGCAGAGTGAGGCGGACGCCGTCGCCGCAGAGCGAGTCCTTGTGCGTCTGAACGAGCTGCGCCAGGCGAGTTGGGCCTGGGCCAAGTACACCCCCCTCTCTGCGCGGCACGCGAAGAATGTCGAGCACATCAAGGGCCGCCTGCGTGAAGGGTACGGGGAGTCCGACCTTGTCCTCGTCCTGGAGTACCTGGCCGCCGTGGACGGCGGGAAGGACTCTTCTCGGAAGTACTTCGACAGCGTGACACCGTTCAACACAAAGAACTTCGAGCGCAACCTGGCCATGGCGCGGGACTGGGATGCGCGCGGGCGCCCCCCGGGCGCTGGGTCGCTGGCGCAGCAGGCCGCTGCGGGGCACGATCCGGCGATCTACGAGAAACGGCTCAAAGGGGGTAAGACGTGATCCAGGGCGCGCCGATGGGTGCACGCTTCGAGGGGTGCACGTTCGACAACTTCGAGGTATCGAGCGAGAACCGCGAGGCCTACGAGGCGTGTCGCCGGCTCGCCGAGAAGGGGGGCGCCGGCGTCCTCATCATGGGGAAGAACGGGCTCGGGAAGACGCATCTCCTCGTTGCCCTCATGAAGGAGTACGACCGAAGGACCTCGCGCCCGTCGATGAATCGACGCGAGGACGTCTCCGGGAGTGTGCGCGTGCCGCCGATCTCTGAGCTGTTGCGGGCCGCGGCCACGGAGACGAACGAGGATGTTGGTGCTGGCGAGCCGACGCTGTCTCCCGACGAGATCGAGCGGAGCACCCACATCGAGTACTGGCCGCTGCTTGACCTGGCGAGCGAGCTGCGCTCGGAAATCACGCGCGGATACCAAGAAGTCTCCCGTCGCTGCCGGGAGTGCGACCTCCTCGTCCTCGACGATTTCGGCGCCGAGCGAGTCACCGACTTCGTGCTCGCCGAACTCGAGCGCATCGTGGACTGGCGGTACCGCACGATGCGGCCGTCGGCGATCGCCACGAATCTCGACATCGCACGAATCACTCTGAAGTACGGTCAGCGTGCCCTGTCACGCTGGGCGGCGTCGTGCGAGCTGGTCACGGTGCTCGGCGAGGACCGGCGCGCGTCGATGGAGCCGACGTAGGTTTTTCGTCAAACCGAGCCGCCTTCCTGTCGTGCCGTTCCCGAGGGCGCGACTTCCGTATTCACGGGGCCTGCGCCTCGAGCGTGAGGAGAGCTCCGCGAACGCAGAGGCGCACGACCTCGCGCCCGACCGGGGAGAGGAGGGCGTAGCACGACTCGGCGAGGATCGCGTCGGGAACCGCCTCAGGGCCGAGGCGCCTTCGCAAGGCGTCGATACGAGCCAACCATTCGTCGACGTGGCGCGGGTAGGCCGTGAGGAGAGCGCGCGCGTCGTCGGCAAGACCGAAGTGAGTGAACGCCAGCGTCCGCGGGTGGAGCGCGAGAAGCCGGACGAGAGAGGCGCGAGATGCCGCGGGGTCGAACCGCGGCGGCACCGTGAGCGGAAGATCCACGGTCACGCCGTGGTGGCCGACGGCGTCGCCGGCGAAGAGGATCCCGTTCGTGGGCTCGAAGAAGCAGACGTGATGGGGGGCGTGCCCCGGCGTTCCGATGGCGACAAGGGTGATGTCGGGGCCGAGCGGGAAGGACTCGCCGTCCGCGCAGGCGACGACGCGGTCGCCGTCCACCGGGAGGGGTTCCCCGTAGAGCGGGGTAAGCGTCGGGCTTGCGGCCCGCACGCCGGCGACGAGGCGCGTCGGATCCACGAGGTGGGGAAGCCCGCGCGGATGCACGACGAAGAGGGCCTCCGGGTGCGCGAGGGCGACGTGTCCCGCGCCGCCCGCGTGGTCGAGATGGATGTGCGTGATGAAGACGTAGTCGATGCGAAGTCCGCGCAGAGCCTCAAGAAGGCGAGGGGTGCCGGCGGCCGTTCCTGTTTCGATGAGAGCCGTCTTCGCTGCGCGCAGGAGGTAGGCGCAGCCCGCGTTCGGCTCTCCGAACTGGGCCACGTCGATCACGCTGAGGACGGCGTTCTGCAGGCGCATCATGAAGTGAGGAGGGTACCGAAGAAGGACGCGAGCGGCGAGCGCGCCTGAGAAGGGTACTCCGCAGCAAGACAAAGCGGGGCCACAGTCTCATCCTGTGGCCCCGTCCTGCGCAAGGAGGGCGCTGATGCTTCGACTCCCGTACCTTCCACTCACCCGGAGTGGGCGACCGCAGGAGCTTCTCCTTCCTGGGTCGGATAGGTGCACTATACAATAAGATTGACGCGAAAGCAAGCGATCGCCCTGGTTGACCTTTGCGAGGCAATTCGGAGAATGTAGGGGCCATGCCTTCCGTGCTCGATCTCTTCTCCCCGCCCGGTGCGCGTTGGTTCCAAGAGAGCTTCGGGAGCGCGACGCCGCCTCAGGAGTTGGGGTGGCCGTGCATTGCGCGCGGCGAGAACGTGCTCATCCTCGCTCCGACGGGGTCGGGGAAGACGGTCGCGGCGTTCCTCTACACGATCAACGAACTCGTGACGAGACGCGGCGGAGGAGCAGACGGCGGTCCGTGGCGTCCACGCGGTCTACGTCTCGCCGCTGCGCGCCTTGGCGGCCGACCTCTCGTCGCGGTCGAAGCGTGGGCGAGGAGACTCGTCCCTCTGGCGGACCTCTCGGCCGGGGAGCGGCGGGAGGTGCTGTCCCTCTTGGTTCGCCTCGTCCGTTGCGTCGGACAGCGTCCCTCGATTCGGGTGGAGACGTGGGACGGCGCACCCGCTGCGGCGGGCGAAGTTGCCGGCGACTTGGCAGCCCTCGGCTTCATCCGCGATGATCAGGCCATGGTTCTGTATCGGAGCTTCCGGGGTTCGGTGTGACGGTCGACGTCTTGTCGGGTGTCGTGTCCTCGGCGCGCGCGATCTTGGCGTCTGGGCCGCTCTGCGATTCCTGTCTTGGCGGAGCTTTCGGGCGCCTCGGTCGCGGCTGGTCGAACGAGGAGCGCGGCCGCGCGCTGCGCACCGTGGTTGGGCTCGACGGCGTCAAAGGCGGCGAGGGGTGCTGTTGGGTGTGCCACGACCTGTTCGCGGATGTAGGCACTTGGGCGGAGCGAGCGCTGGAGAAAGTGGGTGGCGTCGAGTTTTCCACCTATCTCTTTGCGGTGAGGCCCACGCTGCGTTGGCAAGAGGCAGAAACGTTCTTCACGGAGCGGTTCGGCCTCGAGCACGCGGAGCCTCAGAAGCACGCGTGGAACCGGTCGGTGGGCAAGGCGTTCGAGTCTCTCGCGGATCGAGGGACGGTGGACTTCAACGATCCTGACGTGAAGTTCACGATCGACCTCGTTGACGGATCGATCTCCCTTTACATCGCGTCCCTCTTTCTCTATGGACGCTATCAGAAGCTCGTGCGAGGAATTCCCCAAACACACTGGCCGTGCAAGCGCTGCCGTGGACGAGGCTGTGCAACGTGCGGCGGAACCGGAAAGCAGTACCCGGAGTCGGTCGAGGAAATCATGGCCGGACCGTTTGTGGAGGCGGCGCGGGCGTCCGGCGCGATGCTTCACGGTGCGGGGCGAGAGGACATCGACGCGCGAATGCTTGGCACGGGCCGGCCTTTTGTGCTCGAGCTGTGCGCGCCTCGGACGCGGTCGATCGATCTCGATGCGTTGCGCGAAGCGACCAACGCGGCGGCAGCGGGGAAGGTCGCGTTGGGCAGGATCTCGTGGTCATCCCGCGGAACCGTCGCTCGGGTCAAGGAGACGCTGGCAACGAAGACCTACCGCGCGGTCGTGGAGTTCGCCGACGACGTGTCGGCGGAGACCCTCGAGAGGGCGCTTCGATCGCTTGTCGGGGACATCGCGCAGCGGACGCCCCGGCGGGTCGCTCACCGGAGAGCGGATCTCGTCCGCACGCGGCGCGTGCACGCGGCGTCGGGAGAGGTCTGCGGCGTGCGGGAGGCCAAGATCGAGTTCCGGACGGACGGGGGGCTGTACGTGAAGGAACTCGTGTCCGGAGACGAGGGGCGAACGGAGCCGAGCCTCGCGGGCCGGCTGGGAACGGTGGCGCAAGTGCGCGAACTCGACGTCCTCGACGTCGCGTCAAACGAGTTCCCTGACTGCCACGGCGATGCGATGGATTCGCGAAGTGGCGTGTCGTAAAGTGGTCCCGATGGCCATGAACGACGAGCAGGAGGACCTCGAACCCACGCCGGCGAAGGAGGATCGGTCTCCGTCGACCCTCCAGATCTACTATCGCGACATCGCTCGTTTCCCCGTCCTATCTCGGGAGCAGGAGCAAGCGTTGGCGCGGCAGATGGCCCAAGGAGTGGCGGGTGCGCGCGAGCGCCTGATCGTTTCGAATCTTCGGCTGGTCACGAGCATCGCTGGGGAGTACGCGGACACCGGCATGCCCATCGCCGACATCATCCAAGAAGGCAACATGGGCCTCATCGAGGCCGTGGACCGATTCGACCCGGATCGCGGCTACCGGCTCAGCACGTATGCCGCGTGGTGGGTGCGGCGCGGGATCCTCGCAGCCATCGGAACGTACACGCGGATGATTCGCATCCCCGACTACCTGTTCCGCGCTGTGCGACGCATGGCGGAGATCCGTTCGCTTGGCGGCGAGGAGCCGGTGGACGAGGCCGCAGTGATGGAAGCGACCGGTCTATCCGCCGACCGGCTTCTCCAAGTCGAGAAGCAGGTCAACGAGATGACGTCGCTCGATCGGCCGGTTGGAGGTGACGAAGACGAACTGCTTGAGGAGCGGTTGTCGGACGAGGGGGGACTCTCTCCAGAACATGAGGCCCTTCGACTCCTGTTCCGTGAGGAACTGGACGGCCTTCTGAGTAACCTCCCGGTGCGACAGGCGCAGGCCATTCGATTGCACCACGGGATCGAGGACGGGTGTCCCAACAACCTCTCCGATGTCGGGCGGATCATGGGAGTCAGTCGCGAGCGGGCCCGCCAACTTGTGAAAGAGGGAATGGATCACCTCGCCGATCGATGGGGCAAGCGGGCGCTCGACTACTACCGGACCCTGCTCAAGGGGTAGGTGCCTGCCGCGAGCGTGCCCGGAGCTGCCCACATCCCGCCGCGATCTCCGCCCCGCGGCTGTCTCGCACGGTGGTCGGAATGCCGGCCGCGATGAGCACCTGAGCATAGGCATCCACGGCCGTCGCCGAACTGCGCTGCCAGTCGAAGCGCTCCGGGATCGGGTTCGCGGGGATGAGGTTCACGTGGCACAGGAGGCCGCTCAGCCGCGCTGCGACGGCGCGGGCGTGGTGCGCACGGTCGTTGAGGCCGGCGACGAGCGCGATCTCGAACGAGATGCGTCGGTGGGTCCTCGCCAGGTACCGCTGGCAGGCAGCGATGAGAACGTCAAGCGGGTACTTGCGGTTGAGCGGGACAAGGACGCTGCGCAGAGGGTCATCGCCCGCGTGGAGGGAGACGGCAAGATTGATCTGCAAGGGCTGGTTGGCGAGTCGATCCATGCCCGGCACCACCCCGGCGGTCGACACAGTGAACGCGCGTGCCCCGAGGCCGAAGCCGCGCGGGTCGTTGAGGAGACGGATCGATCCGAGGACCGCGTCGACGTTGGCCAAGGGCTCGCCCATTCCCATATAGACGATGTTCGAGAGCCGTCGTCCGCGTGACTGCAGTGTCCGAGCGACATGGAGGGCCTGAGCCACGATCTCGCCAGAAGAGAGGTTGCGGACGAAACCGGCCTGTCCCGTGGCGCAGAATGGG
>Ga0315288_10005582_pt1 | contig 15996 bp, 13 predicted proteins | sample YL17G11_20_MG_FD_203454 | JGI IMG/M metagenome (GOLD analysis project Ga0315288, IMG submission 203454) | Sediment microbial communities from Yellowstone Lake, YNP, Wyoming, USA - YL17G11_20 | ecosystem: Environmental > Aquatic > Freshwater > Lake > Sediment | place: USA: Wyoming | collected...
ACTCAGTAGTTGCAAAAAAGATTCTCCGAAATTTCGTTTTCGCCCCTGCATTTAAAGGGCAATAACGGTTTTTTCGATGGTCACAGGACTTCACCGCTGGTGTCCTTTGCCCCCCCCACCCTAACCCTCCCCCTCGAGGGGGGAGGGGAGGGTGGGGGTGATGTTCTTAATGTTTTTTTTGCAATGTTTAGGTTTATCCTGAATTCGGCCTCCCGGCTCCTGTATTCAGCTCTGAATCACGCCTCTCTTTCGATGATTGTGGCTACGCCTTGCCCGCCGCCCACGCAGGCGTTGGCCAAGCCATAACGGCCGCCTCTAGCTTTTAAGATGCGGGCCAGGGTGCCGACCAGTCGGATCCCTGTAGCTCCCAGAGGATGTCCGATGGCTGTGCCTCCTCCCATGACGTTGATCCGGTCCGGGTCGATGCCCAGCTCTTTTATACAGTTGAGGACGACGATGCAGAAGGCCTCGTTGATCTCCCAATAATCGATATCCTTGGCCTTTAATCCCGCCTTCTCCAGGGCCTTGCGGCTGGCGGGAACGGGACCCACTCCCATGATGGTGGGGTCCACTCCGGCAAACCCGATGGACCGGATGGTGGCCATGGGTTTAATCCCCTTTTTCTTGGCGGTCTCCTTGGACATCAGGATCATGGAGGTGGCTGCGGCATTCAGGGGGGAGGAATTCCCGGCCGTTATGACCCCATCGGGTTTAAAGGCCGGCTTGAGGTCTTTCATGCCCTCTAGCGTCGCGTCATCCCGGACAGCTTGATCTCGATCCACGACCATAATCTTTCCGTCTGCCTGCTCGGCTTCGATGGGCAAAATTTCCTCTTTGAAAAACCCTTCTTTTTGCGCCTTGGCAGCCAGTTGATGGGCCCGCGTCCCCCAGCGATCCATATCCTCCTTGGTAAAACCACCCTGGGCAAAGAGCTTTTCCGCGGTAAACCCCATGTTCATGGTGGTCATCATGTCCCAGTGCTTGTAGGCGGGATCGGTGAAAAGTCGCATATTCGGGGCAATGGCCCCCTTTTCCAGAAGGGGCCCGCCCATGGGAACCCGAGTCATATGTTCCATGCCGCCAACCATGACGATGTCCGCGAAGTCGGCGGCGATTTCCAAAAATCCGATATGAATTCCGGCCATGGACGAGCCGCACTGCTGGTCCACAAATTTCGCCGCGATCGTCTGAGGCAGGTTGGCCAAGAAGATGGGGATCCGGCCTCCGTAACTCCACTGCTCGCTCACGCCCGTGGCCGATCCCACGATAAAATCGTCGATTTCCTCTGCCTTAATGCCTGTCCTCTTAATAACCTCGGGAAGAAGCTTGGCCAGAAGATCGTCGGACCTCATTTTGTGAAACCAGTCCCGCGCGGGGTCATTTGGCCGGGAGCGAGACTGAGCCGTCCTTAAATATCCGGCAACGACAACCTCTCTCATTCAGAATCTCCTTTTTTGGTTAATGTTTTTGAGTTGCAGATGTAAACGTTGGCGCTTTTCCTTCCCCCAGGATCATGAAGGATCCTGGAAGAAGGCATTCAGTGGTGTTTTATTCCTTGCTTTTTGGGTCTTCAGGATTTTGGGGTTCATCTTTGATCCCCGCGATCTTCTTGACCAATTTTTTGCGGGATTCGATGTCATACTGCGTGGTGATGGCAATGGCCTCCATGATCGGCGAGCCCCCGCCGTGAAAGGCTCCAAACTGGTGAATCCCGCCAGTAGCCGAACAGAGCAGATCCCCCACATACCGCCACAGCTGGGCAGCATTCTCCGGGGACACATCCGGGTTGCGCGCGATGTACTTGTAGAGGAGGTCTTTGGTCTCGGGATTCATGAAGTCTCCTTCGTAGGGGAAGGTGGCCGGAACCCCCCCGGAGACGTCGCAAAGAATTTCAGCTTCCCGGAAAACCGCCTCCCCGGTAAGGTTGCGGCCCACGTTACAATAAATGGAGTTGGGAATGTAACTTCCCGGCCCATACGGCCTGAATCCCACCCCGGGTATGTACACTTCGGGTTTCCCCATTTCGGAGGCGGTAAACCCGGCCGCATAACCCAGCTCGGACACCCGAATAATCTCGGCCAGTTTATCCCGTACGTGGGAGGCCTTCGCGATGCCATTGTATTCTGCCGCCAAGGCCACTGTCCCGAGCATCAAATCCCCAAGGGCCGGCTTGCATCCGGAATAGCTGTGCCGGTGGAAGAGGGCGAAGAGAAGGGCGCAGACCCCCCCATGGGTGGTCTCCCCGCAGAGGAAAACCCTTTCCCAGGGGATAAAGGCATTGTCGAAGATCGTGTAGGAATCCGTGGAGCCAGGGGTAAACCCCCTCTTGAAGTATTCCCGCTCGCGCAGGTTATGCGCGGTTACCACTTGCTTGACCCCTTCCCAATCTCCCGGCACGGCAAACGCCACGGCCCAATCCTTCTCCTCGGGCAGGAGAGCCCGGGTCGGCACCACCAGGATTTCATCAGCTACAGAAGCTTCCGAATTATGCACCTTGGACCCCCGGACCACAATCCCATCCTTTTTCCGCTCTACCACCCGCAAGTACAGATCCGGGTCTTTCTGCTGACTCGGCCGCTTCATCCGGTCACCTTTGACGTCGGTCTGAGCGCAGCAGCCGACCAGGTCTTCCTTTTGAAACCTCTCCAGCCATTTTACGAAGTTCTTGTGGTACTGGGTAGCTCCGTTGTTCTGCTTGTCGGCCTCATAGGAAACGTTAAAGATGGCGTTGGACCCGTCGTTCCCCATGCAGCGCTGGATGCATCCCCCGGCCACCTGGCAAAGCATCCGGGTCATATCCTGTTTTTTATGGAGATCTTCCTTGCTCTGGTGAATGTGACAGAACCGGTTGATCTTCTGGCCGCTGAGATGTGAAGTGGCCGTGCACAGGTCCTGATGCTGCGGATTCGCCGCGTAATCAAAGGTCAGTCCGATGGTGTTGATCGACGGTATCTGTACCTCATCATCGCGGGCGATTTTGTTCCCGTTGAAATAGATGTTCCGCCGCATCTTTCGCAGCCCTTCGACGTACTGCTGTTTCGTTCTCATCTTTCCATCCTCCTCCTTTCCAGTTTATTTTTGTGTCGGGCCCAAAGGCTTAGGCCAAGTTGGATCCATTCGTTCCGGAAAAATATTGCGCATCATAAAAGGCCTTAAAATAAAATTTATTTTTTAATTTCATTTCCGTCCATGAGGAATCTCATACCAGCCTTTATTGGTCACCGTTTTGGACACCCCCATTTCCATTCCCTCCCATTCTACCCCCTTGGCCTCGGCTTCCATTAGCGACAGGATTCGCTTATATTCATCACGGGAGAGTTTGCGGTAAAGATGGTAAAAAAAGGCGCTCATGATCTCCCTTCCCTGGACCATTCTTTTCGAGAACTCCTCCGGGGAAAGTTTTCCTAAGGTGGCTCCCATGTAGTACTTGTGCGACATCATTACGATTTCCCAGAATAAATCTCGATAGTGCTTAAGGGCTTCGGGATCGAACCCGTCTCTGACTCCGATGCCGATGTTATCCATCTCCACGATCAGCTTGCCCAGGGTAATATCATCCTGAGAATACACCTTCTTTCCTTCTCGGACCTCCGGGGTAATGATCTCCCATTTCTCCATTTTGGCCAGCCATTTTCTCCCTAAGCCAGTGGTTTTCCGGAAATCCTCTTCGCCGATGATCTCGTGGGGGAGAAGCTGATCCACCGGTCTGAAGTATTCACTGCGCAGACGAAGGAAGGATTGCCCTTCCGGGGTTTTCTTCTGATTTTGCAAAATATTCTTAATGACCGAAAGAGGAAGGAAAAAATGGTCCTGGAGTTCTTTAATCAAACGGATTCGTTCCACATAGCTTTCATCATAATCCGCTATATTCCTCCCACGCTTGCGGGGCTTGGGAAGAAGGCCTTCGCGGACATAATAATGAACAGTTTCCTTGGAAACACGGGTGCTCTGGACAAGATCTCTGATTTTCAATGGATAACTCCGAAGGCAGGGAAAAGGGTCCCGAAAACCAAAATTGACGCCGGGTTTTCCTTATCTCGCCGATGGCTTCGAAACACTAATAGCCAATGGAAAAAATTTTGTCAAGAGAAATTTGATAGCCTCAAGATTTCTCTTGACTTTTATACATAGCATTTAGTAATACTCTTTACCAAATCCCCTCTGGGTCTATGTAGGTTTTTAACTCCCGGAAAAGGTCCGGATTGTTAAAGATTAGCAGTCAGCGTTCAACGGTCAGCTTTCAGTGTTCAAATTGAGATTGCCTTTTTGCTTGAATCCTGATCGCCGATGGCTGAATTCTTAATTTCTGGAGGACAAAATATGGAAATGAGACCCTGGCACCGTCATTATGATTACAATGTTCCCATCACCATCCGTTATCCGCGCTTACCCGTTCATGACCTGCTCGGGATTCCGGCCAACGCTTACCCGGACAAGGCGGCCCTGAACTTTTTTGGGACAGAGATGACCTTCTGGGAATTACGCCTGCAAGTGCTCCGGATGGCCAATGCCTTGGGTGGACTGGGCATCAAGAAAGGAGATCGGGTGGGGATTCATCTGCCGAACTGCCCCCAATACCCAATCGCTTACTATGCTGCCCTGTTCCTCGGGGCCATCGTGGTGAACTTGAACCCCATGTACACGGCCGAGGAGCTGAAGGCCATCGCCGAGACCACGGGAATGACGACCCTCATCACTTTCGACATGGTCCTGCCCGCGATTCGCACCCTTTATAAAGCGGTGAAGATCCCGCGGGTGATCGTGACCAAGGTTACGGATTATATAAAAGGATTGGGCGTGAGCACGGCGGCCGGCCTGGAGCTGGAAAAAGGGTGGTATCATTTTTCTAGTCTGCTGGATGGCGTCACCAGCACGAAGCTGCCCAAGGTTCAGGTGACCCCGGAAGACCCAGCCCTGATTCAGTTTACGGGAGGAACGACGGGGATCCCCAAAGGAGCGGTTCTGACCCATGCGAACGTGGTGGCAGCCACCTTCCAGTGTTCACTCTGGGGTAATCCCACCATTAGTTTTACTCCCCCCGAGAGGCGTTTCGTCGTGGCCGTGTTACCCTATTTCCATGTCTACGGAAACGTCGTGGTGATGAATTGGGCCATGTTTGGCTGCGCCACCCAGATCCAGATCCCCCGTTTTAATATTGATGAAGTCATGAACCTTCTGGCCAACTTCAAGGAAATCACCTTTTTCCCTGCTGTGCCGACCATGATCAATGCGATCATCAACCATCCGAAAGCCGCAGAATTAGATTTGCCGAAAAGGGTGCATTTGCTGAACTCGGGAGCGGCACCCATGCCGGTAGAGATGATCGAGCAGGTTAAAGACATGGGGATCTTTTTCAGCGAAGGATATGGGCTGACCGAGTCCACCTCTCTGGGGATTGCCAACCCAATTCTCGGCCTCAAAAAGGTGGGGAGCATCGGAATTCCTTTTATCGATAATGACGTGCGACTGGTGGACCTGCAGGAGGGGATTCATGACGTGCCAAAAGGAGAACCAGGTGAAGTCATCATGAAGGGACCTATAATCATGCAGGGCTACTGGAATAACCCAAAGGAAACAGCCGGACAGCTGAAGGATGGGTGGCTTTACACCGGGGATATTGCCGTGCAGGATGAAGACGACTATTTCTTCATCGTGGACCGAAAGAAAGACATGATCATCGCCGGAGGGTTCAACATTTACCCGCGCGAGATTGACGAGGTTCTATTTCAACATCCGAAGATTCAGGAAGCGGTCTCGGTGGGCATTGCGGACCCATACCGCGGAGAGACGGTCAAGGCTTACATCGTGCTGAAAAAAGGGGAAAAAGCAACAGCGGAAGAGATCATTGCCTTCTGCAAAGAAAAACTGGCTGCTTACAAAGTTCCGAAGTTAGTAGAGTTCCGGGAATCTCTGCCCAAATCAGCGATCGGAAAAGTTCTGCGCAAGGTTCTGCGTGAAGAAGAAGAAGCGAAGAGTAAAAAGTGATAGGGTGATAGGGAGATCGGGAGACGGGGAGATCAAAAAATAGGCGCGGGGATGGGGAGAGAAAAGGGTGATGGAGAGAATGGGATACGGGGAGAAGGGGTGACGCGGAGAAAAAGCCCTATAATTTTGAACTTTGGTAGGTCATTTTGATTTTTGCAGTTTGGATTTTGAATTCTTAGGAGGTGTTTTATGGCCAAACGAATTCTGCGGACAAAACTTTGCGACCTGCTGGGGATTGAATATCCCATCATCAGTGCCGGCATGGGACCAACGCTGATCGGGGAGACAACCGGAGCTCCCGTGGAGTTGGTCGTAGCCGTCTCCGAGGCGGGTGGGATGGGAGTCCTGGGAGGAAGCGGCTTCACGGTAGAGGGATTGCGGGAAGCGATCCAGCAGATCAAAGCGAAAACGAAAAAACCTTATGGAGTTGACCTTCTCCTGCCGCAAAAGCTCGACCTTGGAGGGGGGCTAGCCCAGAAAGGGCCAAAAGAACTGCCTTTGAGCCTAGTCCTGAAATCCCTTCCCAAGCCGCATCAAGATTGGGTCAAGAAGGTGAAGGATGAACTTCAACTGCCTGACGTAGAAATCACGGTAAAGATGAATACGACCACCATGCGGCCCCAGGAAGCAATTCAGGTGTGCGTCGAGGAAAAGGTCCCGCTCTTCTGCGCGGGGCTGGGGAACCCGGGGTTCATGGTGGCCCAAGCTCACGCGGTGGGAATGAAAGTTCTCGGGATCACGGGTAATGCTAAAAATGCCCGCAGGATGGCCCAATCCGGCATCGACCTCCTTGTAGCCCAGGGCCATGAAGGGGGAGGGCATACGGGCCGGATCGGAACCATGGCCCTGTTACCCCAGGCCATCGACGCCGCTGCCCCGATTCCGGTCCTGGCTGCGGGTGGAATAGGCGATGGTCGCGGGTTGGCCGCAGCCCTGGCCATGGGTTGCGTGGGGGTGTGGGTTGGGACCCGCTTTCTGGCCACGACCGAAGGAGGGGCTCTCCCGGTCAACAAGAAGCACATCCTGGATTCTACAGATGAAGACACTCGGGTAAGCAAGGCGTATACGGGAAAAACGCTCCGGGCGAGCTACACCAAGTTCCACGACCTCTGGGACGGTTCAGGCTTGGAGCCGCTTCCTTTCCCCACCCAGGTTTTGATCTCTTCAGCCCTCCTGGCCAGTTTCGTTGAGGGGAAAAAGGACGATTACGTTGGTGGCCTCGCCGGCCAGGTCTCGGGGCTCATCAAGGATATCAAACCGGCCCGCCAGGTTCTGGAGGAGATGGTCGAAGAGGCTGTGGATATATTGACCCGCCGCCTTCCGGAAAACGTGACAGCTAAATAAAACCTTTCACCGCAGAGCACGCTGAGAACGCGGAGAGCTAAAATTAAAATTAAATAGGATAAAGAATGGCAAAACAAGGTAGTTATTGCGAGTCGCCCCGCGTTTCGCGGACGATCAAGCAATCCCGAGAAGGACGAGATTGCCGCGCCCTCCGGGCTCGCAATGACCTGTTCTTGGTAGGATTTCCAAAAACTGAACGTTAGCAATTTATGGATTTGAGTTTTGGCTTTTATTTTCAATGTAATCTCCGCGACCTCTGCGCTCTCTGGGGTGAAATAGGAAGGAGTGAAAAATGGCCGAAAAGTTCGTCAGTGAAAGAAATTTGAAGTTCCTGCTCTACGAAGTATTTAATACCCCATCTCTCACCCAGTATCCCTATTATGCCGATCACAGCCGGGAGAGCTTCGATATGGCCCTGGAAACGGCCATGAAGATCGGGAAGAACCTGATGAAGCCCAAGCTTTCGGAGATGGATAAGAATCCCCCGGAATTCGTCAACGGCCGGGTAAAAGTCCATCCCGTGGTAAAAACCGTGATGAAAGAATGCGGGGAAGGCGGATGGATTGCCGCACCCTTTCCCTTTGATCTTGGAGGCCAGCAACTTCCCTTGATGATCTCGGGGGCTTGCCGTTTCATTATTTCTGCGGCCAATTATTCAGCGAGTGTTTATCCCTTCCTTACGACTGGCGCGGCCCATCTGGTTCTGTCCTTCGGGTCTCAGGAGATGATTGAAACCTACGTGCCCAAGATGTTTTCCGGAGAGTGGCAGGGAACGATGGCCTTGACTGAACCTCAAGCAGGAAGTTCTCTCGCCGACATCACCAGCACGGCGGAACTTACGGAACAGGGCTATTACAAGCTTCGAGGCCAGAAGATCTTCATCTCTGCCGGAGATCATGATGGAGTGGATAATATAATCCACCTGATGCTGGCCAAGATCAAAGGCGCCCCTGCGGGGGTGAAGGGGATTTCCCTGTTTATCGTTCCCCAGAAACGCATTGAAAACGGGCAGCTCCTCCCAAACGATGTAAACACCGCCGGGATTTATCACAAGTTGGGTTACCGGGGGGCTCCGATCACTCAGCTCAGCATGGGAGAGAATAATGATTGCCGGGCCTACCTCGTCGGAGAACCCCATAAGGGTCTCATGTACATGTTCCAGATGATGAACGAGGCCCGGATCGACGTGGGCCTGGGAGCGGCAGCCATCGCTTCCGCTGCCTATTATGCCTCCCTGGAATATGCCAAGGAGCGCCCCCAGGGGAGAAGGCTTACCAGCAAAGACCCCACCCAGCCTCAAATCCCGATCATCCAGCACGCGGATATCAGGCGAATGCTCCTCTTCCAGCGGGCGGTGGTGGAAGGTTCCATGGCTCTGATCCTCCAATGTGCCTGGTACGCCGACCTGGGCAGAGTGTTGACCGGGGAGGAAAAGGAGAAAAATGAGCTCTTATTGGATCTCCTGACACCCGTGGCCAAGAGCTATCCATCGGAGATGGGGATTCCCTCTGTTAGCGCGGGATTGCAGATCCTCGGGGGATATGGGTACTGCGACGAATTTCCCCTGGAACAATTCTACCGGGATGCCCGGATCCATCCCATTCATGAGGGCACAACGGGAATTCAAGGAATAACCCTCCTGGGCCGCAATGTCACCATGAAAAACGGCCAGGCCCTTAAGCTCTTTCACGCGGAAGTACAGGCTACCATCAAGAAGGCCGAGGAGGTTTCTGAACTTAAGCCTTATGCCCAGGAGTTGAAAGAGGCTCTCGATAAGCTTAGCCGAGTCACTCTCCATTTAATCGGAATCGCTCAGAGCAAAGGCCCGGATGTGTTCCTGGCGGACTCCACCCTCTACCTGGAGTTTTTTGGAATCGTGGGTATTGCTTGGCAGTGGCTCTTCCAGGCCTTGTCCATCCAGAAGGCTTTGAACCAGAAACCTTCGGGAGTGGAAGCGGACTTTTATCAGGGGAAGTTTTACACCTTTCGCTATTTCTTCCGCTACGAACTTCCCAAAATAGAAGGGCTGGCCAAGCGATTGACGGACGGCGATGGATTAACGGTTGAAATGAAGGATACGTTTTTTGCGGATTAATTCTTCCCCTCGCCATTGGGTCAACTGCCCTCTCCCTCTGATGCGGGGGAGAGGGCAGAGGTAAGTGAGTCTCAGAATTCAGGCCCTTCGCTCCTTTGGCCCTCGCGAAATTTCAGCCGTCGGGTGTGGCGGCTATCCGGTTCAGGCCACCGAACTTTCTTCAGATCCACTCGACCTCTTTCGTCAAACTTAATTCCTTCGGCTTCCAGCAATTTACGTTGGCGGAGACTGCCATCCCCACGGGCTCTGCGGCTTATTTCTCCCTTGTGGTTGATGACTCGCTGCCAGGGGACATCCGTATTCGAAGGAAGAGCAGCCATCGCATAACCAACCATGCGCGCCGTGCAACGGCCTACAATTTTTGCAATCTGTCCGTAAGTGGCAACCCTGCCGGGCGGAATAAGTCGGACCACATCGTAAATTTGATCGTAAAAGGAAGTGTGCCTTAAGCCCCTATGAAAATATTGCCGCATAGACGATATTACCTTTCTGGTGATGTCTTGTCCAACGGGCCAAGGAAGAGTCCATAAAAACCGCGGGGAAGCCATTTGACTTAGGTCAATGATTTTAGGGGGTCAAACTTATTAGAATAAACTCAGTAGCTGGAAAAATATTCTCGGAAATTTCGTTTTTGCCCCTGCATGTAAAGGGCAATAACGGTTTTTCGATGGTCACAGGACTTCACCCCCGGTGTCCTTTGCCCCCCCACCCTAACCCTCCCCCTCGGAGGGGGGAGGGGAGGGTGGGGGTGATATTTTTAATGTCTTTTTTGCAATGTTTAGGTAAATAAAGAACGTTCCATGGGCCTCAAGAAGAGAAGGGGGGAAATACGTCATGAAAGCCGTTACGCAAGTCTACCTGTTTGGTTCTTTATCCCCTAAAGGGCAGGGAATTCGCAGCCATCCGATTCAATACGAACTCCAAGATCCTGCGCCGTTGAAGGAATTCCTGAACTCCCTTGATATTGGATCCGATCAGGTCCAACTGGCAATGGTCAACCATAGAGCCGTGTCCCTTGAGCAGGTGATCCATCCTGGAGACCGAATCGCTTTATTCCCGAGAGAATATGCCATCTTTGTCGATTGGAAGAATTTTCGAAAATAAAGTTGATGCTCTCGTAAAAAGTCTCTTGGGTCGTCACCCCGGCGAAAGCCGGGGTCCAGAACAACTTGAAATAACTGGATTCCGACTTTCGCCGGAATGACACATCCTATGATATTTCGACTTTTTGCGAATTCATCAAAGTTCAATTGACAACGTTCAGCTTTTCCGCCCCTTCTTCATACGTTTTCTCTGAGGAGCACGTTTCGCCGCATCATAGGCTTTCTGTGCCCATTGGGTCATCTCTTCAGGATCTTCCAAGGCCTCGTCGGGGGCTTTGTAATAGGACATCGAAAACTCTTTTCCCTTCATTTTATAGACGAAGGGGGACAGCCCTTTGGATTCGAATTCAGACCGGCTCTTCTCATCCACCTTGAGGTAAAGAGAGTCGTTTGCCACCAAGCCGAACATTAGATCATGCCGGTAAATGCCAAAACCCCCGAACATTGCTTTGGCTTTTACATCCCCAAAGGGCTCAAGTAATTCCAGTAGGTATTCGACGAACTCACTTCTTAGGGCCATAAGCGTTAGATTGATCCTTTGGGTCGATCAGACCATTGCCTTATCACATCTTTTTTAAATTCTTGCCAATACTCCAGGCCTTCCCAACATGATTCCCCACTCCCCAATAATTATTATCAGGCATAGTTAAAGTAAAGGGGACCATTTTACGGACATCTGGTTTGCCGTCGGTAAGAAACCGCTCTTCGGCGTATGCCCCAATGATTTCACCAATAAAGAGCGTGTTCGTGGGCAGGTCGACCGGGTTAACCAGTTTGCATTCCATACAAAGAGGACACTGCCGAATCATCGGGGTGTTGGGCAGTTCACCGTAAAAAATATCGAATAGCTGGGATTTATCAATATTCTTGCCGGAAACTAAACCGCAGTAATCCACTTTTTCGAGTAGGTCCATTCCGGGAACGTTAACACTGAAACTCTTATTTTGGTGAATTCCCGTGTTTGTGTAATGAGTTTTCCCCAGGGCCACGGCGATCATGGGTGGTTTAAAATTCACCCGCGATACCCAACCGACAGCCATGAAATTCGGCCGATTCTCCAGCGTCGTTCCAACTAAAACCATCGGCATAGGATAGACGAAGGCATTTGGGTCGATCTTTATTTTTTCCATAATCCACCTCGATTATATTCTATAGGGAACCACATCGTCTTTCGTTTCTTTCCGTTTTCCCCGGGAAACGTTACTATAATAACCGTAATACCGGACCATCTGTTGCGGTTGGTGGCCAGCGTCTTCTCTTTCGGGCTTGCCGCGGGTGCTGGCGCGCTGGTTCTGAGGCGTTGGCAGGCGGCGGGGGCTGGAACCACTGTCCCGCACGAGGGGACCGAACGAGCGCGGCCCTCGCCCATGGAACCCCCGCCCCAGTGATCTGGGGCGCGAAGCCGAAACGCTGGGGCCGTCAGATCACACCGGCCCGCCGCAAATCAGCGATCTCGCACTCCGAGTACCCAGCGAGCTCCCGAAGCACCTGGTCCGTGTGCTCTCCCAAATCGGGCGCTGCCCGCAGGGTCCCTGCTTCTCCATCGCTAAACGAACCGAAGTAGCCTGGAACCTTGACCTTCCCCAAAGTCGGGTGCTCGAGATCGATCAGATACTCGTTGGCGACGACCTGGGGATCCCTTGTGAGCTCCATCAAGGTATTGACGGCGCAGCAGAACAGGTCGTGTTTGCCAAAAATGCGGAGCCATTCGTCTCTCGTTTTTGTCGCAAAGATCTGGTCGAAAAGGGCGACGAGCTCCTTTGATCTCGCGCTGCGCTTTTCGTCGGTGTCGTACCTTGAGTCGCACTCGAGTTCGGGCCTCCCCAGGGCGAGGCAGAGCGGTCCCCAGTGCCGTACCGGTGGCGTGAGCGTCATCATGAGCCAGCGCCCGTCGCCAGACTGGTAGTAGTTGCGCATGGGGTTTTCGGTGGCCCGCGTGTGCCGCGGCACCTCGAAACCGCCCATGTTTGCAATCAGCAGATTGAAGTAGTTCAGGTACATGGCTGCGCTCAAAATTGAGACGTGGACCTCCTGCCCTATGCCGGTGCGCTCTCGCATGAAGAGAGCCGTAATGATCTGGTGGCTGACCAGGATCGCGGTTGTCTGGTCGATGATCCCGAACTGGGAGACCGTGGGAGGCGTCCCCTCTTCCCCCATGCTGTACATCAACCCCGATCGAGCCTGGCCCTGGTAGTCGAACCCACCGTTGTCCTTGTCGGGTCCTTTCGGGCCGAACGCGGAGACGGAGGTATAGATGATCCTGGAATTGATCTCGCGCAGATTGGGGTAGCTGATGTTGAGCCGCTCCAGCGCGGGTTTGCGGATGTTCGTGAGAAAGACGTCCGACCGGCTCACGAGCCGATGGAAGACCTCCTGCCCCTTTGACGTCTTGAGTTCCAGGGTGATGCTCTTTTTGTTGCGGTTTGCCCCCTCGCAGAAGAGACTCCGTCCGCCCCGAAGCTCGAGGTGGATGCTTCCGATCGTCTTCGCCTGCCGAATGGGATCACCTACGCCCGGCTGCTCGATCTTGAGCACCTCGGCACCCAGGTCCCCGAGAATCGCGGACCCGCCTGGTCCTGCGTGGTAGACGCCACACTCGAGCACCCGAATCCCTTCTAACGGTCGCTTCATGGATCGACTCTCTCCTCGATTGTTTGGCCCCTCTATCTGATCGACAATCCGTCCTTGGCATGTAGCCCAGCCGGAACCAGAGTGTCAAGTGGGGCTTTGATAGGATTTTTTTTGATTTGCCACTCCACAGCCTACCCCGTACTTGATACGGGGGTATCGAATCGTTTGTCAGTTCTTCCCTGGGCCCCTGGAATCAGGACAGGATCCGTTCCACGCGATGACCCGAACCATGGCCCGGGCCAACTGGCGCATGGAATAGAACACCGGGAAGCCTGCTCCTACAAATGCCTGCTGAGCGGCGAGGAATTCCGTCATTCCGTCAAGACCTTGCGGCGGACGCAGGGCAAGGAGAACGGGCTTGCCGGTTTTCCGCATGGCCTCCTTCATGACGCCTATAGCGGGTTTGACAAAATTCTCAAGAGATAGCCGGCCCAATCCCCAATTGCTGATCGGATGGAACCCGAGATGATAAATAAACATATGAATCCCCGGGACCCGGCCGATCACCTGCATGACTGTCGAGATGGCCTCTGGAGCGATGAGGTTCAGGGCATCCAAGGGATTGATGAAGATGCTCCCTGCCACGGGCAAGCTCTGTTTCAACTCCGCCTGCACCGCTGGTGAGAGACACGGCACGCGAAGGCCCTCTTTCTCCATCTCGTCGCCGGCAAGAACGCTGGGGCCTCCGCCGGCGCCCATGAGTGCAGCCCCGGTATCCCGGGGCAGAGGGTGAACGAACCGAAGGGCTGTGAGGACGTCGATCATCTCTTCCACGTCATCCACCTGAATGGCCTTTACCTGACGGCACAGGGCATCGAAGATGGCCACTGAGCTGGTCATACTTGCTGTATGACCGAATGCGGCCCTCCGGCCTGCGTCGGTTCTGCCTCCCTTGTAGATGACGACCGGCTTTTGGGCGGCCGTCTCCGCCAGCACTCTCATGAAACGCTGGCCATCCTTCACGCCCTCGATGTAGGCCGCGATGATTTCGGTCTCCGGATCCCTGGAGAAGTAGTCCAGGAGCTCGCTTTCATTCACATCCAGAGCATTTCCATAGCTAACGACCTTGCTGAACCGAAGCCCCCTTGCCCGGCTGTAGTCCGGGAGATTCTGAGCATGGCCTCCGCTTTGAGAAATAAAAGCGATGGGCCCAGGTTCCAGCGGAGAATTTATATTGTTGACTAGCCGGCTCTTGGGCACGTAGAGGCCGACACAGTTGGGGCCGATGATCCGGAAGCCCCCCGCCTTCGCCTTGACCAGCATGGCTCTTTCGAGTTCTGCCCTTTCCGCGTCGCCGGTCTCCCCAAAGCCGGCAGTGAAGAAGTGAACAGACTTGACTCTCTTTGCAGCGCAGTCATCCAAGAGCTTGAGAACCGACTCTGCCGGGATGTTCACGATGACGTGGTCCACCGCTCCGGGAATATCCGTGAGGCTTGCGTAGCAGGGCAGTCCAAGCACTTCCTTGTACTTCGGATTGACCGGAAAGATAGCGGGGAACTCCGCCTCTTTCAAAGAATGAACGACCAACTCTGCAAAGGAAAGATTGAATGCAGAGGCGCCGACAACAGCAACTCCCTGCGGACAAAAGACCTCATCCAGCGTGGGCGTGATTCCAGATTCCTCTGGCCGATTGCTCGTATCCATTGCCTCATCCTCAAGGTCTCGACATGATTCTTAGCCAAATATACAGGGAATTTCCTGCGCATCTGATAAGAGCTTGCTTTTTGTAGTGTGAGTATACTGGGAAGGAATTTGTGTGTCAAGGGATGAACACAAGATGTTGGGTCTGTTTGGCGATCGTTTCAGCAAAGATTCGGGGGATTTACGGGGTAGAGGTGGCGAGGGGGTGTTTGCCACGATTGGGCGAGGCCCGTCAGAAGTTTTTGAGGCTCCTCGGGGACCACCGGTTCCTCCCGCCCCGTATTCCGCATCTTTACGACTGAAGGTAAGCGTCCCAGGGATAGTCCCGCGTTTCGCGGGATAAAGGGGATCGTCGTTCAGGGAGAGTTGAGAGAAATGTCGTCTTCCCGCCTAATTTAACGCTTACACACAAGTCAATACGGGGAATCGTTTTGAGGAGTTGAAAATTACGGATTGAAAGCGATAACGTGGAGCTAAGGGGCAAGACGATTTCCTGCCGCGTCCCGCTTCAGCGACTTGTTAGGCTCGTTCTATATTCGATCTTTCCAATAGTCTGGTTTTCTATGAAGATTCGCGATTGCGACTACTAAGATTTCGTCTTTTCGGATTTGGTACATAACTCCGTAGGGGAAGCGGCGGGTCTGACACCTTCTTGTTCGTTTTGAGGAGGGCTGCCACGCTTTGGGATATTTACCAATTCTATCAAGAGCATTCAACACTTCGGTCAAAAAGGCCTCGCCGAGTCCGGGGAGTTCATAGTTGTAATACTTAATGGCATCATCCAGTTCGATCTGTGCGACCTCTAAGAACCGAATCCTCATCCGTGATCCTACTTATACCTTTCAAGAACCCTTTCCAACGTAACGGCCTTAATCGCTCCACGTTCGTATGCGTCGATTCGGCTCTCTGCCTCCTTTGCCCAGAGATCGTCAATCTCTGCATCTGGCTTATCCAGACTAGAGAGCAGCTTGTCGATTAGCTCCGCTTTTTCTGCGGGTTTCAGGGTCAAGGCCTCTTTCAGAACTTTGTTTGTCGTAGCCATGTTACTCCTCCTGCTCATTTAAGTTTACATCTATTCCTTCTAATCATCAAGCCTAGCGTCTGAATTAACCGGCTGGCGCGGCTTTATCGCGCCCGTCCGAGTTGAATGATAAGTTAGGCTTTAGAGATAGCGCGCAGAGCACGGTTTGCTTTGTA
>Ga0315288_10005585_pt1 | contig 15992 bp, 9 predicted proteins | sample YL17G11_20_MG_FD_203454 | JGI IMG/M metagenome (GOLD analysis project Ga0315288, IMG submission 203454) | Sediment microbial communities from Yellowstone Lake, YNP, Wyoming, USA - YL17G11_20 | ecosystem: Environmental > Aquatic > Freshwater > Lake > Sediment | place: USA: Wyoming | collected...
CCCATGAACAGGTCCCGCTTTTCCGCGCCTTTGAGATCAACTGACTTTGGCGGCAGGTCGCCGGGCACGGTGTTGTTGATGTCCAGGAGCGTTGCCGGGGCAAGTCCCGCCAGTTGGATGACGTATTCGGACAACGCGCCGTAAAGGTCGACCTCGCAGGCGACCGGGATGCCGCGTCCGGCCAGCCGGCCGTGCACGTAGCAGGGCACAAACTCGAACTCCGGCTCAAACGCCGGCCAGCACTTGTTGGCGAACGCCGCGAATTGCGCCGCGCCCAAATTCTGCTCCATGAATTCAAGCAGCGCAACCTCCAATTGGGCCAGACGGGGAAGCAAATCGGGATAAACATTTCCCGCGCCCAGTTCCTTTTTCATGTCTTTGGCCGTCGCGGCGATTCGCTCTTTTTGCTCTCCGGCCTTGCGATAAAGCGCGAGCAAATCGAGCTCCGAGTTCTCCATCACCTCCACGCCCAGGTCAAAGAGCGGCTTGAGCGGGGCGTGGCAGGTGAAGAAGTCCTGCGGCCTGGGACCGAAGCTGATAATCTTCAAGCCCGCCACTCCCAGCGCGACCCTGGCCACGGCTTCAAAGTGTTTTATTTCCCGGGCCAGTTCCCCGGGCAGCCCGACCGGCCGCTCCGGGATATGCGCCCGGGCATTGCGCAGGCCGAGGCTGTAACAGCAACTGAGCAGACCGCAAAGCGCGTCCCCGCGGTCTTTCAAAAGCACCTGTTTGTTTTCCTCGGCCGCGGCGCAAACCATCACCGGGCCCGGGAACCGCCGCGCGAAAAGAGAAGTCGGTCCCTCCGGCCCGAAATTGCCCAGAAAAACCACCGCGGCGTTGCAGCCCTTGCCGGCCAATTCCTCAAGCGCCCCCAGAGCGCCGTTCTCGTTCTCGATCACCACCGAGCACTTGTGCGCAGTGACGCCGGAGGCTTTCAGCTCCTTGATCAGCGCCTCCAGCCGCTTTTTGGCCAGCGACAGGGGGAAACAATCTCTGGAGACCGCGACAATCCCGAGTTTGACCTGCGGGATGTTAACAAGTTTTCTCGCCATGCTCACTCCTTTTGACAGCCAGGGTCTATTTTTTTTGTCCGTAGGTTGCCTTGGGCCCGTGCTTCCTGGAGAAGTGTTTTTCAAGCAGGAAATTCGGCAACGGAGCAGCCTTGGGGTTCAAGAGCAAAGTCTTGCAAGCGATTTCGGCGACCTCTTCCAGCAAAACCGCATTGGTCAGGGCGTCTTCCGCGCTCTTGCCCCAGGAGAACGGCCCGTGACAGGCGACCAGGGCCGCGGGCGTTCCCCGCGGGTCAAGCGCCGCTTTTGGCGGAAGGCGTCCCCGCGGCCCTGCCGCAAAAAGCTCCAGGATCAACTTGCCGGTGTTTGCTTCGTAATTCTTTCTTGTTTCCTGCTCCGAGAGCCTGCGCGTAACCGGCACCGGGCCGTGGAAATGGTCGGCATGAGTGGTCCCCAGGCACGGGACCGGCAAACACGCCTGCGCAAACGCGGTTGCGTATGGGCTGTGGGTATGGCAGACTCCGCGGACCCCGGGCCATGCTTTGTAGAGTTCAATATGAGTCGGAGTGTCGGACGAGGGCCGGAGCTTTCCTTCAACCACCTTGCCCTTGAGATCAACCACCACCAAATCCTCGGGCTTCATCCGGTTATACGGCACGCCGCTGGGCTTGATCACCAGGAGACCTTGGGCTCGGTCCATGCCGCTCACGTTCCCGAAAGCAAGGATCGCCAAGCCGTGCCGGACCAGTCCCAGGTTCGACTCAAACACCTCCCGCTTCAAGTCCTCGAGCATTATTTCCTCGCGGCCTCCCGCAGCCGGATCAAATCCTTCATCACCCGGAAAAGTCCGCCCTTGTATTCCGGCGTTCCAAAGGCGTCGTGCAACTCGCGGTAGAGCTTGTAAATCCCGGTGTAAACTCCGGCCGCGGAAGGGTTGGGCCGGAAATATTCCTTCTTTACCCGGGTCATCTTGCGCTGCGCGGATTCCGCGGACTTGTACGCCCCGCCGACCACCGCGCCAAAGATGGCCGCGCCCAGGGCGCAGGTCTGGGCCGAGGCGCTGAGCTTCATGGGCCGGCCCAGGACGTCGGCGTAGGTTTGCATGAGGAACGGGTTTTTTTCCGCGATGCCTCCGCAGTTAACCACCTCGTTGACCTTGACACCGTATTCCTCAAAACGGCGGATGATGGTGAGCGCGCCGAACGCGGTGGCCTCCACCAATGCTCGATAAATCTCGGGCGCGGTTGTTTGCAGGGTCTGGCCGATGAGGAGTCCGGTGAGGAGCGGGTCGACCAGGACGGTTCGGTTGCCGTTGTTCCAGTCCAGGGCCAGGAGCCCGCTCTGGCCGGGCTTGAGTTTGGCCGCTGCAACCGAGAGGTTCTGGTGAGCGTCTCCGTGGCAAAAGTCTTGAGGGCAGAGCGAGCCGGTGAACCAGGCGAAGATGTCCCCGACCGCGGACTGCCCGGCCTCGATCCCGTACATGCCCGGGATGATGGAGCCCGGGACGATCCCGCAGATGCCCGGGATCACTCCCAGTTTTTTGCTCTGGGGGCTGACCATCATGTCGCAGGTTGAGGTGCCGATGATCTTGACCAGGGTTCCGGGCTTGATCCCGGCCCCGACCGCGCCCATGTGCGCGTCAAACGCTCCGACCGCAACCGGGATGCCTTCAGGAAGTCCGGTGTACCTGGCCATGGAGCGGCTCAGGTATCCGGCGACCTGGTTGGAGGGCGCCGTGCTTTGATAGAGCCGGTCGCGCAAGCCGGCCAGTTGAGGGTCGAGCCTGGCCAGGAATTTTTTGGACGGCAGTCCGCCCCAGTCGTCGTTGTACATGGCCTTGTGGCCCGCGGCGCAAATCCCGCGCTTGAGCTTGAGCGGGTTCAGGTTGCCGGTGATGAACCCGGGGATGAAGTCCGCGGCCTCAACCCAGGAGTAAGCGGCTTTGAAAACCTTGGGCGACGTCCGGCGGCAATGCAACACCTTGGACCAGAACCATTCCGAGGAATAGGTCCCGCCGCACTTGGCCAGGTAAGGCTCGCGCGTCTTTTTCGCGAGCGCGGTTATTTGCGCGGCCTCTTCATAGGAGGCGTGGTCCTTCCAGAGCCAGGCCTGGGCCGAAAGCTCGTCCTTGAATTCGCGGTGGAGCGCCAGGGGTATGCCGGCCTTGTTCACCGGAAGAGGGGTGGAGCCGGTGGTGTCAATGCCGATCCCGATCACTTTCCAGGGGTCAAAGCCGCTTTTGCCTTTGGCTTGCCTCACCGCGGCGCCGAGCGAGACGATGAAGCCTTTGATGTAGTCCGCGGGGTTCTGGCGCGCAAGGTTGGCGTCGCGGCTGTCAAGCAGGACCCCGTTCTCGCCGCTTTCGTAATTGAAAACGCCGGACGAGACCTCCCGCCCCTCGGCCGTGTCCACGATCAGGCTGCGAACGCTGTTGGTCCCGAAATCCACGCCGATGGCAAAAAAATTCCCGCCTGAGTCCATCAATCTCTCCCGATACGGTCCGTTCTCCGTAGCAGTACTACCACGTCCGTTCTCCGTAGCCCCGCGCAGCGCGGGGCGAAGGATGAAAAGGATGAATCGGATTTTTTTCTCAACCCTTCCTTATATCCCATCGGCGCGGCAAAATCAAGGCGCGCTCTTGCAAAATGAAGGCCGGCCAGGTTTTTGCTCGAGCCGGACTTTGCGGAAATATTCGCGGACGGGAGTCCCTCGCTCGAAGCCGGCATGGCCGCATTCTTCATTCAATCGGTTTCAGAGGCGGCGGGCGAATTGGAGGTCCGGGTCAGGGGCGCAGGAGGCATTAGTCCGGCGCAATTGACCGTCAAGCTTCTGCCGCGGCAATAGTCCGGCCAATGGAGCCGGTCTGGTTGATCCGCGGGCAACATGGCATTTTCAGCCGCGGCGTTTAATAATTTTTTGCAAGCTCTCTCCGAGTTCCTTCAGGTCATAGGGCTTGGCGATGACGGCAAGGAATCCGGCCTTTTTCAGTTCGGGCGAAAGCGGCTCGGTGGAGTATCCGGTGGAAGCGATGATTTTTGCTTTGGGGTCAAGCTTGATTATTTCCCGGGTGGCTTCTTTGCCGTCCATTGCTCCGGGCACGACCAGGTCCATGAGCACCGCGTCAAAGCCCTTTCCGGACTTTTTCGCCTTGAGATAGGCCTTGACCGCGGCTTTGCCGTCGCCGGCGAATTCGGCCGCGTAGCCCAGTTTCCAAAGCATGGCGCCGGCGACGTCCCTGATGCTCTGCTCGTCGTCCATGACCAGGACCCGGCCTTTGCCTTTTTTGAGCGCCGGCTCCGCTTGCCGGGGCGCCCGCCCGGCCGCCGGGAGATAGACCGAGAAGACGCTGCCCTGGCCGGGAGCGGATTCCGCAACGATCTTGCCGTCATGTCTCCGGACTATGGAATAGGCGCTGGTCAGTCCGAGCCCGCCTTTTTCTTTGGTGGTGAAGAAGGGGTCGAAGATTCGGGAAAGGTTTTCCTTGGGAATGCCCGGACCGTGGTCCCGCACCCAGATTTTGAGGTACCTGCCGGGTTGAAGCTCGGGGATTTCGCCTTGGCCCAGCCTCAGGTTTTGCGCGCCTATTTCGATTTTGCCGGCCGGGAGCGCCTCCGCGGCGTTGCTCACCAGGTTGCTGATGACCTGGGAGATCTGTCCGGGGTCAACTTCCGCGGGCCAGAGATTCTTCGGGGCGGAGAACCGGAATTTGGACCGGGCGCCGCTCAAGGCGAAGGAAGCGGAATCCATGACCAGTTCCGGGAGCGAGGTGATTTTTTTGGCCGGCGCTCCGCCGATGGCGTAGGCGAGCAGTTGCTGGGTCAAGCCCTTTGCGCGCACGCAGGCCTGTTCCGCGTTTTCCAGCAGCCGGTCCGACTCTTCCTTCACCAGGGCCCCGGCCCGCACCATCGAGACGTTGCCCATGATGCCCATCAGGATGTTGTTGAAGTCGTGCGCGAGTCCTCCGGCAAGCACCCGGAGCGATTCCAGGCGCTGCTCGCGGGCCCGCTCCTGCTCCAGGGCCCGGGCGCTGGTAAGGTCGCTCAATACCGCGACCGCTCCGGCGATCTTGCCCGCGGGGCTCAGGATGGGAGCGAGACTTGCGGCCACCGGCGTCTCCTTTCCGGACCTGGACACCAGCAGCGCGGTCCCGGGCGAATAGTAGCTTTGCCCGCTTTTGAAGACCGAGTTGAACTGTTCGGTCAAAGGCCCGCGAGTGCGTTCGTCGATTATTTTTAGAACGCGGCTCAGGCGTTTATGCCCGGCCTGGCTCTGCTCCCAGCCGGAGAGCTCCTCGCCGGCGCGGTTGAGCATCAACACCCGGCCGCGCTCGTCGGTGGTGGCCACACCGTCCGCAATCGAACGCAAAGTCACGGCCAGCAATTCTTTTTCCCGCGCCAGACGCGCCTCCGCGTCCTGCCGGTCTGAAACCTCCTTTTCCAGACGGGCAACCGTCTCGTTCAAACGCGCGGTGCGGCCCCTGACCAGCCCCTCAAGCTCCGACCATTTTCTCGCCGCCTTTTCCTCCGCCAACTTCTTCTCCGTGACGTCCCAGAGCGCCAGCCGGACCTCCCGCAGCGCCCCGAACTGCGCCCGAGTCGCGCTGCTCTCCACCCGGGCGAAAAACGACTCCTTGCCCCGCCGCTTGAGCCTGAGCTCGACCGCCTGGCCGGCCGGCTTCTCGCGGAGCTCCTGCTCCAGCGCTTCATAATCCTGCCGGGATTCACGCTCCACCAGGCTGAGGAACTGCCGGGTGACGAGCTCCCGCTGCGGAATCCCGAGCATGTTGGCCGCGGTCAGGTTGGCGCCGGTGACGAGTCCCCGGGCATCAAGCGTAAGGTATCCCATGGGCGCGAAATCAAACAGGTCGCGGTACCGGTCCCTTGATTCCTCGCTCTCCCGCAGCGCCCTCTGGAACCGGTCCAGCCGGTCCTCCAACTCCGCCTGCTGCATCCGGCATTCCTGGACCAGTCTCTCTTTTTCCCCGGACGACAAACCCTTGTCCGGCTCTTTCCGGAGCAGTTCGTCCGCGATTTTCCGCAGGGTTTTGGATGCGGTCGATCCCGATCCGGGCTTTTTCATGGGAAGCTCCTTTGCCGCCTTGCAATGTTTTTGTTCCCCTAAATCGCCTGGCTTTCCAGCCCTTCAAAACATAATCCTTCCGCGGCGCTTGCTCAACATTTTCCGGAGCGTTTTCATTTAACCCTTGGCTGGAAATGAGCTACAATAATGCGAGTTTGAAAATGGCCCAGGTGATTATTGACGAAAAGGCCCTGATCGAGCGGATCAGAGACAACGAGCGCGAGGCCTGGAATGAGCTGGTCGATGCGTATGGCGGTCTCATTTATTACTCCATCCAGCGCACACTTGAGCAGAAGGGCGTCAGGAAGGATCCGGATTATGTCCAGGAGGTATTCCAGGCGCTGTTTGTGCGCCTTGCCGAAAATCAGGGCAGGAGGCTCCTTGGTTACTCCGGCAAACATCAATGCAGCTTTGCCACCTGGATACGCATGATCACGGTCAACTATACGATCGATTGTCTAAGGAGCCGGTCTCGGCGCGGCCTGGACGTGAGCTTCGAGGAGGTTCCTCGGGATGAGTATGAGCAGAGCTGGTCAACCGCGGTGCAAAAGCCGGACGAGGTTTTGATGGAGAAGGAAAAGGCGGGGGAGATTGCGGCCTGCCTCAAGGGACTTTCGGGGGAGGACCGCAATTTTTTGGAGCTTTATTTAAGCGGGGTCAGCCCTAGGCAGATGGCGAAGATATTCAAGGTGTCGGTCAACGGCGTTTATTCCCGGTACCGGCGCTTGAAGGCGGGTTTGAGGGAGTCGCTGGCGGGCAAAAAAGTTTGACCAAACCATCCCCGGCTGTCGTCTATTATCTGTGGATGGCAAAGGACAGACCAAATGGATAGCATTGAGAAGGCGGTCAGGACAATCCTGGGAGGGTCGGACAGGCCGAAAACTCCTTGTCCGGATGAACTTGCGCTGGGAGCGTTGACCGAAGGCACGCTTGGCGCCAAGGACCGGGAAACGGTCCTGGCGCACGTTGCCGGCTGCTCCAAGTGCCTGGAACTCCTGAGGATGGGCCTTGAGCTGGAGGGAAGAATTCCCGTCCGGCCGCCTGAAAATGTTCTTGGCAGAGCCAAAGCCACTTTCACTCATACTTGGCTTGGGAGGATAAGGGCATTGACCAGCGCGCTCTTGGGCGCAGGCGGTGGCCCCGCCTTAAAGCGGGGCGTGCCGTCCTTGAGTCCCGCGTTTGCGCTCAGAGGGATGGCCCCGCCTGAAAGCGGGGCAAGGGTTTCTGACGCCTGCGAATATGTGAAGGACCTGGGCGATTGCGAGGCTGAACTGGCGGTGGAGCAGGTTTACGAAGGGAAATGTCAGCTCCTGATCCGCGTTTATGACAAGGCGACCGGCAAAACGGCGAGCAGGGTAAGGGTCAGCCTGACCGACGGCGCCAATGACCTGGAAAGCCTGGTCACGGAAAAGGGCCGGGCGGTTTTCGAGCCGGTTGCCGGAGGCGAATACTATGTCGTTTTCAGCCGGCAAGGGACCTGTATTGGAGCGACCAGAATAAGGATGAAAGGAGAGCAAAAATGAGCGAGAAGGACGGGGGCAAGGAACTTCATCACTCGGTTGAGGAGATCCTTAAGGAGCGGATGCGTCTGGAGGAAGAGCGGAATAAGCTGGACCAGATGATCAAGGACCAATACCAGAAAGAGATCGTGGTCATGTTCACGGACCTGAAGGGGTCCACCGCTTTTTTCGAAACCCAAGGGGACATCGAGGGCAGGGCGCACATCGAAAAGCACAACAACATCCTCTTCCCCATCATCCAAAAGCACGGCGGCAAGGTGATTAAGACCATTGGTGACGCGATCATGGCCATGTTCGAGGTTCCGGAAAAATCGGTATTCGCGGCCATGGAGATGCAACAGGCGCTCTCCGAGCACAACCTTCACGTGGATCAGGACTACAAGCAGTTCCACGTCCGCATCGGCTTGAACTTCGGGCTGGGGGTGGTGGAGGCCAACGACGTTTTCGGGGACGTGGTTAACGTGGCGGCGCGGGTCGAGGGCCAGTGCGAGCCGGACCAGGTTTTGATCAGCGAGGCGCTTTATCAATCGGTTCGGCAGAGCGAGGACGTCCTTTGCCGCTTTTTCGGAGAGGCCAGCGTGAAGGGCAAGGCCGAGCCGGTGCGCATCTACCGGGTGATCTGGAATGAAGAACAGCTTTTGACTGAAGAGACTTACAAGATGGCGGGTGTGAGGAAGGCCAAGGAGCAAAAGCCGGGGCATGATATGATGGTCGAGCTCAGCCTGTCCCGCGAAGGCGCCAAGCTCAAGGTGAGCGCGAGCGAACACCGCCTGGGCCGGGAAAAGACCGTGGCCCAGTACCAGACGGTCAAGATCAATGAAGAGGCCGTCAACCAGCTTTGCGCAAAAGTCACCTCGCTGCTCAACCAGGCCAACCACCGCGGCAAACTGAGCAAGGAAATCCTCAAGCAGATGGAGGAAGCGGGCCAGAGCCTTTATGACCAGCTCCTTCCGCGGGAGGCCAAGGAAAAACTGGAGAAGAGCCAGGCCGAGAACCTGCTCATACGTATGGACGACCAGTTGGTGCAGATCCCCTGGGAGCTTTTATATAACGGCGCGGAGTTCCTGTGCCTGCGCTTCAGCATCGGCCGCCTGGTCAGCACCCGGCAGAAGGTGACCGAGGCCCAGGCCCGCAAGATCGGGCACCCGCTCAAGATGCTGGTGATGGCCGACCCTCGCGGGGACCTGCCCGAGAGCGCGCGCGAGGGAGCGCTGCTGCGCGAGCAGCTCGACCACTACCCGGACAAGGTCAATGTCAACCTCAAGTCCTCCAAGGTCGAGCGCAACTACGTGCTCTCCCGCATCCGTGATTACGACCTCGTCCACTACGCCGGTCACGCGGACTACGACGAGAAAAATCCCGCGGAGTCCGGCTGGATGCTCTCCGACGGCAAACTGAAGGCTGAAGAGGTCACCAACCTGACCGGCAAGAAACCCATGCCGGTGCTGGTCTTTGCCAACGGCTGCCAGAGCGGCCAGACCGAAGCCTGGAAACTCTCGGACAATTACGGAGACAATATTTTCGGGCTTGCCAATGCTTTCCTGATCTCGGGGGTCCAGCATTACATCGGGACCTTCTGGGAAATCCTGGACGAGCCGGGGAGGGAGTTTGCAATCGCGTTTTACCGGGACGTCCTGGAGGGGGCTTCGGTGGGCGAGTCGGTCCGGGCGGCCAGAAAGCACCTGATCGACAAGTACGGCGAGGAAACCATTGTTTGGGCAAGCTATATGCTGTATGGCGACCCCAGCTTCAGCTACCTGGCAAATGCGGAGGCGAAGGTGGAAGCGGAAGTGCCGGCCACGCAGGCCAAGTTCGAGCCGGAAGAGATGCAGTTGCGAGGCGCAGCAGCCGGGGCAATGCCGGCGCCCCGCCTAGGCGGGGCCAAAGCCGGGATCGGCAAATGGCTCGGGATCGGAGCCGTGGTCTTGTTGGTGGCCCTGGCCGGCATTTACCTGTTGCGGAGCGGCGCTTCGGTTGAAATACCGGAAGATTCGATTGCCGCGGCGTATGCGCAGCTGGAGAAGGGCGATCTCAAGTCCGCGGAGTCGGCTTTTGCGGGCATGTCCGAGGAGCGGGGAGAGGCCAAGGCCAGAGGCCTGGAGGGCCTGGCCGCGGTGGCGTTTCAGAAGAATGACCTTGCCGCGGCGAAAGACTACGCCTCCAAGGCGCTGGAGTCCGACGGGCAGTCCATCTACCCGCGCGTCATCCTGGGGAACATCGCTTATAACCAGGGCAACACCGGCCTGGCGGAGTCGGAATACCGCGCGGCCATTGCCGCGAACCAGGGCAAGACCTGGATGAAGTCCGAGGCTTACAACCGGCTGGGCCGGCTGGCAAGCGAATCCGGCCAGGACCAGGTTGCAGTCCAGAACTACCAGAGCGCGGTTTCGGCTGATCCGAAAAATGGACAGGCCGCGGTCAACTTGGGGCAGAAGCTGCTTTCCCTGGGCAACGTGGCCCAGGCGCAGACGGCCTTCAAGGCCGGGCTTCAGGCCAATCCCAACGACCAGACCCTGACCATGCTTATGGCCGAGAGCCTGCGCCGTTCGCAGGAAGCCGCTCTCGAGAAGGAGCGCGCGGGCCAGATCAACCAGGAGATCAACCAGTTGGTGCAGCGGTTCAAGGAGGGCAAAGTATCCGCGCCCCCGCTTTCAGGCGGGGCGGACGAATGGACGAGCAAGCCCATGACCATGGCCTTGATCGATTTCGGGTCCAAGGGCAGGTTCGGCATGGAGGGCGTGGATGACTTCTTCCGGCTGGCCGTGACCAACGCCCTTAAGAACAGCGGACGAGCCAAGGTGGTGGAAAGGGAAAAACTGGACAAGATCGTGCAGGAATTAAACCTGTCATCCAGCGCGCTGGCCGGCGACCAGACCAGGCTTCAACTCGGAAAGCTGTTCAGCGCCAGGCTGATCGGGACCGGAAGCATCATGAGCTACGCCGGCAAAGCCCAGGTCAGCCTGAGACTGATCGAAACCGAAACCAGCGAGGTGAAAATCGCAGTCACCTCCGAATACCCCGAGACCATGAGCGCGCAGGAAATCGCCAACAGCCTGGTGGACGAGCTGGCCAGGCAGCTTGCCGCGGCCTATCCTCTGCGCGGGGAAGTGGTGCAGGTCAACGGCGATGAATTGGTTTTGAACATCGGAGCGTCATCGGGCCTCAAGGCCGGGACCAAGCTCAGGCTTCTTGAGGACAAGCGGGTGAAAATCGGGGACAAGCTGACCACCAGCAGGTTTGAATTGGGGACCGCGGAAGTGTCGCGGGTGGAGTCGGAACTGGGCTATGCCAAAGTCAAGGAATCCAAGGCCCCGGCGAAGGCGGGAATGAAGGTCGAAGAGGTCACCGAATAAGGCCCTGAAAGTAAAACAGGCCCCAGAAGTTGTGGCAGGCCTGTTTCGCTTGACCAGGGGTGGTAAATGGGGTATATATTCCTAATGAAGGGCGATTATATGCGAAAAGCTCTGCTTTTTATTGTGATCGGCGGTATTTTCTTAGTTTCGGCAGTCCCTCTTAGGGCTCAGCAGTGCGTTAAGGACGGGATCACTTACGGCGTGACCAAAGGCAGTTTCAGCTCCAAGTGGTGGAACTACCAGGAGCGCGGGACGAGCTACATGGAGGGCGGCTGCTTTGAGCCGGCGTTGAAAGACATCGAGCAGGCGATCAAGCTGCGCACGGCCATGTCCCGGGTTGAATGCGACCAGCGCCGGGGCCGGACCTACGGCATGCACTTTGTTGACTACTTCGGCCATCGCGAAAAGGGCGTGGCGCTCTATCATCTCGGCCGGATGGACGAGTCCAGGAAAGAAATCGAGTTCAGCCTTTCCTGCGTGGAGTCCAGCAAGGCCCAGTATTACCTGGACCTCGTGCGCAAATCGCAAATTGAGACCGGAGCCCTGGACAAGACCCCGCCCGATTTTGAAATCGCGGGCCCGGCAAACAAGAGCTACACCAAACAGACCGAGTCGGCTGTTCAGGGAAAGGCCTGGGACGACACCTATGTCAAGGAAATCTGGATCGCGGGCGAACCCGTGGTCATCCCGGCTTCGGACCGGCAGATTGCGTTCAGCCAGACCATGCGCTTAAGCCCCGGCTGGAACAACTTCAAAATCCGAGCGGTTGACCTCGCCGGCAAGGAAAAGACCAGAGACTGGGCCGTGTTCCTTGACCAACAGGGACCGGAAGTGAGTTTCCTTGACATCCGCGCCCTGGCCGGAGGGCAACTGGAAGTCACCGGCGACGTTGTCGACGATTCCCCGGTGCAGAAGTTCCTGCTCAACAACCGCGAGGTGGCGCTGGAATCCGGCAAGACTTTCAGCGCGCGGCTCTCGGCCCAGGACGGCAAAATCTGGTTCAAGGCCTCGGACCTTGCCGGCAATGAAACCGAGGGCGTGGTTAACTTGAGTTCCGAGCCGCGAGGCGCAAGACTCGACCTTCGGAAATATTACGAAAAGACCAGAGAACTCGGCGACCGCCAGGTTTTTCCGGACAATCCCTATCTGGGGCTTGTTGTCCCGGCCGGCTGGGCCATGCCTCTTCCGGAAGCGGAAATGGAAGTCGCCTTAACCGAGCTTTACTGGGACCTCAAGGGGAAATACGACGTCTATACGGACAAGGACCCTCCCGCGATCCGGCTGCGCGGGTTCAAGGCCGAGACCAGGGTGTATTTCCCGGAAATCTATCTTGAGGGTTTTGTCGCGGACCCGGTGGGGTTGAAACAGGTTTTGATCAACGGCAAGAGCGTGCTTAAGTCCGAGCGCAAGAACATGTTCTTCAGCACCATCATCCAGCTTGCCCCGGGCATGAACCGGATCACCCTCAAGGCGGTCGACTTGAACAACAACGTCGCGGAAAAAGTTTTGCCGATTGTGCGCGAAGTCCCCCAGGTGCACAAGATGGACGAGCGCATGGTGGTCAGCATGCTGCCCTTCTACCAGATGGCCCTGATTTCAGGCGGGGTCCAGGAGATCGGCCCGGCGGCTTACGACAACCTGATCACCTCCATCGTCGGTCAGAAGCGGTTTAACTTTGTTGACCGCTCCAAGGTGGACGCGATTGTCCGGGAGCTCAAGCTCAGCCAGGAGCAGTTGGTGGACCCGGCCTATGTCCTCAAAGTGGGCAAAATGACCGCGGCCGAGGGCATGATCCTGGGCTGGGTCAAAGAAACTCCCAATTCCATTGAAGTCTATGCCCAGTTGGTGGACGTGGAGAGCGGGGAGGTCATGGCCGAGAAGGACGCCTACCAGCAGGACAAGAGTCTCGGCAGTCTCAAGTTCCTCACCCAGGGCCTGGCCATAAGGCTCAGGCAGGCGTTCCCGATCATTGAAGGAAAAATTCTCTCCGGCGACGGCAAGAAAGTGCAGCTGGACTTCGGGAAAAACCAGTTGATCAAACCCGGGATGCGGGTGATATTTTTTGAGGAGCAGGAGATCAAGGACGCGGACTCGGGCCAGAGCCTGGGGTTTGCCGCGGAGAAGTCGGGACTTGGGAAAATAATTGAAGTTTATGATAAGATGAGCCTGGCCCAAATGACCGGCAAGGGCCAGGCGTTGTCAGCGCAGGGAAAAGTGATTACGAAGTAATTCGGTCGCTTGACAGGCAGGGACCTGCTTGCGAGTGAGCCGGGGAGGGCGGAATGAGTTGTAAGAGTCTGGGGGCAATTTGTTTGCTTGCCTTTTTGATGGCGACTGAGGCCTGGGCCCAGGCCGGAACGAACTTCTTCACCACTTCTCCCCCCAACCCGGTAGGCTCCGGCGCGCGCGCCATGGGCATGGGCGGCGCTTTCATCGCCGTGGGCGATGACGGCACCGCGGCAAGCTGGAACCCGGCCTGCCTGATCCAGCTGGAAAAACCCGAAGCCAGCTTTGTGGTCACCGAGGACTTCAGGGACATCGATGGCGCAAAGGTGGACTTTTTCGGAGGCAATTACATCAGCATGTCCTATCCTTTCACAGTCAAGTCAAGCAGCCTGGACCTGTTCGGACAGAACGACATCAACATGATCCTATCCTTCAACTACCAGAAACTGTTCGATTCGTACTTTGATTTCAAGGGCGGGAGCCAGAAATCTGATCCTGAAGAGATCTATATGTATGAGTCGGATCCAGTATTCAGCCTGACAAAAAAGACCGTTAATCAGGACTTCACAATCTCATCCGAGCAGTCTGGCGATATCGGCGCCCTGGCCCCGGCGTTTGCCATTCAACTGGGACCAAAGTTGAGCGTGGGGGTAACCTACAACTTCTGGCGGGACGGCTGGCTGGGTAGTCGCGTGGACCAGGACTACAAAATCAACAACAATATTACCACCGTTAGCCAAATAGACTTTTATACGGACGTTAATGCTCCCTTTTGCACATGCAATGGCGGCCATTCCCCGTGCGATAATACTTATTATTATGTGGACGACCCGGCCTGTTTGACTCCAGACGAGTTCGCTTTAGCTGACCCGGAAAACACCACTTCCGGGACCGCTTCCACCAAAAGAACCACCAAGTTCAGGATGGAGGGACGGAATTTCAACGTCGGTGTCCTGTATGACGTAAACGGACGCTGGTCCCTGGGCGCGGTTTATCGCAGCCCGGTGGAGATGAAAGTGGAGCGCACGGATGAGGAGTTAAACATTAATAACGGCATCCCGAGCAAGCTGGGAGGAAAGTTTGACGACAAGATTTCCTTTCCGGCGTCCTACGGCTTGGGCACGGGATACAGGTTCTCCGATGCATTGAGCTTTACCACGGACGTCACCCGGGTGAACTGGAACGAATACGTTTACGAGCAGGAGGGCGGGACCAGGTACAGCCTGGTCAACGGTCTCAAGCCCGGCAAGGCGGAGATCGATCCCACCTACACGGTCAGGGCCGGAGGGGAATATCTGATCATCAAGCCCAAGTATGTTGTGCCGATCAGGGCCGGGTTCTTCTACGACCCGGAGCCGGCCAAGGACCAGCCCGACGAGGTCTATGGCATCACCGCGGGCAGCGGATTCGCCTTCAAATGGATGGCATTCGACCTCACCTATTTTTACCGCTTTGGCAACGATATAATTCTGAACGTTACCGCGGATCCCGCTCACGAACAAATCGTGGAGGTCAAACGTGGCGACCTGGCTCAGCACATGCTGATGCTCTCCACAATCGTCTATTTTGAATAGGGAGGGACGAAAATGAAACCCGGATGCTCTTATCGGTGGTTGATGGCTGCGGTTGGGTTCGTGCTTTTTATCTCAGCCGCTTCAGTCCGCGGCCAGACCTCCCTCCGGTTGATCGCGCCCGCCGGCACGATTCCGCCCGGCGGCGAGTTCTATGTTGACCTTTGGGTGGAAATCTCAAGCCAGATCAGCATCGGACAATTCGAGATCCCGATTGATTACGACCGGGACGTGGTCGAGGTTATCGAGGTCGAGCAAGGCACGGCCGCGGAAGTCGGACTGGACAGCCCCTCGCTTGTGGTCAACCGCATGTCGAACAATTTCACGGTCTATGACTCGATGTGGGGCAGGAGCGCCAAATGCGTGTATTATTCGGGCAATTGGTCCCTTGCCCGCATCAAGATGCGGGTCAAGAAGAATGCGCCCCTGGGAGTGAACACCACTTTCAACATCATCCCGATTGTCGGCAGGACCGATTATCTGTATGACTGCCTGGAGCATAACGGGATCAAGGTGGACTTCCTTTATCGCGACGGCATTGCCCTGACGCCCTTTGTGGAGCAGACCTACGATCTGGAGCAATACCTGGACGTGGACGCCGATTACAAGATCGGCGAAGGCGACGTTGATTTCTTTTCGGAGCTCATCAACAAATACCGTTATAACGTGAGCGGGCAATACCTGGTGAAACTGGGCGGCATCCAGATGGACTTCCGGGGCAACGCCCGGCCCGACGTCTATGACCTGGGTTCAGCGGACGCGGTTGCCCGTCCCACCCGGTTCGTGCGCAGCGGCACGAACGGCATCTGCAACAGCACCGCGGCCGCATCAGATGTTCAGGAAATCCCCTTAAACCAGGGCTCACCCTATTCCATCGCCATACTTCCCGGATCCAATAATGTCCTCAACACAGCCCCGGGAGGAGATGACACCCTTACCGGCATGGTCATCACCACCGGCGCCAACGGCATCTCCGAGACCACCAAAGCCGGCGACGACGTCCAGGCCATTATCGTGGGCAGGGGCGAGGCCAACCAGATCTGCGTCAGCCCGGGCCCGGACGGAAAACTGGCGACCACCATCGGCGGTGATGACGCCTCCTTTCAGCTCGCAAAGGAGATTGAACAAATCTTGACCTACGACTATATCACCCCCGGCAGGCCGGACGGCATAGAGGTTGTCTATCCGCCGCTCAACCTGAAGGAGGGCAACATTATCTTTCTGCCCAAAGCC
>Ga0315288_10005588_pt1 | contig 15988 bp, 31 predicted proteins | sample YL17G11_20_MG_FD_203454 | JGI IMG/M metagenome (GOLD analysis project Ga0315288, IMG submission 203454) | Sediment microbial communities from Yellowstone Lake, YNP, Wyoming, USA - YL17G11_20 | ecosystem: Environmental > Aquatic > Freshwater > Lake > Sediment | place: USA: Wyoming | collected...
CCAGGCCGGGCCTCGCCCGGTGGCCCTGGCCTGGATCTCCAGCTCGATCCCCTGCAGCTGCAGGGCGCGCGTCGGGACCTCGTAGCGCCCGGGCGCCGCGGCGCACCTACGGCAGAACGTCGCCGGGAACGGCCCGGGCGCGCCGTGCCACGTGTCGCCCGGCAGGATCCGCAGCAGGCTCCCGCGGCGCCCGCACAGGGCCTCGGTGGCCAGCTCGGCCGCTAGGTGGAAGAGTCCGAACTGCTCCTCGAACTCGAGGACCGGGGTCACGGCTTCACCTTCTCCGCGGCCTTGGTCACAGCCGCAGCTCGCTTCACCTTCTTCTTCGCGGCGGCCTTCATGGCCGCCGCATACCGCCGCCGGGCCAGGATCCCTTCGACCACGGCCTTCACGGTGTTGGAGATCGCGGCCTCGTCGATCCGGCCGTTCGCCAACGTCGAGCTGGCCTCCATGCGCTCGATCTCGGGCAGCAGGAGCCGCCACAGGTTCGCCGGCGTCGTGACGTCGGGATTGAAGCCGGCGCCCTTGAAGGCCTCGCGCATGACGTCGTCCGGGTGCGGCTCCTTCACCGGACCGTCCTGAACTTCTCGATCAGGGCCGCGAGCTGGAGCACGGCGTCGACGTGCAGGAAGACCTTGCCGCCGACGCTGTCCACCCCGTTCAAGATCACCACGTTCGGCCCAATGCCGTCCTGGCACAGCGTCACCGAGAGCGGCACGTACGCACCGTTGGCCAGGTCGAATCGCCGCTCGGTCTGCAGGTGGACGGGCCCAGGCCTCACGGGGATCGCGTTCGCCTCCTTCACGAGGACCTCGAGACGACGTCAACGATAAAGGCGTCGTCGTCTTCGTTGATCTCGACCTCGACGGTGTCCCCAACCCCGACCTCGAAGCTGGAGTGGACCAGCGTGGTGTACACGACGCGGCAGTCGTCACCGCCGTCGGACGAGGCGCAGCTTGAATCTCCGCCGACCAGGTAGCAGCGACGGTAGTCGTCGTCCCGCTCCACGATCTTGTCCACCTTGCAGATCACGGCACCCTCTTGTGCGTCGAGGCCTTCTCGGCCAGCTGGTAGCCCACCGTGCAGCCGCTCCAGCCGCCGCGTCCTGTCTCCGCGATCCGCAGGGCCTCGTTCCGCTCCTTCGGCGCCGTCAGGCTTACGCAGTGCTCGCAGTAGAACGCGTGCGCGAGGAAGGCCAGGCGGACGGTATCTGACCTGGACGCCGAGGCGTGAGGATCTCCTGGCGCGTGCGGCCTGTGCCTCTCGCACCAGCGAACCAGGCCGCCTCCGCTGCCTCCCACGAAGTCCTCGTAGCAGCCCAGCGACGTGCAGGCCAGACCGCTGGCACCGCCGCGCCCTCGCACAGGCACCGGCCCCTCCGACGCTCGGTGCTGGTCGCACAGGCCGGCCGGGTCCTTGTGCAGAGCCTGGCGAGCACAGTCGACCCCGGCGTTGTCCCTGTAGGCGCACGTGTGACTGCACCCGTGGCGGACGCATGGCCGCTCAGCGTGCCCTGCCAGCGCCTTGAGGCGCGAGGCCGCGACCTCCTCCAGCTCCCGGTTCTCGGCGAGCAGCTTCTCGAGCGGGCCGATCACCCACGTCCGCATGTAGAGGTCGACGCGCCGCCTCACGAAGAGCGTTACCTCGAGTTCGCTCTTGGGCAGCGGGTCGTCGTCACTCGGGTGTATGTGCCCGAACTCGGCCTTCTCGAGCCTGGCGCACGCCAGCAGCTCGGCCGCCTTCTCGGGGGTCACGTGGCCTCCTTGGTCAGCGGCACGAGCTTGAGATCCTGGCCGTAGAGCAGCGGGAGCCCGCACACGACGCAGCTGAACCCGGGCTTCGGGAGGACGGGCAGCTTCTGGTGCTCCTCGTAGGTGAACCTGTGGTCCGTCTGCAGTCTCCTGAGCCCGACGTCGGCCGTCATGGCCATGAACGAGGCCTCGTCGCCGTCCGGCGTCAGGACTCCGCGTTCACGAAGCACGGCCGCGCTCATGGGCAGGCAGTTCGAGTGGACCGGGCGCGAAGCGACCGGGCGCTTCAACTGGCTCACTGGTCACTCGCCACGAACCCGCGACCGTGGCACGCCGGGCAGGACGCGTGCCTGAGCAGCGACCACTTCCCGCCCTCGACCTTGACCTGGCCGACCCGCTTGAGCACCTGCAGGGCCTCGGTGGTCGAACTGCCAGACGGGTCGCGCTCCTTGTGGCCAGCTCCGAAGATCACGCGACGGATCTCGACGTTCTTCAACGGACCGGCCTGGAGCGCAGCGACCACCGCCTCCTTCGTGACCTTCGCCTGCTCGGGACGCTTCATGACGAGAGTCCCGCCATGACGGTCGCGATCAGCGCGCCGACGTCGCCGGCCTTGCCGTGCCTGGCCGCGACGCAGGCCGCGACAATCTGGCCGGTCGCGGTGATCACCGCGGCCTCGCGGTCGGCGTTCTCCCCGACGGTCCGCTGGACGGTCGCGGCCACGCGATACTGACCGCCGCCGAGGCGACGCGAGATCGAGTCTACGAGGTCCTGATCGACCCTGCGCTGCGCGCAGTCCTGCAGCTGCGCCACTCCGGACCTCATGATCTCGACCAGCGCGTGCTGCGTCTTCTGGACGGGGATCGCGCGCCCCGTCTCCCAGTTCTGCACGCTCGTCGCGCTCTTGCCGAGCGCCTTCGCCAGCTTGCCGCGACTGACCTTGGCCTGCTCGCGCCAGGCACGCAGCTTCTCCCCGCTGAGGCCGGCCTGCCAGTGGCCTGGCTTCCGGCCGCCCTTGCTCTTCCGCTTCGCCATGCGCCTCTCCTCTTCACCGACTCCAGTCGCCGCTTGGCGCTGTCTGTCAGCACGCGTATACTACCCGACCATGACAACGAAGAACAAGCGGCACACGAAACCCTCGGTTGTCAGCTTTCGTTGTCCGGCCGCTCTCATGTTGCGGCTCGACGCATACGTCGCGCAGCTCAAGGCAACGGCCCCAGGCGGGAACTGGACGCGCTCGAGCGCGGCCATGAACCTGGTGGTCAAGGGGCTCAAAGAAGCGTCAATCGAGCCAAACGGCAAGGAAGGGGAGGCCTAGTGGGGATCGAAGTGGACGGAGACGAGCCCGGCATGATCAACGTGAGGGAGGGGCTCGACCCGCTGGTGGCGGCCGAGTCCCTGGCCGCCAACGCGGCCGGAGCTGCAGACGCGGCGAACAAGCTGTTCGTGTGGTTCGCGTCGCATGGCTCGAACCTGTCACGCGAGCAGGCCCAGCACGCGATCGCGAAGGCCCGCGCGTTCGCCCTGACGGCGATCCTCCACGCCGACGAGATCCTCGCGGAGCTGGAGCCGGACGAGGACGAGGACGAGGACGAGGACGGTGAAGGCGAAGACGGTGAGGACGGTGAGGACGGTGAGGGCGACGGTGAGGACGAGGAGGCCGACGGTGGCGAAGAGGCGTAGCCGCAAGGAGCCAAGCGCCTTGGCGCCCGACAGCCTGACGGAGGCGGTGGCCGCGCTCGCCAGGTGCCGCATGGACGCAGAGGCCTCCGGAGACACGAGCCTGGTCGCGCGCTGCGACGCGGCCGGCGCGGCGCTCGTCGTCGACCGGGACACGTGCCTCACGTGCAACGAGCCGATCAAGCCCGGCATGGTCCGCGTCATGGACGCCGCGGGCGCGCGTCACGTTTCCGGCGCGCTCGTGTGCCGCAAGGGCGGGCCGACGTGAGCGGGAGCGATCTCGTCACGGAGGGCGGCTCGCACTTCCGCGTCACGGTGCAGGACAGCCGGTGCCTCGTCGGCATGCGCGTGATCTCGTCCTGTGGCGACACGGCCTCGTGCGTGGACCTGACGCCGCGGCAGGCCCGCCGACTGGCGAACAGGCTCCTCGGCGCCGCAGCCTGGACCGAGTCGCTGTCCGGGCTCGTGCTCGGTGACGACTGTGGCCTCGAATGAACGAGGACGAGCTGAGCGACGAGGACCGGGTCGAGACCCTGCCGGCCGAGAAGGCGAAGCCCGAACGGCAGGCCGCCGGCGGCATGATCCCGCGGCGGATCGAAATGCCGATCGGGCTGTGGAACGAGGTGCTGGAGCTGTCCCGCGAGGGCGGCGTTGACTACCGGGACACGCTCCTCGCGCTGCTGGACCTCGGGATCCAGTCCCAGGCCGAGGCGCGGTTCAAGCCGCGGTTCGTCGCGATCGACGGCAAGGTCCTCGAGCGGGTGACGGCAGCCGCGGCGAGCGGGCAGTCCCAGGAGGCCGCGCTCGTGCAGCTGGTGGACCTGGGCCTCCAGGCCAGGCGCGCCGCGGGCCAGGCAGCCCCGCAACCTCCGGCCCCCAGCGGGACCAGGGTGCGGATCGACGTGCTCCCAGGCATGAAGCGGTTGATCGAGACGTGGCTGGACACGGTCCCGGTCCCCGGGGACGTGATCTCCGTCGGCGGCGAGAGCTACGAGGTCCAGCAGCGAGCGTGGACCGTGAGCATGAAGGGCTCGACGGCCTACCTGCGGGTCAAGGCGTATGGAGGAAGCGCGTGAGCATGGACCCTGACACCGCCCGCAAGCTGCGCTCGGCCGCACAGACCTTCACGGGCTGGCTCGGGACCGCGGACGGCCTGCTGAACGACGTCTACCGCGCCGCTGACGGCGGCCTGCCGACGAAGGCCCTGGCCGCGGCCTCGATCGCGAACCGGGTGCTCTCCGCGTTCTTCGAGCCGCAGACCGCGACCGAGCAGCTCGAGGCCGCCGGATACCAGCTGACCGACGACAGCTCGTTCGCGCGCTTCATGGTCCGCACGCTCTACACGTCCGGGCTCCCACACGAGCAGGACCACGTCGACGGCGAGGCCGAGGAGGGAGGGCGCAAGGGCCAAGGCCGGAGAATCGTCTACTGGTGCGAGCGCCTGGTCGCAGCGATCTACGCGGGCGACACGCTGTCCGAGGGCCCGTTCCTGCGGCCGGGAGGCAAGGAGGCCATGGCCGCGGCGGTCGGCGACACCGTCTGGAAGGGCGGCACGGACCTCATGCTCGGGATCAGCGGCCTGAGCCTCGCCGGCGGCCAGCGGACGAACGACCGTGCTCTGCGGATCGTGCCCATGGAGCCGCCAGGCGTGTTCATTGGCGAGCCCGGCCTCGACTGGTACGTGAACCGGGTGCGCCGGCATGAGGGCGACGGGACCAGGACGATCATGCTCATTGGCGGGACGGGCAGCGGGAAGAGCACGCTCGGCCGCCTGGTCGCGCGCGAGCTGGGCCTGGGGACCAAGCGGACGCTCAAGGTGTCGAGCCGCGTCCTTCGGACGCTGCCCGTCAACGACCTGCTGGACGCGATCTCCATGGCCTCTCCGGACGTGCTCCTCGTGGACGACGTCGGGTCCATGTTCTACGACGACCACACCGGGCCCGAGACCATGCTCGATTTCCTAGAGAGCCTGCGCGGGAGGGTCAAGCTCGCGATCCTGACGTACATGCTCGACTCGCGTCACGGTGAGGACGAAGACGGCGCCCGCTACTTCTCCGGCATGCGACCCGGCCGTGTGGACGAGATCCTGACGGTCAAGCGTCCGTCACCACGGGTGACCGAGAAGATCCTGACGCACTACCTGGGCGAAGGAGGCCCGGCAGCAGCCGGCCTGACGCCGGCCATGTTCAAGGACGTGGTCAAGCGGTGCGCCGCAGCCAAGCTCACGGGCGCCTACCTGGGCGAGGTCGCGCGCAGGATTCGCGCACACGGCGCAGCGACCTACAAGGGCGAGATCCAGCAGGTCGTAGCCTGCGCCCCGAACTTCAACCAGGACAGGCTGCCTAGAAGGCGCAGTCGCGTTCGCGCCAGGAAGCCCAAGAGGTAGCCATGCCCATGCCACGCTCGATCGACGGGTCCGACGAGACGCCCAAGTGCCAGCACGGCTACTGGCTGCACGCGTATGTCCGCTGCCCCTGGTGCGTCGGCTTCACGGCCGAGACCGCGGACGTGATCCCGGTCGTCGGGCCCGGCAACGGCTGGCTCCTGCGGCGAGGCCAGACCCCGTGCATGCGCTGTGGCGGGCCGGGCGGCTCCAGTTCCGGCCTGATCCCCAAGTGGTGTACGACGGAGTTCTACAGCGAGTTCAGCAAGCGCGAGAACCTGTGCTTCGGGTGCGGCTGCGACACCGCGGACCACCCGCTTACGCCGGCCGAGGAGGCCCAGCTCGTCAACCTGTTCAAGCTCGGGCCGGAGGGCGTGCCGCCGGCCGTGCGCGCCGAGGCGCTCCGCAAGCACGCCGAGTTCATGAAGCGCACGCCGTCGGTCGAGCAGGTTGTCAACAGCTACGACGCACCGCCGCCCGAGTATCCGCCACGCGGGGAGAGGTTCTGACAGTGGGTACGCGCGTACTGACCGAATCGCTCTGCGACAGGTGCGGGCTGAAGCACGTCGAAGAAGGGGCCCATGGCGGCATGCCGCCGGTGGCGTGGAGCTTGACGCAGCTCTCGATTCGGGCGGCAGGAGAAGGCTGGTCTGGAGGCGGCCTGAAGGTGGTGTGGCACCTGTGCCCGCTCTGCACCCAGGCGGTTCAGGATCTCGTCGGCGCGCTCTCCATGCCGCAGGGCCAGGACGACCCCGTCACGATCTCGCCGACCACGGCCTACGTCGAGGCCACGACGCCCGCGCAGCAGTCGCGGACGGAGCCTGAGCCGGAGCCTGAGCCGCTCTACCCGTACGTGTCCTGCCACCTCCACGCGCCAGCTCCTGGCTACACCGTCTGCCCGCATGTGCTCCGCGGTGCGCGGGCAGGGACGACAGTCCCTCCGACAGCGGAGCGCGTTGGACAGATTCTCTGTCAGACCGGCCAGTGCAGGCCAAGCCAACCGAACGCTGACCTGGCACCCGACCACATGACGAGGTTGGTCTGCCCGACGTGCGCGAAGGAGAAGGGCTGGATCGTGCCAGGCGAGGCGGAACCATGAACGACGTCGTCGTGATCACCGGGATCCGCGAGCTGCACCCGAACTCGCGACACCTGGTCGCCGAGCGCGTGCAGGCCGTGTGCGGCGAGACCTCGGTCATGGTCTTCGGCGGCGCGCTCGGCGTGGACACCGAGGCCCTGATCGCGGCCGGCGAGTACAACCCGCACGGCCCGCCGCAGCGTGTGGTCGTCGTGCCGTTCACGCTCAAGCACCAGCCGAACGAGGCGCAGAAGGCAATCCGCTACTTCGCCCACGTCGTGCGCGAGCTGGGCCTGCCGCAGGGCCGATCCGCCTACCTGCAGCGCAACGACGTCATGCTCGAGCGCGCCGCCGCCGTCAACCAGGCCCGCAAGAACGACCAGCACTCGCTGCTGCTCGCGTTCACCGACGGTCGCAAGACCGGCGGCACGGCCTACACGATCAAGGAAGCCAAGAAGCTCGGGATCAGGACGGTGATCGTGACCGTGGGAGGGACAGGTCGTGAGCCCTGAAGATCGAGCTGAGCTGCGGCGCCTCACCGAGCGGGCCGCGAAGACCGAGGCTGCATACACCTGGTGCGACGAGTGGGACGCGAACTACCACGTCGTCTCGGACTACCTGCACGCCGTCCCGCCGTCGGTCGTGCTGGAGCTGCTGGACGAGATCGAACGCCTGACGCGCGGCCTCGCGTCGTGGCGCGAGCGGCACGAGGAAGCACTGCGCCCGCGGGGGCCCACGCACAAGCAGGAGAGGGTCGAATGAGCGTTGATCTGTCGAGTCCGCGGCGCATGACGAACAAGACCGGCATGGTCGGCTGCGACCTGGTGCTCGAGCTGCCGGCAGGCACAACCAGGGCCGCGCTCAAGCTCGGCATGCCGAAGCCGGAGAAGCTCACGCCGGCGCACGTGAAGGCGTGGCTCGCGCAGCACCGCGCCGCGTGGCCCGAGCCGTTCCACCGGCACGTGGACGCGCACGGCGTCTCGTGGGGCTTCGTCAAGCCAGCGGAGATCGCGCGCTACGTCCCGCTCAAGCGGACGAAGAAGGCCGGGAAGTACGGCGTGGTGGTCGTGGACCTCTGCGAGAACTGCCTGGGGGCCTGGGCACCGTCTCCGCGCTGGAAGAAGGTCGGTCCGCACTTCCGCGTGCGTGCGATCGAGACTGCGAAGGGCATGACCGTCGAGATCATGTGCGGAGCGTGTCTCATGCGCGTGAATCGGGTCCGGTTCTATCAGTTCCTCGGTCTCGTCCAGCTGCACGGTGACGTGCCGACGACCTCGCGTGAGCAGCTCGCGGCCGTCGAGGCAAAGGCCGAGGCCGCCGCGCCGAGCTACACGTTCAGCCAAGCGGTGGCAGGTCGCCCTTCGCCTGCTCCGGCGGCATGCTGAAGGCAAGCGTCTCACCCAGGAAGATCCGGAAGGCGGTTGCGCCCCAGTCGACCCATGAGCCGTAGCAGGGCGCGCATAGGTGTCGCCCGAACAGCGTGGCGGCGACCTGGTCTGGCGCGATCACGACCTGGCAGCGAGCGCAGGTCGTGTCGCCAGCGGTCACGTCAGCCGCCCTTGCCGCTGCGAACCGCCCTGTAGCTGAGCACGATCGCGAGCATGCCGCCGACGACGCCGATCACGGTCGCGGCCATGTTCCACCGCTTCTCGCTGATCTCGCCAGCTGACGGAGGCGGCGCCGGCTTGTCAATGTCCCATGGCAGGGCCTTCACCGTCGGCGTCTCGTCGGCGTCCTCGCCGAGGAAGCCATAGCGCGAGAGTTCGGCGACGGTGTAGGGCACGAGCTACCTCCTCGTGTGCGGGTAGTAGAGCTGGGCACGTGCCCTGGACAGGACCTCCGCCACGGCGTTGCGGATCATGTAGTCGTCGGCCTGGGGCGGCAGCTTCTGCAGGGCCTGGATCACCTGCGCCAGCGACCCGGCAGCAGGGCTCGCAGGCTTCGGTGCCGTCCGGGCGGGGGCGAGCTTCGGGGAAGAAGATCCCGAGGCCCGCCCCCGCCCGCGCAGGGACGGAAGCGCGGCAGAGGAGGCCGCGCTTCCGGTGGGCGAAGACGTCGGAGCTGCAGGCGGGACCGTGGCCTGCACAGGAGGAGCGCGTCGCGGCGTGGCCCTGCGCGCAGGCGCCTCGTCAGGCCAGACGGCCATGATCTCAGGAGCGCCAACGGGCTCTCGACCTCGCACGCGGGACATGCTGGCGTAGCCGTCGCGGCTGTAGGAGCTGGCCGAGATCGGCATGCCGTTCCGCCGCACAGGCACAGGCTGGCGGGCCTGGTAGCCGCCGCCGAAGGCCCGCGCAGCGACGCCAGGCCGGCGCAGGGCGCCGCTCCCGCGCTTCAAGCTCCGGCCGTAGGGCTGGCCGTCAGAGCCCACGCGCTGGAGCATGAAGTCGTAGCCGCGCCCGGACGGGTCGCGGGTCTTCGACAGGACGGCGACGGGCACGTCCTTGCCCTCGAGGCGGACGACCCACTCCCCGACCGACCCGATCGCGACCTCGCTGTGACTCGCCATGACGTTCTCCTTCAGCGTAGCAGGGCCACCAGCACCCGCGACCTACATGCCCAGGGCCCGCCGAATGAAGTTCATGCACCCCGGAGGCCTTGGGGCCAGCGCGTACTTCTGCGTCTCGCCCGTGAGGGTGTACTGGCCAGGGGACTGGGCGCTGCCCTGCGCGGTCCAGATCCCGAAGTAGGCCTCGGAGTTCGCGCCGGCGGCGTCGCCCTTCCACGGCTCGTCGTAGGCCTCGAAGACGAAGCCCTTGACCGAGATCGAGGCCAGGTAGGCGGAGATCGCGTCGTAGTGCCACTGCGCGTAGGTCTTGTTCGCGATCGCCGCGGGCTGCTCCGGCTGCGTCCCGCTCGTCGGCCAGCCGGTCTCACCGATCCTGGCCTCCGTCGTGACGCCGTTGGCGGTGAAGGCAGCGTCGAGCGCCTCGTATGACCCCTTGAAGCTGGCCGTGACCGCGGCGCCGAACTGCTCCTTGGTCGGGCTCGGGCCGATCGCCGCCGCGATCCCCGAGTCGAAGTATGGGTAGACGTCCGCATACACGAACCCGTCGCACGCGGCCAGGAGGTCGAGGATCGCCTGGCGTGTCAAAGCGTAGGCCGGAGTCAGGTTCGAGACGGCCGCGAGCACGCCCCACTCCTGCCGCGTCGACACCTTGATCGAGAGCCCGAGCGCCAGGATCTGCGCCTTCGCGTAGCCGATCAGCGTCGTGATCGCTGCGGCCGAGTTCGGGCCCCAGATACACTCGGTCCCGATCACCAGCTCGTCCACGACGCCAGGGTAGGCCTGCGCCTGCGCGAGCGCGTAGTCGATCTCGACCTGGGTCCACGCGACGTTGATCGAGTCTCCGCCAGGGTCCGCCCCCTGCTGGTAGCACCCAGCGGTGACCTTGAGGCCGGCAGCTGCCGCAGCCTGAATGTTCAGCCTGTTCGAGTCCTGCACGATCGGCGTGCCCTGCCAGACGAACGTGCCCTGCCCGTAGGTCGCGATCCGGCCGAAGGCCGGCGCGACGACCTGGAGGAGCGCCGTCACGTCGGCCAGGGAGTAGCCGTTGTAGAGGACCGGCTGGCTCCCGACGAACGGCCCGACGTATGGCTCGAACGCGACTCCGTAGTAGCCCATGATCAGCTCCTGCTAGAACACCTGCCGGCCGACGGGCGGCGGCGGGGCAGCCTGCTGAGCCGAACGGGCCTGCGCCTGGAACGCCTCCTCACGCTTGCGCGCAGCTCGAGCTGCGAGCGCCTCGCCGGCCCACTGCTTCACCATGAGCGCGATCTTCGGGAGCAAGAGCGGCAGGGCCATGGTCGCCTGCTCGCCGAGCGTCTCCTGGGCCTTGCAGCGGAAGCACAGCACGCTCTCCTCGCCGCAGCTGGAGCACGTGTGCTTCTCGACCTCGCGCTCGACAGTCACGCCGACGCCGGCCTTGTTCGCGAACTCGCGCAGGACGGCCTCGCCGTCCGTGCCTGGGCACTTCAGCCGCGCGAGCGTGTCCTTGATCTGCTGGTCGAGGCTCACGTGTCCTCGCCTTCCCCGTCGGCCTCGTCGTCGTCGCAGCAGCAGTCGACCAGCCTGCAGGTCGGACAGGGCCGATCTCGATCCGCCTCGGCCTCCAGCGCGGCGACGCGCGCCTTGAGCGCGGTCAGCTCGAGCGCGAGCGCGGCCTCGTAGCGCGTCGGGCGGACCTGCCCGCCCTCTGCCTTGGCCCGCTGCAGCTCGCCCTTCACCTGCAGGAGGCTGGCCTGGTTCTGCTCCGGGAGCGCGCTGAAAGCCTCCAGCGTGAGCAGGTCTAGCCGCAGCTGGCCCGGCTCGGGCTCGACGTAACAGAGGAAGGACAGGCACTCGAAGCAGACGGTGTGGTCGCCGCCTCGCGGCGGCCTCACGGTGCCGTGCTCGTGCTTGGCCAGCGTGAGGTCCACCTGGCAACGCGGGCAGAACAGCTGGCACTGGTCCGGGTAGTGGAACGTGTCCACGCTCATGTCTCGGCTGCCCTGGCGCCTGACCCGCAGCACCGCTTGAACTTGGGGCGCTGGCCCTTCACGACCAGGCCGCACGGGCACGGGTCGTTGCGCCCGACCTTGGCCGCCGTCCTCCGGATCGGCTCGGCCCACTCGGCCACGATCGGATCGGCCGAGTGGGTCACTGTGCCCTTGACCAGGTCCACCATGAAGTGGGTGCCGTTGGCCAGCTTCCCGCCCTTGCGCGGGACGACGTCACGAACGACCTCGTCCTGCTTGTAGACCTCGTCGAGGTACTCGACCACCTCGAACGCGGCCCCGGTCAGGATCTCGTCGTCCTCGTCCTCGGGATCGAAGCCGACGTGCTCGAACGCGGCGAGGAGGCGGTAGCAGATCCCGTGGTGGGCGCCGTGCTCGTCGTAGACCTCGTCCCCGTCCTCGTCCACGACTGTGGGCGCCGGCCCCACCCGCCTCCAGAAGCCGACCACGGCGGCCCAGGCCGCCTGGAGCCTCGCCTCGGCCTTGGCGCGAGCGTAGGCCTCGATCACGGACTCGACGTTCTTCCGCATGTCGAGCACGGTCACGCTAGAACCCCTCCCTGCGCGGCGGCCACTCCTCTGGCTGGAAGTCGACCTCCTTCACGCGCCCCTTGCCGTCGAGCCTGACGTTGCGGACGTGCCCGGCATGCCGCGCGAACGAGACGCTGTCGCCATTCTCGTTGGGCGTGGTCTTGTCGCCGACCATGAGCTTGCCCAGGCTCCCGAGCATGTCGAGTCCGCGCTCGATCGCACGAGTGACGACCTGGCCCTTCTCGGCCAGCGTGATCCCGTAGTTCGGCTCGCCCTCGTCTCCGTCCTCGTCGCCCTCGAGTCGTTCCGCTTCACGACGAAGCTCTGCGGCCCGCTCAGCGTTGGACGGCGGCCTGGCGGCAGGCTTGCGCTTCGTCGCCTTCTTCTTGGCCACAGGCACCTCCCTCAGTCAGCCGCGTGTCTCGAGTCGATTGACTGCCTAAATGCGTGAGCTTGCGCGAACGCGCAAGACATAGCATTTAGGCACGACAGCTGCTCACGGCCTCGATCAGCCTGGACAACCGGCCGGCCTCAGCGTCGAGGTCGGCCAGCTCCCCGGAGTTCTCTACCACGGCGTCGAACAGCAGCAGCTCGCCGCCCAGCACACGCCGGCGGAGGTCAGCGACCTCGGCCTCACTCCCATGCGCGTCCGCCCCCGGGATCGGGTGCGACGGCCGGTGGATCAGGACGTTGAACACCCGCCCGCGGTCCCCCAAGTACTCGCGCAGGCCGACGCGCTCGTTCTCGAAGCGCCCGTCGGAGACCACGACGAACGGCGCGCCACGCGCCAGGCCGCGATCTGCGAGACGGTGGACCCACACGTCGCGGTGGATCTGATCGCGCCCGACCTCGGTCCCGAGCCACTGGAGCCAGTACCTGACCGTGCTGCCGTAGTAGCTCGTGCTCTCCTTGACGCTCGCGTTGGCGTAGGAGACCTCGAGCGGAATGCCAAGCAGGCTCAGCGCGGTCTCCTTGAGCGGGTCCGCAAACGCGCAGCGCACGGCGGTCTGGCCGCGCATGTTCAGCTGGACCGCGATCTCGTCGGCCAGGGAGTCCTTCCCGTTGTCCGAGTTCCCGAACACGACCACGAACGTCGGGCGGTTCATGCGGCCCTCGCCTGCTTGGTGGTGGGGCGGGCCGCACGGTCCAGGCGTCACCCTGTTGCCGTGCGGCCCGCCTGTTGGGCGGTCTAGGCGCGGCGCTTCAGCGTCGCGTGCTCCTCGGCGACGCCGAGCGGGTGCGGCGGCGTCAGGCTCCGGTTCGCGACCTGGCAGAAGTAGAAGGGCTGGTTCGCGTCCCCCTTGCCGTGGGGCGACTGGAGGATCGCGTTGAACGACTTCTCGTAGAGGTTGCGGGCCTCCTCGAGGTTCTTGTAGACCTTCACGACCACGGCCGTGTAGGTGCCGCTGTGGCACGGGATCACGACCGTGTCGCCGACCTTGTACTTGGGATCCGAGATCGTGGCCGCGGGGGCGGCCGTGGCAGCCTTCGTGTCCGTCATGAGACGCTCTCTTCCTTCGGGCCGTTGCCCATGTTGCTCTCGTAGTCCTCGTGAGCCTTGCTCTTGGCGGAGGCCAGCGCCACCGCGGGGCTGCCAGCGACGAGCCTGCAGTCCTGAACGTCGACGCCCCAGAACATGCAGGCCGCGCCCTGGCACGGCACGACGAGCGTGTCCGCGACGAGCTGCGGGTCCGGATCGCCCGGCTTGGTGCCGGCCGGCGTCTTGAGCCCGAAGACCCCCCCGAAGGACCCGCTGGCCTCGTAGACCATGACCTCGCGGCCCAGGTCGAGGCCGCCCTTGCCGCCGAGAATGCCCTGCGTGGTCTGTGCCCGCGCCATGCCGACTGGCGTCATTTGCACCTTGATCTCCCCACGCAGCCCGCGAGGGACGACCTGGACCTGCGTCAGGATCGGGCACATGAGTGCCTGCTCGGTCATGGTCAGAACCCCTCGCCAGGAGCAGCGGCCGGAGGCCCGCCCGCACCCGGCGGCACGAACGGCCGCAGCACGCTCTCGGGGAACAGGTTCCAGAGGCTCCCAGGGGCCAGCTCGACCCACTCACCACCGTAGCCGGTCGTGGCTCGCGGGGTCGAACCGGAGGGCCTGGGCGCGCTCAGGGACGGCGTGAGCCTGGAGGCCGCGCCGTCGATCGCGTCGGACAGCCAGTGGAGACCGCCAGCCACGACCGTCTTGAACGTGTCGATCTTGGCCTGCCGCTGATCGGCGGCCAGCGACGGCCTGGACCCTCCCGAGATCAGGCCCAGGCCGACGTCAGCGTGTTCGCGAGGCCGGCCGCCCCCGAGCTGGAAGTCGCCGTTGGGCATGTCGCCGAACGAGAAGGCCTCGTCCGGGCTCGGGAAGGGCTGACCAGCCGCGTCGAACGCGGCGGGCATGCCGAAGTGCGCCGCGGCGTCCCGCACCTCGGAATGGAACATGCGGCTCAGGTCGACGGCGCGCTCCGCGTCGAGGCGGCGGGCCTCCCCGAACATGCCGAGCAGCCCACCCTCGGGCAGGTCACCGAACACGCCCGGGTTGTTCACGACTCCGGCCACCGCGGCTCCCCCGAGCTTGTTGACGATCTCCAGCAGCCTCTCGTCGGTGAGCTGCCCAGCGTCGAGGCAACCGGCCTCGAGGAGCTGTGCCCGCAGCGAGGCCACCAGGGCTTCGTTGAGCGCGTCAGCCGGAGAGGTCTCCGTCGCGGCCCCGCCAGAACTCACCGATCCACTCATGCCGCTCATGCTGTTCCCTTCTTCCGGGCGACCAGGATACCCTCCAGGGCCTCCAGGTCGCCTTGAATCGCGCCTGTCCTGGCACGCGCCCCTCCAGCCCCTGCCTTCAGGTCCAGCTGGATCGACCGCAGCCATGCCTCGTTGTCGATCACCGTCGCGTAGGGGCCGCCCTTGAACAGGCCCTTCTCCATGGCCTGCCGCTCTGACGCCTTGAGCACCCACGGCACAGGCGGGAGGTCAGCCGGCGTGAGCCGGGCTGTCTTCTCCACGAGAGCCTGGAGCGCGAGCGGGGTCATGAGGCCTCGGACGATACGGACGAGGACCGACATACCTTTCGGCATGGCGTCGTGAGAGCGCGCTCGACGGACCAACCGTCACGGTTCATGCGGGCGCCGATCACGGATCCGGGAATGCCTGACTCTTCGGACCACCTCGCGATCGACTGCGTCTTTCCGGAATGCGTGAGCAGTCGCTTGTCGGGCGTGGCCTCTTCGGTCAACGCGCGCTCGACGGTCCAGCCGTCGTCAACGCGCGCACGGATCGTGCTACCAAGAATGCCAGTTTCTTCTGCCCACTCCGCAATGGGTAGCGTTCGCCCGCCCATGGTCAGGAGCCTATTGTCGCTCTTGTTGCGGCACTGCTCCTTGCGGGTGGCCCACCTGCAGTTCGCCGGCTCGTAGTTCCCGTCGTTGCTGATCCGGTCGATCTGGTGCCCGCCAGTCGGCCTCTTACCCATGTCTCGAGCGAATGCCTCGAACGAGAACCGCCAGGCGTCGCAGACCGTAATCCCGCGACCTCCGTAGCGGTAGTAGCACGGGTCGTTCTTGTCGTAGCACCTTCTGATCATGTTAGCCCAGGTCTGCCTGAGAGAGCGACACAGCAAGCACTGGCGCAGAGCTTCGCCGTCCGAGCCAACGTAGTGCGGCGCGGACTGACAGCACTTGGAGCAGGTTTGAACGACGCGGCCGGCCACAGCTAGTCCTCTCCGTCCTCTTCGTCCTCGTCCCCCTCACAGTTCGGATCGTCCGGCCCGGGACAGCCCTCTTCTCCGCAGGCCTCGCAGACTTCCTCGTCCTCGTCGTCGTCGTCCTCGTCGTCGTCCGAGGGGCAGTCGACCGAGCACGCCATGCCGGCCTTCGCGCCGCAGTCCTCGCAGGCGTCGCCAGTCGAGTCCCCGGACTCCTCGGTCTCGTCTCCGCTGCTCTCGCCGCTCTCGCTCGCGGCCTTGCCCGCCTTGCCCTTCTCGTCCTTGGCCACCTCGTCCTCCTCGCCCTCGAACCAGTGCTCGAGCGCCAGTTCGATCTTCCCGATCAGCCTCTGCCCGGCCTTGTCCGACGTGC
>Ga0315288_10005589_pt1 | contig 15985 bp, 12 predicted proteins | sample YL17G11_20_MG_FD_203454 | JGI IMG/M metagenome (GOLD analysis project Ga0315288, IMG submission 203454) | Sediment microbial communities from Yellowstone Lake, YNP, Wyoming, USA - YL17G11_20 | ecosystem: Environmental > Aquatic > Freshwater > Lake > Sediment | place: USA: Wyoming | collected...
TCCTCCGGACGACAGGGCCGGACTTCGCACGCTCCGCGTGCTCGTTCGGCCCCTCCAGTACGCTCCGCGTGCTCGTTCGGCCCCTCCAGTACGCTCCGCGTGCTCGTTCGGCCCCTCCAGTACGCTCCGCGTGCTCGTTCGGCCCCTCCAGTACGCTCCGCGTGCTCGTTCGGCCCCTTCGCGAGAGACTACCGCCGGCCGGTCAACGACCGCCTCCCGGTGGCCGCTGAGCGGGGTGGCGGGAGCATCGTGCGACGTCGCTTCCGGCGCGGGATCGCTGACGAGACCACCGGCTCGATATAGCCGAACCCCTCCGGCTTGCAGGTGGGTAGCGGCTGGCCGAGGACACGTTCGATGTTCCGCACCGTGTCGCGATCAGTCGCCGTTACGAGAGTCATGGCATCGCCGTTACGCGTAGCCCGCCCGGTGCGCCCGACACGGTGGATGTAGTCGTCCGGCGTCTCGGGGATGTCGTAGTTGATGACGTGCGAGATCGACGCCACATCCAGGCCTCGCGCCGCGATGTCGGTGGCGACCAGCATCTGGAACTGCCCGGTCCGGAACCCCTCCATGGCCTCGTGCCGCTGCGACTGGGACTTCGCGGAATGCAGGGCCGTGGCCCGGTAGCCGGACCGGATGATCTGGCCGGCCACACGGTCGGCTCGGTGCTTGGTCCGCGTGAATATGAGCACGGAGGCCGTCTCGGTCTCCTCGAGCAGGTGGAGGAGGAGCTCCGTCTTCTGCTCGTGGCCGACCAGGTACAGCGTATGACCCACAGTGCTCGGCGGCAGGGACGGGCCCACGGCAACGCGCTCCGCGTCGCGCACGATCCCCTTCGCGAAGCGGTCCAGCTCCGGCGCGAACGTGGCGGAGAATAGCATCGTCTGGCGCTCGCGCGGGACGGCCGACACGATATCCCTCACCTGCGGCAGAAAGCCCATGTCGAACATCCGGTCGGCCTCATCGATGACCAGCAGTTCGACTCCGCCCAGGTCGGCGTTGCCGCGGTCGAGATGGTCGAGCAGACGGCCGGGACAGGCCACGATGACGTCCGTGCCCTTGAGTAGGGCGCGCCTCTGTGGCTCCATCCCAACTCCGCCGAACACCATCGCCGTCTGGATCTTGGTGAACCGCGCGGCCTGGCGGACCGCGGCGTGGACCTGCTCGGCCAGCTCGCGGGTCGGCGCCACGATGAGGGCCCGCGTGCGCCGGCGCTTCGGCGGCGTGGCGAGCAGTGACTGCAGGAGCGGAAGTGCGAAGGCCATGGTCTTGCCCGTGCCCGTCTGGGCCGTGCCGATCAGGTCACGCCCGGCGAGGGCGGGTGGAATGGCGGCCTGCTGGATCGCGGTCGGCTCCGTGTAGCCGATGGCGTCGACGGCTTTCTGCAGGCGTGCGTCTAGTGCGAAGTCGCTGAAGTGCATCGTGCCTCTCTTCTTGCCAGCTATCGTTAAGGTTGTGTCCACATGCCCGGGAATAGCTGGTCTCTGCGTGCGCGACGGCGGGCATGGTGGCCCACGAGCCCGGCACGCGCCGGGAGTGGATAGCACTCATCGAGTAGTGGCGAAACAGCCGTTGGAGAGGCGAGGAAAGGCGAGGAGGCCGCGGAGGCTCCGGTCGACTCAGTAGATCCAGGCCAATGCCAGGTCGTGCTGAAGAGCATACCCAAGGGGTGCCGTGGGGCGCAGCTCGGTGCCGCGCCTCCGGCATCTAGGTTACACTACTCGGTCACACTTGGCAAGCGCCGGACCTGCACCGGTGCGAGACCCGGTGCCGCTAGCCCCTCAGCTCGTAGGTCGCGCTGACGTTGCACGAGAGCTCGATTTCGCCCGGCGTGAACGCACTGGCTGGGCCCTCGCCCCCCATGGCGCCTGGGCTTGCGGACTGCACCATGGCGTTGTAGTAGTCATAGCGCGGCGCGTACTCGGGGCTCCCGCTGATGTTCCGGGCCTGCCCCAGGCGCAGTCCCGCCGCATCGGCCAGGGCTTCGGCGTTCTCCTTGGCGTTCTTCACCGCGAGCTTGAGACACTCCAGCTTCTCGGCGCGGTCGTCCTCCCTGAAGAAGACGATCTGGGAGATCTCGTTCGCGCCCTCCTCGAGGGCGACATCCACGACGAGGCCCGCCTCGCTCGCGAGCTTGTCCACATCCTCGTTCACCACGCGTACAGTGAATTGCGTCGTCATGCGGTAGCCTTCGATCTGGAGGTGGTTAGAGTCGCGCCACACGATGCTCACATTGACCGTGCTCGTCTTCGCGAACTTCTGAGGTATCGGCAGCGCACCGAGCTTCTCCATCACGCGGTTCACCGCCGTGTTGTTCTGCTTGCGTACCTCCGGCACTGTCGATGCGGCGTTCGTTACGCTGAAGAACACGCGTGCCGAGTCGGGCTTGACGCGTACCGTGGCCATGCCGTTGGTGCTCACGAGACGGGGCTCGTCATCCCCATTCCGGTCCGCGGCTTGTGCGGGTGTTGGCCCGCCGAGTCGCAGAGCGAGGACTCCGAGCAGCGAGCCAAGGACCACAACCCACGTTATGCGCATTTGTGGACCACTCCTTCTGGTATGCTTGCTGTGGAATGAGACCGCCCGGCCCAGGGCCAGGTTCCGCGCCGCAGGTCCGCTAGCGAGCAGGTCTGCTCGCACGAGCACTAGGGGACGATCTCGACCGGCGTCCCCCGGAGAACGGCCCGAGGCCGCGATGGGCGGCGATGGCCAGCGCAGCGAGAGCGCAACATGCCATGAGCCACGCGGCGCGCTTCCCCACCGTCCGTTGCCTCCGCTCCGCTCTGAGCCCGGCCGCAGCGCCCCTTGACCTCGCGCCCCTCGCGGACGATAGGGAGGATAGCACACAGGACCAACGGCGTTGGCTGCTGGGAGGGGAACCGATGCTCACCGGAGGGCCCGACGGTGTGAAGACGTGGAACTTCGACCAGTACGACTGGGTGGACCAGTATGACGAGCGGATGCGCGGCGCGGTGCGCCTCTGCTACGACCGCGCCATGGAGCGACTCGCCGAATGTGCCGATGCGCAGGCGGGCGAGGATGTGCTTGACCTCGGGACCGGTACCGGCAACTCGGCGCTGCCGTTCCTCCGGCGTGGATGCCGTGTCCTTGGTCTCGACCCATCAGAGCGGATGCTCCGCCAGGCGGAGGCGAAGGTGGCCGAGTGGCAGGGGCTCTTGACGGTCCGTCATGCCAGCGACCCGTTCCTGGCCATCCACTGCCCCGACGCCACCTTCGATGTGGTCGTATCCGCATTCGCGATCCATCACGTCCCCGACGAGAGCAAGCCGGCCGCCGTTCGGGAGGCGAAGCGGGTCCTCAGGCCCTTGGGGCGGATCGTCATTGCGGACACCATGTTCCTGGACGCCGACCACAAGCGCCGCGGCTTGCAGGAGAACCCGGACATGGACGACGAGTATCAGCCCCTTCTGACGACCTTCCCCGCCATGTTCGAGGCCGAGGGCTTCCGCGTGCAGACAGAGCAGGTCGGGCCCTGGGTGTGGATCCTCGTGGCTCGGCAGCCAGGCCTGGTCTGATGGCCGCTGCTGAAGGCCTCGCCCGCCCCTCCCCCGAACACGCCGACGCACCCGTGGGCGAACGGGCTGCGGCGAGTTCAGCTCCATCTGGAGGGTACCCATGTACAAGTGTGCGTTCCTGGGCTGCGGTCCGCGTGCGAGAGGCCATGCGCGCGGGTACGCAACGGTGAAGCGTGGCAGCATTGCCGCGATCTGCGACATGAACGAGGAGCGGCTCAACGCGTTTGGCGATGAGTTCGGTATCGGTGTCCGCTACACCGATGCACACGAGATGCTTGAACGGGAGAAGCCCGACCTGCTCAACATCGTCACCCTTCCCGGCATCCGCCTGGAGACAATGTCCATCGCCGTCGAGCATGGGGTGCCCATCGCCATCGTCGAGAAGCCGATCGCGCTCTTCGGCGAGGACTGGCGGGCGCTCCGCGAGCTGTCGCTCCGCGGGAAGACGAAGTTCTGTGCCAACACGCAGCTCCACTTCCACCCGAACAACCTCATGCTGAAGCGCGACGTGGCCGAGGGGCGCATCGGCGAGGTGCGATGCATTGACGTCAGTGCACGGTCCACCCCGCTGGACCAGGGCGTCCATGTCCTTGAGTTGGCGCACAGCTACGGCGGCTTCGCGCCCATCACGCAGGTCTTCGGCCAGGTCGCGGATGGTAGCGAGCTCAGTTCGGCTCAGCCCGCGCCGGCAATGGCGACGGCGACGCTCACCTTCAGCAACGGCGTCCACGCGATGATGGTCTGCGGCGCCTGCGCGCCATACGCCACTGAGCATCGCGAGAGCCGCTACTACCACAAGCGAGTCGCCGCCTACGGCACGCATGGGTTCACGCACTGGACGATGGCGTACTGGGAGCGCTTCACGCCCGAGGGGGGCTACGAGCGCGGCGACCACTCCTACGGTGTCGAGGACGACCTCGCCCAAGGCCGGCTGACCGAGGCGTGCTTCGACTGGCTGGAGGATGACGCGAGGCCTCACCCGACGCGCATCGAGCGGTCGCTGGAGGAGTTCAACGCCATCCTCGGCCTCTACGAGAGCGCCCTTTCGTCGCGGCCGATCGACCTGCCCTTCGACCCGCCCGACGGCCTGGCGGAGCGCCTGCGCGCACGGTTGGGCCACGCGTGAGGCACGCGTGCCGCCTACTGCTTGATCAGACAGTCCTCGAGGAACGGGCCGGCGGGGATGCTCGTCGAGGCGCCGTACTGCTCCGATGCCTCGATGATCGCCGCTATCTTCGCGTCCGGCTTCGCCAGCTTGCCCATCGCGGTGACCTCGACGCCCTGCCCCACCTTGTCGTCAATGTCCCAGGCGATGTAGGAGCCCCCGGACGCCGTCTTCACCACGATCGCCCGGTGCTCGGTGGCGTCTGATTCGTAGGCCGCACTGCCGGACACGACCTGGCCGGAGTTGTTGATCCGCCACGTGATGACGTAGCTCACGATGCCCTTCCAAGCGAACTTCCGCCCAATGTGCGACTGGCCACCGGCCTTGAGCTCCTTGCGCACCTCGTCGGGCGTCATGCGGAGGTAGCTGAGCTTGTCGTAGGCGATCTTGCCCCCGATCACCACGGCCACGAGGATGAGGAGCGACACGACGCTCTTCACCCTGTTGACGACAACCACACGCTTCTCGTACGTGCTCCGCTGGATTCCGCCGGGCCGGCCGATCGCCGTGGGCTTCGGCGCGGCCTCCATCGGGCGAACGACCTTGCTCTTACAGCGCGGACACATCGTGTCCAGCTCTGTCATGACAAAACCGCACTTCGCACAGACCTTGTCAGCCATGCGCCCCTCCCCTGGTACGCTCCTCACGTCGCTGGACACGCGAGAAGGTAGTCCAGAAGCTCCGCGAGATCACACGTCGCGAGCGCGACGTGCTTGTCAGCCCCGCCATAGTAGACGAAAAGTCTACCACCGATGACAACCTTCCCGCACGGGAATACGCAGCCTTGATAGTAGCCCTCCAGCTCATATTCCTCCTCGGGCTGCAGCAGGAAGTCGTGGGAGCGGCAGCGCACCACCGCGGGGTCGTCCAGGTCCAGCAGCATCGCGCCGAGGCGGTAGTGGTGGTCGGCGCCCACGGCATGGTAGAGGGTGAGCCAACCGTGCTCCGTCCGGATGGGCGGCGTATTGCCGCCGATCTTCTGGTTCTCCCACTCGAACTCGGCCTTCGCGAGGAGCCGGCTCTCGCCCCAGCACAGAAGGTCCTCCCCGGAGGTGATCCACATCGCCGGGTGCTCGGTCGGGTATCCCGGCCCACACCATGTCATCGGCCGGTGCATCATGTGGTAGCGCCCGCCGATCCTTTCCGGGAACAGGATGACATCCCGGTCATCGACAGCCGGGTCCGTCAGCCGCCCTGCGCGGATCCACTGTCGGAAGTCCTTCGTCAGCGCCAGGCAGGAGGACGTGTCATTGCGCCGCAGGATGCCCGGGAAGTCCTCCGGGCAGACGGGCGGGTTGTATGGCCGATCCTTCGGGTGGAGCCAGTACCACCCCGGGGGGAATGGGCGGCACGCGTACGTGATGTAGTGCCACTCGCCCATCTTGATGATGCGTGCGTCCTCGACGCACCCGGCGTCGAAGCCATCCTCGCTTGGGCTGAACACCGGCTCGGCGGACGCGCGCGTGAAGTGGTAGCCGTCCCGGCTCGTTGCCAGGCCGAAGTGGACCTTCAGCTCCGGGTCATCCCCCGAGGCGCGGTAGAGGAGCTTAACCTCGCCGTCCGCCCCGTCATACCACGCGCCAGGGTTGGCGGTGACACGACATTCCCACGGGTGCTCCGCCACAGGCGACAGGATCGGGTTGCCCTCGAAGCGGCGAAGTCGCATACCTGCATCCCCCTATCCGGCATCAGCTACGAGCCTATGGTGGAGGCCCAGGGGACGTACGTCCTCATACCCACGACCATTTTCGGCCGCGTTCGGTTCGAGCTCAAGGTCATTCGGCTCCAGTCGCATTCTTCCCTCTGGTGGCGCAAGGCAGACACGTTCCTCCGTCATGGGCAGTGTCTCCCCCCGCCGGCTGCGCCCTGCGATCCGTACAGATGGAGCAGGAGTCCCGAGTTGTGTTGGGCGAATAGCCACACGAGGCATTGCTTTGCGGGGCTTCCCGGCAGCAAGACCGCAGGGGAGCCCTGCGAGGGACCTGTGGGAAGCGAGGAGGTAGGTGGGCATGGGGGAGCCTGCGCCTTACGGTGACCTGACACAACTGAACACGTGCCGCACGCTGCTCGACACGGTGGGGCGAGATCTGCTCGAGAGCGTGGTTCGGGGCTACCTCGATCTTCTTGAGACATCTGCTGCCGTGTATGAAGTCAACGGCGACTACGCGACGGGGCTGTTCACCTCCCAGTACTGCCGCCTCCTGGACGGTGCCTCGCGCAGGCTGTGCGGGACCGACGATGACGCCGAGGCGCTGAGTTGCGGCAAGTGGCTGTGCCACGAGTCGTGTTGGACCGACGCGTCGCGCGTGTCCATAGAGACGGGCCGACCGTTCGACCTCCAGCCCTGCCGGGGCGGCATCGGGATCTACGCGGTACCGGTAATCGCAGATGGCGTCGTCGTCGGCTCGGTGAACGTCGGGTACGGCAACCCGCCGACCGACGATGAGACGCTCCACGACATCGCCGCTCAGTACGAGGTGGACTTCGGCGAGCTCAAGCGCGTTGCCCTGGCGTATGAGCCGCGGCCGGATCGGTGGATCCAAGCGGTGAAGCCGCAGGTCGAGACCGCGGCGAAGGCCATCGCGGACAAGTACGAGCGCGTCCGAGCCATGGACGCCCTCAGGACGCGCGAGGAGGGGACGCGCGTGAGCGAGGCGATGTACCGTACACTCCTTGCCAGTCTGCCGCAGAAGGTCTTCTGGAAGGACACGAACTCCGTCTTGCTCGGGGGCAATGACAACTTCGCGAGGGACCTGGGGATACCGGCGGGTGAGATCGCTGGCAAGGCAGGAGAGGACCTGTTCCCGGAGGAGTTGGCCCGCAAGTACGCCGAGGACGACCGTCGCGTGATGCAGTCGCGTCGGGGCGAGGAGATCGAGGAATCGTACGTCGTCGACGGTCGCGAGACCATTGTCCACACCGTCAAGAGCCCCGTGATGGACGACCAGGGCAATGTCGTCGGCATCGCGGGGATCTTCTGGGACGTAACGGAGCCGAGGCGTCTGGAGGCCGAGCGCGGGGAGTATCAGCGCGCACTGGGGGTCCAGAACGACATCGCCAATGTACTGCTGACGACTCCCGACGACGAGATGTACAGCGAAGTCCTAGAGGTTGTCCTGCGGGCCCTGCGCAGCCGGCACGGTGTCTTCGGGTACATCGACGAGAACGGGGCGCTTGTGGCCCCTTCAATGACGCGCGGCATCTGGGACGAGTGCAATGTGCCCGAGAAGGACATCGTCTTCCCGCGCGAGACATGGGGGGACAGCCTGTGGTGCCGGAGCCTCCGAGAAGGGAGACTGCTCGTCAGGAACGGACCCGCGCCGGTCCCTCCGGGCCATATCCCCGTTGAGCAGAACGTCTGCTGCCCGATCATGCATCGAGGCGAGGTGATCGGTCACCTCCAGGTCGGGAACAAAGGGGCCGACTATGACGACCGCGACCTCGCGCTGATCCAGCGTGTGGCCGACCAGATCGCGCCTGCCCTCAGCGCTCGACTCCAGAGGGACAGGGAAGAGCGCGGCCGGCAGCGGGCAGAGCAGGCACTGAGGGTCCGCGCTAGTGAGCTGGCGCGGTCCAACGAAGAGCTCGAGCAGTTCGCCTATGTGGCCTCTCACGACCTGCAGGAGCCCTTGCGGGCCGTGGGTAGCTTCGCAGAGCTGCTCCGGCAGCGGTACTCCGGGCAGCTCAACGAGAAGGCCGACACGTACATCGGGTTCATCGTTGAGGGCGCTGCACGTATGCAGACCATGGTCAACGACCTGCTGACTTTCTCCCGCGTGAGCTCGCACGGGCAAGCCGCCAGCGTCACGGACTGTCACGCAGCTCTCGGCATCGTTCGCATGAACCTCGGGCGCTCCATAGAGGAGACGGGCGCGGTCGTCACGTGCGATGCGCTGCCGACGGTCGTGGTCGATCAGTCGCAGTTTGCCCAGCTCCTCCAGAACCTCATCGAGAATGCCATCAAGTTCCGCGGCGAGGAGCCACCGCGGGTCCACGTCTCCGCGGAGGACGCGGGCGAGGAGTGGCTGTTCTCCGTCCGGGACAACGGCATCGGCATGGATGAGAAGTACGCGGATCGCGTGTTCGTGATATTCCAGCGGCTGCACGACCAGCGGGAGTATGCCGGTACCGGCATAGGGCTGGCGGTCTGCAAGCGGATTGTGGAGCGCCATGGTGGGCGCATCTGGTTTGAGTCTGAGGTGGGCAAGGGCACGACATTCCGCTTCACACTTCCCAAGCAGAAGGGGGAACAGGGATGAGCGAGCGTGCTGAGCGTAGGCCGGTGGAGATCCTGCTCGTTGAGGACAGCGAGAGCGACGTGTATCTGACGCGAGACGCGCTGAGGGACAACAAGATCCAGAACAAGCTGCACGTGGCCTGGGACGGCGAGGAAGCGATGGAGTTCCTCAGGAGACAGGGCCGCCACAAGGACGCTCCCCGGCCCGACGTGATCCTGCTCGACCTGAACCTACCGAAGAAGGATGGACGAGAGGTGCTGGCTGAGGTCAAGTCGGACCCCGACCTCAAGCTGATCCCCGTCGTCATCGTGACGACCTCGCGGGACGAGGCTGACGTCCTCGCAACGTATGGCCTGCACGCCAACTGCTACATCACCAAGCCCATCGATCTCGTGCAGTTCACGAAGATGGTCAAGGCCATCGAGGGCTTCTGGTTCGAGATCGTGAGGCTGCCGCCGGATGGTCGGTGATAGCATGGAGCCGATCCGCATCCTGCTGGTGGAGGACAGCCCAACCGACGCGGCCCTCATCATCGAGGTGCTCACCGCGAAGGAACCGCCTGACCTCTCGCTGGATCATGTCACGACGCTCTCGGCTGCCGTGGGCCGTCTGGCCGGGGGAGCCTATGACGCCGTGCTGCTTGACCTGGCGCTCCCGGACAGCTACGGGATCGATACTGTCGCCGTAATCCGTGAGATTGCGCCCGATCTCCCCATCGTCATCCTGACCGGCACGGACGACGACGAGGTCGCCCGCTCCGCGCTGAACCTGGGCGCCCAGGACTACGTGGTGAAGGGTCAGTTCTCCGCCGAGTTCCTGGCTCGCGGCATCCGGTACGCCATCGAACGCAGTCGGGCGGAAGCCGAGATTGCGCAGCTCGCCCGCTTTCCTGGCGAGAACCCGGGGGTCACACTCCGGCTTGCCGCAGATGGCGCCCTCATGTACGCGAACCCCGCGAGTGCGCCCCTGCTCGCGGCATGGCAGTGCCAGGTGGGTGAGCCCGTGCCGGCTCAGTGGCGTCAGGTTGCCGACCATGCGCTCAGGTCCACGGCCCGGCTGCAGTGCGAGTTCATACACGGGGAGCGCACGTTCGAGCTGACATTCGTCCCCATCGTGGGGCATGGCTACGTCAACGTGTACGGCGTGGACATCACGGCGCGCAAGAGCGCCGAAGCGCGCCAGAAACTGGCCGTGGATGTCCTCGCTAACCTCAACAGAGCTGCGGCCGGACGCGAGGTCATCGGGGACACGCTCAGCCTGATCAGGGACTTCGTCGGCTTCGACGCGGTCGGCATCCGGCTACGCGAGGGCGAGGGCTACCCATACTACGTCTCCAACGGTCTCTCAGACGATTTCGTCCAAGCTGAGAACGAGCTCTGCGAGCGCGACGCGGAAGGGAACCTCGTCCGAGACGCGTCCGGCAATCCTGTCCTGGCCTGCATGTGCGGGGTCATCATCCGCGGGCGGACAGACCCGTCGCAGCCGTTCTTCACGGAGGGGGGCAGCTTCTGGACGAACAGCACGACGGAGCTGCTGGCGACGACAACGGAAGCCGAACGCCAGGGGCGGACCCGGAACAGGTGCAGCAGCGAGGGCTATGAGTCGGTGGCGCTGGTCCCCTTGCGGTCCGGCAGCGAGACGGTGGGGCTGCTCCAGCTCGCCGATCGCCGGCGCGGAGCCCTGAGCCCCGAGATCGTCGGGTTCTTCGAGGGGGTCGGCGCGAGCATCGGCATCGCGCTGGCTCGGCTGCGCGCCGCGGAAGAGCGAGCGCAGCTCGTGGCGGCGATCGAGCAAGCAGCCGAAGGGATCGCGCTCTTCGACATCATGGGACGAGCCATCTATGCGAACCGTGCCATCGAGACCATCCAGCCGCACTCAGCCGCGGAGTTCATCGGCCAGCCATTCGATGTCCTGTCCGGTCCTCACTTCGGCTACCGATTCCCACAGATGAGCGAGAACGACGCGCAGGAGGGCGGCATGTGGTCCGGACGCGTGTCGAACACGCGCCGGGATGGCACTCCGTGCGCAGTCGAGCTTTCTGTCTCGCCGATCATGGATGAGGCTGGGTCCAGGACGGCGTACATCGCCACCGGGCGCGACGTGACCTCGATGGTACAGCTTGAGTCACAGCTCCGCCAGGCGCAGAAGCTGGAGGCCATCGGCACGCTCGCGGGTGGCGTCGCACATGACTTCAACAACCTGCTGATGGTCATCACGGGCAACTGCGAAGTAGCCCTCCGTTCGGCTCCTCCGAGCACGGATCTCGCCGAGCCGCTCAACCAGGTCATCGCGGCCGCGAAGCGGGCCGCCAACCTGACACGACAGCTCCTGGCGTTTGGCCGGCGCCAGGTCATGCAGCCGAGGGTGATCAGCCTGAACACCATCGTCGATGACCTGGGCAAGATGCTGCGGCGACTGCTCCCGGAGAGCATCGACATGCGGACGTACTTGGCGCCGGACCTCGGAGAGACGCTGGCCGATCCGGGGCAGATCGAGCAGGTCATCGTGAACCTGGCGGTCAACGCTCGGGACTCCATGCCCGACGGCGGGCGGCTCACCATCGAGACCATGGATGTCGAGGTCGATGCAGAGTACGCACAGGGCCGGCCGCAGGTGAGCCCGGGCCCCTATGTGGTTGTGGCCGTCACAGACACGGGCTGCGGCATGGACGCGGACACTCTGGAGCGGATCTTCGAGCCGTTCTTCACCACAAAGGGCCCGGGCGCCGGCACCGGCCTTGGGCTGGCCACGGTCTACGGCATTGTCCGGCAGAGCGGCGGGGGCATCTGGGTCTACAGCGAGCCAGGGCAAGGGAGTACCTTCAAGGTGTACCTCCCTCGTGTATCGGCAGACCGCGAGGCCGTCGACACCACGGACGCTGACGCGCCGGACGCCGGCCGGGGAGGCGAGGTCATCCTCCTGATCGAGGACGAGAATGCCGTTCGCGAAGTGCTGGTAATGGGCCTCCGTCGGCAAGGGTACAGGGTTCTCCCGGCACGTGATGGGAATGAGGCCATTCAGCTTGCTCACCAACAGGCCACGGGCCCTGACATCATAGTGACCGACGTCGTGATGCCGGGCATGTCGGGCAAACAGGCCACCGACGCGCTGCTGACCCTATGGCCCGGCACGAGAGTCATCTTCATGACCGGCTACACGGACAATGCCGTCATCCACCATGGGGTCCTGGACCCAGGCGCGACCCTGATCGAGAAGCCGTTCACCCTCGATGCCCTGGTGCGGACCATTCAACGCAAGCTACAGGGAGAACGGGAGTGATCCGTTGCCCGTCAGCGGTACGCACAGATCACCCCGTTTCCCGCACGAACACCTTCCCCTACACATCTTCCGGCACTCGGTAGGGCTTGCGGCCGCTGCGCTTGAGGAGCTCGTTGGCGTCGTGGTCGTCCTTGAAGCTCTCGTTCTCAACGTCCAGGACGAGCTTGCGGCCGCCCATGCGGTAGGAGATGTTCGCCATCTGGCAGAGGAAGGTGCTCAGGTGGCCCTCCTCGATGTCCGCGTTCGGGCGCCGGCGGGTCTTCATGCAGTCGAGGAAGTTGCCTGTGTGCTCCTTCAGCGCCTCGGGGCCGTTCGCCTGAGCGGCGACGTTCCAGTCCATGCCGTAGACCTGCCACCCGTCCGCGTGGCGGCCGAACATCATCAGGCCCTTGGTGCCGAAGAGCTCGATCTTCGTCGCGTTGAAGGTCCAGTTCGGGTACTCATCGGTCGCGCGGAACGCGAAGTCGGTCTTCTTCATGTAGGGCGTCCACAGGGTCAGGTTGAAGGTCATCGTCAGGTCGTCGAACTCCCAGTGGACCGACTGGGTGTCCGGGGTTTCCTGGTCGTCATCGTAGGCGTACTTGCCGCCGGTGCTCGACACGGAGATCGGGTAGGTCCGGCCGACTAGCCATCGGGCGAGGTCGATCTGGTGGACGCCGTCGTTGATGATGTCGCCGCCGGAGAAGTCCCAGAACCAGTGCCAGGTGTAGTGGAAGCGGTTGGGGTTGAAGGGCAGCATCGGCGCGGGACCGACCCACATGTCGTAGTCGACGCCTTCGGGCACGGGCGCGTCGGGCTTCTTGCCGATGGGGTCGCGCTGCTTCATGTTGAGCACGCGCACGAAGTGGACCTCGCCCAGCTCGCCGTTGCGGATGTAGTCCACGGCCGCCTGAGCATAGGGGGCGCTGCGGTTCTGCGTGCCGACCTGGACGATGCGCTCGTACTTGCGTGCCGCGTCAACCATCTGGCGGCCTTCCCAGGTGTTGTGGCTCGTGGGCTTCTCGACGTAGACGTCCTTCCCCGCCTGGCAGGCCATGATGGTGCCCAGTGCGTGCCAGTGGTCGGGGGTCGTGATGATGAGACCATCCACCTCGTCGTCGTCGAGGATGTGGCGGAAGTCCTGGGTGCCCTGGGGCGCGCGTCCGAGCTTCTTCGCGACGGCGTCCACGACGGGCGTGACACGGTTCATGTCGGGGTCCGCAATCCAGGTGATGTCACAGTCGCCCCGAGTGCAGAAGTGGTCCGCCAGATAGGACCCCCTGCCGCCGGAGCCCATGAAGCCCAGGACCGGCCGCTCGTTGGCGCCGAAGACGCGATGACTGTTGGTGATGAAGAGGATGCCTGCGGCATAGCCACCGGCCTTACGGATGAACTGGCGACGACTGACGCTCTCACTGCCCATGACGTGCCCTCCCTAGGGGTCGCAGCGGACTGCCGCTCCTGGGCGTTGACATATCGTGATTCGTGCGGATAGTATAGTCGGCCTGCTTGTGGCAGGGGGAAAGTGCCCAGTGCTTGCCCCGGGCTGCGGGGCGGTGGTTGTTGCGTGGAAACCGACGAGATCCTCCTCACCCGCGAGGGACATGATCGGCTGCAGAAAGAGCTCCTGCATCTCACGGGCGTGGAGCGGCCGGAGGCCTCGGCACGCGTCCGCGAGGCCAAGCGATCCGCTGAGGACTTCGACACCTCCGAGTACGAGAACGCGAAGATGGACCAGGCCGTGGTCGAGGGGCGGATCCTGGAACTCCAAAGCATCCTTCGCCGGTCGTCCACCATCGCTGAGGACGACATCCCGACGAAGCATGTCGGTGTGGGCTCGCGGGTCCGTGTGATCGACCAGGACTCGGGGGAAGCGTGGGAGCTGCAGATTGTCGGCCCGATCGAGGCCGATCCGTCCGAAGATCGCATCTCCTTCGAGTCCCCAGTCGGGCGGGCACTCATGGGGAAGAAGATACGCGACACGATCGAGGTCGTGGCGCCCGCCGGCAGGATTCACTACAAAGTGACCAAGATCCGGCGATAGCCTTCGCGGTCCCTCGACCCGTCAACACCTCGTGGGCGGCGGTCACGAGGGGGTGTGGTTGCGGCTTAGGCGCGTGTCGGAACCTGGTCGCAGCGCCCGCTCGGGCTAGCCCACAGCGTTCCCTCTGGCGATATGGGCCCCATCAGCCCCATCGCCGCCCAGGGGCCAAGGAGGACTCCCGTGGACGAACTCATGGCGCAGCGCGTGCGGAAGCTCGAAGCTCTGCGGGCAGCCGGCCGGGACCCATTCACGTGGACCAAGTTCCCGCGCACACATACCGCCGCGGAGATCCACCAGCGTTTCGACGAGCTGGATGGACAGCGCGTCGCCGTGGCCGGGCGGGTCATGGCTCGTCGAGGGCACGGCAAGGCCGCGTTCATCGACGTCTGGGACCACACGGGGCGCATCCAGATCCATGTCACCGTGGACTCGGTCGGCGAGGCGGACTACGAGGGGCTGGACCTCTGTGACATCGGCGACCATGCCGGCGTCCATGGGACGGTCTTCCGCAGCAAGCGCGGCGAGATCAGCGTGCGCGCCGAGCGGTTCGACATCATCAGCAAGGCTGTTCGGCCCCTTCCTGAGAAGTTCCACGGCGTGCAGGATGCCGAGATCCGCCACCGCCAGCGCTACCTCCATCTCATCATGGACCCCGAGGCGCGGGACCATTTCGTCCGGCGCTCGCGGATGACTGCGGCCATCCGCCGGCTCTTGGACGGGCAGGGCTTCATCGAAGTCGAGACCCCCATGATGCAGGTGCTCCACGGCGGAGCCACAGCCCGGCCCTTCGTCACGCACCATAACGCGCTCGACATCGACCTCTACCTCCGGATCGCGCCCGAGCTGTACCTCAAGCGTCTCATCGTCGGCGGGTTCGACCGCGTCTACGAGATGAACCGGAACTTCCGCAATGAGGGCATGGACAAGGACCACAGCCCTGAGTTCACGATGCTGGAGCTCTACGCCGCTTACTGGGACTTCGCTGACATCGCCGATCTAACGGAGCGGATCGTCTGCGAAGCCGCGCAGGCCGTGGCGGGCGCGCTCGTCGTGCCGTTCGGCGGCCACGAGGTCGATCTCACCCCGCCCTGGCGACGCGTCACCATGGACCAAGCCCTCCTGCAGTATGTGGGTGTGTCGCTCGATGACATTTCGACGGATGAGAGCGCGCGCCGTGTGGCCGATGCCCATGGGGTGTGTCCCGATGGCCCCGTGACGTCGGCGACGGTGCTCAACAAGCTGTTCGACACGCGCGTGCAGCCGAACCTGATCGAGCCGACGTTCGTCACGGAGTACCCGGTCGCGGTCTCGCCGTTTGCCAAGCGCAAGCCGGACCAGCCGGATCTCACGCAGCGCTTTGAGGCGTTCATCGCCGGACAGGAGACGGCCAACGCGTTCTCGGAGCTGAACGATCCCCTCGATCAGCGAGAGCGTTTCGAGGAGCAGGCGCTTCGGCGGCTGGCCGGCGACGAGGAGGCCCAGCCGTTCGACGAAGACTTCGTCCGTGCACTCGAGTACGGGATGCCGCCAACGGGCGGGCTGGGCATCGGCATCGACCGGCTATTCATGCTGCTGACCAACACGGATTCGATACGGGATGTTATCCTGTTCCCGCATACGCGCCCCGTCCAGGACGCCTGAAGGCACCTGCACGGCCGTGTCGGCATGGCATCCGGCGTTGGTGCACCCATCTCGCAGTGTAAGGGGGGCCACAATGCTGGTTTTCGATGCAGCGACCTGCGGC
>Ga0315288_10005590_pt1 | contig 15985 bp, 11 predicted proteins | sample YL17G11_20_MG_FD_203454 | JGI IMG/M metagenome (GOLD analysis project Ga0315288, IMG submission 203454) | Sediment microbial communities from Yellowstone Lake, YNP, Wyoming, USA - YL17G11_20 | ecosystem: Environmental > Aquatic > Freshwater > Lake > Sediment | place: USA: Wyoming | collected...
GAATTGGCACTACGCCTAAATCAAAAATTTTCTTAACGCCACAATCTTGAAATGCCTGAATAAAAAATTTATTTAGGGCAGGCGTGGAACGACGGCTATCGCCAGCTACTACCAAAACCGCGCCTGGCTTTTGAAACATCCGGCAATATGTCATACCATATTTATACGCCAAATCAACAGTCAAGTCCTGACCATAAATCCCGCGAATGCCTGAATATGACTCAACTAAGCTCCCTAACATAAAAACATTGTAGCACATTTTAACCAATTTTCAATGCTTGCTTGCTATTGACCTGCCGGCTATCTTTTGCTATAATCTAACATACTTAAAAAATAGGATATATCAAAAATAATGAAAAAATCGACGGAAGAAAAAATAGATATTCAAGACGAAAAACCAAGGGCTGTGGCTTATGAAATCGCCATTATTTTAAATACCGCCAAAGACGAATCCGCCTTAGAAGAAATCATCGCAGATATAAAAAAACAGATTACTGATTTAAGTGGTGAAATTAACGAAGTTAAATCTGTGATTCATAAGATATTGGCCTACCCCATTGAACATCAGGATAGTGCCAGCTATGTTTTTCTTAAAATAAGCATTCCTGGCGCGGCCATATTGGATATCCAAAAATACCTAAAAGAGCACAATCAAGTTTTGCGATTTTTATTTATTAAACTAAAAATAGCAAAAATAAAAATTAAGAAAATTAAAATTAAAACCGCTAAACCCCAAACTATTACTGATCAAACCGAAAAAACAGCCAAGGGGCCTAAGAATCTACTAGAAACAACTGTTGTAAAACCCAAGCCAATCAAAGAAACAAAAGTTTCCCTAGAAGAGTTGGATAAAAAATTAGATCAAATTTTAGACGCTGAAATTTAAATAAATTTATAATCCCCCACCCGGGCCTCCCCCTTACGAGGGGGAGGAGTTAAAAGAATATGAATTTTAATCGCGCTACCATTGTCGGCCGCTTAACGGCTAATCCAGAAACTCGCAGTTTGCCTAGCGGACAAACGTTAACTACTTTTAGTTTGGCTACCAGCCGTTTTTGGACAGATCAGCAAGGCCAAAAACAACAAGCATCTGATTTCCATAATATTGTTGCCTTTGGTAAGCTTGGTGAAATTTGCGCTCAATATTTAATAAAAGGCAGCTTGGCTTTAGTAGATGGCCGTTTGCAAACTCGTTCTTGGGAAGGCCAAGATGGCGTTAAAAGATATCGTACTGAAATTGTGATGCAATCTATGCAATTGGGGCCCAAACCGCAAAGTAGTTATGGCGCTACTACTGCTACTGCTCCTGCTAAAAACAGTTTTCAAACCAGACCCGCCATTAAACCGAGAACTATGGAGCCTACTGAAGAAGACATTCCCGTTATTGAGGCCGACGAACCTTTGCCAACAACCATAGATAACAAAGAAGGCGAGGTAAATGTAGATAATATACCCTTTTAAGAGTTTCAGATTGCGGGTTCCCAATTCTTTTATTTTTAGTTATTGGAATTTGTTATTTGAAATTTGAGATTTTTTTATTTTATGTTTCGCAAATCATATCAAAAATCTAGACCTATTTCTACTGTTTGTTATTTTTGTCAACAAGGCATTAAAAAAATAGATTATCAAGATACAATCTTACTTAAAAAGTTCGTTTCTGCCCAGGCAAAAATAATGAACCCTAAACGCACTGGCACTTGCAAAAAGCATCAGCGAATTTTGGGCCAGGCGATCAAACGAGCGCGCTATTTGGCTTTGCTACCGTTTACGAACCGGTAACTTCCAAGCGCGTTGTCGTCTTCTGACTTGCCTTGCCGTGCCTTGCCGTAGCTCTGCGGAGGCAGGAACAGAGAACGACAACACCACGAGATCCTCGGGTCGAGCCCGAGGATGATGTTTTCCAAAACAACCCCACACTAAACAGACTAAGCATCTGAAATAACAGATAATAAAAACCGCCAGTCCTGTTGGCAGTTTTTTGTTCTCCAAAATATCACTACTCTAAATTAAATCTAATTGGCAGATGCCGCGTTGACGATGTTGAAAGATTTTGAATATAGTCATTAGTACGATAGGCAAATAAAGCCACCAAAAGACCGACGCCCAATGCTAAAATCATAATAACAATCAAGCAAATTCTACTCGGCAAACGAATGTCAAAATAAATTTGCGGAGTAACGTTTTGACTAAAATTCATACAATTAAACAGTTGATTTTTTAATCGCTTCTAAAATCGCCTTTTTTATGTCCTCAAAAATTTTTGGGTTTTCTTTAAGAAATCTAACCGGCCCTTCTAACCCCTGGCCAATTTGCTTGTCGTTATAGGAATACCAGCCGCCTTTTTTCTTGACCACGCCATAAGTCACTGCCAAATTCAAAACATCGGACTGGGCAACAATCCCTTGATTCCACATAATATCAAATTCCGCGGATCGAAATGGCGGCGCCACTTTGTTTTTGACCACCTTAGCTTTAATGCGGTTGCCAATAATCTCTTCACCTCTTTTGATTTTGGCGGCGCGGCGCAATTCAATCCGCACTGAAGAATAAAATTTCAAGGCCTTGCCACCCGGCGTATCTTCGGGATTGCCAAAAACCATACCGATCTTCATCCGGATTTGATTTAAAAATATCAGAGTAGTGCCTGCTTTAGCGGAAATGGCTGTTAATATACGCAATGCTTGCGACATTAAACGCGCCTGCAAAGCAATGTGGCTATCGCCGATTTCACCCTCAATTTCCGCCCTCGGAGTCAAAGCCGCCACCGAATCTACAACAATAACATCCACCGCGCCAGAACGGACCAAGCTCTCTACGATTTGCAAAGCTTCTTCTCCGGTGTCTGGTTGAGAAATCAATAATTCATTAATTTTAACACCAATTCGCTGGGCATATTCCGGATCCAAAGCATGTTCGGCATCTACATACGCCGCTACCCCACCTCGTTTTTGCACACTGGCTACAATATGTTCGGCTAAGGTTGTTTTACCGCTAGACTCAAGACCGTAAATTTCCACAATCCGACCTTTAGGAATTCCACCAATGCCTAAAGCCAAATCCAAAGAAAAAGAGCCCGTGGGGATTGCTTCCACATCAACCCGCCGCGCTTCGCCCAACATCATAATGGCTCCATCGCCAAAACGCTGCTTGATTTGGGCGACCGTATCAGCTAAAAGTTCTTTTTTGTCCACGGCTTTTTGATTTTTGGTATGTACTGGCATAAATCAATTAATTTCTAACGCCCATCTTCTAAACAATTACTACGATTATTTAGAATAATTAGAATAATTAGAATAATTAGGTCAATTAGAATAATTTTATTTCTACCCTCCTCATAGATCTAAGACTAACTTTATTATTTAAGTATAATGTTCCTCACCACCTCTGTCTTTTTCCCGAATGGATTTTCAGCTACTAGTTGAATACTATTCAGCCCTTGGCCCAAAACTAAAAAAGAGTCAAAATGCCCCTCTCTGTCGGTCTTAAGCACCTGATGATTCAACCATAATTGCGCATTGGTGCTGGCCTCCCCCTTAATGATCAAATTCTTGTCCCAGGTAATAATATCGGCTGATGGACTTTCTAAAATAATCGTTGGTGATTTAATTAAAAAATTGATTTGGTAGCCAAAATATCCGAGCAATCCAATTACTAAAGCCATGCCCAAAATAGCTATTAAAATCTTTGGTGTTAAAAAGGGCTTAACAGATCGTGGCGCCTGAATCATCTTCACAACATCAAGCGATTCTTTATTCAACCTTTCAAAAACAAGACGTTCTTTGTCGTATAATTGATATAGCTTAATGAGTGGCGACTTACAAAATCTGGCATAACGTTTTAAAAAACCCCTAATATAAATTGGAGCTGGTAATTTTTCATAAACGCCATTTTCCAAATTTCTCAAATCACTTACATGAATTTTCAGTTCTTGACTAAATTCCTTAACACTTAAACCCCGAGCACGCCTTAGAGCCTTAAGCTTATCGGCTAAAGTTAGATTAGTTTTTAACGAAGTGGTTTGAAACATTAATTCCCAATTTTCAATTTCTAATTTTCAAGCGAGCGAGCGAAATAGCCAAGCTTGTTTGGGTATTTCCGAGCGAGCGCAGAAAATATATGACGCGTCATATATTTTTAAACAATTTTTAATGTTATAATTTTCTAATTTCTAATGTACGATTCGTGTTTAGAAATTGAAAATTAGAAATTAAAAATTTTTTAGTCTAGTCCTGCCGTTGTATCCAGCAAAACCTCTCTTGGCCGACTGCCTTCTTGCTGGCCGACAACGCCCTCTTTTTCTAATAAATCTAAAAGTCGGGCAGCTCGGGCATAACCAATGCGCAAGCGGCGCTGCAATAAAGAAGCCGAGGCCTTACGCGCCTCAATCACCATCCTTCGCGCTTCTGGCAATAAAGTATCATCATCGTCAACTTCTGTCGCGCTATTTTGGCTAACGCCCTTGGGTCCAACTTTTAACGAAATATCATAATAACTTGGTTGTGAATTTTTCCGCAAATAGTCAGCTACTGATTTGACTTCTTTTTCGCTAACAAAAACGCCTTGAACGCGGCGCGATCGGCCAGCTTCCGCGGATACAAAAATCATATCGCCATTGCCTAATAACTTTTCCGCCCCTGCTTGATCTAAAATTGTTCGCGAATCTATTTGGCTAGCCACTTGCAAAGCAATTCTTGAAGTAATATTAGCCTTAATCAGACCAGTAATCACCTCAACTGATGGCCGCTGGGTAGAAACTATCAAATGAATGCCTACAGCGCGCGCCATTTGAGCGAGTCTCACAATTAAACATTCTACATCCCGACCATAAGACGCCATCAAATCAGCCAGTTCATCAATCACAATCACGATATATGGCAATGACTTTAACCCCGAACGTGCCAGTTCCACTTTTCTCGCGTTAAAAGAGTCAATATCCTTAGAGCCAACTTCAGCTAAGGTACCAAAACGCCGTTCCATTTCCGCGACTGCCCAACGCAAAGTAACGATTGTTTTCTCTGTTTCAACCACCACTGGACAAAGTAAATGTGGAATATCAACATATAAACTAAATTCCACGCGTTTAGGATCAACTAAAATCAGCCTTAAAGTTTCTGGCGTATTTTTATAGAGCAAACTTAAAATTAAACTATTTAAACAAATGGTTTTCCCGGTACCGGTGGCGCCAGCAATCAACAGATGGGGCATCTTAGCAATATTGGCATAAACTGGCTCGCCAGCCACATCCCGGCCAACAGCAAAAGTTAAAAGCGATTTAGCTTTAACAAAATTTTCATGCTCAATTAAATTACGCAATCTAACTGTAATAGTTCCTTGATTGGGTACTTCAATACCGACCAAAGATCGGCCGGGAATTGGCGCTTCAATTCTAATTGGATGCGCGGCCAAAGCTAACGACAAATCGCTTTGTAAAGCGGTAATTTTAGACAAGCGCACTCCGATTAATGGCTTTAGGGTATAACGCGCCACTGTTGGCCCAATATTAACTTCACCCATTTCTACCTCAATACTAAAGTTTTTTAAAGTTCGCTGAATAATATTCATTCGTGATTGGATATCACCGCTATTGGCTTGGCCGGTCTCGGCTACTAATAAATCCAATGGCGGTAGCAATGGCGGAGATGGAATCACGACACCAGCGGCAGTGACCGATGGCACTGTGCCTAGTGGCTGACTAATAGTTTTTACTTGAAAATTTGGCTTAGCGAATATTCTTTGCGTGAGATGTCGCAAGCGAGAAACTAGATTACTACCAGAGCCAGCTTGCGTGCTGGAATTCGCAGTGACGGCCGTAGGTCTTACGGCAAATGGCAAATTGGCTTGTTGTGAATTAATGCCAAATTTCTGATCCGCGTTCCCCTGTCCAACAACCCCCGAATCTACGGATTTTTTAACAAAAAATCGTTTTAAAGAAACATTAAAAGTGACTAACCAGCCAATGATGATTAAAGCGGCTAAAATAATAATACTGGCTAAAGATCCGAAAAACTTTAAAAGCGGCCAACTGGCGATTTGGCCCATCAAACCGCCAACCAAACGCAAAGAGCTGTCTGCATGTACGTTGCGATTAAAAATTATATGCAATAAAGACAAGGTGCTGCCGATTAATAAACCAGCGCCAATAAAAACTGATAAAAATAAATCTTTGTGCAACGCCCTGACTAAAGCGATGCTGGCTAAAAATAAAACTATAGGGATTAAAATAAATCCCCAGCCGAATAAAAAACTGCCGCCTTGATAAAGCGAATGACCGAAAGGCCCGGCTTTATCAAAACGACTTAAGATGGCTAAAATTGCCAACGTAAAAAAACAAATTGCCAAAATACCTTTTTTAGTACTTGGCTTTAAGCGCTTTTCTTTTTTCTTTACTTCTCCACTATAAATACTTTTATATTTTCGCTTCTTTGCCATAACCCTATTTTATCATTTTCAAGCACTAAAAGTCAAATGGCCAAACGACTAAAAATTGCTACATTGCTAAATTACCCAATTATTAAACCAGGGCTAATGGGCAACACAAACAGCAAAATCCAAAAAATAATCATTCAACATTTTGGAGCTAACTTGAAAATTATTCTGTTGAAAAGCAAAGTCGCAAAAGATTTCTCGCAAACGCAGAATTTCTTTGAGTCTATTGCGCCATCTTTTATCGCTAATTGTCAAATCAAATAATTCTAGTGCCCTATCAACGGCACGGTTTAAATTTTCTGGCTCATTTTTTTGACGCCAAAAACTGACCCGACTAACTTCACTGCCAATGTTAGCCAATTGCCGGGCCAAAGAATAACTTCGCCATTTAGTTTTCAATGATAGTTGATTTGGTGACATAAACACTACTGACTAAATTTTAACATTGACGATAGCCGATGGTCAACAGAACGAAAAATCACGATAAAAATAAAAAGGGCTTATTTCTTTTTTATGGCTAATTTGCGAGGCGACAAGAAAACAAGCCCTGCTTTTCCACAAGGCCTGTTTTTAAATTTTTTAGTTTTAGTTACTGTCTAAACCCCGTGCCCGCTGGAATTAATTTACCAATAATAACATTCTCTTTTAGCCCCCGCAAGTAATCCTGCTTGCCCCGCACTGACGCTTCAATTAAAACTCGAGCAGTTTCTTGAAAAGATGCCGCTGATAAAAAACTATCTGTTGACAATGCCACTCGCGACACACCCAAGAAAAGCTCCACCGCGGTCGCTGGTTTTTTGTTTTCTTTTTCTGCTTTGTTATTAGCTTCCAGCCAAGTATCTTTTTCCACAACTTCGCCAGGCAAAAATTCTGTATCGCCCGCATCCTCAATCCGAACACGTGAAAACATTTTACGAACGATTAATTCAATATGTTTTTCATCAATATTTTCACCTTGGTTAATATAAATAGAAATTACCTGATTTATAATATATCTTTGAACTGCTTCTTTGCCAGCGGTTTTTATAAATTCCTTAAGGTCAATATGCCCTTCGCTCAACTGATCACCCTTTTGAATTAAATCACCCTTAGTTACTCGCACGCCCAAATTAGCAGGAATTACATAATCTTTAGTAGTCTTGCGTTTACCTTGAGGCAAAATTTTGATAATCCGCTCCCCACCCGCAGTCTCACGAATACCAGCAATTTGACCATCAATATCGGTAATAATTGCACGGCCTTTGGGTGGTCGCATTTCAAAAAGCTCTTCAACACGCGGCAATCCTTGAGTAATATCGCCGCCAGCGGCCACACCACCAGTATGAAAAGTTTTCATAGTTAGCTGGGTGCCTGGCTCGCCAATAGCTTGAGCCGTAACAATACCCACGGCTTCACCCAAGCTGACTATCTGATTTTTACCCAAATCATAGCCATAACAAGTTTGGCAAACGCCATAACGAGTTTCACAAGCGACGATTGAACGTACTTCAATCTTATCCAAAGTCAGTTGGTCAATTAATTTAGCTTTGGCTTGATCAATTAATTCGCCCTTTTTCACAATGATTTTATTACCATCTTTCACTTCTTGTAATGATACCCGCCCGATAATTCGCTGGCCTAATGAACGATTAAATTCTTTACCATCTTCACGATAAATAATAATGCCATTTTTGGTGCCGCAGTCATGCTCTTTAACCACAATATCTTGAGCCACATCCACCAATCGCCTAGTTAAATATCCGGCTACCGCGGTACGTAAAGCCGTATCTGCCAAACCCTTACGAGCGCCATGAGTAGAAATAAAATACTCTAATCCATTAAGACCTTCTTTAAAACAACCACGTACTGGCAATTCAATAATTTCACCAGCCGGGTTAGTCATTAAACCGCGCATACCAATCATCTGATAAACAACACCCCATGAACCGCGAGCCCCAGAATAAACAATCGTGTATACAGAGCCATTTTTGTCTAATTCTTTTAAGGCAACATCACCAATTTCTTGGGTAGCCCGCGCCCAAACCTCAATAACACTACTCTTACGCTCCGTAGACGTTAAAAGCCCGGCTTCAAAATGCTGTCTGATTTTTGCCGCTTCTCTTTGTGCTTGCTTTAACATTCCCACTTTTTCCGGAGGCACATTCAAATCATCCATACCCCAACTGATACCAGAACGAGTGGCAAACTCAAACCCCAAGTCCTTAATTTTATCTAAAAATTCCGTAGCTTCTTTGCCTTGATAATTGGCGATTAAATCAGCCACAATTTTATAAAGCTCTTTTTTAGGCAAAGCAATATTAACAAAATCAAAATCTTCAGGCAAAACTTGATTAAAAATAATCTGGCCAACTGATGTTTCTGTTAAAAAGTCGGCTGGCAATTCCACGCTATCCTCAGTTTTTTCAGTCAGCTTAGCTAATTTAATTGCCTTGTTTTTATCTAAAGATTTTTTAACAACTTCAACTTCTGCTTTTTTAATTTTTAAATTGGCTGTAAGTACTTTAATTTTAGCCCGCAAATGCACCTGGTCTAATTGCCAAGCTAATACCGCTTCGTCTGCCGTAGCAAAAACCCGACCCTCTCCCTTAAGATCGTCTTGAACAGATGTCATCCAATAAATGCCCAACACCATATCTTGTGTGGGCACGGCAATTGGATCTCCAGTTGCTGGCTTAAGCAAGTTTAGAGATGATAACATAATTTCCCGTGCCTCACGCTGAGCTTGCTCACCCAAAGGCAAATGAACCGCCATCTGGTCGCCATCAAAGTCAGCATTAAAAGCACGACAAACCAATGGATGAATCTGCAGGGCGCTACCCTCAATTAAAACCGGCTGAAAGGCCTGGATACCTAATCGGTGTAAAGTTGGCGCCCGGTTAAGTAAAACACAACGGCCTTGAATAACTTTTTCTAAAATCTCCCAAACTTCATCTCCCGCTTCTTCAATCAGGCGTCCGGCGCTACGAACATTGTGAGCCAGTTCTCTTTCAATCAATTGCTGAATAACAAATGGCCGGAAAATTTCCAAAGCCATACGCTTAGGCATTCCGCATTGATAAAGTTTTAGGCGTGGATTCACCACAATTACCGCGCGACCAGAATAGTCAACGCGTTTGCCTAATAAATTCTGTCGAAAACGACCTTGCTTTCCTTTGAGCATATCTGCCAACGACTTCAATTGCCTTTTAGGCCCAGTGGAAGCCAAAGCGCCGACCCCGTGCCGAGCTGAATTATCAATCAAAGCGTCGACTGCTTCTTGCAACATTCTTTTTTCATTACGGCAAATCACTTCTGGCGCGTTTAATTCAATTAACCGCTTTAAACGATTATTACGATTGATTACCCGACGATATAAATCATTCAAGTCTGATGAGGCATAACGGCCACCGTCTAACTGCACCATGGGGCGTAAATCCGGCGGCAAAACCGGCAAATACGTCAAAATCATCCACTCTGGCCGCAAACCATTACGCACTAAGCCCTCAAGTAAACGAACCCGGCGCAAAATATTTTTGAGGGCGCCGACATTGGCTTTTTGGGTTTGTTTACGTAAATCAATTAATACCGCGTTCAAATCAATCTTAGCTAAAAGTTTGGCAATGGACTCGGCGCCAATTCCAGCTTCAAAAACCTCGCCGTATCGCCTGGCTAAATTGTTATATTGCATTTCCGATAAAATTTGCAATGGACGCAATTCTTTCAATTCCTTTTCCGCGGACGCAAAACGATCTTTAATTTTTTCTCGTTCCCGAGTTTTTTGATTCTGATTGAAATCCTGATCAATGAGACCGACGATCTTCTGTTTGTATTCTGATTTCAAAGAAGCTAAAACCTTTTCTCTGGCCTGTTGATTAACCAGTAAAATGATATAAGCGCCAAAATAAATAACCCTTTCTAATTTCTGAACTGATATATCTAAAATTGAACCAATCCGCGAAGGAATATTGCGCAAAAACCAAATATGAGCCACTGGCGCGGCTAATTTGATATGGCCCATTCTCTCGCGCCTGACCGAAGCTCGCGTTAACTCAACGCCGCATTTATCGCAAATAATCCCTTTGTACCTAATACCGCGGTATTTGCCACAATAACATTCCCAATCTTTTGAAGGACCAAAAATCTTTTCGCAAAACAAACCATCTTTTTCTGGTCTTTGAGTGCGGTAGTTAATGGTTTCTGCTTTTAAAACCTCGCCCCGAGACCAGTCCAAAATATTCTCGGGAGACGCGAGTTTTAAACGGATTGACTTAAAGTCTGAAGTTTTAGAAATAGGCATACACTATCAATTTCAAATTTTCAATTTTCAATTTCTAATGAATTAATTTTTAATTTCTAAACGTAAGTCGTCATTAAAAATTAGAAATTATAACATTGAAAATTGTTTAAAAATTAGAAATTAGAAATTGAAAATTAAGCGACAACGTCATCCGTCTTAACAATATCGCCATCCATCAATTCCGCATTCAGGGCTAACGCCTTTAATTCGCTAAGTAAAACATTAAATGATGTCGGGATATTCGGCGCCTCAATTTTTTTATTGCGGACAATTGATTCATAAGTTCTGGCTCGACCAATCACATCATCTGACTTGATTGTTAACATTTCTTGTAAAATATGAGCGGCACCATAACCCTCTAATGCCCAAACTTCCATTTCACCAAAACGCTGACCGCCAAACTGCGCCTTACTACCCAATGGCTGTTGAGTAATTAAAGAATACGGCCCGATAGAACGCATATGGATCTTATCTTCAGCCAAGTGATTCAATTTCATCATATAAATATAGCCGACCGTTGCTTTACGATCAAACGGCTCGCCAGTTCGGCCATCACGTAGTTGGATTTTACCGTCTTCGGGCAAACCAACTTTTTTAAATTCTTCTTTAATATCCGCTTCAGTCGCGCCTGCCAATACCGGCGTTCTGGCTTTATATCCGATGGTATGCGCTGCCCAACCTAAATGAGTTTCCAAGATCTGACCGATATTCATGCGCGAAACCACGCCTAATGTATTTAAAATCACATCCACGGGTTGGCCATCAGCCAAATAAGGCATATCTGCTTCGGGCAAAATTTTAGCAATAACGCCTTTATTGCCATGGCGCCCTGCTAATTTATCGCCTTCAGTCACCCGCCGTAATTGAGCCACTTCAATTTGGATACGCTTAATAACACCTGGCGGCACATTTTCGCCTTGTTCACGTGAAAAAATACGGATACTTACAATCCGACCGCGTTTGCCATGCGGCATTACCAATGAAGAGTCTTTAACATCACGCGCTTTCTCGCCAAAAATAGCCCGCAATAATCTTTCTTCAGCTGTTAAATCAGCTTCGCCTTTTGGAGAAATCTTGCCTACTAAAATATCGCCTTCTCTGACTTCCGCGCCAATCCGCACAATCCCTTCTTCGTCAAGATTTTTTAATTTTTCTTCACCAACGTTAGGAATATCTGGCGTAGTTACTTCTGGTCCTAATTTTGTTTCCCGTACATCACAAGTAAAATCTTCAATATGGATTGAAGTAAAACGATCGTCCTTAACTAAACGCTGTGAAAGAATGATAGCGTCTTCAAAATTATTACCACCCCAAGACATAAACGCCACTAGCAGATTTTGACCCAAGGCCAATTCACCGTCTTCAGTGGATGAACCGTTAGCCAAAACATCACCTTTTCTAATTTTCTGACCTAAAAATACAGCCGGCCTTTGACTAAAAGAGGTAAACTGGTTAGTACGAGAAAAATCAATTAATTCATAATTCTGCTCTCCTTTTTTATTTTTAATTTTAATCTGTCTAGCATCAACTTCGCTCACCACGCCATCTTGAAGCGATAAAAGCACCTCTCCTGAATCAACAGCCACGCGGCTTTCCAAGCCAGTACCAACTAATGGCGCTTCTGGTTTAACACAAACCACTGCTTGACGCTGCATATTAGCACCCATCAATGCTCGATTAGCATCATCATGCTCTAAAAATGGGATCAAGGCAGTTGCAGCACTGACAAATTGCTGCGGTGAAATATCCATATAATCAATTTTATTACGCGATATAAAGCTTGGCTCGCCCTTAATCCGACCGGCCACTACTTTATTAATAAAGCGACCCTTAGCGTCAAGCTCTACGCCCGCATGAGCAATATTGTGGCGTGCCTCTTCGTAAGCGTCTAAATAAACGATTTCGTTTGTCGCCCGGCCGTCAACTACCTTACGATAAGGCGTTTCTAAAAAACCAAATTGATTTAAACGAGCATATAAAGCCAAGTGCCCCACCAAACCAATGTTGGGGCCTTCTGAAGTTTGAATGGGACAAATACGACCATAATAAGTTGAGTGTACATCACGAACATCAAATCCAGCACGCTCGCGGTTCAAACCGCCAGGACCTAAGGCCGACACCCGACGCTTATGCTCAAGCTCTGCCAACAAATTAACCTGGTCCATAAATTGAGATAAGGCTGAAGACATAAAAAATTCACGCACGGTGCTGATAATCGGCCTTGCATTAACTAAAGCGGCCGGAATCATTGTGTCTGTATCCAAGGTACTCATTTTATCCTTAATAATTCTTTCTAAGCGCGCCAGTCCCACACGCAAACGATTTTGCAACAACTCACCAACTGTTCGCACCCGACGATTGCCTAAATGGTCAACATCATCTTTTTTGGCTTCAGGATTATTATTTAAACGAATAATTTCTTTGATAACTTCTATTAAGTCTTCTGGCCGCAAAGTACGGTGTTCTTTGTCTAAAGGAACCTTTAATGCTAAGCGCTGATTGAATTTCCAACGGCCAACTTGCGCTAAATCATAGCGTTCAAAATTAAAAAACATATTATCAATCAATTGCTTGGCTGTATCTACGGTTGCTAATTCGCCTGGTCTGATATGCCGATAAACCTCTAAAATACCGTCGCTTTGACTTTTGGCATTATCTTTTTCTATAGTTTTTTCAATATATTTTACTTCACCTTTATCAACTGATTTAAAAGCAGCTAAAATTTTGTCATCCACACCCACGCCAAAAGCCCGCAAAAGCGAAGTCACTGGGACCTTACGCTTACGGTCAATACGGACAGTAATCACACCATTGGCATCGGTTTCTATTTCCAGCCAAGCGCCGCGATTAGGAATGACCTTGGCGCCAAAAAGCTTTTTCCCGCGATGAAAATTCATCGTGAAAATCACTCCCGGAGAACGCATTAGTTGAGAGATTACGACCCGCTCCACACCGTTGACAATAAAAGTGCCACGAGGAGTCATCATCGGAAAATCCCCTAAGAAAATTTCCTGTTCTTTGATTTCGTTGGTTTTTTTATTGACTAATTTAATCCGGCACTTCAGCGGAGCCTCATAAGTTAAATTATGTTCTTTAGTTTCGCGCTCGGTGCGTGGCGGCTCTTCAAGATAATAATCACCAAAATAAAGATCCAACTCTTTACCAGTCCAGTCCTTGATTGGCGAAACCTCATCAAACAATTCGCGTAAACCGGTTTTCAAAAACCAATCATAAGATTCGGTCTGAGCCTTTAAAAGGTTTGGTAGCGCGATGGCTGATGGCCGACGAATAAAATATTTGTAGGGCAAGGAAGACATACCAGTTTTTAGTTTGTAGTTTTTAGTTTGTAGTTATAACGACAAAATAACGACAACGACTAAAAACAATAAAAAACAAAAAGCAAAAGCACAAAAAGGCCTGCATCATAAAATGTTAGACCTCAAATTTATATTATTTAAAATATCACCTGCTAGTAGCCAAGATTGTGCTCAAGAAATAGGCCTAAAAGTCCTGCCTATCCCCTAGTAGTTAACTGTCTTTGATTATACTCATTTTTTAAAAGTTGTCAAATAGATTTGGCTCTGCCCTGTACCACGCGGTATGGGACTCCACATTGTAGATAGCGCCTGCTCCGTAGTGCCCTAGGCTTACCGGAGCAAAGAAGCACTACTGAAATTAAAATCCGCTTGGTATATAAATAAAAAAGACTACCCTTACGAGTAATCTTTCTATACCACGCCCAAACCCATAACTTGGATACATGACAATTCAAAGAATAGCCATAGGGAAGCGCCTTAAAGGAAAATAATTTCCCCTTTTTCTGCGACCCCCCACTGCCCACCCGCCATTCTTTTGAGCTGGGCGAGCTTTTCAATCTTTTTAATTATTCCCCTCTTATCAGTAGGCAGATTGAAAAACGGCTTCAACTGTTCCGTTGTTGTCGTACTGTTAAACTCAAGCCAGGGCGTAGGGAAAATGCATCCTTCTTCTGGGTTGCCCTTTGCTATTACGAGCCAGAATGTTCCCGATCGGTTTTCTTTTAATTGTACTTGCCGATAAGAATCCAAGATTCCCATATCTTCAATGCCAGGTGAACTTACTCTCAAAAGCCGATCTCCATATTTGGTTTTCAAAACTTCTCTCCATTCACTTGGTTCTCCATGGTAAAAATTAATTATTGAAATTAGCTCCTCTATTTCTGCATTATTCATCCGATTTTCCTCCATTGTCACAAATAATAATTATTTTTTAACCTTCTTTTCCTTCTCTAAATTCACGCTAATATCATAGCACAATCTTTATATCTTGTCAAACGATTTTGGTATATTTTGGGATAAAACAAAACCCGCTAAAAAGCAGGATTATTATTCCGCGATGTCGTAGATTGCCGGTTCTGCGAGCTGGACAACATTAGAACCATTACCCAGCGATAAAGCACGTAATATCTACATTCTTTTATAACTTTTCTTGAACTTCGCGCATTAAAATATCTTTAATATTTTTAGCCAAACCTTTCACAAAATCGCTGTTCTCCATTAATGGACTTAAATCGTACTCAATGCTTTTTTCATCAACCCTTGCTATTATCGCTAAAAGTTTTTCTTTTAAACTATCAATATTTTCTTTATCCACCAAACATTTCAAGTTAGGCTTTATATTCTTACTTAAATACCAGACAAAATCAAAGTAGTCCCGACCCTTTACTTTCGCCAATAATTCGCCGCCCTTGCCGGTTTTATTCCACCTGCGATTCATAACCGCCCCAATTTTAGTCGCCATCATTGTTGATAAGTCAAATGTTTTAATTATCATTGAACGATTGAATTTAAAAATCGGCACTGTATTTATTTTGTAGCCCGAGCAAAAATCAAAATATTTAAAAACTTCCAGCTTAAGATATAGCACATCGGACTCACTGGGGCTTGCCAGCCCCAATTCTTTTAAAATAGAAAATTTTATTTGAACACGAGACGGTTGAACTTTTATTTTTACATCCAAATCAGTATTTTTTTTAAAATAACCTTCCAGATCCCCTGCTAAGTCAGTAAGCTTGATATCTTTTTTTAAATCAACGAAATCTAAATCTTCGGAAAGCCGAGGCAAATCAAAACAATGCCGCAGGCAAGACCCGCCATAAAAAATCATTTGGCTATATTCAGGATGGGAATAAATAAAACTTAAAACCACCACTTGAATATAATCCTTTAATAAATTCCGCTTATAGGTTGAGCTCACTTCAATTGCCCCATCAACTATATTTTTTAAAAATGGCTTAATAATTTC
>Ga0315288_10005592_pt1 | contig 15984 bp, 21 predicted proteins | sample YL17G11_20_MG_FD_203454 | JGI IMG/M metagenome (GOLD analysis project Ga0315288, IMG submission 203454) | Sediment microbial communities from Yellowstone Lake, YNP, Wyoming, USA - YL17G11_20 | ecosystem: Environmental > Aquatic > Freshwater > Lake > Sediment | place: USA: Wyoming | collected...
CCCAGGGCCGCCCTCGCGGCGCTGACACAGCCGGGGGCGGCTGTGCCACATGTCACGGCTTTCGTCACTCTGATGCAAGAGCCTCTCTAGGTTGGCAACGTTCAGCTTACGGGCCCAACAAGATTGGGCCCCTACACGCGAAAACCCGGCTGTAGGGGCCGATTCTTAATCGGCCCGTCCGTTTCAGATTACCAATCTACTTGGCGAATCTCAATAGAGTGCAGCCTGCCTAGCGAGGGTCTCATGGTCCACCCCCTTGTGCTTGCAGTCTCGGTCGCTCTGCGATTCGCTCGTGCTTGCTGGGGTCTTCAGGCGGGCTATCACCCCCGGTGTTCGCGAGGCGTTCCCCCAGGCGCGGTTCGGTCCCGCTGAGGAGTCGTTTGATGTTGTTCTTGTGCCGGACCAGGATGAGCGCCGCCATCGCCCCAGAAAGGACGAGGTAGGGCGAGCCGGGATGCGCGACCCACACTGCGACCGGCATCGCCGTGGTGGCCAGCATGGTGGCAGGGGAGATCCACCACCAGCGGCCGGTCACCAGCCGTGGGGCCAGGAGGCCGAATGACCAAACGCCGAGCGGCGCGAGCGCCAGATGCCAGGGGAGAGCGCCGATTCCCCCCAATCCCAGCATCACGCCCAGCGCACAGGCGACGCTCTTTCCCTCGGCAAATTGCCCCTCGCGAAGCAGGAACCAGATGGAGTAGGCGTGGCCGGCCAGCACCAGGAACGCGGCCGCCGCGACGACGCTGGTGGGCAGCGCCAGGGCCTTGGTCACGAACACTACGGCCGCCGCCTTGCCCACGTCCGCGCAGAGGGTGGCAAGGCCCAGCCAGGGGCCTCCCACGCGGACTACGTTGATCGCACCCACGTTGTGCGAGCCGTAGCGCCGCACGTCCAAGCCTTTCGCCACGCGGACCAGGAGATACCCGCTTGGGATGGACCCGACGAGATACGCCAGCAGAAGCGCGCCGGCCGTTACCATTGTCGTCCCCCTGTCATCGCGGGCGCAAGCTCCCGCGAATAGCGTTCTTCAAGTGCACGAATCTTGGCGATCTTGCGCGCCGACTCGCCGCCGCGGAACTCCGCCGCGAGCCACGCGTCCACGATGGCGCAGGCCCGCCCCGGGCCGATGACGTTTGCGCCCAGCGTGATGATCTGCACGTGATTGCGCTCCCGAGAAAGCCGCGCCGTGTAGGGGTCGGTGACCGCGGCCGCATAGATTCCGGGAACCTTGTTGGCTGCGATCGCCATGCCCAGTCCAGTGCCGCAGACGAGGATTCCGCGATCAACCACGCCCGCCAGGATGGCCTCGGCGACCGCGGCGGCCACCTCCGGGTAGTCCACCGGTGCATCGGAAAAGGCGCCGAAATCGCTGAGGTCTTCCCCGCGCTCGGCCAGGTGCGCAGCTATCCGCTGCTTGAGCGGAAATCCGTTGTGATCGCTGCCGATGCCGATCATGGGATGGCACTCCTTTCGCCGTTCCCCGGGCGGCCGCTGTGCAGCGGCGCGTGGTCTGCGATCGCGCTCCTGTAAACCTCAACCAGCCTCGCGGTCGTCATGACTGGATCGAAATCGCGCGCCCTTCCGCGTGCGGCTTCCCCCATGCGCTGCCGCAGCGACGGGTGATCGAGGAGCCGTTGAATGGCGCCGTGGAAGTCGCCTTCGTCGAATGGAGTGAGGAGACCGGTGAGGTCGTTGATGACCACCTCGCTCGGTCCGTACTTGCTGATGGCGACGCAGGGAAGTCCGACGGTCATTGCCTCTACCAGCGCGATTCCCATCGCATCGGCTGTAGAGGGGAAGACGAAGACATCGGCCGCCGCATAGCAGTCAGCGATGTGCTCGTGAGGCACCCATCCGCAGAAGGCCACCCGGTCAGAGATCCCCAGGCGTTCGGCTTGGGCTTGCAGGCTCTGCTCCAGCGGCCCTCCGCCCACCAGGCACAGGCGCACGTCGTGGGTCCGGGCGAGGCGAGAGAAACAGCGCATCAGGAACCCCAACTGTTTCTCCCTCGCGAGACGGCCCGCGTAAAGCAGCAAGGGAGTCCCCGCAAAGAGCCCCAGTTCCCGACGCACCCGCTCCCTGGCGCCAGGCGCGGGAGTCAGGGGCGGAACCCCCTCGGGCACTACCGCGATCGGGGTCGTGACTCCCTGCCCCTGCAAGAAGTCCCGCACCACGCGCGTCGCCACGACAACCCGGTCGGCCTGGTGGCAGTGCCTTCGGAACAGGGAGGTCAGCCAGCGCGACCCCGCGGCGCCCAGCACCGGCACGTACTGGCCAAATTCGTGCAGCATGGTGTGAAACGAGTAGACCAGGGGCAGCCCGTGCTTCGCCGCCAATCGTTCGGCCAGGCGCGACATGGTGAAGGGATGGTGACTGTGGATGAGGTCGAAGCCTCCACCGGCGAGGACATCGCAGTTGCGCGCCAGGGGAGAGAGCAACCGGTAGTGGTGCTTTGACCAGCCCAGGCCGGGCAGCCTGGTGACCGTCGGATCATCGTCCTCATATCCATTGTAGCGAGGAGCGAAGATCGTCACCTCGTGGCCGAGCGCCTCAAGCGATCGCCGCAGCGTCTTCAGGCTGGTGACCACGCCGTTGACGAACGGGTCGTATCCTTCAGTAAAGAATGCGATCTTCATCTCATGCCACTCCCGCCGCCACGCACGAACTCCGCCCTCGATTCCATCAAGAGGATACCGGCCTCCGAGTCTCAGCGCATGAGGCGAAAGAACTGGCTCAGGGCCTGTTTTCTTGGGACCTGGGGCCGGCGGTGGACAACGCCGGTGACAAGGCGAAAAGAGCCTCCTGGGGAAGGTTACTCGGAATCGGTCAGCCCGTGGCGGGCAGCGAGGAGAGCCGCTTCCGTGCGGCCGTTGACCTGCAACTTCACAAAGATACTGGAGATGTGGTTCTTCACGGTCTTCTCACTGAGGAAGAGGCGCGCGGCGATGTCCTTGTTCCGGAGGCCTCTGCCCAGGAGCTCCAGCACCTCCATCTCGCGGCGCGTGAGTTCGGCGAAGACTTCCTTGGCTGCGGCCCGGAGGCGACTGACCCGCGCGAATTCCTCGAGCACTCGGCCGACCAGGGAAGGGCCAAGGAACCCCTCGCCGCGCGCCGCAGACCGAATCGCCTCAAGCGTCCGCTCCGGCGGGGCGTCCTTCAGCACGTAACCCGACGCGCCGGCCTTGATCGCCGCAAAGAGATGATCGTCGTCATGATGGATGGTCAGCACCACCACCGCGCACTCGGGCATCTCGTGCTTGATCTGCCGGGTGGCCGCGATGCCGTCCTTCCTGGGCATGCCCAGGTCCGTCAAGATCACGTCGGGCTTGGACTGTCGTGCCAAGGTGATAGCGGCCTCGCCGTCTGCCGCCTGGGCGACGACTTCGATGTCCTGCTCCGCCGCCAGCAACCGGGCGAGCGCCACTCGCACAACCGTCTCATCCTCCGCGATCAGCAGTTTGATCTTTGCCATCTCACGATTCCCCCCGGACCGCGCCCACCTGATTACTGAGAGGCGCGGCAAACGCGACCTCCGTTCCTTGCGCCGGCGCGCTTGACACGCAAATCCCGCCGCCCACTGATTCTGCGCGCTGGGTCATGCCCGGAAGCCCGAGGCCTCCGTCCATCCCAGGCGCGGGGACGGCGGCGGGATCGAATCCCACGCCGTCGTCTTTGACCGTGCACGCAAACTCGTCAGCCCCGAAGCGCAGCGTCACCTTCACCTCGCTGGCCTGCGCGTGCTTCTCGGCATTCATGAGCGCCTCCTGAATGATGCGGAATGCGGCATGGGCCAGCTCGGGAGGAAGCGGCCTGACTTCACCCTCGATCTCCAGCGGCGCCGAGACGGAGCAATTCTCAGCGAAGATTGACAAGTGGTGTTGTAGCGCCTCCACGAATCCTTCGCGTTCCAGGGCCGGAGACCGCAGCAGCCGAACCAGGTACCGCAACTCCGCCGCGGCCCGTCGCACCGCGAACCTCTGATCAACGGCCAGGCGGGCGGCCTTCGCCGAATCGGTAGCCGCGAGTCTCCGGGCGAGTTCCAGACGCATCACGATGTCGGCAAGGTAGTGCTGAATGCCGTCGTGCATTTCCTGGGAGAGACGCTGGCGATAATCAGCCAGCGCCACCGTCTCTCGCAACTGAGCCAGTTCTTCGATGCGCGCGGCTTCGGTGAGAGCATAGTAGATGGCAAGCGAGGTGACGACGAAGAGAACGGCGAGGCGGGTCACCAGGGAGCCCAGGTACTTCTCGCTCCCGCGGTCCTGCCAGGTGGCCAGGACGTAGAGGAGGGCGGTGGCGGCGCTCACAGCCCCGGTTCTGCGCGGCAGGCGTTGGATCGAGGAGGTGGCGATCGGCCAGAAGTAGAGGAGCGCGGCCTCGCTGTTGATCCCGCCCGTGAGATAGACCGCGGCCGTGATGATGGCCAGATCGCAGGAGAGCCAGAGGCTGCTCCACCGTCTCGAGATCCGCTTCCCGAGCACCCAGTACGCACGCACTGCCAGGTAGCAGGCGGCCCCGCCGATCAACAGGTAGAACAGGGGCAGGTGTTCGCCCACGCGGCGGCGCACGAAGCCGAACTGCACCCAGGCCAGGGCCGTCAGCAGTAGCACGAGGTACTGGATGAAGAAGACGGCGGAACGGCGTCTCGTGGCGTCCATACCCCTCTCCGGCGGCCACTGCGTAGGACTGGAGATCAGTTCGCCGGCCGCGCGCGCTCTCCCCCTGCCCGCCGGTGAAAGGCCCAAGAAAACGGGACCGAGACTTGGGACCCAAGCCCCTTTCGCGCAGAGAGCAGATGGGCGAGAATAGCCTACGAAGGCAGTTCGCGAAGTCCACAGGGAGGTGAGGTGCCATGGTTGGCGGAACGGAATGCCAGGAGTCCCCGTTGCGGGTGGTCAGCGTGAGCCTCGGCTCTTCGAAGCGAGATCACGCCGTGGAAGTGGAGATGCTGGGCCGACGCCTGGTGATTGAGCGTGTCGGCACCGATGGCGATTATGAGAAGGCCTGTGCCATGATTGCAGGCCTCGACGGGAAGGTGGCGGCGATCGGCCTGGGGGGAACGGATCTCTACCTCATTGCCGGCAAGCGGCGCTACGTGATCGAGCAGTCGCGGCGCTTGGCCGAGTCCGCAAAGACAACGCCGGTCGTAGACGGCAGCGGGCTGAAGAACACCTTGGAGCGAGAAACCATCCGGTGGTTGGGTGCGAGCGGCGCGCTCGAGCTGCGGGGCAGAAAGGTTCTCCTCGTCTGCGCCGTAGACCGGTTCGGCATGGCGGAAGCGTTGTCCGCAGCGGGGTGCGAAACCGTCTTCGGGGATCTGATCTTCAGCCTGGGCCTGCCGATCCCGATCAAGTCTCTCAGAACTCTGCGCCTGATCGCGACGATGTTTCTTCCTTTCGTACGACGCCTGCCGATCGCGATGATCTACCCGACCGGCAGCAAGCAGGAGAGTGTGAAGCCGCGGCACGCACGCTACTACGCCTGGGCTGAGGTCGTGGCCGGAGACTTTCACTTCATCCGCCGCTACCTGCCGGAGCGAATGGACGGCAAAGTGGTCATCACGACCACCACTACTTCTGAAGACGTCGCCCTGCTGCGGGAGCGTGGGGTGACTACTCTCGTTACGACCACGCCGGAGTTTGAGGGCCGCTCGTTCGGCACGAACGTGATGGAGGGAGTGCTGATCGCATTGGCGGGCAAGCGCCCGGAGGAGATGCAGCCCGACGATTACCTCGGCCTGCTTCGCCGGCTCGGGTGGAAGCCCAGGATTCTCCACCTTGCAGCCGACGCGCCCCGTGCCGAAACGGGGCAAGCCAAGGAGCGCGCAAGATGATGGCGACCCCGCACATGGTAGCCGGAGCAGCCATCGGCCGGGTTCTGCGGCGACCGTGGCTAGCGTGGCCGGCCGCTTTGGCCAGCCACTTCGTGTTGGACGTCATCCCACACTTGGACTCTCACTCGCTCTTCGGCGTCAAGCAGGGCGGGCCGACCCCGCTTGAGGCGACGGCGGGGATCACGGACTTCCTGGTGGGCGCGGTGCTGGTTGCGTGGCTCACATCACGACGGCCCGATCGCCGCGTCATGCGGGGCGCCGCGCTCTTCGGGATACTGGTTGATCTCGTGGAGTACGTGCCTCCCATCGGGCCCTGGCTGCGGGCCTGGCCGGGGGCCGCCTGGCTCATTGGCTTCCATCACGGGATCCAGCACAACGTGACCCCGGCCCAGTGGCCCCTTGGCGTGGGGACCCAGGCTGCGCTGCTCCTCGTGGCGATCTCGGTCTGCCTGGCGCGCCGGAACCTATCCGAAAGGGCCCGCCCGGCGCATCTCTCCTCCAAGCCTTCGTGAGAGGCCCTTATACCGCGCGCCGTGGAAATCGGGCAAGCATCGGCTCGCATCTTCTGTTCTTCTGCCTTGCCGTGGCGTCCCCGCCCGACCGGCGCATACGGCTTCGCGCCGTCTCACGCCTTGGCGGGCGCGACTTCCGCCTGCTCCAGCCTGGCGCGCAGTTCCCCGTTTTCCTGCTCCAGCCGCCGCGCGCGTGAAGAAAGGGAGGGGTCGCTTTCCCACCAGTCTATTCCGATCTCCTTCGCCTTGTCCACGGAGGCCACCAGGAGCCGAATCTTGATCTTGAGCAGTTCGACGTCGGCGATGGAGATCGTGATGTCGCCCGCGATCACGATGCCCTTGTCCAGCACTCGCTCCAGGATCTCTGCGAGGTTGGTGGCATGGGTGGGATGAACGATTTGCGCGCCGTAGCCGCTCTGCATAGCCGCCTCCTAGATCAGGTTCCCCAGTGGCCCCAGGTTCAGGTTGAGGTCCTCTCCGTCCAGTCCGAAGACGCCCTTCAACTCCTGCATCTTCTGCTCCAGCCGCTGGAAGGCCCGGCCCATCCGCTCGATTTCCCCGTCGGTGAGCGAGCCGCGGTCCATCCTGCGCAGCGCCTGCCTTTCCAGCAACTGCCGGAGCAGTTCAACTACGGTGAGCACCAACTTGGCTAGGCCCTGTTCCACCTTCTCGGGGTCGGCCCACGGTTTCCGGGACTCGCTGGGCGTATCCCGCGCCTGGGCGGACCCGCTCGCACACTGAGTGGGCGAAGGCTCCTGTGTTCCGCACTGGCCAGCGGCGCCCAGGGTGCCGTCCTCTCTTGCGCACCCAGCCGCAGACCCGCAGGCCGCGTCGCCAATACCTGGGGCTCGATCGCTCGCGTCGCCCTTGGCACCGCCGCTTCTGCCGGGCCTCAAGGTGTCCACAGAGGCCAGCACCAACTTCAGGCCCAGAAACACCAGGTCCACGTCGGCCACGGAAATCGTGACGTCCCCCTGGAGCACCACCCCTGTGTCCAGAGCCGTGTCCACCACATCGAGGAGCGTGACCTCCTCCATGTCCGACGGGCTAGGGTACACCGACACGCTCTTGCAGCTCCGCGCTGAAATGATAGGGGGGCCAGGGCCCGCTCAACCGCAGCCGCAACCCACTGGCCGTGAGGTCCTTTGCGACCTCCTCCAGTCGGCGGTGAAACGCCGCCAACCGGGGTTGAGCGAGCAGGCAGACCGCATCCAGAACCAGCCTGGGGGCCCCCTGTGAACCCTGCGGGGCAACGGGTTTGAGCTGGATCTGGTCCACCTGGTCGGCCAGCGCCGCCAGCGTTCGCTGCGCCTGGCGACGGGCTTCGGCGGCCGCCTCCTGGGCCGCACGTTCCAACGCGCCTTTTCGCACCAGGTACGCCGTGCCCGGGCTGCCTGTCGCGGGTTGGGGCGCTTCCGCCGCACTTTCGGTGGTCGGCTCGTGGTAAAGTCTGATCTCCCACTCCGCCCGGCCGCGCAGGCGCGCCAGGGCGCGACGAAATCTCTCGCAGTGGGTCTCCAGCAGCGCCCGCACCTTCTCTTCGCTGTGGAAGATGGTGCAAAAGCGCATGGGGAGCACGGTGCGCCCGGCCATCACGCGTTCGATCACCTGTTCGTGCGCGCGCACCTCGCTCTCCAGCCAGCGGGCGTCCTGCAAGTTCGTCGGCAGCGCCGCCTCCCCGAACTCCTCCAGCGGCACTTGGCTCACTACCGCGAGCAGGTCCTCATGCGCGAGCGAGTACCCAGGGCGCACCGGGCCCAGCCCGTCTTCGGCGGCAATGGGCGGCCCTTCCGCGATGCAGTACAGGTAAATGCCGACCTCTCCCGGCTTCATTCGTCCTCCCCGCCCGACGCCGCGCCCACCAACAGGCCCAGCCTCTCCAGCAACTCGTCCTCTTTGGCGCGCGCTTCTTCCGCCCCCTCATCCGAGGAGGGCAGTTCCAGCAATTCCGCTTGCAGGCGGTCGAGTTCCTGGGATCGCTCCTCCTGAGCCTGTTGCCCGACCTGCCTGGCGACCGCCACCAATGCTTTCAACGGGGCAAGAGGAAGCCCGGCCAGCGCGCTGAGCAGTCCCATGCCGTCACCTCCGCTGTGGTGTGCTAGGAATCCACGAAATTGAACGGCGGCGCCGGGCCCACGTATCGGAACAGGAGCCTCGAGCCCCGCTCCTCGCCGAGACGCGCCACCTGGGCGTCGAACTCGGTCTCTCGCGCGCGGTCCACCAGGAACGCCGCGTTCAGAACCATCTTCTCTCCCAGCAGCCTCCCGAAGCGCGCCTCAGCGGCCAGAGGCGACAGCGCGTCGAGCATCTCTCCCCCTTCGCGGCGCTTCTTCGCCTCCATCGCATCGGCGACCATGTGGCCCAACTCGATCACCTCCTGGCGCGTGTGGGCGGCCGGGCGGGCCGCGATGGCGTCGCGCAGCGCGCGAATAGTCTCCTGCTCCGCCACGACCTCGGCGAAGATCAGCCCCATCTCCCTCCACAGCGCCTTCAGCCCCAGTTCAACACGCCCCTCCAGCCGCTGCAGCAGGGCCCGCAGGTCTTCATAGCGCGCCGCCAGCAGTCCCTCGCGGACCGCCTCCTCCGTGGCCGCCACGGTGCCGTAGGCGACGGGGATTACGGTCTGGCTCGCCATCACCTGCTCCATCACCCGCAAGTGGCCCAGCAGGTCCTCGCGCGTGGGCTCTTGGCACGTCGAGGGGCAGTCGCGCACCACCGCGGCCAGTTCGCGGTAGGCGACGGTATGGATCCCGGGCTCGCCGATACCGGTCCATCCGGCGGCCTCGACGATGCACACCACGCGTTTGCCTGCCGCCGTCATGACGCCCCTCCCGCCTGCGGCCCGCCGAGTTGCTTTCCAACCAGGACCAGCGCTTCCTCGAAATGCCGGCGGAGGATGAGGAGGCCGGTGCAGTCGGAAGCGGAGGCGCCGCCTGCCGCCAGAAAGTCGCGTATGGCGAGCATCCCGGCGCGCCGGCACACCCCCTCGATGTCGGCGCCCACCAGCCGCTCCATCGCGCCGGCCAAGGCCTCCAAGTCCACGTCAGGGCCCAGCGGGCGGCCGCGTGTGTGAACGCGCAAGATCTCCAGCCGTGCCGGGCGCTCCGGCGGCGGCAGGGCGATCGAGAGATCGAACCTTCCGGGCCGCAAGAGCGCCGGGTCCAAGATGTCCAGCCGATTCGTGGCCGCCAGCACGATGACGCCCTTGAGTTCTTCTATCCCGTCCAGCTCGGTGAGCAACTGGCTCACCACGCGCTCGCTCACGTGGGACTCGCCCGCGGCTTCGCGCCGCGGGGCGATGGCGTCTATCTCGTCGAAGAAGACGATGCACGGGGCGACCTGCCGGGCCTTGCGAAAGGTCTCGCGCACGCCCTTCTCCGACTCGCCCACCCACTTCGAGATCAGCGCCGGCCCCTTGACGGAGATGAAGTTGGCCTCGCTCTCGGTGGCCACCGCCTTGGCCAGGAGGGTCTTGCCGGTGCCGGGCGGGCCGTGCAGCAGGATCCCCCGGGGAGGGTCGATCCCCGCGAAGGCGAGCAGCCCGCCGTGTTTGAGCGGCCACTCCACCGCCTCGCGCAGTTCCTGTTTGGCGTCTTCCAGGCCGCCGACGTCCTCCCAGCGCACATCGGGCACCTCGACGAGCACCTCGCGGATGGCGGAGGGTTCCACCTCCTTGAGCGCCTCCTGGAAGTGCTGCATGCCCACCTCGAGGCTGGAGAGCGCTTCGTAGGGCACGATGTCGGCTTCGAGATCGATCTGCGGCAGGACCCCGCGCAGGCACGTCATGGCGGCTTCACGACAGAGGGCGGCCAGGTCAGCGCCCACGAATCCGTGGGTGATGGAGGCGATTTTCTCCAGGTCCACATCCGCGACGAGAGGCATGCCGCGGGTGTGGATCTGCAAGATCTCCAGGCGTCCCTCTTTGTCGGGGATGCCGATGCTGATCTCCCGGTCGAAGCGCCCGGGCCGGCGCAGCGCGGGATCGAGGCTGCCGGGGATGTTGGTGGCCCCGATCACGATCACTTTGCCCCGCTGCTCCAACCCGTCCATGAGGGCGAGGAGCTGGGCGACCACCCGCTTCTCCACCTCGCCGGTCACCTCGGCGCGCTTGGGCGCGATGGCGTCCATCTCGTCGAGGAAGATGATGCTGGGGGAATGGCGGGCCGCCTCCTCGAAGATCCCGCGCAGTTTGGCCTCGCTCTCGCCGTAGAACTTGTGGATCACCTCGGGCCCGTTGACCGCCACGAAGTAGGCGTCCGTTTCGTTGGCAACCGCCCTGGCGATGAGGGTCTTTCCAGTGCCCGGCGGCCCGTGCAGGAGCACGCCCTTGGGGGGTTCGATGCCCAGCCGCTCGAAGACCTCGGGGTGCTTGAGCGGCAGCTCGATCGTCTCGCGCACCCGCTGGATCTCCTTGCGCAGCCCCCCGATGTCCTCATAGGTGATCCCCGGCCTGCGCTCGGCTGCCTTCTCCTCGCGGATCTTGATCGTGGTGGAGGGATGCAGCAGCACGACCCCCTTCGGCGCCGTCTCCACCACCGAGAAATCCTGAAAGCGAGAGCCGAAGAGCGTGACCCGCACCCGGTCCCCTGCCAGCACGACCAGCCCCTCGAGCAGCCGGCCCAGGTAGCGGGTGTCCTTCTCGGTTCGCGGCGCACCGCCGTCGCCCAGCGCGGAGAGCACGATGGCCTGGGCGGCCTTGCCCTCGGTCCTCTCGACGATCGCCTTCTCGTCAAGGCCTACCTGGGCGTTTTCCCGCACGATGCCATCCACCTGGAGCAGCCCCTTGCCACGCTGTTCCGCGTAGGCCGGCATCACCCGCACCGCGGTCTTCCTCTGCCCGCTCACCAGGATCACGTCGCCGACCTGGGCCCCCAGCCGCTCCATGTCGGCGGGATCAATGCGTCCCACGCCGCGCCCCACGTCCTTGCTGAGCGCCTCGGCGACCCGCAGGCTGATCGCTTTGGCCACCTCCTGGGCTTTGCCCACCCTACGCTCCCTCCGCGCGGCGCTAACTCTCCGCCGCGGCCGCCTTGGCCAGGCGAATCTCCAGGATCCCATTGCGATAGGAGGATTTCACGCTCTCCGCCCGCACCGCGCACGGCAGGAGAACCTCCTTGCGATACTCGCGGCCTGCATCGCTCGCCGAGAGCAGCAGGATGTCGTCCTTCACCTCCAGGGCGATGGCGTTTTCCCCCACGCCCGGCAGTTCTGCGATCACCACCACCTCCGCTCCTTCGTCGAAGACGTCCACCGCAGGCTCCCTCACCTCTTCGACCACCGCCCCGCGCTCCGTCGCCCGCACGTTGCCGAAGCGCTCCACTTGGGGCATCCCCCCGGCGCCGACCTTCACCGTGAAACCGTACATCACGCTGCTGCGGCCGGGCCCCTTGGCCGTTCCGGTGCGGCTCCATTCGTTCTCGCCCTCCTCGGCCATCTTCCCGACGAGTTCGATGAAACTGCCCAGCCCCTTGAAGATCCCGCCCAGGCCCAGGTCCACGTTGACCCGGGCCCCATCCTGCTCTTCGCCCTTTCGGGGCGCTCGCGTCCGCCTGCTCATAGCCGTCTCCTCTCGCAGGGTCTGTGGCGCTCGGCTCCAGGGCCGCGCCCTCGCGCTGGCGGGGCCCGGCCCGCGCGCCGCTGCCGGCCGGCTGCGCTCAGTATTCGACGATCATCTTTGCCAGTCGCCCGGAAGCCCTATCTGTGCCCAGCGCAGGCGGAGAGGTTGGAATCCCCGCTTCCTCCCGATCGTGCAGTGCCCCCAGTTGGGCCCCGGCCTCGGCCAGCCGCTGTCGGCACTGGCGCAGCCTGCGCTCCAGGCGGGCGACCTCGTCTTCCAACCGCTCTCTTTCCTTGGTCAGGAGGTGGCGTTCCAGGTGGGGAGAGCGATGGCTCGGGGGCAGGGAATGAACATGCTGGCTCATGCTGGTGCGGATATTGGAGATGCCTTCAGGGGGAATCATTCTCTTGCCCTCAGCATCCGCTGGCCTCGAGCGTCTCGAGCGTGGTTCTTTCTTTGAGCCCCTTTCGGCTGTAGGACACGATGCCCATCTGGGCGTCCAGATGCACCTCGTACAGGCCCAGCAGGTCGCTCTTGCCCAGGTGGCGCATGTACTCGGACTCCTCCATGGTCTCCACCAGGGCCCGCCAGCCTCCCTCGCCGTTCGGCTCGACCGTGATCACGCGGCCCGTCTTGCCCAGCACCTCCTCAAAGAACTTCGCCACCGTCTGGCTCACCTCAGCAATGCCCATCGTCTTGTCTCCTGGAATGGAAGATTGGGAAGCGATCCACCTAGCGGGCCGCCTCCCGCTTGGTGAGGAGCAGCTGTTTGGCTTTGCTTGCACCCACTACTTTCAGTTCCACCAGCTGCCCGGCTTCCAGCCCCGCTTGCCTGCGGATGTTGTCGGGGATGAGAACCGCGCCGTTCTCATCCACCCGTGAGAACCCACGCATCAGTGTCATCTTGGTCGCTCCCTTGATGTGGCCAATACTCAACCTGTAGGGCGGGCCTTCCTAGGCCCGCCGGACGGCGCGCATGGGAATGCGCGCCCTACACCGGGTTGCTCAGCCTGTTTTGCCCTGCCAGCCACCGCCCACCCGACCTGCGCGCATGCTGGCCGCGCGTGGCCCCAGCGCGAGGGTCTGCCGCCTCTCCACCCGGTGGCCGCGGCAGCGCGTCTTTCTTCTCCCCCAAGAAGCCGGGCTTTTTCCCGGGCGATCGCTCTTCGAGCCAGGGCCTGCACGCTAGGCATCGGCCGGCACCGGTTGGGGTGAGACCGCTTGCGGGTGTGCGGCCGGGTTGCCACAGAACTCCTCGATCAGGCCCTCGATGAGTTCTCTGGTCTCCCGTCCATCGGAGCGCACGCCGCTGCGGCTGCTCTCGGAGCGCAACATATCCAGGCAGACCTCCCGGAAGAAGGCGTCGCTGGCGTAGGCCGCCGCCTGGCGGCTGCGCGTCACCTTGGCGATCATGATGGGGGCGCGCACGGTGGGGGAGAACTCATAGTGGCCTCTCTCGCGGAAGGCCCTCACCAGGTCCACGATGCGCCCCGCCTCCTCCTGGGGCAGGCCGGATCTGGCCTGGGTGATGCCCACTTCCGTGTCGCGGTCGAAATGATCCAGGTCAATGGTGACCATCCGGTCCCGAAGCGCATCCTGGGCCTTGTGGGTGCCGGCGTATTCCTCGGGGTTGGAGGTGAAGATGGCGCGAAAATCCGGGTCCACTCGCAGGTAGTTCTCCCCGCCCCGGGCCTCGGGCAGATCCAGCATCCTCTCCTGGAGAATGGAGAGCAGGACGTTGTTGGCCTCCGGGCGGGAGCGGGTGAACTCGTCGTAGATCAGGGTGAAGCCGTGCTTGCAGGCCAGGGTGAGGCGGTTGTCCACCCAGCGGCGCACGAAGTCCTCCTCGGTCTTGAGCACCGAGTGGATGAAGTTGTCCACCACCTTGCGCAGCCGGTAGCCGTGTTCGCCTCCCACCAGATTGGAGGTGCTGAATTCCTCGTCCCCGTGGATGAGCATCACCGGCCGGCCCACCAGGTAGGCCAGGTGCATGGCAAAGGTGGTTTTCCCCGTGCCCGAACCGCCGCGGAAGTGCACGGGAAAGCCCGCCTCCAGGTAGGAGTAGGCCCGCGCCATGATGTCGCGCACATAGTCGGTCTCCACGAACCCCTGCTGGGGGCGCGGCTCCAGCACCGTCATCAGTTCTTCCGCCATCCGCCTCATCTCTTGCCTCGCTTTACAGCCATGCTTGCCGCCGGCCTGCGGTGGCTGCCCGAGGCCCCACCGGGCGCGGCGATCAGCCCCTTCCCCCCACACGCGGAACAGGGCAGCGCCTGGCCCGCCAGGCTCCCCGCCCCGCCGCATGCCGGGCAGGTGCGGGCCGGCTCCTCGACGGTGACCGCGCCTTTCCCCATGCACGAGGTGCAGGTCAGCCGGCTGCCCGGAAACACCCCGCTGCCACGGCAGAAGGCGCAGGAGTGGATGGGCGGGTGCACCACCACCTTGCCGCTGCCCCCGCACACGGCACACAGGGCGTTCTGTGAGAGCAAATCGAAGGGATCTTTGCCCTCTCCCTGGCAGAAGGCGCAGCGGACCTCAACCAGCCCTTTCTCCAGCGTCTTCACCATTCGTCTTCGCTCCGTTCCCTACTCGATGGACACGGCCATGTTGGGCGCCCCGAGCGATCCGGGGCGCCCAACACGCGCTTATCCCCTGCGCTTCGCCTTGCCGTGCTTGGCCAGGCCGCCTTTCTTCCCGGCAGCCCTGCCCTCGGCGGGGCGTCCACCCACAGTGTGGCTCAGTCCGTGCCAGGCCCGGCGCGCCCCCTCCACGTCGCTGCGGACCTCCTTGAGCATCGCTCCCACGTCATCTGCGAGAGAGTCCACCCAAGCCCTGTTGTCCCGGCGTATGGACTTCACTTCCTTCTTGAGGAAGCCCACCCAGGCCTTCTTGAGGGAGCCCACCCAGGCCTTCCTGTCCTGGCGCTCGGCATCTGCATCGGCCCGGAAAGCCTGAAACCAGGCCCTCCTCTCCTCGTGCCCGTTGACAATGTCCGCAGCAAGGTCTTGCATTTGCTCAGTCAAAGTGGCCATCTTCTCGCCTCTCTCTGCGTTCTTTGAAAACCCTGAAGCCAGGGCCGTTGTCCCGGATCGGCCGGGCGGGGAAGGGGCGCTGCCGAAGCAGCAAGTGCCGCGCGGCAGCGCGCCCTCATTCCCTGCGAGCCCGTCGGCCCCTTAGGCGGGCGCCGCGGCGGTGGCCGTCAGCCCGATGGCCTCGGCGTACTTCAGGTAGGTCTCCACGGAGGCAATCACGATCCTGGCCTCGATCGCCAGCAACTCAATGCCCACCAGGGAAACCCTGACCCAGGCATCAATGACGATGCCCTTGTCCAGGATGCGATCCACCACCTCCACCAGGCTGGAGGAGGCCATCGCTTTCTCAACTGCCATTCTCCATCACCTCCTTTGGGCCGCTCAGGGCGGCACGTCTTCTACTATCTCCTTGCTGCAATCCCGATGCCAATTCGCGCGCCGGCCCGGAGAATGCGTTCAGAGGCTTCAGAAAGCCGGAAGCGGGGTTTGCCGACCCCGCTTCCGGTGTGTCATCGTTTCCCACAGCGGCTGCCCGGTGGGTCATTTTTACCCAACGGCGCGCTCACCCGGCGCCAGGCCGTACTTCCTGATCTTCAGGTAGAGCGTCTTGCGGCTCACTCGCAGCGCCTCGGCCGCGCGGCTGCGGTTCCACTCCGTCTGCCTCAGGGTGCGCTCGATCTCGCCGCGCTCCACGATCTCCAAGGGATTCCAGCTCTCCCCGTGAGCGGTACCCTTCCCCTGCAGTTCGCTTCCGGGCCAGCGCAGATGTTCCGCGCCGATCTCCTCGCCCTGCGCCAGGATCATCGCGCGCTCCAGGCAGTTCTCGAGTTCGCGGATGTTCCCAGGCCAGGGATGATCCATCAAGGTCGCCACTGCCTGGGTGCCAACCCGGCGCACCGCCTTGCCCATGGCGCGGTTGAAGCGGGCGATGAAATGCTCGCAGAAGAGGGGGATGTCTTGCTTGCGCTCCCGCAGCGGAGGCAGCCGCAGCGGGACCACGTTGAGCCGGAAGAAGAGGTCGGCGCGGAAGCGGCCGCCCTCCACCTCCTG
>Ga0315288_10005593_pt1 | contig 15983 bp, 17 predicted proteins | sample YL17G11_20_MG_FD_203454 | JGI IMG/M metagenome (GOLD analysis project Ga0315288, IMG submission 203454) | Sediment microbial communities from Yellowstone Lake, YNP, Wyoming, USA - YL17G11_20 | ecosystem: Environmental > Aquatic > Freshwater > Lake > Sediment | place: USA: Wyoming | collected...
ATGCTGGTTCATAACATCGTCGTATTCCAAAACGTGTTTTCTGGCGTCAAAATTAAAACCTTCAATTTTTGTCTGGGCCGACTCTATCGCCCGAGACACCAGCCCAGCTTCTATCGGTTGGTCTTCGGGAATATTAAGTGTATTCATTAAATTTTTAATGCGTTCGCCGCCGAATATTTTTAATAAATTATCTTCCAAAGAAGCAAAAAATTGCGATGAGCCGGGGTCGCCTTGCCGGCCGGCGCGGCCTCTAAGCTGGTTATCGATTCTTCGAGCTTCGTGGCGTTCAGTGCCAATAACATGAAGGCCTCCAAGTTCACAAACCCTTCGACTTTGCTCAGGGTCCTGGGGGTTACCTCCCAGGATAATATCAACGCCGCGGCCCGCCATATTGGTTGCCACCGTGACCGCCCCAAACCTGCCGGCTTGGGCGTGGATTGCCGCTTCCCTTTCATGCTGCTTGGCGTTTAAAACCTCGTGTTTTACCCCTTCCCGCGAAAGCATTTGCGAAAGCTTTTCGTTATTTTCTATGGAAATCGTGCCGATTAAAACCGGCTGGCCTTTTTCATGGCGTTCTTTAATTTCATTAACCACCGCCTTGAATTTTGCTTCTTCGGTTTTATAAATCCTGTCGGATAAATCTTTTCTGATCATCGGCTTGTGAGTCGGCACAATTACCGTCCCAAGATTATAAACCTTATGAAACTCCTCGGCCGAAGTGGCGGCCGTGCCGGTCATGCCGGCCAGTTTTTTGTAGAGCCGGAAAAAATTCTGGAAAGTAACCGTTGCCAGAGTTCTTGATTCCTGTTGGACTTTTACGCCTTCCTTGGCTTCAATCGCCTGATGAAGTCCCTCGGAGTATCGCCTGCCCTGTAACAGCCGCCCGGTAAACTCATCAACAATGATCACCTCGCCGTTTTTAACGACATAATCTTTGTCTTTGTGAAAAAGCGCTTCGGCGCGGAGCGCCTGTTCCAGATGATGGACGTATTTGATGCCTCTTTCTTCATAAATGTTTTCCACTCCCAAAACTTTTTCCACTTTGCTCAAACCGGCATCAGTGATAATTGCCGTTCTCATTTTTAAATCAATCAGATAGTCTTCATTTTCTTTGAGCCGGGGCACGATTTTGGCGAATGTTTCGTAAAGCTTCGGCGATTCGGCATCGGGCATGGAAATAATCAGCGGCGTTCTCGCTTCATCAATTAAAATACTGTCAACTTCGTCAACAATGGCAAACGCCCGGCCCGGGCTGATAATTTGCGACAAATCATTAACTAAATTATCTCTTAAATAATCAAAACCAAATTCGGTGTTAGTGCCGTAAACTATATCGCAGCTGTAAGCGTCTTTTTTTGTCGCCGGACGTAAAAATTCATGGATAACCTTAAAACTGCCGGTTTCGTCTCTAATGGCGTCTGAATTTTTTCCCGTGTGGCTGGGATCATAAATATAACTTCCGTCAGAATTAACGCAACCCACCGTAATCCCCAAAAACTGATAAATTTGCCCCATCCAAACCGTGTCGCGCCGGGCCAAGTAGTCGTTAACAGTTATAATATGAACAGTAGCGTCTTTTTGGCCCGCCGAATGCGGGATGGCGTTTAAAAAAGCCGAAAGAGTGGCAGTCAAGGTTTTGCCTTCGCCGGTTGCCATCTGGCTGATTTTGCCCTGGTGAAGCGCAATGCCGCCAAGTATTTGTTCATCAAAATGGCGCTGTTGTAGCGTTCTTTTTGCCGTTTCCCGCACCGCGGCAAACGCCTCGGGCAAAATTTCGTCAAGCGATACGCCTTTTAAAAATTGTGTTTTAAATTCTTCGGTTTTATTTTTTAAATCGGCATCGGAAAGCTTGGAAATTTGTTCTTCAAAAGAATTAACCTCTTTTAACAGAGGTCTCATTTTATTTATATACCGCTCATTGGCGTCCCCAAAAATTTTAGATAAAAAGCTCATTTGTCAATTTTGTTAGTTAAGAAATTCTACAACAAAATGACCCTTTTAGCAATTTTAAATTTCTAAAATAAAAAACCAGTTGTTCGGTACAACTGGCAAAACCATAAAACTTGTTTCAGGCGAATAAACAAGCAAAACCTGTTCTGGGTGTCCAAAGCTCCAATCCTGTCCCCTCAAATAAATTTGTAAGAATTCTCATCTGAGAATCTTCCAACCATGGGTCAGTATCGGATTTAAGCTCAAAAGAAACCCAATCAGACAGAGTAACGTAATCTAATGTTCCCATCCCAAATTTTTCGATTATTTTCTTACATTCTTCCGAAGTAAGAATTTCGACATTTGAAACAGGGAGCCATTGGCTCACGTCTTCAATTAAGACCTCTGCCACGATTTTACTTCTCTTGCCTGCGTTCGTTATAACTACTTTCATTTTGTCCTCCTTGCCAAAGGACTAATAAAGGTTATACGAACCAACAAACCAACTAACTAACTAAAGATTTGTCCGATTTTTCAATTTTCAAACTTTTTTGCGTCCTTTGGCTACTCCACTACATAAACCGATTTCTTTCTTGATTCCTTTTAATCCTTTGGCAAGATAAAGGATTCCGGAACGGGGAGAGATCCTAGCGGAGATGCCTTCTCATTATCCTGTACCCCATAGAGAATAATGATGTCTTTGTGACTGCATCATACCATATCTAAAATAACCTGTCAAGCATTTGGGACAGGTTTTGGTGTTTTTTGGCTTAAACCGGCGATTTTGTGCTTAATACTTCAATTTGATTCCGAGCTTTTCGGCTATTTCTAAAAGCCATTTTTCGTGACGGTCAACTTTGTGCGATACCATCACCATTTCTTGAAAGTATGTATCGGCCTTTTGGGCGTAAGAATCAACGGCTGTAAGGAGATTATTGAAATCGAACTTCATTTCATCAAATCGTTTATCAACACCGGCAAATTTATCATCTATATGCTGAATTAATTCGGAAAAGTCATTGTTCATATTTTTTTAGTTTTAAATTTGTAAAAGTCCTCTTTTTTTATAAACTTTTTATTTAACAAAAAATTAACAACCGGTTTACCGCAATTTAAACAAAATTCTTTACTGGTTAACAATCCCAAACCGGCCACTACTTCCTTTTGACCTTCTTGAATAACTTTTTTACAAATATCGCATTTGCGAATTCTCATAGTAAGCTAATTTTAGAATAGCAAAAATTTTGTGTCAATCTCTTCTAAGGAGGTTTTTTAAAAAACGGGCTCCTTTTCTGTAAAGAGACATACTCTTGTCTTTATTCATTGTGATTTCGCGCTGAAGCTCGTCTTTAGCAGCATCAATGGCAACGCGCAAATCCCATTTTTCGGCCACGGCCCGGATTAAGCGGCCCGGCATTTTTAAATTTACCTCGGCCATGAAAATATCGCCTTTTTGGTGATGCTTTGTCGTCTTGGCAAGTTCAACGTCCGCAAAAACGCTTTCATCATGGGGTAGAAATTTATCCAGCGAATCCAATTTTTGCTGAAGATAAGTTTTTATGCTCGGCGTTATTTCAAAATTTTTTGTTTTTAAATCTACTTTCATATTATTAATTGTACTTCTTCTTCAAGATTGATATCAAATTTTTGTTTTACTTTTTCTTTTATCAAATCTATCAAATCTAAAACATCAGCCGCTTTCGCGTTGTTGAAATTATGAATGATATTGGCGTGTTCTTCTGTTATCCGGGCGCCGCCGATCGTCTTTCCGACTAATCCGCAGGCATCTATAACCGCGCCTACGGGCAAAATGGGAAAAGGGTCGTTTTTTATCTTATCCTTGAACTTTTCCTGGACTTTCTCAGGAATTTTTTCCAGCGGGCAGTTTTTAAAAACACTGCCGCAACTTGGAGTACGATATTTCATCTGCCGGTACTTTATATGATCAAAAGCGGTAGCTTTAAGGTTTTCCCTGTTGCCGGCGCGTAATTCAAAAATGGCGCTTATTATAATTTCTTTACTATGCTTAAAAATGCTATCCCGATAATTAAAACCACAATCTTCACCTTTGTATAACTTTATTTCTCCTCCGTAAGTTAGGGCGGCAACCTCTTTTACGATATCTTTTATCTCGCCGCCGAAACAACCGGCATTACCCCGTATTGCCCCTCCTACTGTTCCCGGCAAACCGCCGGCCCATTCTAAACCGGCCAAACTATTTTCAATGCTTTGGCTTACCAGATTGTCCATCAAGACACCGGCTCCAGCCGTCATTTCATTGCCATTAACGTTTAATTCTTTATTATCAATTTTAATTACTAACCCCTTAAATCCGTCGTCGCTAAATAAAACATTGCTGCCGCCAGCTAAAATAAAAATAGGCAGTGAATTATCCTCAGCAAACTGCAGAGCCTTTTTTAATTCCTCGTAATTTTTAACACTTACAAAATAATCGACTGGGCCGCCGATTTTATAGGTAGTATACTTTGCCAAAATAATATTTTGCTTGAGACCTCTCAAATTCATGATCCTGCTCTTAAAGGGACCCGGGAGAGACTAGCCCCAATTCAAATGTTTTTAAGTGGGTTGTCAGTATGCACCGGGCCCCTCTAAAAGCCGGATGTGCCAATTATGTCTAAATTTTAACCTGCAGGTTAAAATTTAGCAACAGAATTAAACATCCCGCCGTCTATGCTAAAAATTTTGCTTAGACGGCGGGATAAGGTTTCCAAACAAAAATTCCCCGCAATTGCGGGGAATTTTTGAGGAAATCCTTAAAAAGCTCAAAGCCCCGTAAAACGGGGCTTTGAGCCAACATTGAATGGTTTCCACCTTTCGGCAGATAAACCCACTTATCAACAGTGTAGCGCACTACAAATAAAAAGTCAAGTGTTTTAACTCAAAGTGAAATAATCTTCCAGAATCCATTTTCATTTTTTATCAGTTCAATTTCGGTTGCGATTCCACCGGTCTCATCAGGCACTTCAAAAAGATAATGGCGATTATCCACCGTTTTTCCATTTTTAAGATTCTTTAAATCTTTTATTAAATCACCAAGAAGATTGGTGTCATGAAGTTTTGTTAAATCTTGCGATTCCACTTCCCTATTTTCCGGGACAAAGTATTTAATTGCCAATATTAAATCATTTTTTTCCAAGGCGCCGGTAAGAAGTCCTACGGTCTCTTGAGGTGTTTTTCCCCCGATATCAGAAAAATGGTCAACCTCGCCATTTTGGTTTTCCTGCCCGACCGCATCGCTATCATTTGGGCGGGTGATTTTAATCTCATTCCCATTTAAAAACCACAAGCCAAAAAAACCGATGCCGAGAATCAGCCCCATAACGATTAAACTTCTTAAAATGTTTTTAGAGGCAGCCACGAACTTATTGAAATTAAAATAATAATCAAAATAACTCCCAAGGCAATATTTCTTGTTAAAATTTTTTTAAAATTGCTTCTATCTAAATCGGCGAACAAACCCTGATGTTGTTTAAAATACTCTTTAAAAATATTAAAAACAATTACAAAGATTGTCGCAAACAAATATCCTAAAATGAAAAAAGAAAATGGCATAAAAGAAATGGCCCAAATTAACTCGCTAAAACCCAAGGTAATTCCTAAAGAAACAAAGAAAATTTGTTTCCGGCTTTTTAAGCCGAATAGCTCTCCGGCCCGCCGACTAACCAAAAGCCCTCTCCAAAACACCAAAAGTGAAAATAAACTCAAAATGATGAAGCCGGCGATAAAACTGATGGTCTGGGCCAAGATTAAAAACCAAATAAAACTTGCTGCCAGAAATACCAAAATCGGCGATATGAATAAAAAACTTTTTGGCGAGATTTTCACGGCTTTCCGGCTAAGGCGTTATTGATAATTTCTTTAACCTGATTTATAGGTATAGCAAAACTAACACTCTGGGCATTCTGCGCTATGGCCGTGTTAATCCCCATTACTTCTCCTCGCAAATTTAAAAGCGGTCCGCCGGAATTGCCGGGATTTATTGAAGCATCGGTTTGAATAACATTATAAATTGTTTCCACTAAGCCGCCACCGCCACTGGCAGTTATATTGCGGGAAAGTCCTGAAACAACGCCGATATTTACAGTGTTTCTAAACTCGCCAAGGGCGTTGCCTATGGCAATGGCAGTTTGACCAACTTGAATTGAACCAGAATCGCCGAGTTTAATCGTTGGTAAATTTGAAGCGCCGATTTTTATAACCGCAATATCAATATTCGGATCGCGGGCCAAAACTTTTGCGGAATACTTTTTGCCGTCGTTGGTAAAAACCGTATATTCCGCCGCTATATCTTGCACCACGTGCTTATTGGTCAAAATTAAACCGTCGGCAGAGATTATAAAACCGCTGCCGCCTCCCACTTCTTGAAGTTTAGTTCCTTTTTGGCAGGGCTGGTAAAATTGCAAATTCTGGCCGAAAAATTGCTGAAATTCCGGCGGCAGATTTGAAAATGGATTATAGGGGCACTGTTCAATAATCGGAACATTCTTGGAAATCGTAATAGCAACCACTGCCGGCGAAGCAATTTTGACCGCATTAATAACCTGAGCTTCATAGCTAACCGGAACATAGGTTTCAGGAGTACTAGTAGCTTGTTTTGTGCTAAGAAATTTGTTTAAAAAAGGAATTTTTTGAAAGAAGTCCGAAATGGAGGCTTTGGCAAATATGGCGCTGGAAAAGGGGCCGACAATAACGACAGTAAGAATGCTTGCTGCCAAAGCCACCAAAAGAAGTTCTCTGAAAGAATAATTTCTCATAAATTTAATTTATAAATTGTTTTACGGTTTTATTAATTATTTCTGCGGCTTTTTTTATTTCCTCTTCAGTGGTATTTTTGCCGAGAGTTATTCTTAGGCTTTCCATGGCTTGTTTCGGAGTGAGGCCAACGGCCATTAAAACATGGGAAGCGACCAAAGCCCTGCTGGAACAAGCCGAACCGGCCGACACCGCTATTCCTGCTTGGTCTAAAGCGACAATCAGCGTCTCATTGCCTAAACCGGAAAATCTTATATTTAAATTATTCGGCAAGCGACTGCTAAAAGAGCCGTTCAACTTTGCGTCCTTATTATATTTAATTATATTTTTCCATAATTTGTTTCGCAAATCAAGAACTTTTTTATAACTTTTATCTTTATTTTTAAACGCTAATTCAACCGCTTTCGCCAAGCCAACAATATAAGGAACATTTTCTGTACCTGAGCGCAAGCCGAATTCCTGACCGCCGCCGGAAATAATCAGGGATAATGGCGTATTCTTTCGGACATAAAGACCCCCGATGCCCTTTGGACCGTAGATTTTGTGCCCGGAAAAAGTCAGTAAATCAATTTTAAGCCAATCCGGCCGGCATTCAAGGTAGTTAAGCGCTTGAACCGCGTCAGTGTGGAAATATATTTTAGAAAGTCCGGTCTCTCGCCCGCTCCGCTCTCGCTTGAGCGAGGCGAGCCTTTTTTTGTTTATTTTTTCCAGCAGTTTCCCAATTTCTTTAATCGGCTGTATCGTTCCGATTTCGTTATTGGCGTAAATAATGCTGATTAAAATTGTATTATCCTTAATTGATTTTTCAAGATCGGAAATTTTTATCAACCCGTCTTTATCAATCGGCAGATAAGTTACCTTATGACCGGCTCTTACCAATTCTTTTAACGGTTCAAGCACCGACTCATGCTCTATTTTTGTAGTAATAAAATGTTGCGTGTTATGTGTTGCGTGTTGCGCGACTATTCCTTTTATTGCCAGATTATTCGCTTCCGTGGCTGAACCGGTAAAAATAATTTCGGAAAAATCGCAATTGAAAAGTTTGGCGATTTTCCCCCGCGCTTGGTCTATTGCCGCTATCGCCTCCTGCCCGAACGAATGGATTGAGGAAGCATTGCCGAATTTACTACAAAAATAAGGCGCCATCGCCTTTAAAACCTCTTTATCAACCGGCGTCGTCGCAGCGTAATCAAGATAAATTCTTTTATCAGTCTTAGTTTTCATTAGAAATAAATTTTGTATATTTTTAGCTCTGTTGATAACTTATTTACAATTATTTACAATTGCCAACGCATTGTGCTAATATATAAATGATCGAAAGATCGAGATTTCTAAAGCTTGGAGGCCTCGCAAGAGGTCTCCTTTGCATTCTTAGTCCGTTATTTCTTTTTTCCAACAAATAAAATCTCTTATTTTCTGTATATCAAATACGAATAACCCACCCTCAACTAATTCACTTAGTTCACTGGAAACTCTTCTTGCGGTGGCAAATAATGTAACCCTTTTATTGTCTTTTAGTAGTTGTCTAACGGGATCTGCAAAATCGCTATCCCCGCTCCATAAAATAAAATTATCAATATTATTTTTATCATAATCAATTAACATATCTCGTCCGATTTCAACATCAAAATTACATTTTAAATCTTCAACCGATTTGATGCCTTGATTATTAAGTTGTTTTAATTGATTATTTAAAAATTCTATCGCTTCAATTGTTAATTTTTGCAACAAAGGTTTTCTAATAAATTCTTTTAATATGTCGGGCGAATTCGATGGAATACTTGAAACATCTATAGATAATCGCATTATTTTTACAGGTTTTGTTTTAACATCGTATCCGAACCTGCCAATATCTTTTATAAACTGCTCTGATTCGGCATCTCTCTTTAAAGTGCCACTGTAAAACTTAACAGTGTTGATAGTATCAAAAGAATCTAAAAATTGTTTTAATCTTTTAGGTTCTACATGCCAGCCCAATTTAACTGACCACGGTTTAACATTCGCATAGTCAATATAAATATTTGTTTTCCCGCCAAAAATAACCTTCAATTCTTTAATCCTGTCGGGGTATTTATCGGATAATTCTTTCAGTCTTGTTGTTTTAGGATTGAACATTTACTTTTTTATTAGTTTTATTTGCCAATTATTATACGATAATTTCAAATTTAAGTAAATAAAAATGGCCATACCATTCGCGAGAATGATACGGCCATTGCTACTTCCTCAGAACGAGGGGAAACGGTTCTTATCCTGCCCAATGTCCCGTAATCGGGAGAGGAGCAATTACCCGTTTAGGAACTCCCATTAGAGCTCACCCTTTCGTTCTTTCGGAGTCTGTGTATTTTCCGGATCCGGAGAACTCTTTGTGGAACGCTTCGTCGAACATTTCACCAGTGAGGATCTCCAAGAACTCCATTTTTTTCTCTGCCTGCCATTACTGGTTCAGGGCTTGTGAGTTAAAAAGAACTTAATAACAGTCTAACATTTTAAACTATTCTTGTCAAGCCCCCAGTGAGGCGTTTCGTTCTTTTACTTCCTGCTCGGCTTTGGCGCGCCAGTCGCGGCCGGCGCAAAGTTCATGGTAAGCGCAAAAATCGCAAACCCAATTGATGGTCCATTTCCCTTTCTCCTCATCAAAAATAATCGGTTCGGGCACCGGCGGCAATTCATCTTTTTTCCACGAACTATTTAAAATTTCAAGCTGTTCAACAACAGGTTTAATCGTCTCTTCAGAATAAGTTACCGGAATAATCAACCGGTTTAAATCATCGCGGGAAACATAAATAATCCGGCCTTCAAGATTAGAAAAATCAACTCCCGGAAAATCCTGATGGCCGTGGTTGCGAAGCCTCCACAAATAAAAGAGCGTTTGGAGTTTATGCTGCGGCTGCGGTTCCTTGTTTTTAATTTTATATTTGAAACTGAAAGAATTGGTTGATTTTATTTCATAAAGTATCGGCCGGCCGCCTTCATCCAAAATTAAATCAACTTTGCCCGAGGCCTCATATTCCGGCGCTTCAACCCGAAGCTGCTCGGCAATTAAACTTCCCGATTGTTTTACTTTATCGACAATCCACGTCTCAACGATTTTTCCGACTTCCATTATTCCCATCCGCCCGGGCGGAATAATCGAAGTCGGCGGCAGGCCTTTCCGGCGGTAAAAAGCGCCGCGAAGGCACGAATTCAAATCGGTCGCCCACCAGCTTTTTTTGGTGTACGGTTCGCGATTAAAACTTTCATTTATTATTTTGTCTAAAAAAGTGAAGGAGTCCATGCTGTTTCTATTTTAAATCCGCTGTATTTGGCAAAATCAACTTTTAAAGTTTTTATATAAGGCAGATTGGCGTCGCGAGCCGTAAATTTCAGTTCGCCGTTTTTCAAGCCGTGTTCGTACAAGTCCTTCGTCAGCCTGACATCATCAAGGCAATATTTCTTAAGTTCATCCATTCTCCCCTGCCTGAAGTAATCAACCGCCAAAAGGCCGTTGGCGCTCTTCTTTTTTCCCAAAGTGTTAATAACCAAATCGTCCAAGCTCACTCTGTGCTTCATCGCATTGACAACTTCATCCATAATATCAAGGGTCGGGATTTTACTTAAATCTATAGACAAGTATTTCTGTAAAACCGGCAAATCAAAATGATTAATATTAAAGCCAATGATTAAGTCTGTTTTTCTGAGTAAACTTTCAAACGCCGGCATTTCACTTTCGGCAAAAGTTAAAAAATTATTATTAGCATAAGAATAAACGCCGGCAACCGAAAGCAAAAGCTTGGCCAAATTTTCTTTGCCGCCGACATCAGAAAATAAATTTTGGGTCTCAATATCTAAAACAATACGATTGGCCATAATACTTTATTCTTCTTCCTTAATCACCGGTCCCTCAATTTGCAAAGGCTCAATTTCGCTGGTTTTGCCCGTAATTTTTACCACATCTTTATCAATTTTTTTAAATTCATTTGAAGCCTTGTTATAGGCGTTTACTGTCGTGTCTAAATTACCCCCGAGTTTTTTCATATAGTCATCATAACTTAATAAATGTTTTTGCAGCATTTCAACATACTTGTAGATTTCTTTATACGATTCTTGAATTTGTAAAGCGCGCAGACCTTGTAAAACCGTCTGTAAATAAGCGAAAAATGAAGTCGGCGAAACAATTATCACGTGTTTTTCTCTGGAAGCGTATTCAATCAAATCGCGCGTGTTAACTTTAATCGCGCCGACCTGATTAACTAATAAATCATAATAAATTCCTTCAGCTGGGATAAACATAAATGCAAAATCCATAGTGTTTTCGTTCGGTCGGATATATTTGGCGGTTTCATCTATCCGATTTTTCAAATCGGCCTTGAATTGTTTTTCCAATTCCTCTTTCCGCCCTTCATCTTTTTCCTGTAAAATCCGGTTGTAATTTTCCAGCGAAAATTTTGAATCAATAGGGATTATTTTATCCTGAACAAAAACTACCGCATCAACAATGTCGCCATTTTTGAATTCATATTGCATTTGAAAGTTTTTAGGCGGCAAAATATTTTTTAAAACATTCTCCAAAAAATACTCGCCCAAAACTCCACGGTGCTTGGGATTTTTCAAAACGTCTTCCAAGCCCTGTAATTGGTCTGCCACATTCATCACTTGCTTGTTCGTTTCGTCTAATTTCGTCAACTTCTCAGTAACATTTATTAAAATTTTGGCGCTTTGGGTGAATTGCTGCTGGGACATTTTTGCCGAATCGCTCATTTTAGTATCCACTTGCGAACCGAAATTCTGTAATGTCTGGCGCATTTCTTTCAATTGATCCTGTATCATTAAAATCGCCTGATTGTCTTCTTTGGATTTTTCTTCCGGTCTCCGCCGCAGTAAAAAATAAATCAGCGCGACGATCGCCGCTGTCATTATCGCAAGTAAAAATAAAAGAAAATCCTGATTCATTAAAATAATTTTAACATTTTATTTATTTTGAAACAAATAAAAAATCAACCCTGAACTTGTTAAATGGGTTGATTTTTTATTTGCGAAAAATTAGGTTACTTGATATTTATCGTGCCTGCGTACCAGGCGGTCGTTATATCAAGATGATTATGATAAGGGCAGGTTTTAGGAGCTGCAAATTTAAAAGTGTGAGACCACGATTCATTATGGATTAATCCGTGACTAGAATCAAAACCCGGGCAAAGGCTGTGCGTCGTATGAGGATCCGAAGCCACCCAATAAGGGCGGGTGCCGGTGTTTACGAATTTCACGGTGTCGCCGCTTGAAATATCCAACGCGCGCAAATCAGGCCCGGTATCACTGAGATTCACTACGTACGTTTTAGAAGTTGTTTGAGCGCCCGGTGTTGTTTTAGCAGCTGACTTTTCCTGGTTTGAAGCCGGAAAAGTATTTTTGGTCCCGTTAGGGATATTTGTGTCAGCCGATTTATCCCCCTGATAAAAATAAATGATGCCTGCCAATACAATAACAACGGCTAAAATTATAAAAAAGGTTTTTTTATTCATAAAAATTTATTAATTTTACATCTCTAAAGTTAATTATACTTCGCCTTCCGGCTCGCGAATATAGAATGTTATCAACAGGACAACAATCGCCACTTTGGATTATCATTAATACTAATGTTGGTTGATTCAAAAAGGCCATTTTACTGGATTTCGGGATTTCTTATTCTGGTTTTAACCGGCATCGTTGTTTATTCGGAATACCAGAAAATAGCCGATCGGAATTCAATTACCATATTCACCCAAGTCGGGCCAATTAAAATCAATGTTGAATTCGCTAAAACTTCGGAAGAATGGCAAAAAGGACTAATGAACCGGGTCTCGCTTCCAAAGGATTCGGGAATGCTTTTTGTTTTTCCCGATGAACAAACTCGGAGTTTCTGGATGAAAGACACGCTGATTCCGCTTGATATTATTTTTATCTCATCAAAAGGACGCATTAATGAAATGGCAAGTTTAAACTCTTGCCCTAGGGCGTCCCGCCGGGCTAGCCAGGAGACCGAAATTTGCCAATCCTATAATTCAAAAACGCCGGCGCAATATGTTTTAGAAATTAACGCCGGCGCTGCGGAAAAATGGAAAATAATGGAAGGCGACATTCTGGAAATTTCCGGGTTTTGATTTTTTATTTTTTACTGCTCTTTGATTTTGTAGTTTGCCATTGTCGCCGTGACGCGAACCACGGCGAGTTTTGCCGCGGTATAAACCGAGCCAAAGCTTGCGTCAACAATATCGAGAAGCGAAATAAGAATTATTTTTATTATCGACGTGTCATAGTTGGCCAAAACAGCTTCCATTTCCGGATCGGTTTCGTACAATTCGCCGATTCGCGTGTAATATATCGCGGCGACTTTTCCAATAGTTTCCGAAATCCAAGTATCAAGCGGCTGACCGCTTCTGCCGACAACGCGCAAAACGGCAAATGCTTCAATAGATTGCCCCAAAAGCATATTTTTTATAAAAGCGGACGAAGAAGGAATGGTATTTTCCATTTGAAAACGCGTTTCAGCAAGTGCAAAGGAAACTGTGGTTGGTAAAATTTGATTGATATTTTTTTGGGGATCTTCTGAAGAAAATGCGTCAATTGTTTTATTTTCCCTTGAAAACCAGAGAGAGATAAAAAACGAAATTATCATGAGATTAATGAGAAAAATCGCAATTTGGACATTGTCGCCAACGCCAGTGTAAGGCACCCAGGAAAGAGAAATAAGCGATAAGGGCCCGGTTACTTTGGTTAAAGTGATATTTTGATAAAATCCACCGCCACCTCCGCCACCTCCGCCTCCGCCGCCGCCACTTCCTCCACCACCTCCGCCTCCGCCGCCGCCACCTATGTCGTTATTGGTAACACTACAAGTTTTATTTTCCCCAACGGATAAAATTAAAAGGCCGCTCGAATCGCAATCGCCACTGAAACTAGCTGTATAGCCCGTCTGGTTGGTTTCGGAGATAGTATAATTGCCGGGGGTAAAAATATTGGCTTGGCCGCTTACAACAGAAATCGAATTAATAAACAAAGGAAAATCGGCTATTTGGCTGGCGCCGCCATTATCATTTACCACTACTTTTATAACAGTTATAGTTGATGTCGCGGACACTTGCGGAAAAACGCACGGCAAAGGTCCGCCAAAATTCGTGGCGTTATGATTTTCGCAAACTGCTGGAGAATATCCATGTCCTTCGACACCGGAGTCAGGACTCACTGATTCGCCTGGAGCGCCTCCATCGCCTTCTCCACCTGCACCTCCATCGCCTTCTCCACCTGCGCCTCCATCGCCTTCCGCATGAACGACGTGCGCAAATGCAACTACAAATTGCGATTCGATTAATCGCACCCGTTCAAATCGCCCCAAAAGAAAAATTACAACAAAAATGGCAACCAAAAAAAATGTCCATAATAGACGTTTATTTTTTTGAATAAAATTTTTGTTAAAACTTTTTTGCATAATATATTCCAGCCGCGGCGTTTTTGGCGCGCCGCGGCTGGCTTCTTAATCATCAACAACGAAGTGCAGATCTGTGATACCAGCACGTTGGGCGTGCTGGTAAGAGATCGTGGGCGAAAGACACCCCTGGGGTGCCATACTAGCTGTGGCTTTGCCACAGCTGAACAACATGTGACCCTTTGGGTAACGTAAGTGGAGGCCCTGGGCAGCGGTTACAGTGTAGGACATATCCGGCTTTGCCCAGACAGGCAAAATTCGGATTGTTAATGTCGCATTGCCCCCACTGGCGTGTAAGCCCTGTGAAGTGGATAAAGGACAAATCTCAACGCGCTTCGTAGTGCCTTGATCGTTCGCCGTTACCCAAATGGTATCACGCAAATAAGCATCTTGATCAATGTCGAACCATTCAAATTTAAACATTTCGTCTGTCTTCATATAAGGTAAAATCTTACCGGCAGCGGCGGCCTGCATAATCTGATCGCTCAGATCGATTGATTGCCTGCCTTTAACACCATTCCACATCTGGGAGAGAATGTCGCGCCCCTCTGGGGAACTGTTTTTCCAGCTCCAAAGATTCGGTCTCCATGTGCGCACCGCATCGGGTCCTGATTGCGCGTACTCGCGTACAACCTGAACGGAAATCGGATCAGCCAGCACAGGATTACCGCATTGATCAACAATCATGTATTCTGTCCCACTCAACCTGTATAATCGCGCGTCGACAGATACGATATTGCGCCACTGCGGGTCAACGCCCGCCGTGTCGGCGTGTACTTTTCCCTTGTTACGCGAAAGCATCGCGCGCAAAGGGCGTCCGCGCTGAAGAACCACGCGCTCAAACTTATTATTCTTAATGAGAATAATAAGTTCCTCAGCTTGCTGTTCTGTCAGCAAACCGTATTTGGCAAACTCCGCCGGCCCCTCAAGATCTACCTTGAGTTCACCCTCGGGATTGAACGGCGCAACATTCAGATTGAGCCAAGGTGTTGCCTCTGCCTGTACCGTAATAGAACTTGTAAGCACAGCAATCGCCACCATTGCGATAAAAATAAATGTAAAGCGTTTCATGGAACCCTCCTATTCCCCCGCCTATGGCAGGAAACTTCATTGTTATTGTTAAAGATACAGCCCTTCCTCGTACCGTTACGAAGAAGTATCCATTGGCGAATTATTTCACCGAGGGATAGCTCTTCACAAATTCGGCCTCAACGACATACCGGTCCTCCTTCGCGCCGAAAACATTACAAGTAGAAATGGTTAGAAGTTTTTTGGAAGTCGCAAAATTAATCTGGGTTTCATTGGCTTTTTTCATTAAAACCGATTTCACGATATACCAATATTCGTTACCATTTGATTCTATGCGGATTAAGGCGCCTGTTTTCAATTCTTTCAAACGATTGAAAATGGCGTAATTTTGGTTGTTAACAACTTTAAGCGTTGTGCTGTGGCCAAACAAAAAAACATTGCCGACTTCTCCCGGCTGGCCGGATCCCGGATAATACGCGACGCCTTTGGTAATTGCGATATTAAGCGCGTTGACATCGGCGCTTTCGGGATGGACTATTAAAGCGTCCAAATCAATATCGCCTATGATCAGCCGCGATTCATTGCCGTTTTTGATTCCGGAATTTTCGGCAAGCGCTATTGAATCTTCATTCGAAAAAGAAGGCGATTTGTCTCCGATTTCCAAAATACCCGCTGGCGCAAAACCGAAACTATAAAGAATCAAAAATAAAAGCATAAAAACAATCAGCCAAAGAATTAGGAATCTTTTATTGAATATTTTAGACGGCAATTTGAGCATAGAAGTTTCACTATGTAAGTATAGTAAAATGCCAAAAAA
>Ga0315288_10005594_pt1 | contig 15982 bp, 9 predicted proteins | sample YL17G11_20_MG_FD_203454 | JGI IMG/M metagenome (GOLD analysis project Ga0315288, IMG submission 203454) | Sediment microbial communities from Yellowstone Lake, YNP, Wyoming, USA - YL17G11_20 | ecosystem: Environmental > Aquatic > Freshwater > Lake > Sediment | place: USA: Wyoming | collected...
CAGCTTACTCAACTTTATTGCAATCATTTAATATGCCCGTTCTCATAAAGGAGCCGGTTCTCATTTCCTGGCGCGATTTCGCCGGCGCGGTAAATGACACAACGAAACAAATCTCTGCTCAGTTGGATTCAAGGGTTCCTGTTGACGGCATTTCAAGCGCGACGAATATGAAATAGCCTGTCGGCCCTGCGTAAGCCGAAGCGACCAAAGTAAGGTGGGTGCTGTTTCGCTGGCTTGGCCGGCGCAGTCAACGGCGAAGCTTCGGGTGGAAAGAGTTCCCGACAAGCACCGATGATCGTTCCATGTAGTTTGCGAGTTGGACATACAGGAACGGGAAGTCGCCCTCGCCCCACCGGGCCTCCTGCTGCTGGTACCAGGCGCGTGCGCTGTCGGCTGCAACTACCCGGGATGTTACTGCGCTATCTATGCACGGTCAATGGACCGACGGTGTGGCTGCCTGACAGAGACTGGGGGTCTGCGTCACCACAACTCCACTGGAACGGCCCGGGTTGCAGTCAACTCACTTCAGCGCCACTACGCCAAACGCCTCCGGTCGAGGCACGACATTGGTGAACCCCGCCTCGCCCAGTCGCCGAATCACGCCCTTGGTCACCAGCGCGCCGCTGGGGCTGTGCGGGTCGCCGATGTAGTGGAACATGCGGCCTTTGGGCTTGAGCACGCGGAATGCCTGCCGGTAGAATTCGCCGGAGTAGAGGTCTCCAGCCATGCTGAGTACCGGTGGGTCGTGCAGGATGCAGGAGAACGCCGCATCGCCGAACTCCCGGATCACTTCGGAGCTGTCCCCGATCTTCTGCGTGATCTTCGCATTGTCGAAGAGCGCCCGCGACCACGGGTTGGCCCGCGCCATGTTCTGCGCCGCTGGGTCCAGCTCAATGGTCACCACGCTGTCGGCTGTCTTCGCCTCCTCAATGGCAGTGTAGCCCAGACCCGTGGCAGTGTCGAGGATCGCTCCGCGGATCGGCGCAATGGCCGCCACCATCGCCGAGGCTGCGCTCCGGGGATCGGTGTCCTTGATGCGATGCATGAGAGTGCCGGAGATCAGCATGGTCGGCGCCGTGCTCGTGGGCATGAGGCTGTAGGCGAGACCAGTGAGTTCGGAAAACTCGCGGATGGGGGAGATCGCGCCATCGACGGCCCGGAAGCACGCATTCTCATGCGCACAGATCTCGGTGACGAGGTCCCAACTCAGCGGCGTCTCATCCGGAAAGCCAACACCGCGTTCGTCAAGGGAGACGGTGCAGGTGGTGAGCCCCAGGTCAGGCGACGAGACCACCGAAGCGACCCCGTTTGCGCGAGCCGCAAGAAGCGCTGTTGCCTGGATGTAGGAGAGTACCATGGATGTGGTGGAACCCAAGCGACCGGCAGTCGGCTGCCAGATCGCTGGAGTGCTCGATCACTCGTAACTCGTCACTTTCTTCGTGTCAAGGAACAAACGGACCCCGAAGGTCCGGGGCCCACGCTATCGTCCGATCTTCGTCAGTCGCTGCTTGAAGCTCCGGATTCCTTTCTTCCCGTCTTCCCGCGCCATCATGCGAAGAACATACGAGCCTGCAGCCAGTTCGCTGCCGGTGGTGCTGGTGCAGTCCCACACCAGCGAGTGCCGGCCGGGGCGTAGCATCCCGTCAATGCGCTTCTGCCACAGCACGCGTCCCTTCAGGTCGAACAGCTCAAAGCGCACGTCGTGCACTCCCGCGTACGGCACGGTGAACCGAATGGTCAACCGCCTGCCCATGGGATTGGGATACACCGTGGAGAGCGCCAGTTTGTACACAGGGAACTGCGCCTTGAACCGCGTACGATAGTCGGCGTCGCCCACTACAAGGTAGCGGTACGCCACGCTTTGACTTTCGACGGTCGCAGCGTAAGATCCGTTCGGGGTCGGGCTCTCGTACTCGCCGCTCATCGGATTGAACAGCAACGCACTCATGCCCTTGGGCAGCGCGGTCTGCGGTAGCGCCGTGTAGCTCATGCGGTGTCGCCCGTCGTCGGGGTTGGTGAAGAGAAGGCCGAATGCGTATCCGCCGTCGGTTGCCTTGTGCAGCATCGCATGCCCGCGCATGCCCGTGCCATCCCACACGCCTGCCCGCACCGCCGAGAAGCTGGGGGAGCTCTGGTAGAACGTGGGAACTTCTGCGCCCGGTCGGTATCCGCACAGCACGGGGCTGAGCCGTCCGATGCCGTCGACGCTCAACTCCACCCGCAGCAGGAATCCATCGTCGCTGGCCGCAACGGTCTTCGCCGCGCGCACCTTCGACAGCAACGATGCCACCGCCGGTGTTGCAGGGAACCGCAGCACCACTGCATGGCTCGTCGGGTTCCACACCGCATAGCCTCCACCCAAGGTCGAGAGCATGGTGGTTGTGTCGTTGCCCGTCATGTCGCGAATGTACAGCGGCAGCGTCACGTACGTGCCCCCCGAAGTCGAGGTGTTGTCCCACGAGTAGAAATCGAGCACCGTGTCGGCGCCATTGCCGGTGGCAGCCAGAATGTCTCCCAGCTTCATTGAGAAGCCGAACGGAAGCGCCAGGTCGGTCCACGCATGCGGGGGAAGACGCATCTCGAACGTGTCTTTCAGCGACAGTGTGATGCCACTGCCATAGCTGATGAGACCGGCCTCTTTCCTCTTGATCCACATGAGCGCACCTGGCGCAAATGTGAAGAGGCTGTCAGGCGCAACGGAGTACTCTGCCCACTTGTCGTTGTTGTCGGCCGCGGCATTGCCCTCGTACGAAACGAAGCGGAAGAGCCGCGTGTAGCGATTGTCGTACTGCCAGGTTGACGGGTCACTGACCGTGCTGGACAGAATGGTGGAGGCATTGACTGAGTCGAGCTGCACCGTCGAGTGCAGCGGGTACCACTGCAGCTCCTTGGGCACCGCATCGTCGAAGGCCCTGCGCCATGCTCTGCGCGACAGGTCGATGGTGTCGGAGTGCACTCCGTCCTCAATGACCAGGATGCTCCGGATGCCATTGTTCTCGGCTCCCGCAGTGGGAACGGCGGTAATGACCCGGGAGACGGCAGCCGAGAGCTCACTGCTGCTTTGTGCGGCGCCGGAAAACACGTTGTGGTCGCCCTTGCCATACCACAGGTACCAGCGCACATTGCCCGCGTTGTCGGCAATCGATATGGTGTCGGAGATTGCAGATGACACGCCATTGAGGCCGACCACGCTTGCAGTATCGGTGCCCTCGCTGAAGGTGACGCGCGGAGCTGATGTGTCAACCATGGCAATGAACGGGTAGTCGAGGTTGTCTCCGGTGGACGCATCGAGCCGGATGCTTACCCTGCGAGCGTTCACGTCAAGTATGGTGCTGCGCTGCACCAACCACACGCCGTCGGGGGTCAGCCGGTAGATCCGCACATCCTGCGCGGAGTAACCGGCGGGAATGGAGCCGAACACATAGCGCAGGGCCACGGTGAACGGCGGGGCCGGCTGCGGGTTGTCAAAGACAAAGCCCACGCTCACCACCACGAAGCCGGCCAGCAGCGAGTCGGCGGGGGTGAACACCCGTACCGTATTGCTGGGAACCGTGCCGGCGCCACCATTGACTACCGCGATATTTCCGTTGAATGCGCGTGCGGTGTCGCCCTGCTGGAAATCAACATTGGTCAGCACCTGCCACGTATACGCCGGGCTGCGCACGGTGCCGGTGGACGCCGGCGTTGGGTCGGAGGGCTGTCCGTAGTGGCTCTTTGCCCACATGCGAATGCAGTACAGCGTGTCAAACACCACGCCTTCGGGCAGGCGCAGTATGGTGCGGTTCACCGTGTCGGTCGCCGGATCCCACCGCGCTGGGGGATCTGTGTCGAACCTGCCCACGCCGTATCTCACTGCGTAGTCGGTGAGGTACTGCCGGCTCAACTGCACATGCCACTCAATCGTGATGTAGTTGCTGTCGGTATCAAACACGATCGAGTCGATGTCAATGGTGTTGGGGATCACGTCGTTGCCCGCCGCGTTGGTGGTAGCGTCGGCAGAGGAGTTCTGCTCCACCACCGACCACTGCCGATCGCGGCAGATCTGCAACCCGAAGAAGTACTGTGTCTGCGCCGAGAGGCCCACGACTGTGTCTTTGGAGACCACTGTCGGGTACATCAGCGATGTGAGCCCGGTGGTGGAGAACGTCACCTGTTTCTGCGGCACTGCCGTGGTGCCGTACCAGATACGGATGCTGTCACAGCCGCCAGAGGGGAAGGTCCACGACAACTCGATCTCCGAGGAGGTGAGTGCGCGTGCCGCCAGCGCCACGTCGTTGCCCGGGCGCGGTCGGCCCACGTTGAACACGGTCTTGGTTGTGTCGGTAGAGAGGAGACCCGAATGCCCCTTCTGGATCAGCCGCGCGTACAGCGGCTGCGTCACCCCGTCAAACGCGCTCTGACGGATGACAAAGCGGTAGCGACCGGCAGTGGATCCCGCAATAACCGCCGATGCGTCCAGACGTTGCGTGGAAGCGGCAGAGGAGAAGTCCGGAGCATTCGTCAGCCCGTACCACACCAGCACCGAGTCGGCAATGGTCGTGTCAATGGTCTGCGCGCTGTCAATGGTGATGCGCGCCGAGTCGCCGCTCAGATACGTGCCGGAGAGAAGTAGCTCATTGGCCGGGCGCGTGGTGTCGCGCATGAGCACGTACGCAGCGTTGTACGCGGCGAAGGGAGTGGACGCCGAGAGCAGCCAGGTGATTTGCGTGACGAATCCATACGCGGAATCCGGCGCCGACAGCGCAGGCACGGTCACGGTGTCAACAAAGACACCACCGACATGCGGGATGGCCGAGAGCTTGACCTGCCACACCTGCACGTCGGACCCCTTCTGCGAGTCGGCGGGCATCTGATTGACGCGACGCCACAGGCGCAACTCGTCGGGCAGGTTGAGGCCCGATCCCTTCACCCGGTCCAGGTACTCGTACCGCAGTGCCACCAGCGTATCGGAGAGGTATCGCCCCGAGATCTTCACCGGGTTCTGTCCATCGCCAAATACGCGGATGTAGCTGGCGCGCACCAGAGAGTCGGTGCCGCCCGCGCCCGTGGCTCGCAGTGTCACGGTGTACGAGCCGGTATCTGCATACGCATGCGTGGGACTGCGCAACGCACTTGTCGAGCCGTCGCCAAAGCGCCACAGCCATGAGCTGACCACGCCGGTGGACGAGTCTGAGAAGTGCACGGTATCGCCCTTGAGCGCCGAGGTGGGCGCTGCTGCAAACCGCACGGACGGCGGAGTGTAGAAGTTGAATGCACCGGTGTCGGCAACTGCCTGTCGATTGCCTGCTTTGTCAATTGCGCGAACCAGCACCGTGTAGCCGCCGTTGGCAAGGTTGCCGTCGGTCAGAGGGAGTCTCCAGGCCGCAAGGCCCGCAGGCGTCAACCACACCGTGTCGGCACCCCACCCGCCCGAGCCATCCCAGAACCTGCCCACCGTGTCGCGGCGTACGCTGAGCCACACCGAATCGACTCCCGAGATCGCGTCAAACGCCGTACCCCGCACGGTGTCGGGCCATGTTGCCGGGTTGAACGTGCCGCTGGTGCTCACCTCAGACACTGGCGCCGTGTTGTCGTAGGAGAATGCTTGTGATGCCGATGCCGGATTGCCGGCGCGGTCGTAGGCGCGCACGGTCACGCTGTACGAGGTGTCGGTGAGGTTCCCCGACGCCAACGTGAGCTGCCACGAGGTAGTTCCGGTTGCGGTTGCCCATTCCAGGGTCGAGTCGGTCGGGTCGGTCACCCAGATTGCCCCGTTCCAGTAGTGGTTGGCTCCGCGCTTCACGCGCACGCGCACAGCACCAACGCCCGAAAGCGAATCCGTAGCAGTGCCATTGATTGAGCCGGGCCACGTCGTGGCTCGGTAGCTCTGAAGCGTGAGGTTGCTGATGGTGACCGACGACGGCAGGTTCCGGTCGAGAATCGTGGTGTCGGTGAGCCACGGTCCGATGTTTCCGTTTGCGTTCTTCAGCCGCACCCACACCGACTTGACCCCGTCGCCTGGCGAGAACGTGGTGTCGAGGGTGTCGGGCGAGGAGTAGGCGATCCATTTCTTGAGACCCGAAACCGAGTCGGTTCCCATCATTACGCTGTCGGCATCGATGGCCGTGATGCTCACATGCACCCGGTCGCTGCTGGTATACCCGCTGCTGTCCACAATGGTCACCACCGTGGCGTGCGGCTGCCGGTTGTCCATGGTGACCCTGCCGCCGGCAAGTCCGGCGTTTCCCGCACCGTCGTACGGTCGCGCATAGATCGAGTCGATGCCGATGCCCATGACCGGTCCGTCAATGTAGTAGGTCCAGGCTGTGGTGCCCGTGGCTTTCACCCACTGGCTGCCGGAGACGAATGCAGTCCCGTTCCAGCAGTAGCCGTCGCTGGTGCGCTTGATCTTGATTTGCACTGAGTCAATGCCGGAGAGCGCATCGGAGGCAGTTCCGCGAATGGTGTCGGGCCAGGTTGCCGGGGTGTAGGTTCCGCTGGTGGTGACCACTGACGTTGGCGCCACGTTGTCGTAGATGGTGCTGTCGACGTACCACGAGGATTTCGAGCCGGTCCCGTTGGCAGCCGAGGCGAACTGCGCCCACACGTACTTCCTGCCGGCACCCGCGTTGAGCGCGATGCTGTCACTTGCCGCGAAGGCCTTCCAGGTTGCGGACGACGTGTCGGTGGGCAAGGAAATGTACTGCGCAATGCGCATGCCGCCGCCGGAGAAGATGCTCGCAAGTGTCAATGGCGGGTGAATATCGTTGGTGTGGCCGTTGCGGTCGTTGATCGCGACGCCCTCGCAGGCCGCCAGGAAGCTCCAGTTCGCGCCGTTGCCGCTGACGGACGCGCTGCTCAGCGCGGTGATCGGCAGGGTCCCGCCCTGGTCGGTCACCGCGACATCGGCTACGTTGCAGGCGCCGCTGCCGATCCACGCGCGCTGCGTGCCCGGGGAGCTTGACGTTATCGTAATACCGTCGGCGCCCCCGCAGCCGCCCCCCCCGCCGTCAAAGTCGATCTCGCCGTTGTTCACTACGCCGCCCGCGCCCACCACGACATCTCCCGTCGATGCATTGCTCCAGACCGTGCCCGACGGCAGATAAAACGTGCCGGCCGACAGGTTGCCGGTCGACTGCGACAGCGTGCCGCCGGAGAGTTTGAGAGAGTCCGTGACGGTGGTAGCGGCGGCCGGCAGGTTGAAGGTCGTGCCCGCGTTGTTGAAGACAAGCTTGCCATACGCGCCGCCCGCCACGGAGACCGCAGCGTCGTTGGCCTGACCCAGGTAGGTTGTCAGGGCGCCGGCCGCGCTCGCGTCGAACGTGCCGCTGTTGGCGATGCCCGTGCCGCCGATGGTGAGCGTGCCCGCGTTGGTGAGAATGTTGTTGGCGCCGTTGATGGTGATGGTGGTGCCGGTTCCGTTGGTGGCAAGTGATGTGCCGGACGGTATCGTGAGCTTTCCTGTGTTCTTAACCATCACCGAGCCGGTGGTCCAGGCGCCGCTTGCGGGTATTGCGGTGACAATGCCGGAATACGGCGTGGCGCGATTGGTGTTATCGATGATGAGCCGGCCGTCGTTGGTGCTGTTGTTGGTCGAGTCGAGATACACGGTTCCTGCGGCGCCGTTGGGATTGCCGCCGCTGTTGCCGCCATAGGCGGTGGGCGTATAGGAAAGCGACGAAAAACCTCCCCCGCCTGTTAACAGAATGGCAACACGCCCGCCGCCGCCCGTGTTCCAGACGCCCGCCGCCGCGCCGCCATTGGCCTGGATTACTCCCGCGCCGGTAATGGAGCTGGTGATGATATAGATGCTGCCGCCCGAACCGCTGCTGTTCTCCCTTGCGCCGTCGGCCTTGATCGAATCGCCGGCAGCGGAAACGGTCGTGGTCCCGCTGACGGTCAGCTTGATCGCCCCGCCGCCGGCGACTCCACCCGAGCCGGGGCTTCCGCAGTTCACCGGCGCGGTAGGCGACCCATACGTCGCCCCTGAGGTGTCTCCCTCGTTGATTACTCCGCCTTTACCGCCGTAGGTTCCCCCGCAGCCGTGCCCCCCGGCTGCGTCACCGACGCTGAATCCCGTGCCGTTGCTGCCGCTGTAGCCGCGTCCGGTCACGTCAACTATGCCGCCGCTATTTACGGTGAGGTTGCCGTTGACCGTCAGGTCCATTTTGTAGGTTTCCGCCGAAACATTGCCGGAATGGGTGATACCGCCATTCGATCCGACTACGAGATTCGTGGTGAGATTCAGCGCGGCATCCGCGATCAGGGTCCAGTTGGAGATTGTCAAGGTCGACGGCGGGGTCAACGTGCCGCCGTTGTATCGTATGCCGTCGTTGCGGGCATCGGCGTCGCTGGTGATTGCCGTGGAACTCAGGTTGAGCGTCGTACCCGTCTTCACGCCAAGCACTCCCGCATTCGCAAGATACAGCGCGCCGGGCGTCCATGTCTGGCCCGAGGGAATTTCGGTGGTGATCCACGTTTTGCTGTGACGGTCGTTATTGTCAATGATCAGCCGGCCGTCCAGCGAGCTGTTGTCGGTGGAATCAAGGTAAACCGTTCCTGCCGCACCCAGACATGCGCTGTTGTCCCCGCTGTTGTTTCCCCCGAATGCCTGGGGGGTCACGGTGAGTCCGGAAAAGCTCGCCCCGCCCTGGGTAAGATAGACCGCCACGCGGCCGCCGCCACTCGTACCGAAACATTGACCGGACCAAATCGTATTGCCTCCATTGGCGGAGATCGTGCCGGCGCCGCTGATGGTCGCGGTGGTAATGAGCACGCTTCCGCCCGCGGGGGGATCAGTGTTTGAGCTGTCGCCATTGGCCAGAATTGACCCGGTAACTGTGGTGCTGCCGGATACCTTGAGCGCCACGGCGCCTCCCCCGGATCCGTTATGGCCGCTGCCGAGAGTGACTGGTGCGGAGAAAGAACCGTATGTTGCGACCCCCTGGTTGCCCTGGCCGCCATGGGAGGCTGGATGGCCCTGGCCATCGTTTCCCGGGCCAGAGTTACTTGTGTAACCCCGCGCCGAGACATCTATAGACCCGCCGGCCCCGACCGTCAGGTTGCCGCCGACCTTGACACAGAGACGGTATATCTCGGTGGCGCCGTTGCCTCTATGCGTCAACCTGCCGCCGTTGATATTCATGTCCCCCGTCACGCGCAGCGTGTCAAACGTCCCCGAGTAGGTCGTAGTGCACGTGACCGCGCCGGTATATCCCGACGTCTGGTTCCAGCACCCCAGCGTCACGCCGGCGATGTCCCACGTGCAATTGACGTTTCCGGCATTGAACAGTGCGGTATCGCCGGCTACGAACGGCCCGTTGGGCGTCCAGTTGCCTGCCACACTGGCGTTGCCTGGGGCCGAAGCGCTCCATGTATGCGTGTCGGCCAGCAACCCGGATGCCGCCGACAGCACAACAATGCCGACAACGAGAGCACGACTCCGCAGACAGCCAATCCGTCGATGCAACGCCATATAATGCAGGTTCATCGCTTAACTCCTGACATGTGAATATTTCCGGGAATAGACGCCGGCAGGCGCGTGTCTGGTGATCTCGCGGACAATCTCTCTCGCTCCCCGATAAAGATAGTATCATTACTGTCGCCGAATGGCAATTGCGGGTTCAGGGTTCTGGGCCGTGTCTGTCGGGGGGGGGCGAGACCGGGTGACACTTGAGGAGTCAGATCACCGAATTCACGCGCAGAACGGCAGTTCCGCAGAGCGGTACCGTCCGGGCCGAGGCCCCCTTCAAGCCTCAGTCGGTCAGAAAGATAGATTCATCTGCAATCCGGCGCCACCCTTGCAGACTGTCGGGACTACGCTGATCGATGATTCGTCGCCGTCACTATCGCGGCTGGCAGAGTTGCGCACATACAGGTTCGACTTGATGCAGGCTATCGACCAGAACACGTCGCGGCCAATGCCCAGGCCCAGACCTGCAAGAGTGAAACCCACTGCTGCCTCAACTGAGCTTCCCATGCTCGCGAAACTCGATATGAGAGTGCACAATCCGGAGGCTGCACCAAATGCCCAGCCTCCCCGGTAGTAACCCCACACATTGTTGCGGGCACACGCGCGTCCGCTCATGCGGCAGATGTCGTACGCCTTGGATGCCTGGGTACACGCAACCGGAGCGCCGGCAACCTTGAGGCCGGTGGTGATGCCTATCGGTATGAGCATCATGAGCAGCTCTTCCTGGGAGCTCACAGTCACGAACTGAAGAGCGTAGTAGCCACCCATGCCCACGAAGTACAGCGTTGATCCTGCAATGGCCTTGCTGCGGAGTGTGCCATACGACTGACTGGAGACCGTGCTCGACCGGTGGGGCGACTCGCCCACCTCTTCAAGGACTCTGATATTATCGCGGTCGTCAACGTCTGCGCCATAATCGATCTCATCGTCGCCAGGCTGCGAATCGTACGAGGGCGCTCGTCGCGTCTGAGGTTGCGTTGCAGGTGCGGCCTGGGGCGCGGGCGTGGCTTTCGGGGAGATGGCTGCTGAGTCATCTTCGATGATCATACTGCCGTCGTCCTGCGCGCAGATTGGTGAGAATCCTGCGAGCGCGAATAGCGCGACCATTGAGCACAATGACAGGGACCACAGAGCCTTCATGCATCCTCCAGATTGACGGTGTGTGTGGAACAGGCGCGGAAGCAAGGCCGGTTGGTTTACGGAAGTATACATCTTTCCACGACGCGACCACTGGGTGTACGGCTATGAAGTCTTGGAGGGAGCGCCCCTGGCCCGGCACGGTGGAGACGTACGGCCTTCCGCTGCCAGGCCTGTGTTGAGCCATGGATCACGCTGTACCACTGGGATCTGCCGCATGCCATCGACGACGGAGTTGACGCTCGATGGTATTTCGTGTGGTCGATCATTGACAACTTCGAGTGGGCCGAGGGGTACAAGGAACGGTTCGGACTCATTCATGTAGACTATGCCACGCAGAAGCGAACGCTCAAGGACTCGGCGCTGTGGTATCGGGATGTGATTGAGCGTGGTGGCACGGAGTGATCCTCGGTCAACCAGAACGGGAGCTTCCATGAGACGTCTTACGCTGGTCCGGGGCGGTGCGTAGCGCGACCGTGGTGTTGGCTGCCAATCTGTGCCAATCTGCGTTAATCTGTGGATGCCTTTGCCTGGCCTTGTTCAGACAATACGGGAGTCCACAGATTATCGCAGATTCACACAGATTCTGAGGGGATTCTTCGGACCATGCAGAATCCGGCCCGCGCGCCGCTTGCCCGCCCGCGCCTGAGATGGTATTTTGGTGGTTCGCAGATCCCAGAGATCCGCTCCCGCCATCCCCGAGCACTCCCCAATGAAAAGCGTCGACTCCACATTCCGCAAGGAGAAAGGCCGCTACCTCATCGAGGTGCGGCTGCGGGATCTCGACCAGTTCTTCAACAGTCTCGATCCGTCGCCCTTTCACGACAAAGACATCGACGACGACGCCGAGCGCTACATCGTGAACTCGGTGGGCGCGTTCCCGCTCAAGACGCAGCTCAAGCTCGTGTTCTACCTGCCGCACGAGCATCATACGGAGGCTGCCACGGTGCTGTCGGAGGCGATTGACAACTACTTCGACTTCCGGGTCACCATGGCGCGTCGGGAGCTGGGAGCCACGCTCAACGAGGGTCGCGTGGCCATGGTGTTGGGGCTGGCGTTTCTTGTCACGTGTATCACCGTGCGCACGGCATTGGGTGCCCTCGCCGACCGGCCATTTGGGAATACCGTGCTCGAGGGACTCAGCATTGTGGGGTGGGTGGCCATGTGGCGGCCCATCCAGATTCTGTTGTACGACTGGTGGGCGATATATCGGCGGCGCAGAATTTTCGAGAAGATCCGGGATATGCCTATTGAGATCAGTCTGGCGTGATTCGCGTTGGTTGACTCAGGGAAGGAATCTCCCGCCGTGCGCATACGCGTTGTGTTAGCTTGCGGATTGCAGGCCTTGAGGCGCGTCAGGGCCGGCGCCTCTGTGGCAGCCGGTGAAGAATGCGGACTTGAGCCCCGTTAGGGGCGGTACCTGCTCCGATGCGTTGCGTTGAGTGCCGTCCCTACGGGACTCCGGTGCGCCTCGTTACCCGTCAATTGCTACAGAGGTGCCGCGCCTACGGCGCTCAAACCACATGCCCACCGTGCTCCAGAGCCGGACCTCACCAACTTGACGCGCACAGCCTGTGCGGGACTATGGCGACGCCGGCACTTCCTGCCAGTCAAGCACGCGATGCATTCGCCATTCGTCCGGTGGCGCCCCGGTCGAGGGACCCTGGGAGCGACCGTCCGGGAAGTATTTTCATTGAGGAGACTTGACCTTGTCTGGTGAGGACGCTGTGGCCAACACGGTGGGTGCGAGGCATCAACCCATGAGAGATACCTACCTCGAAATCACCTACCGCAAGGGCCGCGCCGTGGCTGCGTACCTGCATGTTGCGAGCGATCACGGGGCTCTGAGCGCCGAGAGTCGCAAGGTCGCCGACCAGCTTGTCGCCGACTTTGACGAACAGGGGCGTCTCATCGGTGTTGAGATACTCTCCCCCCGCGATACCAGTTTCGCAGCAATCAAGTCCGCTCTCCAGCAGCTCCATGCCGCACCTGTCTCGGACGAAGAACTCGAGCCGCTGAAGGCTGCGTGAACCGTCCGCGACACCAAGTGCAGCTCTCGTCCCGTGGCGGCAAGCGACGCCGGCGGAGACCACGATTCGCAGAAGATGTTTGTCAAGGACCTTCGGAGACCATCCATGCAGAACATGACTGGACGCACCAACTGGAAAACCATTCTCGGCTTTGGCGGCGGGTTCCTGCTCGCCCTGGCCGTGGCAACGGCTGCTATCATGTACTGGAATGTGCAGAAGGGCAAGACGGCACTTCCCGAACTGCTCGAGCGCACCGTTGCCACGTACAAGAAGGCTGACTCGAGCAATACCGCCGGACTTGCGGCGCTCAATGGCATTCTCCTCACTGTGCACAACCCGAAGTCAACACTGACGACGGTGCTCATGGGCTGCGGGATCGCGCTCAATGCGCTGGAGGACCTGAAGCTCTCCGATGAGGATCTCGCGAACCTCACCACGGTGCGGAATTTTCTCGGTGCAAGCAATGGGCATGTGTCAATGAAACAGGCCGGCGTCTTCCTCAACGAGCACAAGGAAGTTGCAGCGGTGTTTGACGGGATGAAGCGGCGCAGTATGGAGCAGCAGAGCACCATGGTCGGGCAGGTTGGTCCGGCACAGGCGCCGATGCCCCGTCCGATTTCTGCGCCAGACTCGTCCTCGGCACCGAAATCGATTTCGAAACAGGTTTCGGTTTCGACACCGGCTTCGGCCATTCCAACGAGTCCTGCCCCAACGCCGGCCAAGTAGTCGGCGAACGCACCCCCGCGTGCCTCGATACACCGCTCCCCGAGCGGCACTCGGCAAGCGGGGATGCTCGGCGATCTGCACTGGCCCAACACCCTCCGTCCATCACTCGGCAAGCGGGGATGCTGCGATGCACCGCTCTCCGAACGGCACTCGGCAAGCGGACCGCCCTGGGCCAGAAGCGCATCCGGTGACGGCACACACGAGAGCAGTTCGGACGGCATGGGCAGCCCCTTCTTTCTGGACTGACTTGGTGCGGATTCGACGCTGGACCGCCCCAGAAATTGCATGGCGCCGTCCACGCGGGACTGGCGGGGGTCGCCGAAGGTGCTTGACCCGCGCTCCTGTCGTGGGTATAATCAGTGAGGCTGGTTCTTCTCACCCACGGACGGATTGCGGAAAGGACGCACCAATGTCGCGCACATCGCGAGTCGTGTTCGCCGGCAGGTTTGAACAGACGGTCCGTGGCAAAGACACCGCAATCGTGTCACTCCCGGCAAGTTTTCGCGACACCCTCAAAGCGTACTCAGGTGGCGTCACTCAACGGCTCCTGGCATTTCCTACCGAAGACTCGGTTGCCTGCGTGCCGGTTCCCGCGCATCAGCCGGCTCATCTCAAGCCTCTATCGCTACTGCATGACATGTGCGAGCACAGCGGCGCGATCAAGGCGTCGGCTGACATCGGCAAGTCGGTGCACCCGGACTTTGCGGGCGCGGTGGCCGTGATCGAGGTTGACGCGAAGGGACGCATGGCGCTCACCGACGACTTCGTGCAGATGATTCGCCCCGAGTCAAACCCGGTTGTGTTTGTGGGCGGCGGCGATCACTTCGAAGTCCTTGCCACCATGACCTATCAGGAGGGCCTGATGGAGTTTGGTGAATTGGAAGACGCCATGTAGGGACAAGGACATCCATAGCTCAACTCCATATTCCATCAAGGGGAAGACAATGCATCTGGGTAGCTGCGCCGGGTCACCCCCCATACGCGACGTTGCGCGTTTCCACTGCGGAGTGGGGAATGCGGCGCTCCGCACTCCCCACTCCGCATTCCGCACTATTCCCCCGGATACCGTAGTCCCCACGGCTGCCGAATCGTATCCATGGTCTTCATGATGGCCAGCGTTTCGTCAAGCGGCATGGTGTCGCTTTCCAGCATTCCCGCACGCATGCAGCGCATGGCTTCGGCCGCTTCGTAGTTGTATCCGGTGGCCTCGATCGGGCAATCGATCCGTTCATCGGGCTTTCCCTCAATACTCAGCGTGGCACTGGTGGCGCGCCAGAACTGCGGGATGTGAATGCGCCCCTGCGTGCCGACGATCCACGCATCGTGCGGGGTGCTTGCGCGCACTGCGCCGGAGATGGAGGCGAACACATCTTCCCCGTAGCCGAGAGTGGCGAAGAACTGCTCATCGACCCCTGTAGCCCCGATGTGTGCCATGCCGGAGATGCGGGAAGGTTGCGCGCCCAGCACCATTGAGGCGAAGGAGAGTGTGTAGACTCCCACGTCAAGCAACGCTCCACCGCCAAGCTCGCGGTTGAGCAGGCGGCTGTCGGGGTCCCACCCGCATCTGAACCCGAAGTCGGCCTTCACCTGCAGAATCTGCCCGGGAGCTCCGCTCGCCAGCCACCCCCGCACCTTGACCATGGCAGGCACGAACCGCGACCACATGGCCTCCATGGCAAAGACTCGGGCACGGCGGGCAGCGTCGATGAGTTGCGCTGCTTCGGTCGCGTTGACCGTGAACGGCTTTTCGACTAGCACCGCCTTGCCGGCCTCGATGGCCATCAATGCGCCCGTCAGATGCGCTGGATGCGGGGTGGCGACGTAGATAATGTCAACGTCCGGATCTCGCGCCAGGTCTTCGTAGCTGCCGTGGGCATGGGGAATGTCATACTGCCGCGCAAATGCCGCAGCCCGATCACGATCACGCGAGCCCGCGGCAGCGACCTGTGCGTCCGGCAGTACCTGCAAGCCCTTAACAAAACTGTGAGCAATGCTGCCGGGGCCGAGGATGCCCCATCGGATGGGCGTGGTGGTCATTGTGGTCTCCTGGTTGGGTGAAGAACGAGCCCGGAAAATACTCGGTATCCAGGACTGGCTGTGGCCTCGATTGACGAGGCGCGCCCGACACGGGAGTGTAGTGGAGATCGGCGCGACCGAGAGGGCACGACTTGTCGGGGCCTGGTCTGGGTCGCGATGAGGAGCGCGTTTGCGCTGCCGCAGAGGCAACCCCCACCGTGGCATCACACCACTCAAACGTCGACGCATGTATATTGACGACACCGGGACGTGACAATACGGAGCAGGAGGTGTGTTGTGAGAATTGCTGTTGAACCACAGAGCGTGGTTGTGACCGCCGGCCGCGATGGTGTGATGCGCGTGGCTGGGACGCGAGTGACCCTCGAATCGATTGATGCGGCCTTCGTGGAGGGCGCCACCGCCGAGGAGATCCAGATGCGCTACCCGGCGCTTCGACTGGCCGACACCTACGCGGCCATCGCCTGGTATCTCTCCAACCAGAAGTCGGTTGACCGCTACATTGCCGAGCGAACCAAACACCGCCAGTGACGGTGGTAACTATTTAACTATTTCCGCGCGCAGCCCCCCCCCTTGCACCCGCGACTTCTGTCTACCGATCACG